>Ga0334722_10006676_pt1 | contig 11343 bp, 11 predicted proteins | sample C3_bottom_MG_FD_207210 | JGI IMG/M metagenome (GOLD analysis project Ga0334722, IMG submission 207210) | Sediment microbial communities from Yellowstone Lake, YNP, Wyoming, USA - C3_bottom | ecosystem: Environmental > Aquatic > Freshwater > Lake > Sediment | place: USA: Wyoming | collected...
CCTGAATCTGAAGAAATTTTCTGTCAGCCGTTTTTTTGTCGAGGCTGCGATGCATAATATATCAGCGTCGGTTTCGAGCGATTTCTCGGTAAATTTTAACGGCAATATTCTCTACAAAGGCACCCCGACGGACCAGATCATATCCGGGGATATCGTGATAAACAGGGCGCGCTACCGCGAGCGTATTGAGTGGAAGAGCTGGCTGCTCAGGACAAAACAGGTCGATAAAGTCCGCTCGGAGATCTCAAATCTCGAGAAGGCGCAGCTGAACGTCAGGGTGGTTGGTCGAGAAAATATCCAGGTGGACAACAACATAGCGCGTGCAGATGTCACGGCTGACATGCTCCTGCGCGGGACCGTCTACCGTCCGACACTCTTCGGCCGCATCGAGTCGAAGGAAGGTACGGTTTATTTCAGAAACAATGAGTTCAGGATACTGCATGCAAGCGCGGATTTTGCAGACCCGAACCGCCTGAATGCGGTAATTGCCATAGCTGCAGAGACGATTGTCAAAGGGTATAAAATCAAGATGAACCTCGAGGGCCGGATGAATCAGTTTGCCATGTCGCTTTCGTCTGACCCTGTCCTCAAGGAGATGGATATTCTTGCCCTGCTGACGGTTGGACAGACAGGAGGACAGTTAAAAGGGCTTGAAGGCGGCGTCGGGGCAGGGGAGGCAACGTCTTTTGTGACCGGCAAGCTCCAGGACGTTGTCGAGGAACGACTCAGGAGCATCACCGGGCTTGACCGGTTTCAGGTTGACCCTCATGTCTCAAAGATCACGGGAACGGTCGAACCGCAGGTGACGGTCTCGAAAAGATTGCTGGGAGATAAGATGTTCGTTACCTATACGTCGTCGACCGGTTCTTCAGAGGAACAGATCATCAAGCTTGAGTATTTTTTGAACAGGAGCATATCCCTTGTAGGCATAAGGGATGAGCGGGGGATTATCGGTGGTGATGTGAAATTCAGGTTTGAATTCAAATGAGGCGCTCCGGCACGTTCTGTCTTGGACTTCTCCTGCTCTTTATTGCCACTGCTTTGCCGGCCGGATTGGCTGAATCGGCTTCGGCGGCCGAGACTGTCCCGGCGGTCCGTATTGTTGTGACCGGGCTGAAGTCAATCGGAGAAGGCGAGTTTCGTGAGATGCTTGGTTTCGGTGATGGCAAAGTGGTCGATGCGGCGGCGGTCCGCCGGGCTATCAAAACGGCCTTTCTGAAAGGCATCTTTGAGGATATAGCCGTCACCGTGCATGAGGGAGATTCTCAAACGATTGAGATTTCTGTCAGGGAGCGCGACTATATCAGGAAGATAGAGGTCTCCGGAAATCATCAGCTGTCGGATAAGCAGCTGCGGGGACTCTTCCTGCTTAAGGAAGATGAGCAGATGCGCTATGATCTTATCGGGCAGTCTATCGAAGACCTCAAAGCAGAACTTGAGAAGCAGGGTTTTCCCTCAGCCGAGATATCGGTCACCACGAAGCCTGTCGAGCGGCCTTACCTGGTTGATGTAGCGCTGAAGGTCACCACCGGTCCGCCCCTGGTCATCAAGAGCATATCCTTTACCGTGAAGGACTCTGGGGAAAAACCCGGAGAGGCCGGCAGTGCACGGGAGTCCTTTATCAGCTTAAAGGACCTGCTGAAGGTCTCAATCGGCGACATCTATAACCGGGGCAGGATAGATCAGGCAATCAGGGCCATGAGGGAGGAACTGAAAAGGCGGGGATATATAAAACCCGCAGTAGGCCCGGTCAGTTTTTCTGATGGTGAACTCGATGTGCAGGTCAGCCCGGGGAAAAAGCTTGAACTGCTCTTTGAGGGAAATGCAGCCCTGTCATCAAAGGTCCTCATAAAGGCGTCACTGCTTCAGGAGAGTGAGGATTTTAATGACGAAGTCGTTGGAGAGGCCACGGACAGGATGCTCACCCTCTATCACAGCGAAGGATATCCGGCTGTCCAGATCGCTCCGGTCATGCGCTCAGGTGAAAGGAAGATCGATATTTCTTTTTTTGTTTATGAGGGAGAACGAGTCAGAGTCTCGTCAATCAGGTTCACCGGAACGAACCTGTCTCAGGACAGTCTGAAGCAGGTTATGACCCTGAAGGAAAACGGCAACTACAACCCTGACCTGATCGAAAAGGACCAGAACCTGCTGAGGGAATTCTTGGGTGCGCTCGGGTACCTTGAGGCTGTAGTCAGAAAGATCGAGGTGAAGACGTCAGAAAACAAGACGGCTGTCGACCTGATGGTGGTCATTGAGGAGGGCGAAAAAACCGTCATCTCCTCCATAAATTTTACCGGCGTCGATGCGGAGACGGCTGAACAGCTTAAGAAGGTTGCCGGAATAAAGACGGGTGATCCGTATAATGAGGTCGATATTTCAGATGCACGCTTCAGGATGCTGGAGTATTATACCGGCCGCGGCTTTGCCTCGGTCGCCGTCGCGGTGAAGACACAGATAGAGGACCATAGAGCCTCGGTCTTTTTTGCGGTCAGCGAAGGGAAAAAACTCTTTCTCGGCCGTACCATCATTGTCGGCAACAGGCGGACGAGATACCCGATCATCCGCCGTGAACTGCTGCATAAGGAGGGCCAGCCATTTAATCAGGGTCTCTTTGCCGAGGAACGGCAGAGGCTTTACAAGCTGGGTCTCTTCAATGATGTTCAGATAGAGCCCGTGGAGACATATGGCGACCACAGTGACGTCCTGGTCAGGGTGCAGGAGGGCAATGCAGGATCGGTTGAGTTCGGGGCCGGCTATGCAGAGTATGAGAGGTTCCGGGGTTTTCTGGAGGTGAGCTACAGGAATCTGTGGGGCATGAACCGCGAAGGCCTGCTGCGGGCAGAGGTAAGTTCACTCGAAAAACGGTATCTCCTCCAGTACAACGAACCATGGGCCTTCGGTACTCAGCTTCCCCTCAGGGTCTATTTTCAGTATAACGACAGGAGGGAGATTAACGTGTCGGCGAAGGAGACGCTCTACCACTTGACCCGCTATGCTTTTACCGCCGGGATTGAGAGAAAACTGAGTTCGGTCCTGAAGTCTGAACTCTACTATGAGTTTTCGCTTGTTCATACGACCGATGTCGCACCCGATGTTGTGCTGACGAAGGAAGATGTCGGGACGCTGGCGATCGGCAGTGTGAAGCCGGCGATTATCTACGACACCCGTGACAATCCCTTCGAACCTGAAAAGGGGATCCTTGCCGGGGCGTCACTCAAGTTCGCCTCGCTTTTTCTCCTTTCAGAAACTAACTTTGCGAAGCTCGAGGTCTACGGGTCGCATTTTCACAAACTTGCCAGGGATGTTGTCCTTGCTCTTTCGGCGCGGGGCGGCGTTGCCTATCATCTGGGCGCTACTCAGGAGCTTCCTCTGGTGGAGAGATTTTTTCTGGGGGGAAGATCGACAGTCAGGGGCTTTGACCAGGACACCCTCGGACCGAAAGGGGCCGACGGAAACCCTACGGGAGGAAATGTGTTTCTCATGGGGAATATCGAGCTGCGGACACAGGTAGGCAAGGGGATCGGGATTGTTCCCTTTGTCGATGTGGGTAACGTCTGGGTGAACATGAAGAAGGTCCTCTTATCGGACATGCGGTATACAGCAGGACTTGGCCTCAGGTACAAGACCCCGGTCGGACCGCTGAGGGTCGATTACGGCATGAAGCTGAACAGGGAGACCGGGGAGAGCAGGGGAGCCCTGCACTTCAGTGTGGGACATGCGTTCTAACATGGGAACGGGAGCCCCGAACGCGGGAATAAAAAAATGAAAGGTGACAGGTGAAGGTGAAGGTGAACAGGAAGCAGGGCATGATACCGTTTCTTGTCGGCGTGTTGCTGTTGCTGCATGTTCCGTTTACTCATGCAGACATCTATGACCGGGTGGCGGCGTTTGTCGACAATCAGGCGATAACGCTGAGCGAGTTTGAAGAGCAGTATGCAGCCACCCTGAAGCTGTCTCCCCAGATCGCAAGAGAAGAAGTTCTCAACACCATGATCAACAGGATCCTGCTTCTGAAAGAAGCTCACAAATATAGGATCGAGGCCCCGACAAAGGAAGAGGTTGTGAATGAATATATCAATCTTAAGGTGAAGGCCTTTATAAGGGTGAGCGACGCCGCGACAGAGGCTTTTTACCGGCAGAACACCACGCAGTTTTCGGGGCGTGACTACGAAGCGGTGCGGGGCGAGATCGAGAATTATCTGACCGAGAAGATGCTCAACGACCGGTTGAAGGAGATACTGCGGGACCTCAGAAAAAGTTCCTACATCAGGGTTCAGCTGCAATAGTATTAACCCGGCTTGTCCTGAAGCTTTCTTTTTTCGATTTATTGGCCCGTTCGATTCCCGACAAGAGAAGATGACTGCTTGCGCTATTATCTTGTCGGATTCTTAGTCAGAATCAAGGGGTCAGGGCCCACCTTCCTATTACTCGCGTAGGACCCGCAGCTGCGGCCGAAATATATAAGATGACACCCGTTTTATCAGTGCCAAGGGTATAAGATGATGCGGTGGCAATCAATCGACCGCCGATATTGGAAGATACTGATTCATAAAGACAGAGATATCCTTTAGCTGCCGTAGGAGAGACTGCGGTACCAGTGCAGTATGCTGTTGTCGGACCTGCAAGCGGAATCCATTGAGCAATGGGGGCAGTCTCGAGTACCCCAGGGAAAGAGATAGAAGTCATTTCTGCATCGTCTAGTCCTGCTGAAGCAAATGATTTTTCAAAACTTCCATAATATGTGGGACCGAATGACATTCCGTTAATAATAACGTCTCCGGCTTCAGCATTGAAGGGAAAACTGCAGAAGACAGAAGCAAAGGCTAACCAAAAAACAAAATACCCTGTAATTGTTCTCACCGTATTACCTCCTGTATGACAGTTTATGTCTGGAATGTCTGATTATTCATCATAAGTTGAAGGTATCTTCGATGTCAACGGTGTTTCTGTTCAGCGCTCATAAAAGTAAATGCACTGCTCACAAGGAAAATGTTCAACGACGGCTGAAGGAGATACTGAGGGACTCAGAAAGAGTTCCTACATCAGGGTTCAGCTGCAATAGGAACTTTTCTTGTATCGCGGGCAGGGCAGCTGCATATATAATAGGGGAATGGGGAAACAGAAACGAAGAGTACGCCGTCCCCTGAGAAAGGACAATATATCGTGGAACCGCCTAAAAGCAGCAGAGCCGCCGGAATTGCAGTCTCAATCTTTGCGCTTTTTGTTCTTTCGTTTTTTATTTTGAGGGCATCACTAAACCTGATGAATCAGAGAAGTGATCTGAACCTTCTGCTTGGCATAACCGGGGTTGCCTTTATTCTGCTCCTCTGGGGTCTGTCCGTCATAAAACTTATTAATATAATGGGATGCAAGGAATGCAGGAATACAAAAGAGGAAACAACGACCAGAAAAGAGGAGAAATAAACCATGCCTGACCACGGTGAAGAAAACAACGTTGAAGAAGTGAAGAAAGTAATCAAGCAGAATATGCCGGGCATGTCCTCGTTCAAATTCGGTATGAAGGCAAAGATCGCTGTCGGTATCGTCATTCTGTTGTTTTTTATTCTGCCCATAGCGAGAAGGACTGTCCTGACCTATAAGGTAATCAGGCCCGGACATGTCGGCATTAAGGTCAATATGGCCGGAGGACAGCGCGGCGTAGAAGACTTTCCGACAAAAACCGGCTACCTGTTTTTTATGCCCATGCTGACCCAAGTTGTCGAATATCCTGTCTTTGTACAAACAGCAACCTGGACGGGGGATACAAACTCCGGTCGCAGGGGCGTTGATGACAGCATTTCATTCAATACGAAAGACCAGATGACTGTCCATGCAGACATCAACTTGTCTTACCTTATCCAGGAAAATAAAGTGCCGAACTTTTACATTCAGTTCCGTTCGGATAATCTTGACAACTTCACCCATGGATATCTTCATAATGTGGCAAAAGATGCCTTCAATAATATTGGATCAAGATTTACTTTTGATGAAATCAACGGTGAACACAAAGAAAAAGTAATGGATGAAGTAAAGGAGCGCATTAATTCCGACGTGAATAAATATGGCGTTATTATCCAGCAGTTTGGGCTGTTGGGGGCATTGAGACCACCCCAGCAGATTATGGATTCTATTACGGCAAAGATGGGTGCCATCCAGAAGGCGCAGCAGGCTGAAAATGAGCTGCGTGAAGCAAAGGCACAGGCTGCTAAAGCCGTTGCAAAAGCTGAAGGTGAAGCACGGGCAAACGCTGTCCTTGCACAGTCTATCTCCCCTGCGCTTATCCAGTGGAGACAGCTTGAAATTACGCAGCAGGCTATTGCCAAGTGGAATGGGGCAAGACCAATGGTAGAAGGAACCGGCGGTTCCGGCCTGCTGCTTCAGCTTCCCTTGAACCCGGGCAAGTAACGGGTTCCAAAAGTATCTAAAATATTGTATAGGTGGGATGGAGATGCCGGACCGCGCCCGGACAGGCAGATTCCTGCCTGTCCCGGAAACAGAGCTTGTTACGAAATCTTGCTCTTCAGCTTCTTGGCATAGTCAGAGGCATACTCTGATGCGTCTTCCGCCATATCCCTGATCTGGGCCCTGGTCCTTCTTCCCGATTGAGGGGCCAGAAGCAGTGCCAGTCCGGCACCCACAATCCCCCCGATCAGAAAAGATGCCAGGATTTCAACGCCGTGATTGTCGTCTCTGGTTAACATTGCTTTCTCCTTTTAGTCTTTTCTTCCATCCTAGCACGACCTGTGCCGGTGGTCAACCTGTTGTTGTGTTGCTGTTCAACCCTGCTGTTCCTGTGGCCGGCCCTATAGCTTCTCATGCCTCCAGAGATCGACGTCTGTCTCCTGAGGCTGCTGGAGCTGGTGTATAAAGCTCCGCAATTGCAAAAAATCTGTTTCAGACATGTCGGTGAACGCGAGTCCCAGATCGTACTTGCCTGCGTCATTTTCATCGGATTGCGTACACCAGACTATCTTTGCCCTGACCCTGAGGGTAGCAACATCGGGCAGAGACATCAGAAACCTGAAGATACAGCCGACTTCATGGGGGGTAGGACATTCAACGCGCATTCCGCCGATGCCAATTTCCTTTATCCTGCAAGGTTCAGTGACCGCATTGGTTTCCCCGGGGATATCGGCCCATAGCTTGAGGTGGCTCAGTACGGGCCGGACTTCCTGTGACAGAAGACTGATAAAGCGCTCAATCTGTTCCAGCTTCATACCCGTACTGTCGTCAAATTTGATTTCGGCACGATACAGGGGCATTGTCTCTCCGTCAGGAGAAACAGTTAATTCATCTATTGCCGATGCGGTTACCGTGCCGCCTACATTAAAACTGTTGCCCTGATCATCAATATGCAGAATATATTTTTTGCCGAGATTCATACGTGCATCCGTGGAGAGGATAACAACGTCACGCGTGATGGCTTTTATCGTGACGATGTGACTCCAGACGATTCTTCCGGTCACGTTCATTATCTCAATATTAAATCGCTCGAAACGCCGCTCGACGTCCATACATACCTCTTAGCTGCATTTTATCACAATCCGGAATGGTTGTGCATCTTCGCAACAGTTATAAATAATGTCGGCAAGCTGACCCCTGGGCCTCACTCCTCTTTTAAATTATCGGGGCAATCTGTTATATTCACCGTATGCAAAAAGGGGAAAATAAATGAGCATTCTTGATTGTATAGGAAATACGCCTCTCGTCAGACTTGAGGCGGTGAACCCGTATCCCGGGGTAGCATTGTTTGCAAAGCTCGAGGGCAACAACCCCGGCGGGTCTGTCAAGGACCGCATCGCCTATTACATGATCAAGGATGCTGAAGAGGCAAGACTTATCAGCCCGGGGGACACGATTCTCGAGGCGACCTCGGGAAATACCGGGATAGGACTGGCGATGGTTGGGGCTGCCAGGGGGTACCGGGTGAAGCTTGTTATGCCGGAATGTGTCAGTATGGAACGAAGAAAGGTCCTGGAGGCATTTGGTGCCGAGCTTGTCCTGAGTCCCGGCAACGAAGGCACCGATGGAGCCATCAAGCTTGCCCACAAGATAATGAGAGAGTCTCCTGACCGGTATTATATGCCGAACCAGTTCGACAACCCATCGAACATAAAGGCTCATTACGAGACGACCGGCAAAGAGATCATCGAGCAGACAAAGGGGTTGGTAGACTGCTTTGTCGCCGGCATGGGGACGACCGGGACGATTATGGGTGCAGGAAGGCGTCTCAAGGAGTTCAATCCTCAGATCAGGGTCATCGGGATTGAGCCGCTTTTGGGACATAAGGTCCAGGGTCTCAAAAATATGAGCGAGTCGATTGTGCCGAAGATTTACCGGCCCGAGGCACTCGATGAGAAGATCAATGTGCAGGACGATGACGCCTTTGATATGACGCGCACGCTTGCCCTGAAAGAGGGTCTCTTTGTCGGAATGAGCAGCGGGGCGGCAGTGGCCGGGGCACTGCAGGTTGCCGCAAAGATCGGCAAAGGGACGATTGTCGTAATTCTGCCCGACCGCGGAGACCGCTATCTCAGTACAGCACTCTTCAGGTCAGTCTGCGGCAAATGCCCGCCCTGAGATAATACATCTCAGACCAGGTGCTGATCCAGCAGCTCCCGTTTCAGATACGCATAATAGATAGGTGCCGCAATCACCCCGGCTATTCCGAAGGCCGATTCCATCAACAGCATTGCGATTAATAGCTCCCAGGCATTTGACCTGATCTGCGTTCCGACGATGCGGGCGTTCAGGAAATACTCAAGCTTATGGATCACCACGAGAAAGATGAGCGATGCAGCAGCAGCAGAGAGGGAATGGCTTAAGCTGACGACGACGACAACCGTGTTCGAGATAAGATTGCCGACCACAGGGAGAAGGCCGGTGGCAAAGGTTACGGCTATCATTGTTTTTCTGAGCGGCAGATGCACGCCCGACAGAGGGAGGACTACCTCAAGATACAGCCAGACAAAGACGGTGTTCAGCGCAGCTATCCGCACCTGCGCAAAGACAATGGCACGAAAGGCCTGTCCCAGCCTGGTCGCGCGCTCGGTCAGCGCTTTGGCAAGAGGCCGGGATTTATGCATCGGCACGACATCCCGCAGGGAGACCAGTGCACCGATCACCATGCCGGCAAGCATATACGCTGAGATGCGACCGGCCTCTTTTCCGATGAGTTCCAGTTCGCCGGCATGTGCGCGCAGCCAATGCACAGCCCCGTCCCTGGCAGTGTCGGCGTCCTGCGGGAGATAGTCCCCAATCCACGGGGGAAGCGTTTCCCTCGACCGCTCTATGATTTCAGCCATCTTCTGCAGCAGACCGGAGATGCCGGTTGTCTCGCTGTTGAGAAAGGCCAGGAGACTCCACATTCCCAGAATAAGGAGGAGTGCGATGAGAAAGGCGAGCAGGGAGACAATAACAAGTTTTGCCCGGGTATCGCTGAGCCGGGTGATCCGGAGCAGGGGTGCAAGGACATGCACGAGCTCATAGACAAGGCAACCGGCAATAAGGGCAGGCAGGAGGTGCAGCATGAGCACCGCCAGCAGCGCTGTCCCTGCAATCAGCCATGAGGCAACGGGGATAGAACCGGGGGCTGACAATTTCTCATCCATTAAAAGCCTGTGCCTAATCCTCTTTTTTTGATCCCACGAACCAGTCCTGCTTGTCGGCAAAGAGGACATTGAAAGTCGTGAGTGTGCCATAGCAGCGGGTGATGTATTGCTGCAGGTCCACCTTTTCGCTGTCGGAAAGGTTTTTGGAGGCATTGATATTCGCCTCGAGTACCCTGAGCTGGTTCCTGATCATGACGATCTTGTGGAAAAAGGCATCTATCGGTACTGACTTCGACTGCAGGTCTGCCCTGGCGGGTTTTATGATCAGTTCTCCTCCGTCCCACTTCTCAGCCATTGCAATAGTTCCGATCAGTCCCTCTTCACGAAGGACCTCCCGCAAGGCGCTTTTCAGTTCGTCCAGGTCCATGGGGTCCGTCCCCGCATCATGCATGAAAGGTGTGCCTGAAAGCTCAAGCCCGGCGTCTGAAGATGAAAAGGTTTTGACCCCTGCCTTTATGAAATTGACGGTAATCCGTCCTTCCCCGGCATTGACTACCCTGCCGGCGCCGAAGTCCTGGTGATAGACGACCTGCCCGGTATGATAACTTTCCATGCAGTCTCCTTATTTGATTTGTATGTGTACGCGTTTGTTATCGTCTGAAGGCAGAAGACAGGAGATAACCAGGCTGGCAAGGCTGATAATCAGGGCGCCGATAAAGGCCGCCCTGAACCCTTCGACATAGAACCCCAGCCTGAACTGTCCGGAGATCCATGACGTCACACTCAGCATCATGGCGTTTGTAATAAACGTGAAGAGCCCGAGGGTTACAATCAGAAACGGCAGGGTCAGCAGTTTGACGACCGGACGGATAAAGGTGTTGACAATGCCGAAGATCAGGCCGACAAGCAGCATCCCCCACCACTCGCCCCTATACCCGATTCCGGGCACAAACTTGATCGCAAGCATGATCGCTATGGTGTTTATGAGCCATTTGATAAGATGTCTTTCCATGCAGCTATTTTACCTTAACGTGCTATAATCTTCAAAAATAATGCACGGAGACGATAATGGGAAAACCACTTAAAATAGCGATCAATACCGGCGGCGGTGATGCCCCGGGTCTCAACGCGGTTATCGAGGCCGTGGTCAGGGCAGCGTATAACCGGCAGTGGGAGGTCTATGGGATCCGGAACGGATATTCGGGACTGCTTGGTACTGACGAGATGATCATCCATCTGGCGCCGGAGAAGGTCCGCAACATCGCCAGCCAGGGAGGCACGATTCTCGGCACGACGAACAAGGGAAATCCCTTTCATATGCCGTTTACGAATATGGCGGGAGAGGTTGAGTTCCGCGATGTCTCGGACAAGGTGGTCGAGAATTTCAAACGCCTGCGTTTCGACTGCCTGATCGCTATCGGCGGGGACGGCAGTCTGAAGATAGCCCATGATTTTTTTAAGAAGGGGATACCGGTTATCGGCGTTCCCAAGACCATAGATAATGACCTGGCCGCCACCGAAATAACCTTTGGCTTCGACACGGCCGTCAGCATTGCGACCGAGGCGATTGACCGGCTTCATTCAACGGCCAAGTCACACGATCGGATCATGGTTGTCGAGGTGATGGGCAGGAATGCCGGCTGGATCGCTTTGAACAGCGGTCTTTCCGGCGCGGCGGACGTGATACTCATCCCGGAGATCCCCTTTGATATCGAAAAGGTCTGCGACCATATTATGGGAGGAGAACTCCACGGACAGCATTACGCCATTGTCGTGGTTGCCGAAGGTG
>Ga0334722_10006677_pt1 | contig 11343 bp, 9 predicted proteins | sample C3_bottom_MG_FD_207210 | JGI IMG/M metagenome (GOLD analysis project Ga0334722, IMG submission 207210) | Sediment microbial communities from Yellowstone Lake, YNP, Wyoming, USA - C3_bottom | ecosystem: Environmental > Aquatic > Freshwater > Lake > Sediment | place: USA: Wyoming | collected...
CCTTGTTGTTCAGGACTTCAAGGACGTCGTCCACCGTCTGCCTGATTTGTTCCGTCGGTTCCCCTGCGCCGGCCATATTCGGAACCCCCGCAAACAGGGATATGCAAAATGCGGCTAAAACAAATATCTTCGAGCTGAAATGTATTTTCATGATCTCTACACCTTTCCGAATACGTATTTTGATATCAGTTCTTCTATGTCTATTGCAGACTCGGTTTCCCTTATTTTTCCGCCCCCGGTCAGTATCTTCTCCGACGCCCCGGGAGAAATCTGCACATATTTTTCCCCGATAAGGCCCTTTGTCTTGATCGAGGCTATCGCGTCTTCCTGTATCTTAACGCCGTTCCTTATAGAGAGTTCGATCAGTGCCTGATAATTATCAAGCCTTATGCTCTTTATGGTCCCTATATCCACTCCCGCTATCTCTATAACAGCTCCGGGCTTAATGCCGCCGACCTTTTCAAACTCGGCATATAAAGTATAGCTCCCTCCGCCCATGACTTCAAGTTTGCCCAGCTTGACGGACATATAAGCCAGCGAAAGAATGCCCATGAGCAGAAAAAAGCCCACAGTCAGTTCAATATCAAACTTTTTCATTTGATAACCTCCCAAAAAAATAATCTCAGACTTCCGAAAAAACTCAGGACAATGATTCTATCGGCCCTTCAAGTGAGCCGGTAATAAACTGCCTTACGACCGGGTTTGAGGAATTGCTGATCTCCTCCGGCGTCCCTATTTCCTCTATGACGCCCAGGTGCAGCATAGCGACCCTGTCTGTTATTTCAAATATGCCCGGCACCTCATGACTTATTATCAACGCGGTATACCCGTATTTTTCATGAGTGGTCCTGATAAGTCTGTGAATCGAGCGGGAGATGATCGGGTCGAGGCCTGTGGTCGGCTCATCGAAGATTACTATGGCCGGCTCTGTTATCAGCGCCCTTGCAAGAGCTGCCCTTTTTTTCATGCCGCCGCTGAGTTCCTCCGGATATTTTTTTCCCATCTCTTTGAGTCCGACGTCCTCGAGCGCATGCATCACCCTGTCTCTTATCTCTCCGCCGGGCAGCTTTGTTTTTTCTTTAAGCGGAAAGGCCACATTTTCTTCCACAGACATTGAATCGAACAGGGCGCCTCCCTGAAAGAGCACTCCCAGCTTTTCTCTGATTACATCCAGTCCTTTTGCATCGAGCTTTGTTATGTCAACTCCGTCCACGAGTACACTCCCGCTGTCGGGCATGAGAAGACCTATCAGATGTTTTATCAGCACGCTCTTCCCGCAGCCGCTCTTTCCCATGATCGTCACTATCTCTTTTGTGAAGGTTTTGAGGTTGACGCCGTTGAGCACCTTCTGGCCGTTGAAAGACTTGTAAAGGTCGATCATCTCGATCATTTATTATGTCCTTCACACATAGAATGCCCGGTGTCTATAAAATCTCCCCCAACCCCTCTTTGCCAAAGAGGGGAGACTATTCCTCCTTTGGAAAAAGGGAGGTGAGGAGGGATTTTACAAATTAACGTTCCCTTCATATCAGGAACGACCCCAGGCAATAGTCCCATACCAGTATCAATATCGACGACAATACTACCGCCTCGGTTGTGGATTTGCTTACACCTACGGCCCCGTAGCCCGTGTAAAAGCCTTTATAACAGCATATCCATGAAACGATGATGCCGAAGCTTAACGACTTGTAAAATCCCACCAGGATATCTTTCATCTCAACATAATCCTCCATAAGGGAGAAATATGTGCCCCCGCTTATTCCCAGCAGTTTTACTCCTACAAGGTAGCCGCCGTAGATGCCGATGACGTCGAATATTGCGGTGATCAGCGGGAATACCACTATCGCGGCGACAATATTCGGTACGATCAGATAGCGGATGGGGTTTAGGGCCATGGCGGTCAGGGCGTCTATCTGTTCGGATATCTTCATCATGCCGATCTCGGCCGTAAGCGCCGAGCCCGCCCTGCCGGTCACCATCAACGCGGACAGGACAGGCCCGAGCTCCCTGATAAGACTTAGCGCGATGCCCGGCCCCAGGAGCGCGTCTGAGCCGAACTTCCTCAGAATATAATAGAGCTGAAGGGCAAGGACCATGCCTGTGAACGACCCCGTAAGAAGGATGACCAGCAGTGATTTATTGCCGAAGAACCTTATTTGTCTAAGCAGCATTTTGAATTTGAAGGGCGGCACAAAGGCGAGGTAAAGCGCGTTTACCAGAAAGAGAAACATATGTCCCATCTCCCTGAGATAACCTATGACCCATGAACCCAGACCCCTGATTAATTTTTCCATATTCAGGTGCAAAGTCCTTTTGTGCCCCTCTTGAGGTAAGAGGGGGAAGGGGGCGTTATGAGACCTTTGTTAAACATTACGGGAGCATCACCGTCATGCCTTTGGTTATGCTGCCTGAGCCTTCCGAAATTCTTCCTATCGAGAGTTTTTCCTTCACGCTTTCGATTACTATGGAGCCGGCTTTTTCCATGGATGAGTCCAGGAGTTCTCCGGAATCCGGGTCTCTGATCTGCTCCGCGTTGCCGACTGTAAAGCTCCTGCCTATCGAAACCCCTTCCCTGGAGCCCCGGTTGATATAGACCTTTCCGTCCTTTACCAGCACGACGGTGCCTTCCCACGGGATCCTGCCGATCTGCGTTGAGATGAAAGCGACCGCCTCATCGATGGCCTTTGCAACCGCCTCACCCACATTCGTCTTTTTGAAACCGCCGATATCGGCCCCCCAGTCACGATCAGAGAACCCCACATTGAGCCCTGTCCTGGCTGCGGACCCGATAACTTTTTTTGATGCGACTACCTGGCCGGTAGTGGAATCGACCACATATATTACAGCATTTATTTCAGCCGCATCCGTTGAGCCGCCGATATTGAAACCCTTTATTCTGATGCCGCCTCCGCCGCCTGAGGTGGAATTCTGAAAATGAGTGATTTCTCCCTTGACAAGAAGCTGGGCCGGCGTCATCTGTCCTTTGACCGGCTGCTTCTTCCCACCCGCGGTCCTGCCGGAATCCGCGAAGTCCTGTTCAGCCATGGCCTCTTTTCTCATGTCCTTTTCACCGAGCACGATAAATTTGCCGGTCTGCTGCAGACTGTCCGTCAGCAGCGATCCGAAGGTGTCTCCTATGGCCCAGCGGCCCGACCAGCCTGAACGGTTTTCAAATTTTGATACCATAATGGAATACCGAAGGCCCCCCGTTTCTTCTGCAGATACGGCAGCTGCTGCGGCCATGGACACCATCATTAAAACAATCAGGATTCTTTTCATCATTCTCCTCCCGGCAGGTTTCACCGATCAATAATCGCAACTAAATATTACTACACTTTTAATCTTTTTTCAGGCATGGCCGGATCTAAAAGTCATGTTTTAATCTCCGGATTTTCCGATCGGCCTTTTGATCCGGCTTAATTGACCTCGTTTCCCTGCCGTGTTATTCTGTTATGAAAATGACGGTCCGTTCAAACCGGTTGAAAGTTATATTCACCGTCCGGGAGGGGGTATAGATGTTTAAAGAGTTTAAGGAGTTCGCATTAAAAGGGAATGTCATCGACATGGCTGTCGGTATAATCATCGGCGCGTCGTTCGGCACGATCGTAAATTCGCTTGTGACCGATGTGATCATGCCGCCCATAGGCATGGTCCTCGGCAAGGTGGATTTTTCAAACCTGTTTGTTGTTCTGCAGGAGGGCAAAACCCTTGGCCCTTATGCTTCGCCTGCGGCAGCTAAAGCGGCCGGGGCCGTAACTCTGAACTACGGTATTTTTCTGAATTCCGTTATAAGTTTTCTGATCGTGGCTTTTGCGGTCTTCATCCTCGTCAGGAGTATAAACAGGCTCAGGAGGCTGGAGGAAACCGCGCCGCCTGCAGAAGCTCCGGCTGTGAAGGAATGCCCTTTTTGTCTTTCTGTAGTGCCGCTTAAGGCGGTGCGCTGCGGACATTGCACCTCGGAACTGAAGTTGCAATGAACCACCTTCTGATCCGAATATAAAATTTGCAGTCGGAGGTATGTATGAAAAAAGTTCTTCTTGCGTTCATGTTTATCTGCCTGCTTGGTTCGTCGGTCGCAAACGCCGGATTATTCGACGGCCTGCTAAAGGGTTTTTCGGGCCAGGAAAAGAGCGGGACCGACGACGGCACCGTTGTCTCCGGACTCAAGGAGGCGCTTACCATCGGGACCGACAAGGCAGTGAAGAACGTCTCGCGGACCGACGGCTATTTTGCAAACCAGACCATAAAAATACTTATGCCGGAGAAGATTCAGAACGTCGCCGACATTCTCGGAAAGGTCGGCTATCAGAAAGAGGTCGATGAATTCGTCCTCAGCATGAACAGGGCTGCTGAAAAGGCGGCCCCGAAGGCAGCCTCGTATTTCGTCGATGCGATCAGGGAGATGAGCTTCGACGACGCGCGCAAGATATTAAACGGCGGAGATACGGCTGCTACCGAGTTCTTTAAGGCAAAGACGTCCGATAAACTTTACAAGGCGTTCAAGCCTTCCGTATCGGAGAGTCTGGACGATGTCGGAGCGACGCGCAAATACAAGACCATGATGTCCAAATACGAGTCGGTTCCCTTTGTGGACAAACAGTCTCTCGACCTTGACCATTACGTGACGAATAAGTCTCTCGACGGCCTGTTCTATATGGTGGGGCAGGAAGAAAAGAAGATCAGGACCGACCCTGCGGCCAGGGTAACGGACCTTCTCAAAACGGTGTTCGGCAAATAAACGGCAATGGATGCGAGCCTTGTAAAAAAGATCGGCTCCGGAACCGGACCGAGGAAAATCCTGATATGGCTGCTTTCTCTCCTTGTGGCCTTTACAGTCACCGGTTTTTTTATCCTCCCGCCGATTATCAAGTCCGTACTTATTAAGAAACTTTCTGAACAGCTGCATCGTGAAGTGAGCATCAGGCAGATCAATATCAATCCCTTTGTGTTGTCCGGCGACATCAAGGGTTTTGTGATCAGGGAACGCAACTCGCAGGATGTATTCATGTCATTCGAGGAACTCTATGTAAACCTCCAGAGTGTCTCAATCTTCAAGCGAGGTCCTGTGCTGAGCGAGATAAGACTCGAAAAACCGTATCTCAGGATCGTGCGGAGTGAAGAAAATATCTATAATTTTTCAGACTTGCTCCCGAAAGATCAGAAAGATGAGAAGAAGCCGAAGACCGATACCGGTACTTTCCGCTTTTCCCTCAATAATATTAAGGTGGCGGGCGGCAGGATAGATTTCGAGGACAGACCCAAACAGACAAAGCATGTTGTAAAGGATATGGACATCAGCATCCCGTTTGTATCGAACCTGCCTTACTACGTAAATGTGTATGTGCAGCCCTCTTTCTCTGCAAAGGTCAATGAAACTCCGGTAACTTTCAGGGGAAAGACAAAACCGTTTGCTGATTCCCTTGAGACATCGTTTGAAGTCAATATAAAGGATTTCGATATACCTTACTATCTCGCGTATCTGCCGGTTAAAATGAATTTCAGTCTGCTGTCCGGATTTATCGATGCTGACAGCACGATCTCATACACACAGTTTAAAAACAAAAAACCTTCCCTTAATATTACCGGAGACGTGGCCTTTAAGAAGGTCGGCACTGCGGATAAAAAAGGAGGAAGGCTGTTCAGCCTGCCGAAGGTAGAGATAGGCATCGCAAAGTCTGAACTTATGGACAGGCAGGTCCATCTGTCAAAGGTGCTGGTGGAATCTCCGGAGATAGATGCGGTTATGGACAAACAGGGCAGGCTGAACCTTCTTGCTCTTATGCCTGAATCAGCAGCGCAGCCGAAACCCGAACCAGCGGCCGCAAAGAAGGAAGACGTCCCTGCCTTTGCGTTTGAGGCGGATGAGATAAGGCTTACAGGGGGAAAGGTTTCGTTTGCCGACCATTCCAGGAGGAGCATATTCAGGACCGGCCTTAGTGAAATAGAAATAAAGATAGACCGTCTTAGCAATGTCAGGGACGCTAAATGCTCTACCGAGGCCTCGCTAAAGACCGAGGCGAACGAGACGGTTGCATACAAGGGCGAGGCCTCGGTAGACCCGGTCGCATCCTCAGGAACGGTTGAACTGAAGGGCATCAGGCTGAAAAAATATGCGCCGTATTATGAAGATATGCTGTTGTTCGATCCGGGCAACGCAATGCTTGATCTGTCTTCAGGGTATAAGTTTGAAAAGACCGGGACCTCTTTTTCCGCAGGGCTGAACGGCCTCTCTGCAGCTCTCAGGTCGCTTAATATGAGAAAGCCGGGAGAGAATGAGGACTTTATCGGCATCCCTGTGGTCTCGGTCAGCGACACGTCCGTTGATTTGACGAAAAGGGAGGTTACTGTAGGCGGCCTGTCTACGCAAAAGGGCATCCTGAAGATAAAGAGGATGAAAGACGGTACGTTGAATGTGTCCAATCTGATCGCAAATGCAGCCGACGTCCCTGCTGAAAAAAAATCTGCGGTCGGGGCAAAACAAATTGAAGTTGCGGCTGAAAAGTCGTGGTCCGTAAAACTGAAGAAAATCACTGTGGACGATTACAGGGTTGAGGCCGAAGACCTCGCGCCTGCGCGGCCTGTGTCGATCTCCCTCGACCGGATCCGGTTCAGGGCTGAGAATATTTCGACTGCGAAGAACAGCCCGGGCAAGGCCTCTGTTTCTCTGAATCTCGGAGAAGGCGGTTCAATCGCTGCCGACGGTTCGGTCGGCCTGGACCCGCCTTTTGCAGCGCTCAAGATAAACTCAAAGGGAATCGACATTATTCCCTTTGAGTCGTACTTTGACGACAAGTTGAATGTAATACTGACCGGCGGCAGGATGTCGGCAACAGGCGACCTTTCTGTTGGTTACGACAGGGACTCCGGACCAAAGGTCGTGTATAAGGGAGAGGCCTCTTTGTCGCAATTCGGGACGGTCGACAGCGTCAATGCCGACGATTTTCTCAAATGGGACTCCCTCTATTTCAACGGCATGGATGTGGGATATAATCCTCTTTATGTAAATATAAACGAGATAGCTCTTACGGATTTTTATTCGCTTCTCATTATTAATCCCGACGGCAGTTTCAACCTGCAGGATATAGGCAGGAAAGAAGCTGCGCCGGCCGCCGCAGCGCCCGCAGCCAAACAGGAGCCCGCAGCCGTTGCGCAGGAATTAAACCGGACTGCCTCTGCTCCCGCAGCTCCTGAAAACCGGACGAAATCCGTTAAAATCGGAAAGTTGACTCTCCAGGGCGGCACGATAAACTTCACGGACAACTATATAAAGCCGAACTACTCAGCCACGCTGCTTGAGATCGGAGGCCGGGTTTCAGGGCTTTCCTCCGACGAGAATACCCTCGCGGATGTAGACCTCAGAGGCAAGCTGGAAAACTATGCGCCCCTTGAGATTACAGGCAAGGTAAACCCGCTGAAAGAGGAGCTGTTTGTCGATCTGGGTGTAAATTTCAGGGACATGGACCTGAGCGCTGTAACGCCGTATTCCGGCAAATACGCCGGATATACCATACAAAAGGGGAAGTTGTCCCTGTCCCTGAAATATCTGATAGTAAAGAAGAACCTGGACGCGCAGAACAACGTGTTCCTGGACCAGTTTACGTTCGGTGAAAAGGTCGACAGCCCCGAGGCGACCAGGCTTCCTGTGCGGCTTGCCGTAGCCCTGCTGAAAAACAGAAAAGGAGAGATAAGCCTGGATATTCCGGTGTCAGGCCGGCTGGACGACCCGAAATTCAGCATAGGCAGGATAGTGCTTAAAATAATAGTCAATCTGCTGGTAAAGGCCGCCACATCCCCTTTTGCGCTGCTGGGGGCTCTCTTCGGCGGGGGAGAAGAGCTGAGTTATCTTGATTTCGATTTCGGCAGTTTTGAGGTCCCCGCTCCAGGGATGAAAAGGCTTGATACTCTTGTGAAGGCCTTGTCCGAAAGGCCCTCGCTTAAGCTGGAAATAGAAGGCTATGTTGACCCTGAAAAAGATAAAGAGGGTCTGAGACAATATTTCTTTAACAAGAAGCTCAAGGCGCAGAAATTAAAAGAAACAGCGGGCAAGGGCGGACCTGTTGTTTCAGTGGACGACATAAAGATCGAAAAAACCGAATATCCGAAATATCTTAAGATGGCTTACAAGGAAGAGAAATTTCCCAAGCCCCGGAATATTATAGGCATGGCCAAGACCCTTCCGGAGGCCGAGATGGAGAAACTCATCCTTACCAATATCGAGGTGAAGGACAACGACCTGCGGCGTCTTGCCTCGCAGCGCGCGCTTGAGGTAAAGGATTATATCCTGAAATCAAAACAGGTCGAGCCTGAAAGGGTCTTCCTCGTGGAGCCGAAATCCCTCCAGCCTGAAAAGAAGGAAAAGCTGAAAGACAGCCGTGTCGATTTCAGACTGAAGTAGTCCCAGCCCCGGCCACTCCCGACCGAGACAAAGCCGGATGGATGCATTTGCAGCCCCTGCGGCGTGTGCATTGATGCGAAATACCGGGGTAAATTCTATTTTGAGATAACGTCCGGTAAATTTGTAAATTGTCCGCGGCAGTGCTTATAATCTAACATTTGGTGACGTTATGAACCTCAATAAGAAACTAAGGATAATTGCCGCTTTGAAGGAAAACACCGGACGATGAATATTCCTTTGCCCGCCCCCTTGCTGAATATGAAATTGAGGAGCAAGATACTGCTGGGGATGATCGGGATTATTATTGTTACCGGCGTTGTCATGGTGTTTTTTATATCCGCGTCCGTAAAACCCAAGCTGATCTCAAAGCTCGAAAAAAGGGGGATCTCTCTGGCCAGGAATCTTGCCGTGGAAATCATCAATCCTGTCATGGCAAAGCAATATTCCGAGCTTCAGGGGAAATTCAGCGATTTCAAGGCATCCGAGCAGGAGGTTGAATATATTTTTCTTGTCAGCCCGTCGGGCGCGATACTGGCCCATTCTTTTGACGGCGGATTTCCGGACGGATTGCGAAAGATCAGGAACGCCAATAAGGGCAACCATTACGGCACACAGACCGTGGCCGGCGAAAAAGGACCTGTGCTGGATATAACAGTCCCTGTATTTGAAGGCACTGCAGGTTATATGCACCTGGGTTTCTCAGAGCTTTCGGTCAGCCGGGATATACAGGATGTTATAAGGACTCTTCTGTGGATCATCTTTGCGTCTCTCCTGTGCGGGCTGGGAGTGGCGATCATCTTTGCAAACGCCATTACCAGGCCCCTTTCCAAACTGTCGTCTGTTGTAAAGGCGGTCGGCGGCGGGGACCTCTCGGCCAGGTTTAATGTCAAAAAGGACGACGAGATCGGCATGCTGGGAAAGACCCTGAACGAGATGATTGAAAAACGCAGAAAGGCGGAGTCTGAGAGGGACGAAATGATCGTGCAGCTGCAGGAATCGATCGCCAATATCAAGACCCTGAGCGGCCTGCTGCCTATCTGTGCGTCCTGCAAGAAAATCCGTGACGACAAGGGCTACTGGAACCAGCTGGAAGGCTATATACATGAACACTCTGAGGCCCAGTTCAGCCACGGCATATGCCCTGAATGCGCAAAAAAACTTTATCCTGAATATTATGACGGCAATTAAACACCGGGAGGCGGCATCCCCCGGCAGCAGAGAAAGGCATGGAAGACAGAGACCAACCTAAAGAGAGGCTGATAGAGGAACTGGCGGGCCTGCGCCGGAGAATTTCGGAACTCGAAATCGAAGCGGCCGGACGCAGGACGGCCGAAGCCGAGCGGCATGAAAATCAGGAGTATCTCAGGAACATTCTGGAGAGCATTGACCAGGCCTTTATCCTGATCGGCCCGGACTTCAGGATAATGTCCGCCAACAAGGCCTATTACGAACAGACCAAACTCACAGAGGCGGACGTTATCGGCAAACAGTGTTATTCCGTTACGCATCACAGCGCGGTCCCCTGTTATGAAAACGGCGATGTGTGCGCGGTGAAGCACACTTTTGATACGGGTGAGCCAAATTATGCAATGCACATGCATTCCGACAGCTCCGGCAACTGTCTGCAGGTCGAGACGCGCTCGTATCCACTGAAGGACGCGGCAGGCCGCATAATATCGGTAATCGAAACGATCAGCAATATCACTGAGCGGACAAAACTCGAAAACCAGTTGCGCCAGTCCCAGAAGTTTGAAGCCATAGGCACGCTGGCCGGGGGCATTGCCCATGATTTTAACAATATCCTGACCGCGATCCTGGGATTCGGCGAGATGGTCAGGGACGGCATGAAGACGGACGATCCTCTGAAGGACTATGTGGATCTGATATTGGCGTCCGCCCAAAAGGCCTCGAACCTTACGCGCGGACTGCTCGTATTCAGCAGGGAGGAAAAGCTCTCGTTCAAGCCGGTCAACATCAACGACATCATCTCAAATCTGGCGCACATTTTGTCCAGGATTATCGGTGAAGACATCGACATCCGGATATCCCTTGCCCCTGAAGCCCTGCCTGTTATGGCAGACAGCGGTCATATGGAGCAGGTGTTGCTGAACCTGGCCGCGAATGCCAGAGACGCCATGCCGGCCGGCGGCTCTTTATCGGTAGAAACAAGACTGATGGAGATTGACTCTGATTTTGCCCGATCCGGGGGCGTCGGCAACGCAGGACGCTACGCGCTCATTACTGTTTCCGATACCGGAACGGGCATGGACGAGAGGACGAGGGAACGGATATTCGAGCCTTTCTTTACAAGTAAGGAGAGCGGCAAGGGGACAGGGCTGGGGCTCTCCATTGTGTACGGCATAATCAAGCAGCATAACGGACAGATCAATGTATACAGCGAACCGGGCAAAGGCACCATATTCAGGATATACCTGCCGCTGACAGGACCTGCCGCGCGGGAGCAGGGCAAGCCCGAAGTCCAGGCGCCTTCACGCGGCACGGAGACCGTGCTTGTTGCTGAAGACAACGAGACTGTCAGGCATGTTGTCAGGAGCATACTGGAAAAGGCCGGTTATACCGTTATAGAAGCGGACGACGGCGAAGACGCGATCAATAAATTTTGCGCGAACAGGGACAGTATCCACGTCCTCCTCCTCGACCTGGTCATGCCGAAAAAGAGCGGCAAAGAGGCTTTTATGGAAATCAAAAAGATCTCGCCCGGTGTCAGGGCGCTTTTCACGAGCGGGTACAATGAGGAAACCGTGCATAAGACCGGCATACTGGATGAGGATGTCGAATTTATATCAAAGCCGATCGTGCCGGCAGAACTCCTGAGGAAATTGAAGAAGGTCCTGGGCGATTCGTCGCAGCCCCCTCTGCAAACAGACCTGAAATAACCGCTGCAGTTTGTTTTATCGCGCGAGTTGATTTTGATCCCGATCCCTTAC
>Ga0334722_10006678_pt1 | contig 11343 bp, 14 predicted proteins | sample C3_bottom_MG_FD_207210 | JGI IMG/M metagenome (GOLD analysis project Ga0334722, IMG submission 207210) | Sediment microbial communities from Yellowstone Lake, YNP, Wyoming, USA - C3_bottom | ecosystem: Environmental > Aquatic > Freshwater > Lake > Sediment | place: USA: Wyoming | collected...
CCTGTCCTTGTTTTCAAGGTAAAGGCCGTGACTTCAGATATGGCTATCCAGAGAGTAAAGATTGATCTTGGTACAAACTCAAAAGTTTATAGCCGAGCTTTCTCAAAGATTTACTTTATAGATCAAAGTGGAAGCGTTCTTGCTTCATCTGACCTTAACTCAAACACATTGACTAAGGATTCAGACGGAAGATTCTTCTTAACTCTAACTGGATTTAGTTCATTTGTAGCAAAGGATACTACAAAGGTATTCTCAGTTAAGGCGGATGTTAAGGATTTCTCTTCAACTGACGATAGCGTAGCTAACTTTACTTGGAAAATCCGCTTGGCATCAAATGGTATTCGTGGTATCGACGGTGCTGGTATTGACCAGTATGCCGGTTCTACTTCCATCTCAAAGGATATAAAGACTGCAGCTGCTTTAGCTGACAGTGCTTCAATTACTCTATCAACTAACTCAGCAACTCCTGCAACACATGAGGTTATTGCAGCAGATGGTTCGTTGAATGATCAAGTAGATAAGGAGACAATCCTAGCCTTCGACATACAAGCAAAGAAAGACGTTCTAAACATCACAAAATTAGTTGCAACTGTAACTAAGACTGGAGGTTCAGCATCTGTCACAACTGTTTACCTTTACGAAGGCAATACAGTATTAGCAGACACAACCCTAGATGGTTCAACAGCAACTTTCTCAGATTTAAATTACCATGTAGCTAAGGATACTACAAAGACATTAACTCTAAAGGTTGATGTAACTGGTGCTTCAAGTGCACAGACAACTTTCGGTGCAACTATTATTGCAACTAGTGGTCTTACAGTTGAAAACTCAGCAGGTGATACTGTATCAGCAAAGTCTGGTTCAGCAACATTTGAGGGTCTTCTAGTAACAAACGCTGGTCCTGAATTCTCATTAGTGGGTTCACCATCAATTGAGAGGACAACAACTATCGTAGGTAACAACTCAACATCAACAGCAACTGCAAGATTCACATTGAGGATCAAGGCTGTTGGTAGCGCAATCTCATTCGGAGCAGTAGGTTCATCTACACCATTGGTGTCAGCTGCATCTTTCACTCCTTATATCAACGGTGTCGCTGGTAGCATGTTTACAGCTTCAACAACTGACTTTACTGTTCCTTCATCAGGAGTAGCAGAAAATAGTCCAGTAGCTGGTAGCTTTACTCTTGCACAAGATGCATCAACAGATATAGCAATTACCTTCAACCTACAAGCAGGTTCAGGCACAACTTACGGTTCATACTCAATCGGTCTTGAAAAGATCAACTGGGCAAATGAAGCCGGTGTAGTTAAGTCATCAACCTTCATGGCAGGTAAGACAAATTGGAGAACAGCAAGCGTAGTGCTTCCTTAACCCCTAGTTTAGGTAACAAACAAAGAACCGCCTTAGGGCGGTTTTCTGTTGCTTGTTTATATTTGTATTAATTGAAGTTAACTCTACCAGACCAACACTCTTCAGGCATATTTGATACATTGTAGCACTTAGGGAATAAACATTCGTTATAGAGCCTCCTAACCCCTACAGCAGCCTTAAAAAACGTATTAGATTGCCTTATTACTTTCAATCTAATATCTCAAACGATACCGTTTAGCTGCTTCTAATAGAAGTGCTGAATCATTAAAAAGGCCTAAGGCAGTATTACATCTTGAACACAACAATGCTCTAATCTCTCCATTTTTATGATTGTGATCTATAGCTAAGTTCTTAAAGACTTTTGATAGTGGAGAAATAGATGTCTCAGGTTGTAAACATATAGCACAAACACCCCCTTGTTGAACTAGTAATTCATTATATTGCTCAAAAGTTATTCCATATCTCCTTTTTAAATGTGATTTCTTTTGTTTATCATTAATTTTTTCTTTATGTTCTTGTCGATATTTTCTTTTTGTTTCTTTCTCTTTTTCTTTGTTTTTATACATATTTGTAATTTTACCAGAAAAGGACACACGCTTAGCAGAATGTGTCCATCTCTAGTGCTAAGCTATTAACTTCTCTATGATATCATTTTTGTCCAGCATTGTCTACTAGCATTCCAGGGCTTCGTTCCTTGGTGTTGCATTAGATACATTGCATAAACGATGTTTCCCTGATCAGTATAAATATCTATCCCTAATTTCTTAGCTGCTGCATCGTGGTAATAGTTATTTATCTGAAAGAGACCGATGTCTGTACTCCAATGATTTCCTTGTTTGTCGTAATTTTTGTTATTTCCTTTTGTCTTATATGCTTCACCCTCACATTTCATTATTGCTATTGCCAATTTTGGGTCATACCCATAAGCAATTGCCACATTAGTAATTTTTTCTTGAACAATCCCAATCTGTTGCTCGATTGGGGTGGGAACCTTAACTGTAGTTAACACTGTGGTTGTTCCTGAGGCCGGTAATAACGAACCTGAGAACATGACAATCCCTGCGAAGGACTGTATTATTAAATTATTTATAGCTCTAAAAATTAGTGGAGTTTCATCCGCTTCTCATCCCGTACCCAGAGTCGACTAAACTCTAGAGGGTATTGCCGTTCAGTTATTTTACTATCGCAGAACGAAGAGTTATAAGTCCTAGTCCTCCTAAGAAGGAGAAGACATCTGAAGGAACATCATATCCTAAAGCCTGGAGACCTCCTAGTATAAATACTAGGGTTCCAATGATATAGGTCTTCTTTCCCGATAGAAACTTTATAATTGCATTCATTGTTGTTTTCTTTTTAGACACTAGACTATTATACACGAGATTAGGGTTCAGGTATAGTTGCATTTTTAACAATATGTGGGCTAATATAAAGGCCAATATTGGAATTATTATAATTATTCCCATGTATCATGAACTGGACAGAAGCCAGGATCCTCATCACAAGAGCATATCTTTTCCTTGTGTATTTCACAGAAATCAGGATCATCATCACAAGTACACATCAAATCCGGTCCTATAAATCTGGAGTCCCCAAAATCCTCGTAGGGTTCACTAGGAGTTGGGAAGGGTCTCTTTCTTCCATTAAATTCATCATCAATTAATTCTTCGTTCATTTTAACAATTCGTTATCTTTTAATACCTGATAAAGGCTAACGGCTAGACCATCGACAATTTCTTCTTTTAATCCACCATTTATCGCATGGATAATTTCGTGGATAAGAGTCTCTTCTTGTTGACTTTGTGGGTCTGTCTGACAGATTCTTATCCGGTTTCTATGTCTATCCGAATCACCGCAATCACCTTCTATATTATCATACTCAGTAAATTCTACAAGGTACTCATGTCCGCCTATCTTAAGTTTGTTCGGTATTATCATTTTTTTAGATGATTAAGGTAATAAAAAGGCCACCGTTCTAGATGGCCTGTGTAACTTACTCCGTGAGGAAAGCACGGTATGAACCGTTCTCCATCAACTCCATGGAAACTCCACCTTGTGCGGGCGGTTTGTAACCGGCCTCATAGGCGTAACTTCCATACCAACCGAGAAAAGCCTGGGAAACTACCGTCCACTGCTTGACGAAGAGGAGGCGACAGTTGATCGGATCCTCAATGATCGCGGTTTCTGATTCCGCGATGCAGTCATGGGTATGTCCCGAGACGAAGAAATGGACGAGACCAGTCCACCCCTTTGGACGAGAGGCGACATTCATCTTGCCTCCCTTCGTCTGAGAGTTTCCGAACCCGTGGAAGATGTAGAACGTCCACTTGTGGGAATTCGACAGTACTGACATAGTGACTGGACCGTTGAAATATGGAATCTTCAAACGTTCCGCAAGAATCTGCGCGACATCGATGCCGGTCTTCTTCTTGGTACGTGCCTCGTGGTTACCAGGCGTGGATACCAAGATCTTGTGTGCGATGGTAGAAAGGATCTCAGTCATGCGATCCAGCTGGGCCATCGGCGGGTGATCCTGGTCGTAGGTCATTCCACGACCATCATCGATCGCGTTCTCCATGATGTCTCCGCCAAGAATGACGTAGACGTTTGGATTCTCCTTGATCCACTTGATGTAGCCCATGAACTTCTCGAAGTTATGGGTCTGGTGACCATAGTGGATGTCAAAAAGAGGTGCGATGATCAGCTTCCCCTTGAAATCAGGGATCTTGACCAACAGGTAAGGCTGTTCCTTACCCTTCTCGTCCGCACCGACATGAAACTCATATCGTTTCGGAAGCAACTCGACCTTTGACGGAGGAGTTGGGAGAAAGATGTAAACAGTCTCGTGAAAGTTGTTCCTCTGCGGATACAGTACGAATCCTTCGTACTTACCGTTGAGGAGTTCCTGCGTCTTCTTGCCGAACTTCTTCTCGATCTCCCGGAGAGTCTTTGCAGAACTCAGGAAGTTGAGAAAAGTTGCTGGCGCGATGGTTCCCTTACGCTTTGCCATGTCCCCTCCCGGGTGAACGTTTTTGAATAGACCGCGGCGATTTGCCACACAACGTATTGCATTCTCTGTATATTTCGTGTCGAACTCTTTATTAACAAGTTCGGCTATTTCTTTCCAAGATTTATCTAGATTGGTTTCAATGAACTCGTCTAATGTTAATTTTATCATCGTATTATTATATTGTACTATTTACATTTAATATTATTTGTTGAGTAAAGTTTAAACTCCATAAAACTGGCACATAACTCAGTATACACATTCTTATTTAAATTGCAAGGGGTATAGCTATTGCATACTATTATATATGGTGGTATAATGAAAAAGATAACATTAATATAATTAAAAAATATGGATCCATTAAATCAACCAGTTCCCCCAGTAGCAAGTGCTCCAACTACAGGAGCTCCTGAGTTATCTCAGGAAGAAATGAAGGCTAACCTTCAAGACATGATGTCAAAAATGAGTGGTAGTTATCAGCAGTTTAACTCTGATAAGTTTACCGCAGATAATCAAACAAAAGATGCACAAAGTAAGGCTCTTGTTAAGTTCTTTGACCTATTACAAGGAGCTGGAATTGATCCTAGTGACATGAATGCTGTACAAGCTTTTTTAGAGAGTGTAAAGACTTCTAATCCAGAATTATCTCAACAGTTAGAACAAGCAATTCAGATCATACTTGGATCAGATCAAGCAGCACCAGATGAGGGCGCTATTCCTCCTATGGGAAACATACAAAGTATGATAACTCCTGGGGCAGAAAGTGCTCCTACTGGAACAGCATCAGATAGTACTTTGCCAGCATTACCACAAGAAGTTCCTTCTATAAATGCATCTAATGCAAACCCACAGTAAAACATATGAAGATGTTTTTTCCTCTGATCGTGTAAAAAGTAGAACAAAATTAAATTTAGATAAGATCTCAACCGGTGAGATGGAATTAAACGAATACGTTTCACAATTCCAGGAGTTTTTAACAAACTTCTATTTAAGTTTGTTCCTTGGTTGTGTAAAACTCTCCTGGTTAAGAAGGAAGTTTAGTTATTACGGAAGAAAGACCGTCTTGCCAATGCAGAAGAACTCTCGTATTCTTAATACTGCTTTTGTTAAGTTGCTAAGGAGAAATGTTGGAAAGGATATTCAAATTATAACTAGAGGCAAGTTCTTTGCTAAGTTAGAATTATACTTTGATGAATTTTTTCCTGATTTTGAATCAGAAAATCCATTTGAAAATCCTGACTATTACATATTTCCATTTAAGAATATTTCAATGGATTATCTAATGGTCGTGTATCAATTGGATGACAGAATAGGATTGTTACAAAAAGCAGATGATGGAAAAATGTCTTATGCAACATTTATGGACTATGTTATTAATTATGTTTATACAGAGAACGAGATTTTAGGTAGAGACAGATATGAGATACGTCATAACCAAGATAGAAACTTTCCTTTTCACGTTAAGGATTCGGATAAAGATTTACAAGCAAAACGTGGTAAGAAACGAACATGAAACCATTAAAACCTGTCGTATTTGTGCAAGGTAAATATGCGTACAATGCGCAGAATACAACACAACAAATAATGTTACTAAAAGCACTGAGAGTAACTAGTGATCCAAAGAAACTCCGAGAACTTATTGGAGTTAAGACTGTGGCGGAGGTGTATAGGACTCTAGATAAGATAGCGATGAGGAAAGAGTATCATGCAGCTCTTGCGCAACAAGGTATTACTTTTGATTATGTAGTAAAGAATGTCAAGGACGTTATAGATAATGCACAGAAAGATTCAGATAAGTTATCAGGGTTAAATATGCTCCTAAAATCTATTGGACTAGATAAATACGAAGAGACAGCTATTAGTGGTGGAGGATGGGAAGATGCTATCCTAAAGATAAATAGCGCCGCAGAAGAGAAGGGTGAGACTCCTAAGGTGGCGGAATATGAAGTGACAGAACCAATTATGCCAGAGAATATTAGAATAGCAAAAGAGAAAGCTAACAACGAAGCCAAGGGACTTTATGAATAATCTTAGTGCAGAACAATTAGCAGATCCAAAATTCTATCTTGAGAATTTTTGTAAGATAAAAGGAAAGGAAGGAAAGGGACTTGAACCCTTTATTCTTAAACCGGCACAGTTAGATATTTTTAATGTAATTCTAAGAAATAATCGAATCATTATTATGAAGGCACGTCAGATTGGATTCAGTACGGCTGTAACAGGATTCCTTTATCATAAAACAATTACAACTGCTGGTGTGTCTACGGCCATGGTTGGTTACAACAACGACCTTACCGCAGAACTTCTTGATAAGATTAAGACGTTCTATCGCACAACACCAGACGCATTGAAGCCTACGATTCATTACAACTCTAAGTATGAGATTTCTTTCCCTAAGGTTGATTCTAAAATCCTAGTGCTCCCTTCTACCGAAAACGTGGGTAGAGGATATACCATCAATTATGCTCTTCTAACAGAGGTGCCCTTTTGGGAAAAGGCGGAAGAGAAGATGGTCACTCTAGAAGCTTCCGTTCCAGTTAATGGAAAGATTATTATTGAATCATCTCCTGGAGCTGTTGGAGACTACTTCCATAGAATGTGGGTATCTGAGAACGATTACGTAAAGAAAGAATATGGATGGTGGTGGAACTATTCTGAAGAGGAAATAGAGACGATCAGAAGGCGCATGAATAACCCTCGTAAGTTTAATAACAACTACGCGTTAGAGTTTTTGATTTCAGGACGCGCAGTGTTTACTCAAGAAGCAATTTCGTTACAGAGAAAACATCTTCTTAAGGTTGGAGATATTGTAAAATTAGATAACGGAGATGAGCATGCTGTTAGAGAGGAAGAGGGATTTAGAATGTATAAACCACCAGAGGATGGACACTTCTATGTATTCGGAGCAGACTGTTCTGAAGGTGTTACTGGGGGAGACTATTCTGTTGCCGTTGTTTTAGATAGATCAAACGGGGAAGAGGTAGGATTTTGGAGAGGACATATAGCACCAGATAAGTTCGCAAAAGTCCTAGACAAATGGGGACGCAAGTATAATAATGCTCTGATGGTAGTAGAAGCAGAAGCTCACGGTAATGTTGTTCTTAATGTTCTAAAACAGATGCTTTATCCAGCTCTTTATTTTAGACCGTCAAGATTTGACTCTATCGGCAACCCGTGGTCTGATAAATTAGGTTGGAAGACAACAAAATTGACTAGACCTATCCTTATCGACGAGTTTGAACAGAGTACTAGAGAGGGAACAATCACCTTAAGGAGTAAGGAGACTGTGGATGAAATGACGGTCTTCATTTTTAATGACGCAAACAACATGGTCTGCATGGATAGTTACAACGATGATTGTATTTTCGCCACGTCCATAGCCTTACAGGGTTTTAAGGTGATTTCTGACAAGCCAATGACTCAGCTTGACTATTCGAAACATTTACCCTATACTGAACCATATTAATGATATAATACAAAGATATGCCATCAGGAATATATAAAAGAAAACCCCTAACCGAAACTCACAAAAGAAATATCGGGATCGGAGGAACGGGTTTAAAAAGATCTGGCATTGCGTTACTGAATATTAGTAATACAAATAAAAAGCCGTGGAGAGAAGAAAGAAGACAGAAAATGATAGAATCTAAAATAGGAAACAAAAATCCAATGTTTGGAAAACATCCGTCTATTGAAACTAGTCAAAAAAAGAGAGAAAGTATGCTCCGTCATCCAAACAGAAAATTTAAGGAAACAGGTATCGAATTAAAAATAGAAGAAGAATTAAAAAACAGAGGAATAAATCACAAAAAACAAGTTCCACTGTGTAAGGTGGCAGTGGTGGATTTTTATTTACCAGACTTTGGAATAATTATTCAGTGTGACGGTTGTTACTGGCATAATTGTCCAGAGTGTAAAAAAGGAGATTTAAATAGAAATAAAGATAAAGACGTCGACCAAGATGCAGTTTTGACGTCAAATGGTTACAAAGTTTATAGATTTTGGGAACATTCTATCAATAAATCACCAAAAAAGTGTATAGATAAGCTGGGACTATGCTAAAATAGTACTAAATTAAACAAAATACTATTATGTATGTACAGCCCAGTAAATATACGAAATTTAACACCTACACTCCTAGTGCATATGGTGACGACGAGGTCGCTTTTATGGCGAGATTCCATTTACAGATGCAAGATGCGCGTCAATATTTTTTGCGTGTCATAAAACCTCGCTTGGATCGATCATATAAACTTTATATTTCTTATAATGGGGATAGACAGTTACAAATTAAATCTTGGCAGGCAAATATTTTTGTGCCGTATACGCAAAGTGTAGTAGAAACATTGATGCCTCGCGTCCTTGACGCTCGGCCAGACTTTACAGCCCAAGGGAGAACTCAAGACGATCAAGCAAAAACAGAAAAGCAGCAACAATTGCAAGATTACTTGTGGGAATTATCAAGAATGGATAAAGTTACAGAAGATGTTGTGCGTTCTTCATTCGTTTATGGTATGGGATATCTTCAAGCCTTCTGGAAAAAGGATGTTCGAAAGCAAAAATTCCTAAAAACAAAAGACCTTTTAAAGAAAAAATACAAATGGGTAGAGGAAGAAAGAACTTTTTATGATGCTCCTTGTGCAGAATGGGTTGACAATTATACCCTTTGGTACGATTGGCATAATACAGATAGAAAAAGTAAGCAATATTGGTTCAAGAGACTGGTTCTTACGGCTCCAGAAATCGCTAGGAAGTATCCAAATGCTGATCCAGAGAGATTGGCGCTAGCTTTGAATAATCCTGGGGGCGATTTAACTGATTATGCCTCAATTCGAGTACAAGTAAAACAGAATCAAGACCTAATTGTTAAGGGAGCAAACACTTTTAATGGTCCTGCCTACGGTTTCGGTAGTGATAAATATAATAACTTCGGAGATCCACTTCTACAGATGTACGAAGTGTTCGAATGGACACAACCATACTCTGATATGTACTCAGTGCACGTTGGTGGAGGATGGACACCCATCCTAAAAGACGGCTGGATGCCAATCCCTTATGACTTTAAGGAGGCGGGTTTTATAGATTTCCCTTATTTGAAGATTCCAGGTGAATTTGAAGGTTATAGCCTCCCTATGATCCTTGAAAATCCTCAAATCATGATGAACATGATCAAGAATCAACGTCTTGACTCAGCAACTCTATCAATTCACAAGATGTGGATCGTTAATCCTCTTGCAAACATCAATAAAGAGGAACTTGTGACTCGTCCTTTCGGTATTATATACTCAGTTGACCCTAATGGTGTGCGCGAAGTGCAATTTAGTGACATAAAAGCGAGTGCATATAAAGAAGAAGATCTTTTGAAGGCCGATATGCGTTACGCATCAGGAGTTGACGACTTCTCAATGGGTGCCGGAGGGGGTGCAAGCTCTGCAACAGAGGTTAGACACCTTAGAGAGTCTACTTTGGAGCGTGTTCGTCTATTCGTCAACCACCTTGGCGATGGTTTCGCTGATCTAATGCGTTATTGGATGGATATGTCTCGACAATTCTTTACAGAAGACATGATTATTCGAATCGTTGGTGATGACGGTAAGGATATCTTCCCACTCATCCAGAAAGATGACCTAGAAGGCAAATTTGATTACAAAGCAGCCGTTCTTCCTTCTATTGCAGGTCAACAAGATATCAAAAAGAAACAAGACATGGATCTCTTCCAGCTTCTTATCAATCTTCCGTTCGTTGATCCTCAAAAACTTACACAAAAGATTCTTGTCGACTGGAATTGGAACCTGGATTCAGTTGTTAAGGGAGAAGATGCAGCTCAACCACAAATGGGACCAGATGGACAACCAATGTTAGGGCCAGATGGCCAGCCAATGCCTATGGATCCAACAGGAGGTCTACCTCCAACAGGTCCAGAAGTACCTCCACCACCAACAGCCGGTACAACTAGTATCTCACCAGACGTAGCAGGTCAAGCTCTTGCAATGTTGAGAGGAGGAGGAGCGGGAACACCACCCCCAGGAGTAGCCCAGATGGCCTCACCTGTAAATCTACTTAATGCTGGAGGAGTTCCTCCAACAGCATCTAGAATTCCATTACCCACTACCAATCCAAGAGGAATGAACATGACTGGAAAGGTAAACACAAATACAAGTCCAAGTAATATAAATAGTAATCCTGAATCTCAATTAATGAATAGGTCGACTACCCTACAAAGAAAAAAGTAATATGCCATTTTTATCTAAATCCCAAATGAGGGGTGCATTCTCTGGGGTCTTGGGGCCTCAAATGAAGGCGCATGCACAAGAGTGGGCAGATGCAACTACTAATATAAAGAGTTTACCTGAACACGCAGTTCCAAAAAATACAAAAAAGAGTATAATAAAGAAGTTGATAAAAAAGCACACGGGTAAGGGAGGACCTATAGCCGATCCATACAAACAAGCTTCATCTTCTATCAATCTACTTAAGGCTAGGGGTGAACCGCCAACAACAGCGGCAATCCCCAAGTCTAAAGATAATATACTATTAGGAAAATAACATGGCAAAAACATTTACTGTTAATACAGAGGAAATGATCGGAGAACATAAACGTATCATTCCTGAACTTAGAAAAGCAGGTCTTAAGGAGGAGGCAGATGAGCAGGCGAAGGAATTAGTGGGTATTAAAAAAAAGAAATTAAAAACAATAATTAACAAAAAATAACATGGATAATAAGAAAAAAATGATGAAGAAGGCCTGCGGTAAGGGAGGTCCAATCACAGCCCAAACAATTAGAGACATAAACAGAGCAGATCAAAATAAAATTGATCTATCTAAAGCCCCAACCCCTTTCCAAACAATTGGGAGTATGGTTAAGGGAACTGTTTCAAGTGGAATAAAAGGATTAAGAAAGGTTGGCAATAGCGTTGTTGATTCACTTATAGCCCCTTCTGAAAGAGTAACTAAGTTTCGAGAG
>Ga0334722_10006679_pt1 | contig 11342 bp, 8 predicted proteins | sample C3_bottom_MG_FD_207210 | JGI IMG/M metagenome (GOLD analysis project Ga0334722, IMG submission 207210) | Sediment microbial communities from Yellowstone Lake, YNP, Wyoming, USA - C3_bottom | ecosystem: Environmental > Aquatic > Freshwater > Lake > Sediment | place: USA: Wyoming | collected...
GGAAACGCTTCGCCGGACGCAAACGTCGACATGTTCAACGCCCTCTGCTCGACCTCCGATTATACGACGCCGAAACTCGCTCCGGTGGGGGCCACGGTCCAGGTGCTGCGCACCCAGCATGCCCCGCCCGGAACCGACCCGCTGACGTGCAAGGCCATCGGGGTCGTGCGCTACGACAACCGTGAACGCTACGGCGGATACGAAGTCCTCGTCATGCTCCGACTGCGTGACACCGTCTTAGGCCGCACGGCGCCCGCCGTCACCAGGGTGATGGACGTGATGTCGTTCCATATCCCGGACGACTACCCGATCATGCGCCTGGCCTCCGCCACGGAGGGCTGGAACTTCGACGAGACCGAGAAGTTCCAGATCGGGAGGAAAGGCAAGCTGGCCATCAAGCCGGATGGAGAAATCGCGCTCCTCAACGAGCAAGGCGCGACCTCCGCGTGGCTCGTCTTCGCTCCGATGAAGACGCTGCGCGGAGTGTCGGAACAGAAGGCCGAGGCCGAGGCTCTCAAGAAGGCGGCGGACTCCCTCGAGAAAAGCGAAAAGAAGCTCCAGGACGCCGGCGAACTGCCGTTTGCGGGGCATCCCGCGCTTCAGCGCTGAACCGGCCTAAGAAGCGCGACCTCGCAGGGTGAAGCGGACGATCTCGGCACGCGTCAGGAAGCGCATCGGCGGCCCCCACTGCCCGGTCCCGGACGTGACGTAGAGCCAGGAGGCGCCGTCTTGGTAGAGCCCGTGGAGATGCCCGTAGAAGAGTCGCACGATCAGGCCGAAGGGGAAGAGCTGGCCGTCGTGGGTGTGACCCGAGAGCATCAAGGACACGCCGGCGTGCGCCGCGGCGGCAAAGCCGAGCGGCTGATGGCAAAGATAGATCGAGGGGGCCTGGGCGTCGAGCTTGGCAAGGAGTGCCGCCACCTCCTGCCGCGAAACGTGCCCGGCCATGACGTCGTCGACTCCCGCCAGCTGAAGACCTCCGGGCAGGACGACGATCGCATTGCGGAGAAGATGGGCGCCCATCCCGCTCAAGGTCCGCGAAGAGGCCTCCACTCCATGATAAAACTCGTGATTGCCGAGCACGGCGAAAACTCCTCGCTTGGCCTTCAGGCGCAGGCCGCTCCGCTCGATGTCTCCGCCCTCGCCTAAGCCCGCGTCGAAGATGTCTCCCGTCAACACGATCAGGTCCGGCCTCATCGACGAGACGAGATCGACGATGCGCGAGAACTTTTTGATGGATACGGTCACGCCAAGGTGGAGGTCCGAGAGCTGGACGATGCTGAATCCCTCAAGCTGGGGGGAAAGACCCGCGAGGGAAATCTCCACATCCTTGACCGCCGGCATTCGGGCCGCGTTGTAGAGCGACCAGAGACAGGAAACCGCCGTCGCCGTCAGGACCGCCGCCCTCGCCCAGGGACGCACGGCTTCCGCGGCGCCCAAAAAACGGGAGAACAGAACGACGATGTCGCCTAGGGCCGCCCAACCCAGCCAGAGGAAAATGACCCCCAGCCACAAGAAGGACGCATAGGCCAGCGCCACGGTCCACGTTCCGCGGTACATCCGCAGGCAATACAAAGACAGCGGGAACGCAAGTGTGGTCAGGAGGATGACGGCGCGCAGAAGAAGCCGATTGACGGGCAAGCCGGGGAAAGAACGCAGAAGCCAGAAAGCGACATAGGACTGCATCCCCGTGTAGACGACGACGACCGTCGCGATAAAGCCGAGCATCTTGAGCATGGGATATTACGCCAGGTGATCGACCGCCGCGCGGATAAGGTCTTGCACTTTCGGCGCGTAGGGCGGGTAGAAGAATTTCAGGAGATCGAGACGTCCTTGATGGAGAACGGCCCGCTCATGGGAGAAGGCGCGCATGCCGTAATAGCCGTGATAGTTGCCCATCCCGCTTCCACCCACCCCGCCGAAAGGCAGGTCGCAATTGGCCAGGTGGAGGATCATGCTGTTAACGCAGGTGCCGCCCGCGCTCGTGTTGCGCAAGACGCGCTCCACGGCCGCGTCGTCCTTGCTGAAGATGTAGAGGGCCAAGGGCTTCTCCTTGGAGCGGATAATGCCAAAGACCTCGTCGATTGAGCGATACGTCAGGACCGGCAGGATCGGCCCAAAGATCTCCTCGCGCATGATCGGGGAATCCTCGCCCACGTCGGAGAGGATCGTGGGAGACAAATAGCGTTCGGAGGGATCGCAAACGCCGCCGATCTCCACGCGAGCGCCGTGCTTGACGGAGTCTTCAAGGACCTTCCCCAAGCCCCGCGCGTGCTCGGCGCTGACCAGCCGGCAGAAATCGGGGCTGGCGCGCCGGGCCTCCTCGGTGGCGCCGAAGCGTTCGCAGGTCAGCCTCTTGGCCTCGGCGAGGAACTCTCCGCGCCGGCTTTCGTGGATGAGGAGATAGTCGGGGGCGACACAGGTCTGCCCCGCGTTGAGGAATTTTCCCCAGACCGTGCGCTCGGCGGCCTTGAACACGTCGGCCGTCTCGTCGATGATGACGGGGGACTTCCCGCCGAGCTCGAGCGTCGCCGTCGCCAGATGCTTGGCCGCGGCGGCCAACACCGTCTTGCCGATGCGCGGGCTTCCGGTGAAGAAGACGTGGTCGAACGGCAGTTCCAGCAAGGCGTCTGAAACCGCGCCGCCGCCCTCGAAGACGGCCACCTCGTCACGATCGAAAACGCTCTCGATGAGGCTCTTGCTGAAGGCGGAGGCGTAGGGGACCTTGCTGGAAGGCTTGAGCATCACGCAATTGCCCGCGGCGACGGCCGCGGTCAAGGGACTGAAGAGAAGGTTGATGGGATAGTTCCAGGGTGCGAGGATCAGGACCTGCCCCTTGGGCTCCAGGCGCACCTCGCTGCGCGTGCCCAAAAGCAGCAGGGGCGTGGACGCGTAGGCCGGGCTCATCCAATCGGCGAGATGATCGATGGCGTAATTGATCTCGCTGACGACGGGATAGACCTCGGTCAAGTCCGCCTCGGCGGGATTTTTGCGGAAATCGGCGTAGAGCGCGCGGTGAAGCTCCTCGCGCCGGGCCAGGAGGGCGTCGCGCAGGGCGCGGAGCTTGGCGCAGCGAGCCTCGGCCGTCGTCTGGGCGATCTTCCATCGATTTTTACGCTGGGCTTCGAAGACGGTCTTCATGGCCGCATTCTACTAGTTTCGCGCCCCGATCTCCCTTAGGACCGAAGACCCACGTCCCTTGTCCCAAGAGACTCATGCGCGGCGAGAGAAACTCTTCCATAATGGTGCAGATGACTAATATTCCAGGTTCCCGCCGTTGGATCGCTCTCCTTGCGGCCTTCGGCTTGGCCGCCCAACCGGCTGCCGCCGCCGTCGTCAAAATCCCGAGCCTGATTACGGCAGCGCCCTACGCGGCCTCGGCCCCCGCCGCGACCTTCGCGCCGAGAGCCTTCGCTCAAGGTCCGTCGACGGTCATTGCCGCGCCGGCCCCCGCCGGCGTTCTTCCCGTTCTGCCGTCGCCCCTGGCCGCCGAGTCGGTCCTAGCCGCCCCCGCCGAAGCACCCACCCCCCAGAACGCTTCCTCAGGGGAGCGCGCCGGGGGCGCCCCGGCGCTTGAGCAGCTCCATCTTGCCGCCGCCGCCTGGTCCGACCGCGCCACGCCCGCGGCCTCGGCCGAGGGTCCCGCCGAAAAGCCACTTCCGGTCAAGAACCGCGACTTCGGCCGGATGTTCGACCTCACGAGGCGGCTCTTGACGCGCCCCGCGGTCCGGGAATTCCTCCAGAAAGCCTTCGCCGCGGAGTTGACCATCAGCAAGGAGGAGCAGGAGAAACTGGGCCTGCCCTCGAAGATCAAGGAACTCTCCGAAAGCCAGCTGATGCTCCTTTTGGCGCTCAACCCGGACCTCTGGCCCAGCATCGAGGGGTATCTTGCCGACGTCGAGGCGGCCGACAAGAAGGGCGGAGACTCCGAGGAAGTCTCCAAGAAGTGGATCACCCGCTTCGACAAGATCCTCGAAGATGAGAAGATCTCCGAGAAGTTCAAGACCCTCAACGACCCGACGAGATCCATGCGCCTGGAATGGCCCGACGGCAAGCCCGGCTACACCGAGGCGAGGCTCTACGCCGACCACCCGCGCTTAGTCGACGGCAAACTCGCCCCGCCCGAAGACCTCAAGAAGGTCCTCATCGACTTCATCGGCGGAGCCAAGAGCGAGCTGATGTTCAACGTCTTCGACTTCGACTTGATGGACGTCGCCGACGCCATGATCGCGGCGGCCGACCGCGGCGTCAAGGTCACGGGCGGCATCTACAAGAAGAACATCGAGACCCGCCCCGAGGTCAAGGCGGTCTTCGACAAGCTCTCCGCGCACAAGAATATCAAGATGGTCTCCGTCGACTCCGTCGGCCTCAACCACCAGAAGCTCGTCATCCGCGACTTCAACGACCGCGAACTGGCGGCCTCCCTTATGTCCTCGGGCAACTTCACCCAGTCCTGCATCGGGCCCGAGGGAGACTTAGTCGACGTGCCGATGGACAAGCGCGACGCCAAGACCAAGGAGTCGGTCCCCAACGCCAACCACATGGTGACCATGAAGGGATATCTCGTGGCCCAGGTCATCGCCGACAAGCTCATCCAAACGCTCGAGTACGGCCTGCGCGGCAAGGACTATCCGCTCGGCGGGTCCTTTAAGATCTACGGCCCCAAGCCCGAGGGAGCGGCCGAGGCCCCCTATATCAAGCTCACCTTCTCGCCCAAGGGCTCCCTGGGAGACATCAACCGCGATATGATCCGCCGCCTGCTCCTGGAAACCCGAGGGGCCCTGCGCGCGATGGTCTTCGCCTTCTCCTCGAAGACCGTTCAGGAGGCCATCATCGAGCGAGCTCGCCTGGAGACCTCCGAGGGTCATGCCTTCGACTTCAAGGCCTTCGGCGACACCCCCTTCACCATGCGGGACTACTCGGTCCTGCTCCACCTCGCGGGCCTGGAGGTCGACGCCTCGGGCAAGAGCAAGCAGTATGTCGAGGCCGCGGCCAACGCCCTGAAGGAGGTTCTCGGCGCGGAGACCTACGCCAAGCTGCTGGAGAACATCCGCATCGCGCCGCACGCCTACGGCGAGCATGTCGCCGGCGCCCAAAAGTTCAACGCCAAGATTCACCACAAGGTCTTCATCAGCGGAGACTCCGCGATCGTCGGCTCCTCCTTCAACCCGAGCGACAACGCCGAACATAACAATGAGCAGATCATGGTGACCAACGATCCCTCCTTGGTCCGCGCGATCACCCAAGCCTTCGACGGCCTCTACGGCTCGACCCAGCGCTCCGTCCACGAAGAGGCTCTCCGGCGCAACGAGCGGGGCGAGGTCTCCTCCGACGAGATCGACGACCAGTACGGCCACGACGACGAGCAGGCCCGGGGCCGCAAGAGCCCGAAAGGGAAGGGAAACTAGGCCTCAGGCCGCGGGGGGCTCGACCCAGCGGCCGCGCTCCTTGATCAGGGCGACCAAGGCGTCGTCGGAGCCCTCCATGGCAACGCCCTTGCGCACGCACTCCTTGCCCACGTAGAGATTGATCATGCCCGGAGCCCCGCCCACATAGCCAAAGTCCGCGTCGGCCATCTCGCCGGGGCCGTTGACGATGCAGCCCATGATGGCGATCTTGACACCCTTCAAGTGGCCGGTGCGGGCCTTGATGCGCTCCGTCGTCTTCTGCAGATCGAAGAGGGTGCGCCCGCAGGAGGGGCAGGAGACGAACTCGGCCTTGGTCACGCGCGCGCCGGCGCCCTGCAAAAGGTTGTAGAGGAACTCCACTCCCCGCTCAAGGGGCAGGTCCGCGTCGGCGAGGGCCAAGTCGCCCACCCCGTCGCAAAGCAATCCGCCCAGGAGCGTCGAGGACTTCAGGATCTGCTCATCGGGAGTCTTCTCGCGAGGGGCGCGAAGTAAAATGGGGGAAGGTCCTCCGATCGCCGCCAGCAAGCGGTATTCCTGCAAAAGCTTCGAGGACGCGCGGCCGCGAAGGGACATGATGGTCTTAACGCCGCTCTCCCGCGATGAGACCTCGTATTTTTTCGCCATCTCCGCCGTCTTGGATTCGACGACATTCACGACGTTCTTGTCTTTAAGCGTCTTAAGAAAAACGGCGTAGTCAGAATCGGCGGGGGATGTCCAGCAGACGGCGTCGGAGGACGCGGCAGCGCCCAGGACCAAGGGGAGAGGACCGTCCACGCAAGCCAGAAACGCCAAGCGAGAGGATTCGCCCTTCAGGGTGGCACGGAAAGATTTGTACCGGTCCAGCGATTGATTGTCGCGAACGTCGAATTCCAGGATCTCAGGATCGGCTCCAAGACCCTTCTTGAGCAGGGTCTCGTAACGAGCGAGGAGGTCCGTCGGGGTCAACGACTCCGAAACGGAAGAGAGCACCCGGACCGGCTGGGATCCACCGACCGAGAGAGGCCCGAGAGAAAACTCATCTGAGCGGCGACGGCAATAGGAGTAAAAATCAGCGCAGTGACGGCCCGCCGTCTTCCCCTCGGAACTGACGGGCTCCGCGGGCCGGGAACAGAAGGGCTCGGCGAGAATGCGGCAGACGGGAATCTCCCGCTCGGGGTCTTCGGTGAGCGAAACGCGGAGGGTGTCGCCCAGGCCGTCTTCCAAAAGCGAGCCGATGCCGATCGCGCTCTTGATGCGGCCGTCCTCGCCGCCCCCGGCCTCGGTCACGCCCAGGTGGAGGGGATAGTCCATGCCCTTCTCGTCGAGGCGGGCGGCCAAAAGCCGGTAGGCGGCGATCATCACCTTGGGGTTTGAGGCCTTCATGGAGAAGACGAGATCTCGGTAGCCGTTTTTCTCCGCGATGCGGGCAAACTCAAGTGCGCTTTCGACCATCCCCAGAGGCGAGTCGCCGTAGCGGTTCATGATGCGGTCGGAGAGCGAGCCGTGGTTGGTGCCGATGCGCAGAGCGCGCTTGAGGCGCTTGAGCTTCTCGACGAGGGGGGTGAAGCGCTCCTCGATGCGCAGGAGTTCCGACTCATAGGCCGCGTCGTCGTATTCCTTGACGGCGAAGCGCTTGGTGTCGACGAAATTGCCGGGATTGATGCGAATCTTCTCGCAGAACTCGGCGGCCTCCGCCGCGGCGGCGGGATTAAAGTGAATATCGGCCACCAAGGGAATGTCGAGTCCCGCCTTAAGGAGAAGTTCCTTGACGCGTCCCACGGCGCGCGCGTCGTCGACGGTCGGCACGGTGATGCGCACGATCTCGCAGCCGGCCTCGGCCATGGACAGAGTTTGTCGGAAGGTGGCCTCCGCATCCAGGGTGTCCGTGGTGGTCATGGACTGGATGCGGATGGGATTGCCGCCGCCGAGCCCCACCTTGCCGACCATGACCACGCGGGTGGGCCTGCGCCGGTAGGAGAAAAGGTCCTGAACGTACGGCCTGGCAATCTCGGGGGTAACGGGGCTCTGGGACATCGGGGGGGATTATACCATTCCACGACGAGCGACCGATCTTATACAATAGCGTCCGGACCATGGAACTCGCCCCGCGCAAAAGCCGTTTTTTCGCCCAAGCCATCGACATCTCCTTGGCCGCCCTTTTTCTGCTGCCCATCGCCGGCCCAGAGACCCCGCCGCCGACGCCGATCCTTCTGACGCTGGGCTTGGCCCTCGTCGTCCTTCTCTTCCTGCAGGCCGCGCTCCTTTGGAAGCGGGGACAGACGCTCGGCAAGATAGCCCTTAAAATCCGCATCGTCCGCGCCGACACGGGGATCAACGGCGGGTTCGTGCCGAACCTTCTCGTCAGGATCTTTTTGAACAATCTGATCATCTCCATCCCCTTCCTCGGCCTTCTCTACGTCGTCGTCGACGTTCTCTTCATCTTCCGCGAGGACCGCCGCTGCCTGCATGACCTCCTGGCCAAGACGCAGGTCGTCCCGGCATGAGCACTCTCGCCCCCGACGAAATCCTGCGAATGATCGACGCCCTGGAGGCCCTGGTCGCGCGTCCCGCCCTCTCGGCAGACCTCTCCGAGGGCGACCGCATCCGTCTCATGAAGGCGGCCGGCAAGCTCTCCCGCCCGGCCCGGCTTGAGCGCTCCAGGATCGCGCGCGAACTTCGAAAGGAACGCCGCCGCCTGGCCCTTGAGGGCGACCGGGCCGCTCGGGCGAGCTCCGGCATCCGGGCCGCGCGCAGAGCCGAGGTCTTCGCCGCCCCCGCCTACGCCCTTCCCGCGCCCGACGAACCGGCTCGCGAGCTCTCACAGCCCCAGGCCTGCTACGTCTGCAAGACGGGCTACACGCGCCTGCACCACTTCTACGATGGGATGTGCCCGGACTGCGCGGACTTCAACTACGCCAAGCGCTTCCAGACAAGCGATCTCTCGGGCCGGACCGCCGTCGTCACGGGGGCTCGTCTTAAGATCGGCTACCAGGCGGCCTTGAAGCTCCTGCGCGCCGGCGCCCGGGTCGTCGTCTCGACGCGGTTTCCCCACGACGCCTCGGTCCGCTACGCTGCGGAAGCCGACTTCAAGGATTGGGGCCATCGCCTGCGGGTGCACGGCTTAGACCTCCGGCATTCCCCGAGCGTGGAAATCTTCTGCCGCTATCTGACCTCAAGCGAACAGCGCCTCGACGCATTGCTCAACAACGCGGCCCAAACCGTGCGTCGTCCCGTGGCCTTCTATCAACATCTCCTGGCCCGCGAAGCCCTTCCTTGGAAGGACCTCTCCACAGCGGAGCAGGGCATACTCTCCGGCCACTATGAGTGCCGCTCGGCCCTGCAGAGAGAATCTCCGCCCGGTGAGACCGACCAGAAGGCGCTGACCTCCTGGGAGGGGGGATCGGTGGGCATCGGTCTCGTCGATTCAGCGCGCCTCTCCCAAATCCGCATGACCTACGACGACCGCACGGCCGGCCGCGAGGTCTTTCCGGCGGGCAGGCTCGACGCCGACCTTCAGCAGGTCGACCTCCGAACCATGAACACCTGGCGCATGAGCTTGGCCGAGGTCCCGACTCCCGAGTTGCTCGAGGTCACCCTCATCAACGCGGTGGCCCCCTTCATCCTGGCCTCCAAGCTCAAGGGCCTCATGCTCAAGGCGGGCACGCGGGAGGGGCACATCGTCAACGTGACCGCGATGGAGGGGATTTTCTCGCGAGGAACGAAGACGAACAAGCACCCTCACACCAACATGGCCAAGGCCGCGCTCAACATGATGACACGCACCTCGGCCGACGACTACGCCAAGGACGGCCTCTGGATGAACGCCGTCGACACGGGCTGGGTGACGGATGAAGACCCCGTGGTCCACTCATTGCGCAAGCAGGCCGTCCACGACTTCCAGCCGCCCTTGGACGCCGTCGACGGAGCCGCCCGCGTGCTCGACCCGCTCTTCGTGGGCCTCAACACGGGCGTCCACGAGGCTGGGAAGTTCTTCAAGGACTACAAACCCGCCGCCTGGTAAAGGAGCCTCCATGACATTGAAGACCTTCGCGCTCATCGCAGCCCTCGCCCTCCCGGCCCGCGCCGCCGACGCCAAAAAGGCCCCCGTTTCGAAGGCCCGCCAGAAGTTCCTCGCGGGAGTCCTCGCCCACGTCGACGGCGACGACGCCGCGGCACAGAACCTCTGGAAGCAGTGCCGCGCCGAGGCCGCGCCGGAAAGCGACGACGCCCTCGACTGCTCCTTGTTCTCCGAAATGATCGAGGAAGACCGTGCGAAGTCCTCAAAGGAAGATGCCCCGGAAGCGGTGAAGGCCTACCGCGACGGCGTCGCGGCCTACCGCCGGAAGGACCACCCCGCGGCCGACAAGCTCTGGCACGACTGCGTCTCCGCGGCCAAGGCGGGCAGCCGCATCTCGCATAACTGCCTGGCCGCCATGGAACTGACCAAGGCCCCCGCCTCGCGCAAACCCGCCGTCGAGGAACGGGCCCAGAACGACTACCTCAAGGGCTTGGTCGAATACCAGAAAGGCGACTACGAGAAGGCTCGGCTCAACTGGAAGCTCTGTGTTGAGACCGCGCCGGCCGAGAGCCGCTCGGCCTCCGACTGCCAAGCGGGGCTTGAACGCATCAAGACGCTCTTCGCCGGGGATGCTCCCCGCTCGACGCCTACGACCCGTTAGCTGCCTTCCCGCACTTCTCGCACAACTTCCGCGAAGCCGAAAGCTCGTCGACCTTGGCCCGAGCCAGCCGCAGTTCGTCTTGAAGGCGGCCCTCCCGCGCCTGATCCTCCCGGAGCTTCGAGACGCTCAGGGCATTGGCGGCGAAGATGCCGTAGACGACGGCCACGTTCCACGCCGAGAGGAGCACCGTGCGGTTGAGGCTGTCGGCGTAATGCCAGGCGGCGGCCGAGAGCAGGGCCATGACGAGACCGGAACGCCGGCCGACGTACCAGGCGGCGAGGGACACGGGGACCAGGTAGAAGATGGTGAGATGAAGCTCCGAGGGAGTGCGATAATCGACGATGAATATGACCAGCAGCGAGACCGCGCTCAGCAGCGTCAAGGCCTGCTTTGAAAGCGCCTTGAGCCAAAGATCCGTTCGACGCAGAGTCGAGATGATGGGCATAAAGGCTCCGGGGTGTCGCCGGGCGACCCATGATACCATGAATGGGAAATCCATTTTTCTTGATACTAGGAGGCCGTCCCTCTATCCTATAATCCAAGCAACGTCCCCTTAGCTCAATGGATAGAGCTCCTGCCTTCTAAGCTGGCGATCCAGGTTCGATTCCTGGAGGGGACACGCTCTCAAAGGAGATGACGCCATGAAGATATTATTCGCCGCTTTCGCCGCCGTCCTGGCCGCTACGCCCCTGCACGCCGCCGAAGGTGCGGCCCCCGCGCCCCAAGCGGCGGCCCTCTCGGCCAAGGAGATCTACCAGAAGGACGCCCCGTCGGTCGTCTTGATCCTCGCCTCCAACCCCGACGGGCAAGGCGAACTCGGCACCGGCTCGGTGATCGACGGCGAGGGCCGCATCCTCACCAACGCCCACGTCGTCATCGACGACCGCACCGGCAAGCCCTTTCCCGTCCAACGCGTCTACCGCAAGCCGGCCAAGGTCACCGGAGACGCCAAGCGTGATTTAAGCGATCCCGTCAGCGTCACCGTCGCCCGCTACGACCGCGCGTTGGACTTAGCCCTTCTTGAGCCCGCCAAGAGCTTGGGACTTAAGCCCCTCAACCTCGGAGACGACTCCTCCGTCGAGCCCGGAGACGCGGTCGTGGCCATCGGCCACCCCGAGCAGGGAGGGCTCTGGACCCTGACCCAGGGAGTCGTCAGCACCGTCGTCGCAGACCTCGGCGGAGTCTCCGGCAAGAACGTCTTCCAGACCGACGCCAGCATCAACCGCGGAAACTCCGGAGGTCCCCTCATCGACCGCTCGGGAGCTATCGTCGGGGT
>Ga0334722_10006682_pt1 | contig 11336 bp, 5 predicted proteins | sample C3_bottom_MG_FD_207210 | JGI IMG/M metagenome (GOLD analysis project Ga0334722, IMG submission 207210) | Sediment microbial communities from Yellowstone Lake, YNP, Wyoming, USA - C3_bottom | ecosystem: Environmental > Aquatic > Freshwater > Lake > Sediment | place: USA: Wyoming | collected...
CCTTCCTCTTCCTGATCCTGCAGCCGGTAGTACCCACGCATCGCCTTCTGATAATTCTTGGCCACCGCCGCATCACCGGCCACATATTTCTTTAGCATCTCGGGCTCAGCCCACCCGTCATCATCGAACACATACACCACAACCCGCCTGTACCATCCGCCCGGATCGCCCGGCGTCGTAGGTTGAATCTTCATCGCGGCAAAATGATGCGTCTGGCGACCGACCTTGCGAAACCGCTTCACCAAGGTTTCAATCCCCCGGTCGGTCGTGTCTGAAGGCACATGCGCCGCGACGATGTGGCCGATTTGTGAGCCGATACTATAGGGAGGGATCGATCGATCGGGACGGCTAAGGTACATTCCGCCCCAGATGAGGGTGAAGGATCCGATGAGTACGCCGAGGGCCATCTTGACGACAGTATCCAGCGGCTTCTTTGGCTTCTTTGGCTTGGATCCGGGAAGAGGCGTTGGTGAAGAATCCTGCTCTTGCATGGAAGGCCTGCGCTTAACGAAGAAGGCGTATGATGTTGCGCGTATCCGTTACCCGCCGCCTTCCTCGGGGAGCACCTCGGCACTTTCCGCCAAACGTGCGACGGCCACGACCCGGTCGCCCGCGCCCTCGAGATCGAGGATCCGAACCCCCTGGGTGTTACGGCCAATCTCACGGAATTCATCCACCTTGCACCGAAGCACCTTGCCGTGAGCGGCCATCAGCATAATCTCATCGCCGTCTCGGACTTGAAGAAACCCGACGGCGAGTCCGTTGCGCTCATTGGTCTTCACGCTGATGATGCCCTTCCCCCCGCGTCCCTGGACGCGATACTCGTTCACCGGCGTGCGCTTTCCGTAGCCGCCTTCCGTGACCGTGAGGATTTGGGTGGTGGAGTCGGGAGTGATGGTTTCCATGCCGATGACTTCGTTGCCTTCCTCCAGCGTAATGCCGCGCACCCCGTGCGCCGTGCGCCCTATCGGGCGGACGTCGTCTTCCTTGAAGCGGATCGTGATGCCCTTCTTCGTGCCCAACAGAATTTCCCGTTGGCCGTCGGTGACATGCACGCTGATGAGCCGATCCCCCTTATCCAACGACAACGCGATGATGCCGCCCTGGCGGGGATTGCCGTAGGCCGAGAGTTCGGTCTTCTTGATGATGCCCTGCGCGGTTGCCATCACGACGAACCGGTCTTCGCGGAACTCTTTGACCGGCACGGTCGTGGTGACCTTCTCATCGCTGGAAAGCGCCAGCAGATTCACGAGCGCTTTGCCCTTGGCAGCCCGGCTGGCATCCGGAATTTCATAGACTTTCAGCCAATAGACCTTCCCGGCGTCCGTGAAGAACAGGAGCGACTCGTGCGTGGACGCGGTGAACAAGGTCACGACAAAATCCTCTTCCTTGACTCCCATCCCGATCTTGCCCTTGCCGCCGCGCCGCTGCGCCCGATATAGGGTGACTGGGTTGCGCTTGATGTAGCCGGCGTGCGATATTGTGACGACCACTTCTTCGTTCGCGATCATGTCTTCCAGGGTGATTTCCGCTTCTTCTTTCACGATCTTCGTGCGGCGGTCGTCCTTGTAGGCCTCACGCACCTCGATCAACTCATCCTTGACGATCGTGCGAACCTGCGCGTCGCTACCCAGGATCGACTTGAGACGCTCGATCTGCTTCAAAACCTCTTTATATTCCTCGATGAGTTTGTTGCGCTCCAATTGCGTAAGCCGCTGGAGCCGCATCTCCAAAATTGCATTCGCCTGAATTTCACTCAGCGCAAATTCCCGCATCAGGCCGACTCGGGCTACATCAGGCGATTGCGCCCGTCGGATCAAGGTAATCACCGCATCCAGGTTATCGAGCGCGATCTTGAGGCCCTCAAGGATATGGGCCCGTTCTTCCGCCTTGCGCAGCTCGAAGGCGGTTCGACGGACGACGACCTCGCGCCGGTGCTCGATGAAATGATGCAGGATCTGCTTGAGGTTCAACACTTCCGGCCGGTTGTTCACCAGCGCAAGCATGATGACCCCGAAGGTCGTCTGGAGTTGCGTGAGCTTGTACAGATTGTTCAAGGTGATGAGCGGGATCTCCCCGCGCTTGAGCTCGATGACGACGCGGATGCCTTCCCGATCGGATTCGTCGCGCAAATCGGAAATCCCTTTGACCCGTTCGTCCCGGATCAACTCGGCAATCTTTTCGATCAGCTTGGACTTATTGACCTGATAGGGCAGCTCCGTAACGATCAACCGTTCGCGATCAGTACGTTCATCCGCTTCGACCTTCACTTTTGCGCGCAACGTGAGGAGGCCCCGTCCGCTCTCGTAGGCGGACTTGATGCCGGACGTTCCATAGATGAATCCAGCCGTCGGGAAGTCGGGGCCTGGAATCTTTTTCATCAGCTGGGCAATCGTGATGTCCGGATTCTCAAGGAACAGGAGGAGCCCCTCGATCACTTCGCCCATATTGTGGGTCGGAATGTTGGTGGCATAGCCCACCGCAATGCCACCGGCGCCGTTGACAAGAAGATTCGGGATTTTAGAGGGGAGCACGAGCGGTTCGACCAGCGACTCGTCGTAGTTCGGCCCGAAATCGACCGTTTCCTTGTCGATGTCGGCGAGCATGTCCTCGGCGACCTTGGTCAGGCGGGCTTCGGTATACCGCATGGCTGCGGGCGGATCGCCGTCGACCGATCCATAATTGCCCTGACCGTCCACGAGCATATAGCGCATGTTGAAGGGTTGCGCCATCCGGACGAGCGTGTCGTAGATCGCGCTGTCACCGTGGGGATGGTAGTTCCCCATGATCTCGCCGACAATCTTGGCGGACTTGCGGTAGGCCCGATTCGACGCCAGGCCCATTTCGTTCATGCCGTGGAGAATACGGCGATGGACCGGCTTGAGGCCGTCACGCACATCGGGGAGCGCCCGTCCGACGATGACGCTCATCGCGTAACTCAGGTACGACGAGCGCATCTCGTCTTCGATGGCGATTTGTCCTAATCGTTCATCAGGTGGCATTCCGAACTCCTCGTAAACCGTCAACCGTCACTCGATCGAAGCAAGCGGTCGTTCGTTTGACGAATGACGGGGCTCTACACGTCCAAGTTTCTGACTTCCAATGCGTGGGCTTGAATGAAGTTTCGTCGGGGTTCGACCTCATCACCCATCAGAATCGTGAAGATCTCGTCGACGCCGGTCACGTCTTCCAGTTTGACTTTCAACAGCGTCCGGACTTCCGGATTCATCGTCGTTTCCCAGAGCTGATTCGGGTTCATTTCGCCGAGACCTTTGTAGCGCTGGATGCTGAGCCCATGCTTGCCCTTATCGAGGATCGCCTTGACCAACTCAGCCGTCGCGGGCTGGAGCTGTTCCTGACCGTCGGCTTTGATCTTGTACGGCGCCCGGCCTAAACCGATCGCCGAGGGTGAGAGCTTCTGCAGCTCGCGGAATTCGGCGGAGCCGACCAGTTCGTGCGTCACGACAAAGCTATGCGTGGCCCCATTGGCATGCAGCCGGCAGGTGACTTTGTTCGATTGATGTTCTTCATCCTCAACGATATCCAACGTCGGAGTGAGCTTCGGATAGACCACCGCGAGAGTTTTCTTCACGTTAGCGATGACCTTCTTGAGAGCCGCCTGATCCTTGAGGTGCTCGCGATCGAGTCCCGGCTCATCCACAAACGCCCGCACCATGCTGGCCTCATGCGGTTTCTTGTTGAGCCGGCCGAGCAACGTTTCGAAGGCGATCAGCTTCTTGAGAATGGGCAGGAGCCGACGTCCCGTGACATACCCTTTGACCCCTTCCATGTACATTTCCACATCCTCGACGGCAATATCAGCCAAGTGCTCGTTCAGTGCCATTTCATCTTTGAGATACCGTTCCGTTTTGCCCTTCTTCACTTTAAAGAGCGGCGGCTGCGCGATATAGATGTGGCCTCGTTCGAGCAGCTCCGGCATCTGCCGGAAGAAGAAGGTGAGGAGCAGGGTCCGAATATGGCTGCCGTCCACGTCGGCGTCCGTCATGAGGATGATCTTATGGTACCGGGCCTTGCTGATGTCGAACGAGTCTTTGTCCGCCTTTTCGCTCTCTTCGCGCTTACGGCCTATGCCCGTTCCTAACGCCATGATCAAGGTCCGGATCTCGTCGCTCGAGAGCATTTTGTCGAAGCGCGCCTTCTCAACGTTGAGGATCTTGCCCTTGAGCGGCAGAATCGCCTGAAACTTGCGGTCGCGTCCTTGCTTCGCGGAGCCGCCAGCCGAATCCCCCTCGACGATATACAGCTCGCTCAAGGCCGGATCTTTCTCCGCACAGTCGGCCAGCTTGCCGGGAAGCGACCCCCCATCAAGCGCGCTCTTCCGCCGGATGAGATCTTTCGCTTTGCGCGCCGCCTCACGAGCACGAGCCGCGTCGATCGCTTTCCCGATGACCTTTCGGGCCACCGTCGGGTTCTCTTCGAAATAGGCCCCGAGCGCCTCGTTGACCGCGGCCTCGACGATGCCCTTCACCTCACTATTGCCCAGCTTGGCTTTCGTCTGTCCCTCGAACTGAGGATTCCGGACCTTGACGCTGACGACGGCGGTGAGCCCCTCACGGACGTCGTCACCGGTGAGCGATTCGGTGTCTTTCTTGAGTAAGTCGTTGGCGTTCGCGTAGCTGTTAATTGTACGGGTGAGCGCAGCCTTGAAGCCCACCAAGTGCGTGCCGCCCTCCTTGGTATTGATATTGTTCGCAAAAGAAAACAGGTTCTCGGCATAGCTGTCGTTGTATTGAAGCGCGACCTCGAGCACCATCTCCTGTTTCTCAACCTGCACGTAAATAGGTTTGTGCAGCGGCGTCTTGGCTTCGTTCAGATGCTCGACGAACGACACGATCCCGCCCTTGTACTTGAATTCTTGTTCCTTGACCGGTTCTTTCCGCTCATCCTTGAGTATAATCTCGAGTCCCTTGTTCAAAAAGGCAAGCTCGCGCAGCCGCTGCGCCAGCACGTCGAAGCTGAAGTCGAGGGTTTCGAAGATCTGCCCGTCGGACTTGAACGTGACTGTCGTGCCACGGCGCTTGGTTTTACCCGTCATCTTGAGCGGGGCAGTTGCCTTGCCACGCTCATAGCGCTGCTCGAACACCTGGCCGTCCTGCCAAATCTCCAGCTCAAGCCATTCGGAGAGAGCGTTGACCACCGAGATCCCGACGCCGTGAAGCCCGCCGGACACCGTGTAGGCGCCCTGTTCGAATTTGCCGCCCGCGTGCAAGACCGTCAGCGCCACTTCGGCGGCAGACTTCTTTTGCGTGGAATGCATCCCGGTAGGAATGCCGCGTCCGTTATCCACGACCGTGACGCTGTCGTCGATGTGGATCGTCACCTCGATCGTCTCACCGAATCCCGCCATATGTTCATCAACACTGTTGTCGACGACTTCATAGACGAGGTGATGGAGCCCGTCCACACCGGTGCTGCCGATGTACATCGCCGGCCGCTTTCGCACGGCGTCCAGGCCTTCCAATACTTTGATTTGATCCGCGCCGTAGCTGTCGGATTTCGGCGTGGTCTCGGTGTCGTTACTGGCCATTAGTCTCCTACTTCGAACACGTCATTGGTCAACGGTCATTCGTCATTTGTCATTTGTCATTCGTGAACAGACAATCAAAGCCCGACTGCCTCATCCATTGACCAGTGACAATTGACTTGTGACTCTCAAATCTTGATCGGCATGACCACGCACTTGAACCCGGGACTGTCTGACTCCTGGATCAAACAGGGGCTCAGCGGATTATCCATTTGCAGAGAGATCGTCTCTCCGTCCATCACCCCGAGGACATCCAACAAGTAGCGAGCGTTGAAACCTGTGTTCAAGGCTTCCCCCTCGTACCGTGCCGCAAGCTCTTCGGTGGCTTCCCCAAAATCCGGATTGCTGGAGAACAGCGTCATTTGTCCGGAGACAAACGACACCTTCACCGCGCTCGCCTTATCACGGGACAGCACGGAGACACGCCGAAGCGCACTCTCAAGCTCACCGCGATTGACCCCGATTCTCCTGCCGCTCTCTTTCGGAATCACTTGCTGATAATTCGGGTAGTTCCCTTCCATGAGCCGCGAGGTCAGCAGCAGCCCGCTCTTTCGGAAAATCATGAGATTTTTGGTGAACCCGATCAAGGGTTCGCCCTCGCCGCCTTCTTCAAGAAGACGCTGCATCTCATGCGCTGCTTTCTTCGGAATGATAGCTTTGATCTCTTGCGGAGCGCCTTTGGCGCCGGCCTTTCCAATCTCTTGCTCGGCAACCGCCAACCGATGTCCATCGGTGCCGACCAGCCGCAAGATCGTTTTCTTCTCCGATGTGATGAGGGTCACCAGCAGACCGTTGAGTATGTAGCGCGCGTCATTGTCTCCGGCAGCGAAGAGGGTCTTGCGAATCAACTCTAAGAAGCCGGCTCCGGCGAGGGGAATGAGCCCTTCCCGTTCGATCGTGGGCAACGCGGGATAGTCGGTGCTGGGGAGGCCGACGATCTTATATTGACTCTTGCCGGCGTGAATCGTCGTCCAATTATTGTCGCCTGAGGTGATTTCGATTTCACCCACCGCCAGTTCCTTGATGATCTCATAGAGTTTCCGGGCCGAGACCGTGATCCCTCCAGGCTTTTCCACGGTCGCCTTGTAGAGACCGCGTATGCCGATTTCGAGGTCGGTGGCGACGATCTCCACTCCCTCCTGCTTCGCCTCAATCAAGATATTCGAGAGGATCGGCATCGTGTTGCGCTTCTCGACGACACCCTGGACCCGCTGGAGGCCCGTCAAGAGCTCGACTCGTCCGATACGCAGTTTCATGATCTCTTCCCCTCGACGCAGCCTCTCAAGCTCGCAGGATCTGCTCCCTCAAGCTGTCCAACGTGGCACTCAACACCGTGTCGCTGTCTTTCGCTTTTATGACCTGCTTGCAGGCATGAATGATCGTCGTATGGTCTTTTCCTCCGAACTGCCGCCCGATCTCGGGATACGAGGAGTCCGTTAGCTCCCGACAGAGATACATGGCGATTTGTCTCGGATGCACCAGCGTCTTGCTCCGGCGACGGGATTTCAGGTCGGCGATCTTCACATGAAAGCGCGCGCCCACCGTTTCCTGAATATCATCCATCGACACGATCTTTTTCTTGCTGCCGATCAGATCCCGGAGCACGTTCTTTGCCATCTCCAGCGTGATCGTTTGGCCGGTGAGCGAGGCATAGGCGCCGAGGCGCACCAGCGATCCCTCGAGCTCTCGGATATTGTTCTTCATCGTGGTGGCAAGAAACTGGATGACGTCTTCCGGCAACGTGATGCCCTCGTCCTCGGACTTTTTTCGCAAGATGGCAATCCGTGTTTCAACGTCCGGCGGCTGGAGATCCGCTATTAGTCCCCATTCAAACCGTGACCGTAACCGTTCCTCGATATCAGGCATATCTTTCGGAAAGCGATCGCTCGAGAGGACGAGCTGCTTATGCGCTTCATAGAGAGCATTGAACGTGTGGAAGAATTCCTCCTGCGTGCGTTCTTTGCCCGCCAAGAATTGAATGTCGTCGATCATCAACATGTCGATATAGCGATATCGCTTCCGAAGATCCGCCATTTTGTCGTATCGAATGGAGTTGATGACCTCGTTCGTAAACTGCTCGGTGGTCAAATAGGCAATCCGGAGATCTGTCCGTTCTGCCACATAATTTCCAATGGCATTCAAGAGGTGTGTCTTACCCAGTCCGGTCTCCCCGTAGATAAAGAGCGGATTATAGGCTTTTGCCGGCTGTTCGGCGACCGCCATACAGGCGGCATGGGCAAATTGGTTTCCCGCGCCTACTACGAAATTCTTGAATGTATACCTAGGATTGAGCTGTATCCCTCGTTTCGATCGTGCTCCGGAGTTTGAGCGACCGGTGACAGCCGTACTTCCACTATTCTCAGGCTGCCTTGCCGTCTGTTTATGAAAGATGACGAACGTGATCGAGGTCTCTTCTCCACCTCGGGCACTAGAGATAGCTTCGGCCAGGAGGGGTCCATAGTGCTGGCTTAACCAGTCACCAAAGAACTTATTCGGGACGCCTAGTTGGGCCGTGGAGTCCTCAATCCGTTCGAGGTGAATCGGTGTAAACCACGTATCATAAACCTGTTTTGGTACTTTCCCTTGGATGTAGGCCAAGGCGTTCTGCCATATATTTAAAGTATTCATAATCTACGTATCATTATTTATACACAGAGTTATTCACACCTGTTGATAACCTGGTTTTTCGTGTGCACTCCCTTATTAACTTCGCTCATTATCAAATCTTAAAAGAATCATTCCAAAAGTCTTTAAACAAATCACCACAGACTGTGGACTCTGCATGCAGTGGTTACTCAGAGTCAACCCCCAGAGCCTTCCACAAAGACGGCGTCATGGGAACCGAAAAAATTCAACTCTTTAATCTCTATTCACAATATCCCCTATGCCTACTCCTACTCCTACTCCTACGATGACTTATCTCTGTTATATAATATTTAGGGAAAGAGCCGGTAATATACTTATAGGACAATGATGTGTTCAGATGAGAAAATTTTTTCAACAAGTTCGTCATATGTCATTGTCGGATGTGAAAATTCAACTTCCATTCGTGCGGTAGCGACCACAGAGCCCCTCACGGAAGAAGGGAGACTAGATGATGCTTGTTCAATGAAGACGATATCCATATCTATATCACTAGCTCGAAAGAGCGACGAAGAGATAAAGTCAGGATGTTGTCGAAGAAGGTAGAGAGTCGCACTCATAAGAAAGAGTGATATAGCTCTTAAAAAATAAGATTTCTCTCAGCCGACCTGACTAAGTGTCTAATTTCATCTGATGTTCGAGTCGTCACTGAAAAATCATCCGACCAGGCGTCCATCACCGTCCCTAGCTCAACGACAAAAGGAACAGATAAATCTTTAAAGGAAGGAAGATATTTTTCAAGAATGTCAGCATCGACTATCTCTTCCGTATCCTGCATTAAGAGAAGTGGAGCACGTCCTAGGAGGACGACGCTCGTCTCATGATCTCCTGCACAAAGGCCCAACGCAATGCGAAGCGCCTCAACAGGACGAGCGGTCACAAAAGGATCTTCTGAAATCACCACAGCGATGTGTTTCGACATAGAAAATGAAGGCCGTGAGGACACTCTTTCATGTAAACGCTAGAAAGCGATCGCAACCATCAATAATTCCAGAGAGTACAACGAGCCCAGACAAGGAAATCCTCGAATCGACAGTACTTGTGAGAACACCATGTTGTTGACATCCATAGGCACAGACAGACATCTTTACCCCGACATCAAGTAAACCAAGATAGCGTTGATCCACAGCTGTCTTTACCCCTTCATCAATGAGATAGAGATAGACGATGACTCCTCTGCGTAAAGCAGCCTGCGCCAGTTGAGCAACAGTCTCAACACTGGGATGAGAAGGGGGTGTGGATAACAACAGACCCAACTTGCGAGCCGACATAATAATAGACCAAAGACATCAATACAATCAATTGTTTATGAAATAAATGATGAGTGAGCCTACGAGGTTTTCAGCACAAAGTCAACATCAAAAATCGGCCTTCTTCATGAGGGGAATGTGCGAGTTTTAAGGAGAGAGGAGAGCCCGAACAGGGGGAGTTCCTCTTGAGCCTTCGTCGCAAGATTGCGGAGAATCACGGAGCCACGAGCCACCTCATCATCACCCAGGAGAATGGCGTAACGGCACTTCGATCGATCAGCTTGGCGAAGGTGGGCCTTGAGCGTAATGGCACGATAGTCACAGTGGGCCGAAAGTCCGACTCTGCGGAGTTCGTCAAGAAGGATGAACCCAATCGTGGTCCCCTTCTCTCCGAAAGCCGCGACATAATAGTAGAGAGATTCATTTAACAAGGACAATCCTGCCTCTGGGAGCATCAACGAGATACGCTCAAGCCCCACCGCGAATCCTACGGCTGGAACAGAGGGGCCACCGAGTGTTTCAACCAAGCCGTCGTAGCGCCCACCGGCTCCTACCGCGTTCTGAGCTCCCAAATGAGTCGACGTAACTTCAAAACTCGTCAAACAATAGTAATCAAGCCCTCGCACTAAACGAGAGTTGAGTCGATACGGAACCCCGATGGCCGCGAGACCTGCAAGTACTTGGGCAAAATGTGCACGGGCTTCAGGAGAGAGATGGTCGGTCAGCTTGGGTGACGACTCGGTCGCAGTTCGACAGTCCGGCACCTTACAATCGAGCACCCGCAGGGGATTTGTTTCCATACGGCGCCGACAGTTCGCACAGAGGCGGGATTCCTGCTGTCTGAGGAATGCTAGGAGCATAGGCTTATAAGCGGCGCGGTCGCCGGAGCTTCCCAGGCTATTGATTTCGAGTGTCAGATCGGGCAGGGACAGATCCGAGAGCAGGCGCCACAGCAGCGCAATGACCTCGATATCCGCACGAGGGTCCGACGTACCAAAAGATTCGACACCGAATTGGTGGAACTGCCGGAGGCGTCCGGCCTGGGGTCGCTCGTGGCGGAACATCGGACCGAGGTAGAAATACTTCTGTGGAAGCGGATCGGCCGCCCGATTGTGCTCAATAAAGGCGCGGACCGTGCCTGCCGTGCCTTCCGGGCGCAAGGTCAGCAAGGTACCATCCCGGTCGGGAAAGGTATACATCTCCTTCTCGACGATGTCCGTCGCCGAACCGATACTCCGGGCAAAAAGCGCGGTGAGTTCGAAAATAGGGATACGGATCTCCTGATACCCGTAACAGAACGCCCAGCGCCGCGCCGCATCCTCAATAAGACGCCACCGAGGCGTCTCCTCCGGAAGGATATCCTTGACGCCCTTGATGCTCTTAATCATGTCCATATTCAGCGACCATCGCGAAAGATGCGGGACTATAGCGATGGGTCGCGGGCAAGTCAACGCGCGGGAGCACGTCAAACGTCAATCGTCATGCGTCAATCGGCTCTGAATCGGCGCTGGTCAACAGCTTCTACGATTCTGCGCGATTGACGGTTGACGAATGACGTCCGCTATCCTTGCACCGACCGGCGCGCGGGCGTATAGTTCGCGGCCTATCTGCCATTTGGGGATGCACATGAGTACAGATCAGCCGACCCGCCGCGTCATCGCCCTTGCACCGATGCCGCCCGAGAAATCCGCCTACGCCCTGGCCCGCTACAGCCGCTCGCCCGACTCGATCGAGAACAGCCTCCGCTGGGTGCACGGACATTCTTCTGAAAAGTTCTGGGATCAGTTCTACTTCGACTACGGCCATGCGTCGATCGCCGATTTGGGCCATGTCATCATCTGTTTCGAGGACATCTCCGAACTCGCCGCGATTCGACTCGAAGACGAGCCCTTGTGGGA
>Ga0334722_10006683_pt1 | contig 11336 bp, 11 predicted proteins | sample C3_bottom_MG_FD_207210 | JGI IMG/M metagenome (GOLD analysis project Ga0334722, IMG submission 207210) | Sediment microbial communities from Yellowstone Lake, YNP, Wyoming, USA - C3_bottom | ecosystem: Environmental > Aquatic > Freshwater > Lake > Sediment | place: USA: Wyoming | collected...
GCAGGTGAAGAGCCGGTTGACGGCCGCCGGGCTTCGAACGGTGGTGGACGGGTCGAACCAGCGCATTTCGTACAAGATCCGCCAGGCACAGGTGGAGCAGGTGCCCTACATGATCGTCGTCGGCGACAAGGAAGCGGCGGCAGGATCCGTGGCCGTGCGCAGCCGGTCGGCGGGTGATCTCGGGCCGATGCCGCTGGAGCAGTTTGCCGCGCGGTTGGCGGAGGAAGTCATCACGAAGGCCTAACAGCGTCACCGCAACGACGGGGGGGCGCGGTGTGCGGCGTCCCCCCGTTCGGTCTGCCCCCCGAAAATCCGCGAGGCGCCCGCCGATCGTTCCAACCAGAAGAACATTGCGCCCGGTGGGAAAGCGATGGACGACGCGCAGGGCAATCTGGCGCCGACCGTGTGGCTCGCGGCCGCGTTTGCGGGCGGGATCGCGCTGAGCGAGCGCCTCCTCGTCGACGCCGCCTGGATGTGGCCGGCCGCGGCCGCTGGGGCGCTCATGTGTGCCTCGGTCTTCGTCGTCCGGCTGCCGCGCTTCAGGATGCGGCGCTTCACGTTGGCCTCGGCGGTCTTGGCTTTTGCCCTCCTCGGGCTGGCCGACGCGGGCTTCCACGCCGCCCTCCAGCCTGAATGGCCGCACGCCGCCGATGGACAGCTCCTGACGGCAATCGGCGTTGTGCGGTCGCCGCCCGAACCCGCGGGGTCAGGCTGGCGTGCGGTGCTCGACCTCACCTCGGTCGAGCTCGCGGGGCCTTCGCCCGCCGGCGTCCGCGGAACGGTCCGCCTGACGGGTCGGGGCGAGACGCCTACCCTCGACGTCGGAGATCGCGTGCGGCTGCGCGGGTGGTTTCGGGAGGGGCGTCCCGCCGGCAACCCGGGCGAACGCTCGGAGCGCGATGCTCTCCGCCGCCGCGGGCTCTCCGGCGCGATCACCCTGGGCGGCGGGACGGTGCAGATGCTCGGGCGGGGTACGTGGTCGGTGCCGCGCATGATCGCCGGCGTCAGACGTCGGGTTGTCGAGGTCGTGGTGGGCGCGCTGCCCCAGCCCGACAGCGGGTTGCTGTTGAGCCTGCTGCTGGGGATTGATGGATTCATCGCCCCTGAGCTCTACCGCGAGTTCGTCCGCGCCGGGCTCGTCCACCTGATGGTAGTGTCAGGCGCGCAGGTCGCGATCGTGGCGGGCGCCGTCGCTGCCGCCGCCCGCATGGGGAGGTTGTCACCCCGGGTGGCCGCCGCGGCGACCGGCTTCGCCCTGGTCGCATTCTCCATGTTGGTCGGGTGGGCTCCGTCGATCGGGCGTGCGGTCGTCATGGGGGCGATCGGCCTCGTCGGCGTCGCCCTGGGGCGGCCGCGTGATCGCGGCGCGACAATCGCGGCCGCGGCGTTGGTGCTGCTGGCGCTGAACCCGCCGGTGCTGTTTGACATCGGGTTCCAACTCTCGTTTGCCGCGACTTGGGGGTTACTGTATGCCGCGCCGGCGATGCGGCGGCAGATGGACGCGTGGACCGCCCCGCTCGGCGATGGCGGCGCGCGAGTGGCCGAAGCCCTGAGCGTGACGGTGGGCGCCCATCTGGCCGTGACCCCGCTCCTGGCCGCGCATTTTCAGACGATCCCGATCACCGGTCTCCTTGCCAACGTGCTCGCGGTGCCCCTGATCGCCGTCCTCGTCCCGGTGGGGTTTGTCTTGCTCCCTGTGGTCGCGGTGGTCGGCGTGACGGGCCCCTGGCTGCTCAGCCTGCTGCGCCCGGCGCTCGCCGCCCTGGTGTGGATCACCCACGTCTTCGCACGATCGTCCTGGGCGGCGCTCGCCACGCCGCCCGTCCCGTCTGTGATCGTCGCCGCGTGGTACGCGCTCATCGGCGCGGGCGTCGCCGTGGCGTCCGGCGGGTGGAGTCCGCCCAGGTGGCGGCGGACGCTGGCCGCGGCGGCCGGGCTCGTCTTGTTCGCGGCGTGGCACGTCGGCGCGACGCGCCCACCGCCCGTACTGGTCGTCACCGCCCTCGACGTCGGGCAGGGGGACGCGATCCTCATTCAAAGCCCAGGAGGCCGCACGGTCTTGATGGACGGGGGAGGGGAGCCCGGCGCGCAGAGAGGAGGGTGGGATGTCGGACAGATGCGCGTCGTGCCCGCGCTGCGCCGCGCCGGCATCCGGCGGCTGGATATCGTCCTCCTCTCACATCCCCATGAGGATCACGTTGGAGGACTGCCTGCCGTGATGGAGAACTTCCCGGTCGGAATCGTGCTGGATCCCGGCGTCCCGCATCCGTCACCATCCTACCTGCGCCTGCTCCGCATTACTGACGCCGGGCGGGTTGGCTACCGGAAAGCCAGGCAAGGGCAGGACATCGACCTGGGCGCCGGGACGCGACTGTCGATTCTCTACCCACCGGAGTTCCCTCCAACGCTCGACGGTGACCCCGTCCACGCGCGATCGGTCATGGCGAGGCTCACGTACGGCCGGTTTGCGATCCTGCTCGCCGGTGACATTGAAGCACCGGTGGAGCGCTACCTGATCGATCGAGGTGTGGGACTGGAGAGCCAGGTGTTGAAGGTGGGGCATCACGGCAGCAAGACATCGACGACGCCGCTGTTCCTCTCGTATGTGCGCCCGCAGGTCGCGGTCATTTCCGTGGGGGCCGGGAACAGCTTTGGGCACCCGCACCAGTCGACGCTTGATGCGCTCGCTGCGGCTGGGGCGGTGGTCCGGCGCACGGATCAGGACGGGGCGATCCGCATCACCAGCGACGGCGCGACGTTTGAGGTCGAGACCGCTCGGGTGACGGACCAGCGAGGCGCCGGTCGTGCGCGGTTTCGTTGATCGGATCGCCGACGGCGTGGCCGTCATTGTCCTCGAGGGCGGCGGCCGCGCGTATCTCCCTGTGGCCGGACTACCGAGTGACGCGCAGGCCGGCGGGGTCGTCGAGGTGACCGTGACGAGTGTGGGATCGATGCCTGCCGACGAGGTCGCCGATCTGATCGAGCGCCTGCAATCCGGCGAACACCATCATCATGAGTAACCGGCCGACGCTGATCGTCGGCGAAGAAGACCTCCTCGCGGAAGAAGCGCTGAGGCGCTTGGTCGATCAGGCACTGCCGGAAGAGGACCGCCGCCTCAACCTCGACGTGCTCGACGGCACGACGCCGATCGGTGAAATCCTCACGCGGCTCGATACCGCGCCGTTCTTCGGCCCAGCGCGCGTCGTCCTGGTGCGCCGGCTCGAGGCGATGCGTGAAGCCGATCACGACGCGTTGATCACGTACCTCGACCGGGGGGACTCGCCGACGGTAGCAATGTTCGTCGCGCGCGAGCTCGACCGGCGGCGCCGGCTGTTTCTGGCGTTTCGCAAGACCGCGACGATCATCGAGTGCCGGCCCCTGCCGCCGCGCGACCTTCCGTCATGGGTCGCGGCCAGATTCAAGGCGGCCGGCAAGCGGACGGCGCCCGGGACGGCCGAAAGCCTGACCGCGCTCTCCGGCGGCAGCCTGCGCGATCTCGATCATGAGGTCGCCAAGGTCGTGACCTATGTCGGGGAGCGGCCCGTCATTACGATCGCCGACGTCGAGGCCATCGCGACCCGCCTGGGAGAAGCCTCGATCTTTACGCTGGTCGACGCGGTAGGTGGTCGCAACGCCGCGATGGCGCTGGCAGCGTTGAAGGACATTCTGTCGACGCACGAGCCGCTGCAGGTGTTGTTTATGATCGCGCGCCAGTTTCGGCTGATCCTTCGCGCGCAGCAGCTGGGCGCGAGGGGCGTGCCGGCGTCGGCGCTGTCCGAACAGCTCTCGCTGCCCCCGTTTGTCGCCAGAAAGATCAGCGAGCAGGCGCGCGGGTACCGGCAGGATCAATTTGCGGGAATTTTTGTAGCTCTTGAGGGCGCCGACCACGCGATCAAGACGGGGAGTCCACCCCGTCTCGTCTTAGAGATGTTGATCGTGCGGCTGTGCCAGTCCGAGCGGGCGCTGTCGGGCGCGCCCGCGGTGCGCCGCTGACGGCGGTGCGAGTCCGGTTACGCGGTGCCCGCGGTCCGACGGCGCATGAGCCGCGACTTGCGGCGCGCCGCGGTGTTGGGATGAATGATGCCGTGCGACGCGGCTTTGTCGAGCGCCGCTTGGGCTTGAGGGATGTGCTCCGCTTCGGTTTGTCCCGAGCGCAAGAGCGTCTTGATTCGCGACCGGACTCCCGCGTTTGCGTTGCGGCGTCTGGCCGAGGTGCGTAAGTGTTTGAGTCCCGACTTGGTACGCTTTGCCATGATGTAACCTCCCGCCGCCGCGCGCCAGGCGCGCCGATCCCGCGGCATTCTAGCATGTCACCCCTGCAGGGACAAGCGCTCGGCAGCCTGCCGGACGGCCGGTCGAGGCGTTGAGCGGGCCCGCGGCGGGCGGCGTCCGCCTGGTGCGCGCCGCGACGCTGCTCGCGGTGGCCACCGTGGCCAGCCGCGGGCTGGGACTTGTGCGGGAGGTCATCGTGGCGGCCCTCTTCGGCGCGTCAGACGCCAAAGCCGCCTATGTCATCGGGTATTACGTCCCGTTCTTCGTGCAACGGCTGCTCATCGGTGGCACCCTCAGCATCGTCTTGATCCCGACGCTCGCCGACGCGATCGCTCGACGCGACGAGGAAGAGTTGGGGCGCGTGACCTCCTACCTGTTTACCGCGGTTGTCGTCCTGGGTGTCGTGATGGTAGCGGTCGGGGAGCTGCTCGCGCCGTGGCTCATCCAGCTCGCGGCGCCGGGTTTTGCGGCGCAGCCCGGACAGCTCGAGCTGACCACCTCGCTCACGCGCGTCAACTTCCTCTCCATGTTCTTCCTGGCGCTCGCGGTCTTCGCCACGGCGTACCTCCAGGCGCTGCAACGATTTGTGGCGTCCGCGATCGCGCCACTCGTATTCAACATCGTGACGATCGCCGGCACCGTGTGGTTGGGGCCGCGTCTGGGCATCATGGGACTGGCGTTCGCGTGGATCGCGGGCGCCGCGGCGCAGTTCCTCGCTCAGGCGCCCGCCCTGTATGGCCTCGGCTTCCGGTATCGGTTCGCCTTCCGTTGGGATCACCCCGCGATCAGAACCGTGGGACGCCTCGCCCTGCCCGCGATGTTCGGGTTGGCCATCGTCGAGATCAACGCCTACGTCGGCCGGTTCTTCGCGTCGCTGCTGCCCGTGACACCTGGTGTGAACGCGGTGGCAGCGTTGGACTACGCGTTTCAGGTCGTGCAGGCGCCGGTCGGGATTCTGGCGATCTCGGTTGCTACAGTGCTCTTCCCAGGGATGAGTCAGGTGGCGGCCACCGGGGATCGGGTGAAGCTCGGCCAGACCACCTCGGTCGGGCTGCGCAGCCTCCTGTTCCTCGTGGTCCCCGTATCTGCCGTCTTCGTGGTCTTTGCGGTGCCGCTCGTGGGACTGGTTTTCCAGCGCGGCGAATTCGGGCCCAACGCGACGACAGCGGTCTCCGCCTGTCTCGCCGCGTACGCACTCGGTCTTGTGCCAATGGCCGCCTACTACGTCATCACCCGGACGTTCTACGCCCTGCAGGACATGCGCACACCGGTGGTGATCGGCGTCGCCATGGTCGGTCTGAATGCCGTCCTGGACTACGCTTTGATGCGGATCATGGGCGTCGCCGGGATCGCGCTCGCCACGGCGCTGGTGACGTTCGTCAACGTCGGCTTGCTGACCGGCGCGCTGCGGCGGCGTGTGGGAGGGCTGGAAGGTCGGCGTACCGTCGTCACCACTGCGCGGGTGATCTTCGCCACCGCGGTGGCGCTGGCCGTCGCGGTCCCCGTCTCACGGTTGGTTCACGCGGGGCCCGCGTCCACCGCTTTCCACCGGCTCATCGTCCTTGGCGCCGGTATGGGCACTGCGGCCGCCGTCTATCTGGCGGTGTGCGCCGTGCTGCATGTCGAGGAGCTGAGTCTCCTGAGAGACTTGGTCCGCCGCCGCCGCTGACCGATCGTGTTTCGCTCGCCTGCTGTTCGCCGTCACCTGCCCCGCGTGCCCGACCTCCTCATGCTGGCGTTCATCGGGTCGAGCCAGGCGATGGCGCCTTTCATCCCGCTGCACGCCCAGCAACTGGGGATGTCGGCCGGTGCGATCGGGCTGCTGCTCGGCGGGCAGGGCGTTGCGGGTCTGGTCGCCAGCTTGGCGGGCGGCGCCTGGGTAGGATCGATCGGCCCCCGCCGGATGGCGTTCTGGTCGTCCGTGGTATCGCTCGCGGCGTTGCTCGCGCTGTGGCGGTGGCCGACGATCGCCGTCCTGGCGGTGACGCTGTCGGTCGTGTGGGCCGCGGGCTCGCTTGTTGGGGTCGCAAGCCAAACGCTGGTGCTGACGAGCGATGCCGGCCCGCGTCGCGACCACATCGTCGGAATGCACGCCTTCTACGCATCATTGGGGACGACCATTGGGCCGTTGTTGGGCACCGCGTCCGTGCGGGCCAGTGGGGAGCTCACCACCGTCTTCCTCGCTGCGGCGATCATCTGCGGCGCCGCGGCGCCCGTATCGCTGCTCGCGGCGGAACACGGCACGGTCGACGTCGCCCGCCCGAGCGGGCTGTGGGGCGGCGGGTCGCTGACGACGTCCGCCGTGCTCGCGCTCGGCGCCGTCTTCACGGCCGAGTTTGTCTACGTCGCCTGGATGACATTTTACCCGCTTGCCCTCACTGGATGGGGACACCGCCCGGAGTTTGTCGGCATCATCTTCGCGGTGCACGGCGTCGCGCTGTCGATCGTGCGCCCGTGGCTGGGTGCGATCGTCGCGCGGTCCTCACGGGCCAGCATCATTGTCTTCTCGTTCGTCTTCTTTGGACTGGGACTCGCGCTGGCAGCGGTCTCGAAGTCGGCGGCGGTCGCAGTCGCGGCGGCCGTGTGCACCGGCATCGGCGTGGGATTCATCTTTCCGCTCACGATGGTGCTGGTGACACACGACGCGGTGGGCGAGCGGGTCGCGCGGCTGCTGGGTCTGCGATTTGCGATCATGACCGGGGGGGCCATGCTCGGACCGGTGATGATCGGCGTGGTCGCGGCGGCCGGTCTCCCTGCCGCCATGACGGCGACGGCGGCGATATGCGGGGGTGCCGCGGTGTGGGCATTTTGGATCAATCGGGGAACAGTTTTCTTGACACTCCAAAATCGCCGGTGATACCCTTTGAGAGTTAGCACTCTCGAGCCGAGAGTGCCAATGTAGGGGGACTCGGGTATGGTGGAGCTCGACGAACGTAAACGGTCTGTCCTGTGCGCCGTGGTGGAGGAGTACACGCGGTCGGTCGAGCCGGTGGGGTCAGAGCATCCGCTGGTGCGCGACCGGCTTCGCGTGAGCCCCGCCACCATCCGCGGCGCCATGGCCGGACTGGAAGACTTGGGACTCCTGACGCACCCGCACACGTCCGCCGGCCGCGTGCCCACCGATCGCGGGTATCGCGCGTACGTGGATATGCTTCTGGACGGCGGACGCCTCTCATCGCCCGACCGCCAAACCATTCGCCGGAACATTGACGATGTGACCGTGGAACCGGTTGGCGCCGCCGGGCAGGCCGCGCGCGTGCTCGCGTCGGTGACCCAGTACCCCTCGGTGGTCACATCGCCGAGTCTGCAGGATCAGGTGTTCCGGTCTCTGCACCTCGTGCCGTTTGGCGCGCGCAAAGTGCTTGCCGTGATTGCGACAAACTCGGGTACGCTGCAGGGCCGCGCGCTCGATCTGCCCGAGGATGTGGAGCCCGACGACCTCGAGCAGTTGTCCGGTGAAGTCACCCGCCGGCTGCGCGGCACCCGGGTCGCCGATCTGACGCTCAGCCGCCTCGAACAAGAGATCGGTGATGCCTCGTGGCGCCACCGGCTGTTGGAAGAGGTGAAGGCATGGCTGCGACGCGAGGGCGCCCGGAGCGTGGGCGGGTCGATCCACATCGAGGGCGCGCGTCATCTGCTCCGTGAGCCCGAGTTCCGCCGTCCCGAGATGGCGACGCAGGTGCTCGATTTGCTCGAAGAGGCGACGGCGCTGGCCGATGTGCTGGCCGCCGCACCGCGACGAGGTGTGTGCATCTCGATTGGATCCGAGAATCGCTGTGAAGACCTTCAATCCTGTAGCGTGGTCATGGCGGCGTTTGAGTGCGGTGATCAGACCGTGGGCACCGTGGGCATCGTCGGCCCCACACGGATGCGGTACCGCCACGCCCTGACGGCCGTGCGCGAGGTGGCCGAGCGGCTCAGCCAGGTGCTGCGCGGCTCTTGAGCAGTTCCCGCCCGACCCGCGATCTCTATGAGATCCTTGGCGTCGGCCGCGGCGCGACACAAGATGAGATCAAGGCGGCCTACCGGCGCCTTGCCCGCGAGACGCACCCCGACGTCCGCCGCGATGATCCTCATGCGACCGAGCGGTTCAAAGAAGTCAACGAAGCGTTCGCCGTCCTCAGCGATCCCCAACAGCGCGACGACTACGACCGCTACGGGCAGGTCGGACGTGGAGCGTCCGACCCCTTTCAGGGCGCCCAGGGGCCGTTTGGCGATCTGTTTGAGATGTTCTTCGGCGGCCAGACCGGGTCGGCACGCACCGATCGCACCGCACCCGAGCGGGGCGCCGATCTTCGTCTCGACATCGAACTCACCCTCGAAGAGGTTGCGGCCGGGGTCGAACGGCAGGTCAGCGTCCAGCGGCTCGAGACATGCGCGACGTGTTTCGGCACCGGGGCGGAGCGCGGCGTCACACCGGAGCGATGTCCGACGTGCCAGGGCGCCGGTGAGGTCCGCCGCACGCAGCGGACGATCCTCGGCCACATGACGCAGATCGGACCGTGTCCGCAGTGCCACGGGACCGGCACCTACATCGCGAAGCCGTGCGCGAAGTGCCGGGGTGCCGGACGCTCGGAGACGCGACGCGATGTCACGGTCTCCGTGCCCGCCGGCGTCGAGCACGGCATGCATCTGCGATTGACCAACGAAGGTGAAGCCGGGGCGCGCGGCGGGACGCGGGGCGATCTCTTCGTCGTCATCCACGTCAAGCCGCACCAGATCTTCGAGCGGCACGGCGCCGATCTGGCGTGCGAGGTGAAGGTGTCCATGATCCAGGCTGCGATGGGCGCCGAGATCACGATTCCCACGCTGGCCACGGAGGCCACCCTCACCGTGCCCGCGGGGACACAGCCGGGAGCGCGGTTGACGATGCGAGGGCAGGGACTGCCCGGACTCCGCGGGGGACGTGGGGATCTCCAGGTGGCCATCCGTGTCGAGATCCCGCGCAATCTGACCGGGGAGCAGCGCGCATTACTCGAAGAGTTTGACGGGCAGCGCAGCGCGCGCCGCCAGGGCAAGCGTAAGACCGTCCTCAAGAAAGTCAAAGATTTCCTGCAGTAACCCCGTGCAGTGGACTGAGGTATCGGTTGACGCGACCCGATCCCGGGTCGAGGCGGTGGGGGCCGCGTTGCTCCAGGTGTGTCCTCAAGGCCTTGCCGAATCCGCCGCGGGCCGGGCGGGTCACAGGCTACTGCGCGTCTATCTGCCGGTCGGCAGCACCGGCCGGACCGCGCTTGGGGCGATCCGGCGGGCACTGATCGGGCTCGCAGAATCGGCGCACATCCGCACCCGCCTGGTGAGCGATGCCGGATGGGCCTCATCGTGGAAGATGCACGCGCGACCCCTCATGGTGGGACGCATCCTCATTCAACCCGACGCCGCGTCGCCCGGCGCCACCCGTCGCCGCGGCCGCACCGCGATCCGCGCGGTCGTCACCCTCAACCCGGGCATGGCGTTCGGCAGCGGCGACCACGCGTCCACACAGCTGTGTCTGTTGGCGATCGACACGCACCTCCCGCGCGCGGGGCAGATGATCGATCTCGGCACCGGGTCGGGAATCCTGGCGATTGCCGCCGCCAGGTGCGGCGCCCGGCGTGTGCTGGCGATCGACAACGATCCCGTGGCCGTTGCGGTCGCGCGGGCCAACGTCCGGCGGAATGGCGTCGCGCGCCGCGTCACTGTGCGCCGCGGGAGCGGTCTGAGCGGGGTTCGGCTGCGGGCCGACATGATCGTGGCCAATCTCACCGCCGACATCTTGCCGGTGGCGCTCGATGACGTCCGGCGATGTCTCGCGCCACGCGGCCTGTTCGTCGCATCGGGATTTGGGAGCCCTCGGGTCGCGGAAGTGCGGCGGCGCGTAGAGGCCGCGGGCCTGCGCGTCGTGGTGACGCGGCGCGTCCGCGGGTGGTGCGCGGTGCACGCGGTGACCCGCCCGTGAGCGCAGGGCGTCCGCCGGCGGACGCCACCGGATCCCCGCGCGTCCGCCGGCGCTTCTTCGCGGCCCCCGAGGCCCTCGACCGCGAACGAGTCGTCTTCGCCCCGCGGGAGGCGCATCACATCGCGCGTGTGCTGCGTCTGCGACCGGGCACTCGCATTGTCGTGTTTGACGGCGCGCGCGACGTCGAGGCCGAGCTCGACACGGTGGACCCCGATGTCGTGGCCCGGCGGATCGGGACGCCGGTGGTCTCGCGACGCCCCATCGAGATCGCGCTGCTGCAAGGGGTTGCACGCGGCCCGCGGATGGACCTCGTCATGCGGATGGCGACGGAGATCGGCATCTCGGCGATCTATCCGGTGCTGACAAGCCGCGCCGTCGTCGAGCCCGGACCGGGCCGCCTCGAGCGGTGGCGCCGGATCGCGCTCGAATCCGCCAAGCAGTGCGGCCGTCCCGACCTGCCCGACGTGCGCCCGCCCATGAGCCTCACCGACGCCCTGGCGTCGCTCGATCCGGTTGATCTGCTCTTGGTCCCGTGGGAAGAAGAGACGCGGCCGCTCGGCGCGGTGATTGCCGGCCGCCCGTTTGCCGCCGCCGCGGTGCTCATCGGACCCGAGGGCGGGTTGTCGCTGGGTGAGGTCGATCTCGTGCGGCGCGCCGGCGGCGAGACGGTCTCGCTGGGGCCGCTGATCCTGCGCACGGAGACCGCCGGTCTCGTGGCCGCGGCCATGTTGCTGTACGAGCGGCTGCTGCGTCCTCCCCAGCACTAATCGCCGGTATTCGGCACCACAGTGACCGTGATCTCGAACGAAGACTCTGTTTCGTTCATCTTTTCCGCCACCCGACCGGCCACAACGGCTGCTTGACTCTCATAAGCATCCGCGACCCTTAAGATGACACGAATCTCACGGCCGGCCTGAATCGCAAACACTTTGTCTACGCCTTCACAGGTCATGGCCAGTCGCTCAAGCGCATTCAAGCGGCTGACGTACGCTTCAAGTTCCTTACTGCGGCTCTTGCGCTTCCGCGGCTTTCTGCCACGGCGATTGTCAGCGACCATCGGTTTCCTCCAGGGCCAGCACTTGCATTTCCATACACAGATATGTATAATCATACCATTATGTCGATC
>Ga0334722_10006685_pt1 | contig 11333 bp, 10 predicted proteins | sample C3_bottom_MG_FD_207210 | JGI IMG/M metagenome (GOLD analysis project Ga0334722, IMG submission 207210) | Sediment microbial communities from Yellowstone Lake, YNP, Wyoming, USA - C3_bottom | ecosystem: Environmental > Aquatic > Freshwater > Lake > Sediment | place: USA: Wyoming | collected...
CCGGCCCCGCGTCGTGTTTCACGCTGCGGCGTACAAACACGTAACGATGGCCGAACGGGCGGCGTGTGCGGCCGCGCGGGTCAATGTGCTTGGAGTCGCGTCGGTGCTGCGGGCGGCGCGCCTGGTTGGCGCGCGCGTCGTGCTCGTGTCGACCGACAAGGCGGCTTCGCCGACCAGCGTCATGGGGGCAACCAAGCGGCTTGCCGAGTTGATGACGGTCGCGGCCAGCGGACCCTCCTGTCGTACCGCCGTCGTCCGGTTCGGGAACGTGCTCGGGAGCAGCGGCAGCTTCGTGCCAATCGCGCAGGACTGCATCCGCCGCGGGATGCCGATCCCGGTGACCGACCCGGATGCCACGCGCTACTTCATGACTGTGTCGGAAGCGGTCTCGCTGGTGCTGACGGCCCACACGTTCGCGCGCCGGGGCGAGACGTTCTGGCTCGACATGGGCGATCAGGTGCGCCTCGGCGATCTGGTTGATCGGCTGCTCGCGCTTGCCGTTGAACGGGGATTGCGGCCTGTGCCCATCCGCGTGATCGGTCTGAGGCCAGGAGAGAAAGGCGTCGAGCAACTGACCACGCAGGGACTCAAGATGACCGCGACGGCGCATCAACGGGTGTGGGTCGCCCACCAGAAGCCGGTGCCCGCAGAGGCCATTGGCTCGGCGCTGAACGTGTTGCGCCAGCAGGTCAGTCGCGGGGATGCGCTCGGCGTGCTGCAGACCCTCACGACCATCGTGCCTGAGTATGAGCCCAGCCCGGAGGCGCTGGCGACAGCCAGGGCCGACATGCTGCATGAGCGCCAAGCCCCTTGGATTCGCCAGTTACGGACTGCGTGATTGCGTCGGAAATAAAGTTTCTCCCCCCGCGACCGATTTCCTCTCCAGACGATGTTCTGGCGGACGACCGGTGGCCGGGCAGAGGAGGCACTTTGCATTCGTTGCGCGCTACAGGATTCCGGACGGAAAAGGTCACGCCCGGCAGAGACGACGCTCCGTTTGTTCCCCATATTCTCGTGGTCGATGATGAGCCGGCGGTCCGCCACTATATGTGCGAATGTCTGGCGCGGCGATCGTCGTATCGATGCTCGAGTGCCGGCGACGCCCGGGAGGCGCTCGACCTCGCCCAGCGGAACCCCATCGACGTCGCCCTGCTCGATCTCTCAATGCCACAAGAAGACGGTGTCTCGCTGGCTCGTCGGCTGCGCGACGAATATCGCGACCTTGCGGTTGTCTTGATCACTGGCACCCAGAGTTTCGATGCGGCGGTCGAGGCGATGCGGATCGGCGTCCTCGACTACTTGCTGAAGCCCTTGGGGCCTCCTGAGCTGCTCGACGCCGTCGATCGCGCCGTGGCCTGGCGGCATTCGGCGCTGCGCGCGCGCCAGGAGCGGGAACAGCTTCGGCGCCAGATCAATGCCCGAGCCAGCCGGATGCGTGAGGTATTCGCCGACCTCGAGGTGGCGTCGTCTGCGGCGGTCGAGGCGCTGCTGGCGACGCTCAGCCAGCGCAATCCCGCGACGCTCGAGCATGCGCGCCGTGTCGCGCGATGCTCGGTCGCCGTCGCCACGACGCTCGGCATCGAAGAGCCGATGCTGGGTCATATCGAGCGGGGCGCCCTGCTTCACGATATCGGCAAAGTGGCCATTCCCGACGCCGTGATCCACAAACCTGGGCCGCTCACCGACGACGAATACGCCGTGATGCGAAGCCATGCGCAAATCGGCCACGACATCGCCGCGACGGCACCGTTTCTCCGGCCCGCCGCCGAACTCATCCTCGCCACGCACGAACACTTCGATGGGAGCGGGTACCCGCGCGGGCTTTCCGGCCAGGATGTCCCGATCGGCGCCCGCATCATCGCGGTGGTCGATGTGTTCGACGCGCTCACATCAGCGCGGGTCTACCGCGACCCGATTTGCGTCGCGGCCGCCAACGCCGAACTCGTCCGCGGCGCTGGCTCCCTGTTCGACCCTGAAGTCGTCGCGGCCTGGCTCCGCACCGTTAACGACTGCCTGGACGTTCCGCCCGATCATTCGGGCGCGGGGCGTATCCTCCATTGAACACCACCGTCGCCTCCGCTTTGGCATCCAGCCTCGTGGTCGCGAGAGACGCGCCCGAAGCCGGTCTTGCTGTCGCCAGCTCGCTCGCCGAGTGCTGGGAGGCGGAAATCGTCGTCTGGCTGCCGAGCAACCGTGACGGGAGCGTTCTCGAGGAGGATCTGGCTGTCTCTGGCGACACCCTGAGGTCGTGTCCACGGACGGAGTTGTGCCAGCTTGTGCGCGAGCGGCGGATCGATCGGTGGCTGGCGGCCCACGGGCTGCCCGAGTGCCGATCCGTCGACTTGCCGCCGGCGCATATCGGGCGCATCGTCGTGGCCTGGAGCCGACCTGAGGCCGTGCCAGCCGGCTGCGCCGACGCGCTCGGACTGGTGGCCGGCCAGGTGTCCCTGTTCCTGGAGCGCTGCCACCTCGAAAACCGGCTGGCCACCGCGAGCACGGCGCTCGTCGACGCCGAAGATCAGATTCTTCGCACCAGGCGCGTGCGTGCGCTCGGCGAGATGGCCTCTGGGGTCGTGCACGACTTCAACAACTACTTGACGAGCATTCTGGGGTTCGCCGAGCTTGCGCTTGGGCCTCTCGATGAGAACGACGCGTTCTTCCACGATCTGAACGGCATCCGCACCTCGGCGCTTGATGCGGCGGCGCTGGTGCGACGACTCCAGAGTTTCGGTCGCCGCGGGCCCGGGGCTGACGAGCGGGAGGTCGTTGACTTGCGGGATGTGGCCCGGCTCATGACGACGCTGGCGCGACCGCGATGGATGCAAGTCGCCCAGCGCGACCGCGTGAACTTCGAGGTCGTCGTCGATGCGCATCACGTGCCAGCGGTCCAGGTGAACGTTGCCGAGATCCGCGAACTCCTCCTGAACCTGATCTTCAACGCCGTCGACGCCATGCCGAAGGGCGGGCGCATCACCATCGCTACCGGCCAGGCCGACGACGGAGCCGCGACCATTTCTGTATCCGACCAGGGCGTCGGCATGTCCGAGTCGGTGCAGCGGCAGATCTTCGAGCCGTTCTTCTCGACAAAAGGCGAGCATGGTTCCGGGCTCGGATTGAGTGTGTGCCAGACGATCGCCAAGCGCCACCACGCCCGTCTGTCAGTTGAAAGTGCGCCCGGAGCCGGCACCAGGTTCACCCTGGCGCTGCCGGCGGCGGAGCCGGCGCTCGTCTCTGAAGCCCGCCTACGGCGGCCCGTGGCGACTGCGGGCTACTCCGAGCAGCAGCACGTGCTGCTTGTCGATGACCAGGAGGAAGTGCGCGTCAGTGTCGGCGACATGCTGCGTGCGATGGGTCATCAGGTCACCATCGTGGATCGGGGCGAGGCCGCCGTTTCGCTCGTCGGACGCCAGCGCATTGACGCCGTGATTACCGACCTCGGCATGCCCGGCATGACCGGGATCGAAGTGGCGCAGCGGTTCTTTCGGCTCGCGCCGCATGTGCCGGTTGTCCTGCTGACGGGCTGGGGGTTCGATCACGACTCGGCCAAGCCGGCCAACATCATCGCCGTCCTCGGCAAGCCTGCGACGATGACGGCTCTCGATGGCGCCCTCTCCGCATGTCTCGTCGCATCTCCAGTGGCCGGGAACTGGAGTGAGAAATGCTCCTGATCGTTGGCGCGCTGGTCGTCATTGCTTCCGTCGTCGGCGGCTACACGATGGAAGGGGGCAAACTGCTTGCCCTGAACCAACCCGCCGAATTCGTCATCATCGGCGGGGCGGCGCTCGGCAGCCTCCTGATCGGCACACCGCCGTCGGTGCTCAAGGAACTCATCCGCCAGTGCAAGGGTCTGATCGGGCCTCCCGAGGGCAAGAAGGACTACATAGAGCTGTTGACGATGCTGTTTCAGCTCTTCAAGCTGTCGCAGCAGGGCGGCATCATGGGGCTCGAGCCGCACTTCGAGGCGCCGACGAAGAGTGCGATCCTCACCAGGTTTCCCAAGTTCCTCGCGCGTCGCGACGCGCTGGACTTTCTCTCGGACTCGGTGAAGGTGATGATCGTCGGCGGCATCTCGCCGCACGATCTCGAGATGCTGATGGACGAAGACCTCGAGGTGCGTCATCACTATGCAACCCGCCCGGCCGCCACGCTGAACAAAGTGGCCGATGCGCTGCCCGGCCTGGGCATCGTAGCAGCCGTGCTGGGCGTTGTGCTCACGATGGCAGCCATCGACGGCCCGGCGGCGGAGATCGGCCAGAAGGTCGGTGCCGCGCTCGTCGGGACGTTCCTCGGTGTGCTGTTGTGCTACGGGTTCACCTCGCCGCTGGCGGCGCATCTCGAAATCCGCATGGGGGGGCACACGCACTACGAACTGTGCATCAAGGCCGGGCTGATCGCGGTCTACCGGGGACTGCCACCAGCCATCGCGATTGAGTTTGCGCGGCGTGTGCTGCCTGACGAACTGCGCCCGAGTTTCGATGAGACCGAAGCCTTCTGCAAGGCGCCGAAACCGGAAGCCGCGGTGGCGGCGTAGCCATGGGATATCCGCACGAGCCGGTGATCGTCGTCAAGAAGGTCAAGCGCCACGCGGGCCACCACGGCGGCGCCTGGAAGGTGGCGTACGCCGATTTCGTCACCGCGATGATGGCGTTCTTCCTCGTGATGTGGCTGACGACCCAGAGCAAAGAGGTGAAAGCGGCCGTGGGCGGCTACTTCCGCGACCCGGGTGTGTTCGAGGCCACCGGCGGGAGGGGCATCATGGCGGGCAGTGGTGGGCCAGGGGACCCCATGCTCTCGGCCAACAAGGCGGCCAGGGCAGCCGCCGAGCGGCAGGCGCTGGAGAAGAGCGTGAGCCACATCCGTGAGCGACTCGATCAGGTGCCGGAGTTCCAGAAGCTGCGCAGCCAGATCGAGTTCACGATCACGAGCGAAGGACTGCGAATCGATCTGCTCGAGAATTCCGGATCCAGCTTCTTCGAGAACGGAAGCGCGGTCATGAGGGTCGAGACCGAGCGCATTCTGGGCGTCATCGCGCACGAACTCAGAACGCTCAAGAACAAAATCGTGGTCGAGGGACACACCGACAGCCGGCAGTACGCAAGCGCGGAGCGCTACGCCAACTGGGAGCTGTCGGTCGACCGCGCGAACACGGCAAGACGCGTGATGGAGCGACAAGGACTGGAGCCGTCGCAGGTGCTCGAAGTGCGGGGCCAGGCCGACCGCCAGCTCAAGATCGCCGCCGACCCGCTCGATCCTCGAAACCGACGCGTCTCGTTGGTCGTGAAGAGCCTCACCAATGGCCCGCCCCAGTAATTGGCGACATAAGTCCCGGAGCGCGCCCCGCGTCCCGCACGTCCTGATCGACTCCGCCTCCCGCCGCCCTGCGCCCAGGTTGGTGTGAAAATGAGGTGACGACGACGGGGTGGTCGGCGGCGAAGGCCGCCCGATCGAGGTTCAGCTGTCCAGGATTCAGCGAGCTGGGACGCCTGGGGCCGCCTCGGGTTGATCGGCAGCGGCCGCACCCGGGGCCAGAATGACGATATCGACTCGACGGTTTCTCGCTCGGCTGGCGTCAGACTCGTTCGGCACTCGCGGGTGATATTCCGCGTAGCCGGCTGCCGAGAAGTGAGCGGGGCGCAGCGCGGAGTGCTGGAGCAGGAACGCAATGACGTTGGTGGCTCGCGCCGTCGACAACTCCCAGTTCGAGGCGAAACGCGCCGTGCGGATCGGGACGTCATCAGTGTGTCCTTCGATGCACACACGATTGTCGATCGTCGTCATCACCGAACCGAGCTCGCCCAGAAGCCGCTGTGCTGCGTCTGAAAGGTCGGAACTGCCCGCCGGGAACGACCCCGCCTCGCGAATCGATATCACGAGCCCGCGAGCGTTCACTTCGACGTCGATTCGCTTCTCGGCGATGGCGCCGGCCAGGCGTTTCGATAGGTGCTTCTGGAGATCAGCGAGTCCGACTTCGCCGCCAGGACCGGCGTTCTTCGACAATGTGGGTGCCGGCTTGGTCCCGACGAGCAGTCGGCTCTCGGCGCTCGCGCTGCCAGGGTCGAAGGCCGACTGCAGCGAATCCACCATGGCGGTGAGCTTCTTGGCGTCGACCGTCGAAATGGCGTACATCGCGGTGAAGAACGCGAACAGCAGTGTGATGAAGTCGGCGTACGAGACGAGCCAGCGCTCGTGATTCGCACGATCGGCTGCCCGTCGCCGCTTGGGGCGGCGCGTCTGGTTGTATTGGGTAGGCTTCGCGGTGAGCATCTCAGGCCGCCCGCTGAAGTCTGGACGGAGCCGGATCGGTTTCCGCCGCGTAGCCGAAGAGCTTCTCCCGAATGATTTGGGGGTACAGGCCTTGCTGGATGGCCAGCACGCCTTCGAGCATCAGCTCGCGTCGCTTCGCCTCGTGCCGGGCTTTCATCTTGAGCTTGGTGGCTGCCGGCAGGAGAAGCAGGTTGGCCGAGCCGACGCCGTAGATCGTCGACACGAACGCGACGGCGATGCCCGTCCCGAGCTTGGCCGGATCGCTCAGGTGCTGCATCACCTGGATGAGTCCGAGGACCGCCCCAAGAATCCCCACCGTCGGCGCGTATCCGCCCGCCGATTCGTAGACTTGCGCTGGAATCTCGTCGTACTCGCCGCGGCTGTGATTTTCTGTCTCGAGCATCTCGCGCATCGCCTGCGGGTCGGCACCGTCGACAACCAGCGCGAGCGCTTTGCGCAGAAATGGATCGACCACCTTCGGCAACTCGTCTTCGAGCGACAGAATGCCCGTACTGCGCGCCATCGTCGCATAGTGCATGAGCGTCGTGATCGTCACAGCGGGCGGTTCGCCGTTCCACAGAAAGAGCGTCCGCAGGGCGAAAAAGGCCCGCTTGACGTCGATCATCGAGAAACTGAGCAGTACGGCCCCGAGCGTTCCGCCAAACACGATCAGCGCGGCGGTGGGCTGCATGATCGCCTGGACCGACCCGCCTTCGATGGTCAGACCAAGCAGGACCAGCCCGATACCGATCGGGACGCCAGTCACAGACGTGAAATCGATTCGGGCGTGCCCTTTCATTGCGGGGTCCCAGAGTCCGGATCGACGGCGAGAGGCTGTGCCTCCCGTCGTGGGTGGCTGGAGGCCTCGATCGTCTGCCTGTAGGCGATCATGCGCCGTACGATGTCGTCAGGTGCGTCGCGCACGAGCAATTTGTGGCCATTCAACAGCGACACCAGCGTGTCGGGCGTCTGCTCGATGCTCTCGATCTGTTCTTCGTTCAGCACGATGTGGGCGCCGTCGAGTCGCGTGACTGGAATCATGATGGTCCGCTCGCCACAGGTAATCGGCAACCCAGACGGGTAGCTTGAGCCGACGCGCGAGATGGCCGTCCAGGACGCATCAGCTCAAGTTCGGCCGAGGTTGGTCGATTCTCTGGGTAGAGGTCGCTGCATCGCACCGGGCGGCTCACGTAGAGGGCAATCCGGGCAGGGCCACGGCGAGGAGTACTACGATGTCCGTCTCCTCCGTCTCCTCATCGATCGATCCGTACGCCCCGCAGCCCGTGATCGGGACTGGCCAACAGCCCGCCCGGAAGGGCCCGCGAGAGGAACCGGGCGCCCGTCACGGCCACCACGACCACGGGACACCGCCAGCCGAGACGCCGAGCGGAGAGCACGACGGCCCCGCGGGCCCGAATTCCGTTGGTACAATAGTCGACGTCCGCGTGTGATCGGGATCGGCGCCCGATATCAGCCCACGCCCACACCGGTTGGTTCAATCCCCAAACATCTGCGCTTCGACGGTCGCGGCCGCCACGCCAACCTGTGTCGGCCCCACGCGTGTGACCCGGCGAACGCGGATGCCCAGTGTGTTAACATTGTTAACTGCCGCGCTCGCCCCCAGGAGGAGGCTGGATCAGAGCCGTGACCGTGGTTATGATGAGCGAACATCTGCGAGGTGACGATACGTGTGTCGAACGGCGGAAACGCCAAACCCGCGTCCGACTGACTGGTGTGACCGCCGCTCTGGTGGCGATGCTCGGGGCTACTCCGGTGGCCGCGCAGGAGCCGCCGCCGGCGACGTCCACCCCTCAGTTCTCGATCCGCACAGACGCGCAGTGGATCGGCGCCGCCGCAGTGGTGAGACCCTCCGAGACGCGGATCAACCGCGGCAACCAGACGCTCGGCATCCCCCAAACCACCTGGCTTGGCGAACTGAGGCTCAACGCCCGCGTTGAAGCGGGTTCCCGCCTCCAGGTCGTCGTGCGACCGCGCGTGAGAGGCTCAATCGAGTCGATACGCGCCGACTTCGCGCCGACCACCACCCGGCGGGATGCGACGGTCGAACTCACTGAGGCCTATGTGATCTGGCGGCCGGCCGACGCCATCTCGTTCACGTACGGGCTGCAGAACTTCCAATGGGGACCGGCTGAGATGATGGGGCCAAGCAACCGGCTCTTCCACGAGGTCGGGGTGTTCCGCGATGCGCTGTATTCGGTTCGAGGCAAGCACCTGGTGCGCGTGAACCTGTCGGCGGGCAGGCAATGGAGTGTCGTCGCGCTGGCGGAGTTGGGGGCGACAGACGAGGCGCCGTTCCGGACGGGCGCGGCGTTCAGACGAGCCGGGCAGGCGAAACTGGAATACACGACTCGGGATGGCGGGATCTATGCGGGCGTGACGGCCGGCGTCCGCGGCGGCGAACCCCCGTGGACCGGCGGGTACGCCGCCATCACGTTGACCGACAACCTCTCGGCGTACGTGGACGCGTCCGTGCAACGGGGCGCGCAGGCCTGGTATCCGGCGCCGGCCGGCGACGGCTCGACGTCGTTTGCACGCAATGCGCGGGCGGGCGACGCGCGGGCTCTCGCGCTCGCCGGCCTGCGTTATTCGTTCTCGGCAGCGCTCGATGCACGAATCGAGTACCTCCACCAGGGCGCGGGCTACTCGCGCACGCAGGTCATGGCCGACGCGCCGCTTGCCGTCGCACAACACCCGTCGCGCGACACGGTCGAGCGGTGGCTGACACCGGGCCTGGAATTCCTCGGCCGCGATCTCTTCCTCATCTCCGTCCTCGCGCGTGACATCGCTCCGGCCGGGCGTCTGGATCTGCACGGCCGCTACCTGCGGTCGACGACCGACGGGTCCGCGGTCGGCTTCGTCACGGCCACACTGGACGTGAGCGACGCCCTGGTGGTGTTCGGTTCGTTGACGCTGACGCGTGGTCCGGAGCTCGCCGAGTTCACCCGGGTGGCGCGTGCCGGTGGCGTGGCTGGCCTTATCTGGAGTTGGTGATGATGACGACGCCGTTCATCTCGCTCGTTGATGTGCACAAGACCTACAAACTCGGGGAAACCCTGGTTCACGCCTTGCGGGGTGCCTCGCTCGACCTTCACCAGGGCGAGTTCACCGCGCTGGTGGGTCCATCCGGCTCCGGCAAGAGCACGATGCTGAACATGGCAGGTTGCATCGACCAGCCGGATCGCGGGAGCGTGATGCTGGAGGGACGGGATGTGTCGCGCCTGTCGGACGACGAACGCAGCCGGTTGCGAAATCAGAAGATTGGTTTCATCTTCCAGTCGTTCAATCTGGTGCCGGTGCTCACCGTGTACGAGAACGTCGAACTGCCGCTGCTGATTACGCCGGGGGTTGCCGCTTCCGAGCGGCGCGACCGGATCGCCCAGGCGATTGAAGACGTGGAACTGCAGGACTTCGCCCGCCAGTTGCCGGACAAGCTGTCGGGCGGCCAGCGCCAGCGTGTGGCGATTGCGCGGGCGCTGGTGACGTCCCCAATCCTGGTGCTGGCCGACGAGCCGACAGCCAACCTCGACTCGGGGACAACGCAGCGCATCGTGGACCTGATGTTGACGCTCAACGAAACCCGCCGCGTCACCTTCTTCTTCTCCACCCACGACGAAAAGCTGATCTCGCGCGTGGCGCGCATCGTGCACATCTCCGACGGGGCCATCGTCAACGGCCATGCGCCGGAGACAATGGCGGGAGACCGACCGTGAAGGGCGGATGGCGCCTTGCGGCGCGGAATCTCGGCCGGAACCGCCGGCGCAACCTGGCCACCGGCCTGGCGGTGGCCTTTGGATTCGCCGGCCTGGCCTTGCTCGGAGGGTACGTCACGCACGCCGAGGCCTTCCTGCGCATCAATGCGGTCTACCTCCAGCACGGCGGCCACGTCGTCGTGTACCGCACCGAAGGCCTCGACAAGAGCGTCGCAAGACCGTCCCGCTACAGCCTGACGCGCGCGGCTCAATCCGCCGTTCTGGCGGCGGCTGGAGCCGACACGCGCATTGCGTTCGTCGCGGGATATCTGAAGGGCATGGGCCTTGCGGGTAACGGGTGTCGCAGCGTTCCGTTTTTCGCGCTGGGAATCGACCCGGAGGTGCAACGGAGGATCCTGACCGACCCCCAGGTGCTGGCGTCCAGTGCCGAGCTGGCCCGGCCCGTGCGGGGCAGGCCGTTGTTCGAGTTCGCGGGTGTCGACGGCCGTATCGGACTCGCCGCAGGCCTCGCCGCGTTGCTCGGCAAGACGCGGGTCCACGACGACTTCGGGGGGCCGGTGCCGGTGACGCCATTGCCCTCGTGTACCGGCCGTGAGGCCGCGGCGGCGTTCGCCTCTGACGCCAGCGTGCAACTGGCGGGCATGACCTTCGACGGCTCGGTGACCGCGATGGATGCGGACGTCGTGAATATCTTCCATACGCCGTCGGCCGACACCGAGGACCAGGTGATTCAGGCGACACTTCCGATGCTGCAGCGCCTGTACGACACAGACGCGGTGACCTATATGGCCGTCTTCCTCCACGACTGGCGCGACACTGGAGCGGTCGCCGCCGGATTGCGCACGAGACTTCGTGCGGCGGGCGTGGCTGCCGACGTGTACGTGTTCAGCGACGAGCGCGTGAATCCGTACTATGCGGGTTCGATGGCGTTTATTCGCTCGATGGCCGGCTTCATCGTCTTGATCGTCGCAGCGGTCGTGATCCTCGGCGTGCTGAACTCCACGACGCTGACGGTCTACGAGCGTAGTCGAGAACTGGGCACGCTGCGCGCGCTGGGCTACACGAAGTCGCAGGTGAGCGGCCTCATCATCCGCGAAGTGACGCTGCTGGCGACGCTGGGTGTCGTCTGTGGCCTGGGGCTTGCGCATGGGGTCGCCGGGGCTGTCAGCCTGGTGGGCGTCTCCATCAGTCCGCCCGGCGTGCCGGGAGCGATGAAGGTCGTCGTCACGCCAGGTGTGTGGGACTCGCTGATGCTCGCAGCGTTGCTGCTGCCGCTCTCGCTGGCCGTCGCGTGGGCCGTCGTCCGCCGGCGATTGCGGGAGCGGACTGCGGATCTGT
>Ga0334722_10006686_pt1 | contig 11332 bp, 8 predicted proteins | sample C3_bottom_MG_FD_207210 | JGI IMG/M metagenome (GOLD analysis project Ga0334722, IMG submission 207210) | Sediment microbial communities from Yellowstone Lake, YNP, Wyoming, USA - C3_bottom | ecosystem: Environmental > Aquatic > Freshwater > Lake > Sediment | place: USA: Wyoming | collected...
TTCCCCCGAGTTCTCCCGCCTTGACCATGGAGGTGTAGAGCTCGGGGAAGGCGTCGGGGTGCTTGCGCAGGGCGTCGGAGATGGAGAGCCCCGCCTCGATGTCCGATTTGACGCCTCCCAGGACTTCCTTGAAGGCCGGATTTTCGGTCTGGGCCTCCAAGATCCCGAGGCTCTGGACGATCGGCACCCCCGCGCTGACCAGCGTCGAGAGCTGGCGCGAGAAAAGAACGAGGTCTCGAGAGGTGACCTTTCCCTTGCCGGCGGATCCGACAAGGGACATGATCTTCTCGATCACGCTGGTCTTCTTTTCCTCGATCTGAAGCACGACCAGCTTCTGAGACCTCAGCTTGTCGACGGCGCTGCGCTGGACGTCGGCGTCGATGAGGCCCTCCATGACGAGCCCCGCGGAGGTCTTGGCTTTGTAGGTGAAGACGGGCATATTCTCTCCTTAGTGCGGGGCCTGGGTCGCGGCCATCTGCCTCTGCATCAGGCGCCGCAGATCCTCGGGATCGAGGGAATGGGACATCGCCTCCTGGAAGGTGACCTTCTGCTTGAAGTACAGCTCGGCCAGGGACTGGTTCATGGTCTGCATGCCGACCTTCCCGCCCGTCTGGATGGCGACCTGAATCTGCTCGACCTTCTGCTCTCGGATGAGATTGCGGATGGCCGAGTTGACGATCAGGACCTCGGAGGCCATGACGCGGCCGGCTCCGGAAGCGTGCACGAGGAGCTGCTGGGAGAGCACGGCCTGAAGAACGAAGGAGAGCTGGACGCGCACCTGGTCGAGCTGATGCTGGGGGAAGACGTCGATGATGCGGTTGATGGTCTGCGCGCAATCCGTGGTGTGCAGCGTCGCCAAGACGAGGTGGCCCGTCTCGGCGATGTTCAAGGCCGCCTGGATCGTCTCCAGGTCCCTCAGCTCGCCGATCAGGATCACATTGGGGTCCTGCCGCAGAACGTAGCGCAAGGCGGTCCCGAAGGTCTCGGTGTCGTGCCCGACTTCGCGCTGGTTGATGATTGATTTCTTGTGCGTGTGAACGAACTCGATGGGGTCCTCGACGGTCATGATATGAGCGGAGCGAGTCTCGTTGATGAAGTCGATCATGCTGGCCAGGGTCGTCGACTTGCCCGATCCGGTCGGCCCCGTGACGAGGAGGAGTCCCTTCGGAAGCTTCATGATGTCCAGGATCGACTTGGGCATGCCGATCTCATCAAAGGTCTTGAAGCAGTTGGGAATGGAGCGCACCGCGGCCCCCACGCTGCCGGTCTGACGGTACACGTTCATGCGAACTCTCCCGATGCCGCGAAGATTGAAGGCCAGGTCGAGTTCGTTGGAGGCCTCATAGCGCTGCCGCTGCTGGTCGTTGAGAAGAGAATAAATCAGCTGCTGAGTCATCTCCGAAGTCAGCTTCTCAAACGGCGTCGGGACCAGCTGGCCGTCGACGCGCAGGATCGGAGAAACGCCGACGGTCAGGTGGAGATCCGAGGCTCCGCGCTCGTGCATCAGCAGGAACAGCTCTCCCATCGAAACCATTTCGTTGTCTCCTGACCGTCTCTCTCACGTGTCCACGTCTGAGGCCGTCACGCGCATCATTTCCTCGACCGTCGTGGTGCCGGCCAGGAGCTTGCGGATGGCGCACATGCGAAGGGTCAACATGCCCTGTTTCATGGATTGCGACTTAATGTCCTTGGCGGAGGCCCGATCCAGGATGAGCTGGCGGATCGTGTCGGTCACCTCCATGACTTCGTAGAGACCCTGGCGCCCGCGATAGCCGGTGCCGGCGCAATTCTCGCACCCCTTGCCCTTGTGCAGGACGATTTTGCCCTTGCCGGAGGTCTGAAGCTGGGCCTCCGGCACGCCCAGCTTGATGAGCCAGTCCTTCTCGACTTCGTAGCCCGCCTTGCATTTCGGGCAGATGCCGCGCACGAGGCGCTGGGCCTCCACCATCAGCAGGGCGGAGCTGATCAGGAAGGGTTCCACGCCCATCATCCCCAGGCGCGTGATGGTCTGGGAGGTGTCGTTGGTGTGCAGTGTTGAAAACACAAGGTGTCCCGTCAGGGCGGCGTTGATGGCGATGGTGGCGGTCTCCTGATCGCGGATCTCGCCGACCATGATGATGTCGGGGTCCTGACGCAGGAAGGACCGCAGGGCCGCCGCGAAGGTCAGGCCGATCTGATTGTGAACCTGGACCTGATTGATGCCCTTGAGCTGGTACTCGACGGGGTCTTCGGCCGTCATGATGTTGGTGTCCGGGGTGTTCAAATTGGAGAGCGCGGAATAAAGGGTCGTCGATTTTCCCGAGCCCGTCGGGCCCGTGACGAGGTTGACCCCATAGGGCGCTTCCATGGCCTTCTTGAACACGGACATGGCCTCGGGCTCAAACCCGAGCTGGGTCATGTTCACCTTCAGGCCCGAGGAGTCGAGGATGCGCATGACGATCTTCTCGCCCGAGGAGCACGGCAGGACCGACACCCGCAGGTCGATCTCCTTGCCGTCGATCTTAAGCTTCATGCGCCCGTCCTGGGGAACGCGTCGCTCGGCGATGTTCAGGTTCGAGAGGATCTTGACGCGGGCGCAGATGGCGTTGTGGAACTTCTTGGGAGGCGAGGGCTGCTCGTGAAGGACGCCGTCGATGCGGTAGCGGATGCGAAGTTCCTTCTGGTAGGGCTCGATGTGGATGTCCGAGGCCTTGGCCTTCACCGCGCCCGCCATGATCAGGTTGACCATCTTGATCACCGGCGCGTCCTCGGCCTCCTTCTCGAGAGAGGCCTCGCTCTCCTCCTGGCTCTTCTCCTGGATCTGCTCGATGCCCTCGGCCGCCTTCTCGTCGACGGCCGACTGCTTGACGATCTCCTCGAGGACCTCCTGCGAAGACGCCTGCTTGTAATATTTCTCATGCGCGGCGATGATCTCGGTCTCGGAGGCGAGGCAGCCGACCACGTCGCAGCCGCTCAGCATCTTCAGGTCGTCGAGGACCATCACGTCGAGCGGATCTGCGATGGCGACCGTCAGGCGCTCTTTGGTCTTATTGAACGGCATGAGCATCTTCTGGCGGGCGATGGCCTCGGGGACGGCCGCGACGGCCTCTTCGGAAATGTCTCCGATGTCGGCCAGGGACACGAACGAAATCCCCGTCTTTTCCGCAAGAAATTGAAGGAGTTTCTCTTCGGCGATGATCCCCTTCTCGATGAGGACCGTGCCGAGTTTCTCGCCGCCGCTCTTCTGGACGTCGAGCGCCTCTTGGAGCTGAGCGGAGGTGATGAGCTTCTCCTCAACGAGCAAGTCTGCCAGGCGCCGCGAGAGTCCGAGCGAGATGACGTGCTGGGCGTTTGCCATTCTTGGCTATAGGTTAGGGTCCGCGAAAGACTTTGTCAAGGCCGCCGCGTGAACCGGCATATTAATAAGAAGTAAACGAGCTCGGCTTAAAGGCCGGAATTGACGGTGTCGGTGGCGAAAGCGCCGTCATCTTCCGCCGGAGGCTTGAGCTCGCTTTCGCCCGGCAGGGGCATCAGGGGGACTTCCTTGGCGGACTCCTCCGCCGCCGCGGCCTGCTTGGCGGCGCGCTTGGCGGCTTTTCTAGCGGCCGGACGCGGCGCCGCTTTGGCCTTCGCCTTGGGTTGAGCCCTGACCTTCGGCTTCGCCTCGCCCGTTCGGGGAGCGCTCCCGGCCAGCATGCGCTGGGCTTCCAAATTCTTGCCGAAGACGAGACCCATGGACATGTCCGCGGCGAAAAGGTAGTGAACCTCGGAACCGCCCTTCGCCGTCGGGACAAAGCGATACTCGACGAGATATTCGTTCTCGCCGGTGGCACTCGCATTCCAGGCCTCTTGGCCGGCATCGGGACTGGCGTTGTAGGAGTACTGGAGCCACTGAGCGACCGTGCCGCGCCCCCCGTCGAGAGGAAACTCCTTGACCAGGGAGACCGCCCCATCCAGGCGCGCCTGGACCGCGGGCGGCGGCTGAGAGGGCCTCTCCGGCGGCGCTTCGGCAGTAGACGAAGCCGGCGCGGGCGCGGGAGACGGCGCTGGAGAGGATGCGGGGGCGGGCGCCGCCGGCGCAGCCGGAATCCGAGGCTTGACGAGCGGGATGCGGGCTTGATCCTCCGCCGGCTGGGCGCCGAGCCTCTCCCTTCCGTCGTCCAACGAGGCCATCTGCTTAAGCTCCTTCGGCTGGCGCAGCAGGAATGCGCCGATCCCGCCCAAAAGAAGGACCAAGATGGAACCAATGATCACGAACGACTTATTGTTCCGGGACGCGCGGGGAACTTCCGCCGGAGGAACCGCCGTCTTCGCGGGGGCGGGCTTGGCCAGTCGCGCCAAAACCTCCTGGGTAGACGGTGTCGGCGCCGGCGCTTCAGACGACGGCGGCGCCGTCTGCGCGGGTTGGGCGGCCCAACTGTAGCTCATCGTCGCCGGGGGCGCGGCTGGAGTTGAAGCAGCCACGAGGTCCTGCGGAGCCTCACCGGGAGTTTGAGCCGAAGCCGCGGGCGGCACCGCCGACAAGGGGGCCGACACGTCTTGAGGAATCGCTCCCCCGAAAATAAGCGGAGGCGGAAGAGCCTCGCTTGAAGCCGTCGGAGGTGCTGCGGCGGGAATCGGCTCCAGAATGGGCACGGGAGCGGCCGGCACGGCCGCCGCGGCGACGACGGGAACGGACGGAGCCGGAGAGAGAACCGGCAAAGGAGCGGGCGCGACGGGGGGAGGAGGGGCTGAGGCTTCAGCTGCGGCGGGAGGCGTCGGGACGGGTTCGGGACCGCCCGAACCGACAACGCGGAAAGACCTGACCGTCGGAACAGCCCGAAAATTCTTCGGCTTAGGATAGGCCCGGCCCTCATGTGGGGCGGGCGAAGGCGGCGCGACGGGGGGAGGAGCAGCCTCCAGCGGATGCTCCTCAGATGCCGAAGGCTGGGCAGGAGCCGTCTCAGCCGGAACCGTCGGAATCGGCGAGGCCGCCCCCAGGAGCTGGATGTCAGGCAGTTCCTGCGCGGAAGCCGCAACCGCCGGGAATTCTGGAAGGACGGCCCCCTCGGACTCCGGCGGCGCGGGAGGAACCGCGAGAGCCTGGACGTCTATCGTGATGTCAGCCGGCCTCGAGGGCGGAAGCTCCACGGCAGGCGCAACGACGCCGGAGATCTCTTCGGCCAGCGGAGGAGCCGGCGGAAGAACCGCCTGAGCGACCTTAGCCCCCGGAAGAGGAATAGGCGGAGGCGGAGGCGCTGCGGCCGGCGCGGAAACTGGAGGGGAGGGCTGCGAGCGAAGAAGGGTCTCCTTCTCGGCCAGGCGGTGCAGAAGGTCGGTCTGGGACGCCTCCAGTTCGGAAACACGTCGGTAGAGAAGCTCGAGCTGAGTCGTGAGCTCCAAAACCCTGTCGTTAGATTGCCGAAGCTGGGTCTCGGACAAAGGCTCCCGAGGATTGAGGAGGTCGGCGAAGTTCTCCTTGAGCGCGGCGTCCTGGAAGAGCCCCTCTGCCGCGCCCGGGAAATCGTCGTCGCCCGCGAGCCCGGCCACTTCGATCTGCAGTTTATCGAGCAGGCCGTAAGTCGACGGGAACTCGGCGGACGACCAGGAAGGATTTCTCCCAAGGACGAGGCCCGCGAGGTCGCTCATCTCGCCGGCCGGCAGCCAGCCGCCCTCTTCGCCGGACGCGGCGGTCTCGCTGGCGCTGACAAGGGTGGACGAATCGACCCCGGGCAATCCGGAGAACGCGTCCTTATCGAACGGGCCGAGAATCCTGGAGTCCTTATAGACCCAATACTTCCGCATTCGGAGTCAGGATACCCCCGAAATGTTACGGATTCAAGACAGGGAGCTCAGCCCTCGCCGCCGCCGAATTCGCCGATGGTGCTGAAGTCGGGCCCGGGCTCGGTGTCGGCTTCCTTGTGTTCGAGCTGGTTTTGATAGGCGATGGAGTACCGGCAGTACGGAAGCGCTTCAAGGCGCGCCCGGCCGATCGGCTTCTGGGTGGCCTCGCAGAGGCCGTAGGTCCCGTTGTCGACCTTGCGGATGGCGGCCTCGATCATGTCGAGGGTGGTCCGCTCGTTATCGGAAAGCTCGAAGAGGAGCTCCTTTTCGATGGACTGGCTGGCTTGATCGACGGAATCCCCGTTGTCGACCCCCTCCTCCACCTGCTGCTTGCGCACGGTACGCAGCATGTCCTCGCGCATCACGGAGAGGTTCTTGCGGATGTCCCGCATCTTGGCCGGCGTCAGCCAGGCTAATTCCTTGGCGCGGCCGACGGAGGTCCCGGAGGCCTTCTTGACGGAAGCCTTCGTCTTAGATTTCGCCGCACTCGCCGCGGCCTTCTTTATGCTCTTTTTCGCCATGGGAACCTCCATCCGGATAAGGCCGCAAATCTTATATCACACCGACGGTCCAGCGCAAGCCCGCGGAGGGCTAAAAAAAAGACGGACGCCCGAAGGCGTCGGAACTCGAACGTCACCCCAGGATACCCCCCCGCCCTGGCCCGGCGCAAGGCCTAATGAGACCCACGCCGATCACCCAACTCGCCGTGATATCTACGGGGATAGATATTCACCTTCACGACGAGGGTGAATATCTATTTTGAGGTATAGAAGTCCAATCGAGGATTCAGTTGAGCAGGGCGGCGGCGGCCTTCAGGCGGGAAACGACCATCTCCCGCCCCATCACCTCGAGCATCAAAAACAGCGTCGGGCCTTCCGTCCTGCCCGTAACCGCCGCGCGCAACGGATGGAAAACCTGCCCGACCTTAAGACCCTTGTCCTCGCAGAACTTGCGGATGCGAACCTCCAGGGACTTGTCCTCGAAAGACGAGAAGTCCTGGAGCTCGGAGGCGAGATCGAGCAAGACCTGCTTGACGCCCGGAGCCTTGAGGACCTTCTCCATGGCCTTGGGCGCAAACACCACGGGCTTGTAGAAGAATTCAATGAGCGCCGGAATCTCCGAGAGGAGCTTAAACTTCTCCTGCTCCAGGGCCAGAGTCTTTTTCAGGTCCGGGCCCGGCAGGCCTTTGAGCCCCGCCTTCTCCAGGAACGGCTCGGCCAGCCTGACGAGCTCGTCGATGGGCGTCTGGCGGATGTACTCGCCGTTCATCCACTGGAGCTTGACCGTGTCGAAGGTGGCGGGACTCTTCTGGCAGCCCGCCAGGTCGTACTTGGCGATCAAGTCCTCGTCGGTGAAGAGCTGCTGGGACTCCGAGGTGGCCCAGCCGAGCAGGGCCAGGTAGTTGCGCATGGTGTGCGGCAAGTAGCCCTGGTCGCGGAACTCCAGCACCGAGGTCGCCCCGTGGCGCTTGGAGAGCTTGGAGCCGTCCGGCCCCAGGATCATGGACAAATGCGCGAAGACCGGCGGCGTCCAGCCCAGGGCCAGGTACATCTGGATCTGGGACGGGGTGTTGGAGAGATGCTCGTCGCCGCGAACGACGTGGGTGATCTCCATGAGATGATCGTCGACGACGCAGGCGAAGTTGTAGGTGGGCCCGTCCGTGGTCTTCCAGATGACCAGATCCTGCTGGAGATTGTTCTCGAAGACAACCTTGCCGCGGATGCGGTCGTCGACGACCGTGGCCCCGTCCGGCGGCATCTTGAAGCGATAGGAGAACTTCTTGCCCTGGGTCTCCAGCGTCGCCCGCTGGGAATCGGTCAGTTGACGGCAGCGGCCGTCGTAGCGCGGGGGGCGCTTCTCAAGCTGGGCCAAACGCCGCATCTCGTCGAGCTCTTCCTTCGTGCAGTAGCACTTGTAGGCACGGCCCGCGGCCAGCAGCTGGTGAAGGTGCTTGCGGTAGACGTCGACGCGCTGCATCTGGTAGTAGGGAGCGAAGGGGCCTTTGTCCGACTTCTCATCGACGGGACCCTCATCCCAGTCCAAGCCCAGCCATTTGATTGAATCGAGGATGGCGGTCACGGAATCGCCGGTCGATCTGACCTCGTCGGTGTCTTCAATGCGAAGGACGAACCGCCCGCCGTGATGGCGGGCGAAAAGCCAGTTGTAAAGCGTGGTGCGCGCCCCCCCGATATGAAGGAATCCCGTCGGCGACGGCGCAAAGCGTGTCCTGACTTTCTGCTCGGTCATTTCTTCTCCAGTAATTCCTCGGCGTGCCTGCGGCTGACGGCGGAAGGCGCCCTCCCGCCCAACATCACCGCGACGGCGTCAAGCCGCCTGTCCCCCTCCAGCCTCTCGATGCTCACGCGCGTCCGCCCGGAGGAGACCTCCTTGGCGACGTGGAAATGGGCGGAGGCCCGGCAAGCCACTTGGGGCAAATGGGTCACGCAGAGGACCTGGCGGCCTTTGGACAGGGCCGCGAGCTTCTCGCCCACGGCCAGGGCCACCTCCCCTCCGACTCCGGCGTCCACCTCGTCGAAGACGAGGAGGGGCGTGCGGTCGGCGCGCGCAAAAGCGGTCTTAAGAGCGAGCATCACCCGCGAAAGCTCGCCTCCCGAGGCGGCCAGCGCCAGGCTCCGGGGAGGCTCTCCGGGGTTGGCCGCAAGCAGGAAATCCGCGGCGTCGGCGCCGACGCGCGACCAGCGCCCTTCCTCCATTTCAACGCAGCACGAGAATCTCGCCTGCGGCATGCCCAGGGCCTTGAGCTCCTTGAGCGCGGCCGCATCCAGCCGCCGCGCCGCCCGAATCCGGGCCTCGTGGACCTTGTCGCAGAGCGCCGACAGGGACATTTCGGCCTCGGAGAGTTCCCGGCGCGTCTGCTCGATGCGGACGTCGGCGTTTTCAAGCCCGTCGAGCTCCAGGGCAAGGCGCTCCTTCGCCGAGAGAACCTCGGCCAAGGTCGGCCCGTATTTCTTCTTAAGCCGGGCCAGCGCGTCCTGGCGGGAAAGCAGGGCATCAAGCCCCGAAGGATCGGCCGGGATGCGGTCCCGGTAGTCGCCGATCTCGTGAGCGACGGCCTCGACCGTCAAGCGGGCGCCTTCAAGCTCCCCCTGGAGGCGCGAGGAGGCCGGATCGATCTTGGAGATTTCGCCCAGGGCCCGCTCCGCCTTCAGCAGGCGAGCCAGTGCCGCGTCCTGCTCGGCATAGAGAAGGCCGTAAGCCTGGTCGGCGAAGGCGTGCAGGCGGTCGGCGTTCTTGAGGCGGGGAAGGAGGTCTTCAAGCTCCTCCTCTTCTCCGATTCGCGGCTTGGCGGCGTCGATCTCCTCCATCTGGAACCGAAGAAGCTCGATGCGGCGACGGCGCTCCTCCTCGGACATGGAGGAGGCGTCGAGCCTCGCCTTGAGAGCGCTCCACCGGTCGTAGGCCTCGGCCAGGGCCGCGCGTTCCTCCTCCAGGCCGCCGTAGCGATCGAGCAATTCAAGCTGAACGGCGGGACGCAGAAGGGCCTGATGCTCGTGCTGGCCGTGGAAATCGGCGAGGGCCTCTCCCAGGGCGGCCAAGGCCGCCACGGGTGAAGACTGCGAGGCGATCATCGCGCGGGTTCTCCCCGAGGCGTCGAGCTCCCTCCTCGCGGTGAAGGTCCCCGTCCCGACCTTGTAGCGCTCGCGCAGCTCGACGGGAAGGTCTGCCGCGTCGAAAACTCCTTCGACCTCCAGACGCTCGGCCCCCGCCCTCAGCCATGACGTGGAGCCCCGCGCCCCAAGGAGAAAGCCGAGAGCCTCCAATAGGATGGACTTGCCGGCCCCGGTTTCGCCCGTGAAAACGGTGAAACCCGATTCGAACTCGATCTCCGCGCGCTCGACGACCGCGAAATGGACGACCTTCAAACGCCTCAGCATGGGACTAGAGCTGGCCCCACTTTAATTTGCGGCGCAGGACCTCGAAAAAAGACCTCCCGGGCGGCACCAGAAGGCGCAAGGGCGCTTCGGCGCGCCGGACGCGGACCTCGTCGCCGATCTTGAGCTCGCAGTCGGTCTGCCCGTCGAGGCTGGCCAGCACGCGCGGGGCCTCCTCGGCGCGCCGGCGACCCAGGCGTATGGTCAGGGGCAGATGCGCGGGCAGGATGAGCGGCCTCTGGGTCAGGGTGTGAGGGCAGATGGGGGCGACCAGGGTCACGTCCAGGGAGGGGTCGACGATCGGCCCGGAGGCGGCCAGGGAGTAGGCCGTCGAGCCCGTGGGAGTCGCGATGATCAAGCCGTCTCCGAAATAATCCGCCACGAAGCGCTCCCCGGAGCGAGTTGAGAGCGTGATGGCTCGGGCCTGCTCGCCGCAGCGGATCACGCATTCGTTGAGCGCCAGCTCCGGCCCGAAGATCCTGCGCCCGCCGCGATAGATCTCGGCCGACAGCATCCACCGCTCCTCGACTTCGAAGCGGCCGGCCAGGACCGCGTCCAGGCGCCGGCCAAAGCCCGCGGCCTCGCTGCCCGAGAGAAATCCCAGATGGCCGACGTTGACTCCGAGGAGGGGAATGCCCCGCGGGGCGACCTCGCGCGCCACCCTCAGCATGGTCCCGTCGCCGCCGAGGGCGATGGCGAGCTCGGCGCGGCGAAGATTTTCCTCGCTCATCCGCCCGTCGGCGACCCGGACCCGGACCCCCTTCGCCTTGAGAAGGGCCTTCACCTTGGAGAGGGCGACGCCGGAATCCGCCTTGAATTCGTTGCGGTAGAGGAGGACCGAGCCGAAGGCTCGGCGGGAATGATTTTTCGACGTGGAGGGAGTCGCCATCGGTTCGGGCCTCGAGCCAACCCGCCCGAGTCTCGCCGATTATAGCAAAAGCCTCCCTCCCGGTCCGGGCCAGAGGACCGCGGGGGTCTCCCGCGAGGATTTCCGTCCGGCCCAGGCGCACGCGGACGCTGCGGCCCACCACCACCCGCTCAATAGGCCCCGCTCCCAAGGCCGCCGCGGCCCGGCGCGCCGCCACGCCGGGCGGGCGAGGTCCCACGAACCAGGCACGTCCTCCCGAAAATCGCAAAAGGGCCGTTCCCGGCGGGCGAGAAAGGAAAGCAACGCTGAGAGGCGGCGGGATTGGGAGAACTCGACCAACGCCCCAAACGACGAAGGCCGCTCCAACCAACGCCCCCGAGAGAGCACGTCTCGGCCACGATACGAGTGCTCCCAGCACAAGGGCATACGCAAAGAGTTCGGACGGAGTCCAAGGTCTCAGTTCAACGGACGACCATGGCTGCGAAGAGGCAAAACGGCAGATGAACTCAAAGAGGCCGAGAGAGGAATTCGTCAGCGAGGCGGCAATACCGGCCGCGGCCGGAAGAAAGAGGTCGAGTCCCCAGAGAAGAAAGCCGGCCCACATCAGTCCTCCGGCCAGGGGCACGAGGGCGACGTTGGCCAAAGGCCCGACGACGGAGGCCCGGCCGAAGGTCGCGGCAAACAGCGGCCAGAGGACGGCTGAGATCGCAGCGCTGACTCCGGCCAAGATCAGGACCCCTCGCGCCGCAGAGGGCCAGGTCCGAGGCAC
>Ga0334722_10006687_pt1 | contig 11329 bp, 4 predicted proteins | sample C3_bottom_MG_FD_207210 | JGI IMG/M metagenome (GOLD analysis project Ga0334722, IMG submission 207210) | Sediment microbial communities from Yellowstone Lake, YNP, Wyoming, USA - C3_bottom | ecosystem: Environmental > Aquatic > Freshwater > Lake > Sediment | place: USA: Wyoming | collected...
GCCCTCGATCTTTTGGCGCCAGGAGGCCTCTTCGGCGGAGTCCCAGCGCACGGAGGAGAGGGCCCGTTTCGTTGAGCCGAAGAGATGTTTCCCGCTTCCCGGGGCGAGGTCCTCGTCGATGAGGCCGGCGAGAGCTTGTCGCCCTTCCGGGCCGACCTCGTTGAGAAGGGCGTAGTCGGCGAGGGTGATGTGGTCTTTTTTGGCGTCATTGTGACCGTCTTCGAAATGGCGGAGGAAGGTCGTGAGGAGCTTGACGCTCTGGGCGGGATGATGCTTGAAGACGGGCATGGCGTCATGCCAGGTCCGGCGTCGGGAGTCGTTCGGGCTGCCGATGAGGTACAGGAAGGGATGATAGCGGCGGGGATAAAAATTCTTCGTCTTCTCCGCGATCTGAGAGGCCAAAGCCTTCCGGTCCGCTTCGGGCAGGCTCAGGAAGAACTCGTGGGCCGAGGCGTTGAGCTCCACGGGGGCGGTCTCGTCGCCCCAGAGCTTAAAAAGGGTTTCTTCGAGCGAGAAGTTGAGAAGCCACAGAACCGCGGTTACGCCCAGGCAGATCAGGGTGATCGTCCAACCGAACCCGGCGAGGACGGCGAAGCCGGAGAGGAGGGTCGTGCCGAAGGCCATTCCCTCCAGCATGTCGGGGATTCCGGTCTCGAAAAAATCATACAGGTGGGCGCCCAAAGGCTTGGGGAAGGGCTTGAGGGTCTTTGCGCCCGAGGGCAGGGCGTTGAGGCTTTGGCCGGGTGGCCGGTGGGATTTGAGAAGGGTCTCCAGGGCCTGAGAGGCGGTGAGGATGTCGTCCGTTCGTCCCGTCTGAAGGGCCCGTTGGAGGGCTTCTTTGCTTTCGCGGAGGGCTTTCGTTTTGATCCGGTCGATCCAGGTGAGGCCCTGCGCCAAAATCCGAAGGGCGTCGTCGGCGCGGAGGATCAAGTCCCTCGCACGGGCATCCATCTCCGGTCCAGTGACGACCTGGACCAGGGGTTGGGGCGGATCGGCCAGGCGGTCGGTCACGCGTTTTGAGATGGCGCCGGTGCGGAGGTCTTCCCAGAGTTTCTGCAAAAGGGCGTCATCGGGGGGGGTGTTCGGTTCGAGCTTGGCCAGTCGCGCGAACGCTTCGATGGCCTCAACGCCGCCGACGGCCTCGATGCTCTTGAGGGCCAATGAAAAGTTCAGCGGGGTGGTTTCGCTGATCGCGAGGGCCTCCAGGAAGGGAATCCACTCTGAATTTCCCGCCCCCAATTGGATGAATTGGAGAATGTCCTCCAACGCGGTCTCGCGCATGACGTGAATTTTCGCCGTCAGGTCGAGAAAGAGATCGTGGACGGCTTCTTTGGACACGGGTCTCGGCCGTTTGGCGCGCGGCATAAGCATGAAGTCGGCGGCGGGGATTTTTTCGAAGGCCTCTTCTAACGCCGTGTAGTTTCCTCGGGCCAGGGGCTTTTCTTGTTCCTGCTTGCGGATGATTTTTCCCCAGGTCAGGCCCAGTCCGATCAGCCATACAAAGGCAAGTGTGGGCATCAGCCAGGTGAGGCCCGCAAAGGCGGCCAAAGACAGGAGGCCGATCGCGGGTTCCCGCTGGAACAGCCGCGCAAGCTGCATTTGATAGACGTCGTTGGCGCCGAAGCCGTAGGTTCCCAGGCTTTGTCCCGGGACGGCTTTTGCGGAGTGTTTCGGCGCCGGCGCGGGCAGGGCGTTGAGGGCTTGGCCGGGGGCCTGGGTTGACTCAAGCAGGGTTTCCAGGGACTGGGAGGCGGTGAGGATCTCGGTGTCGGTGCGAGTCTTAACGGCGAGTTCGAGGGCCTCTTTACGGTCCTTAACGGTCTTCGTCTTGAGTTTATCGATCCAGGTTTGGGAGGCATCCAAAGTCCGGAGGACGGTCTCGGCCTGGAGGATCAGGGAGTTCGCCTTTGCGGTCTTCTCTTCGGCCGTCGACGACTTGGCCATCTGAAGGAGCGGTTCATTGGGCTGTTCCATGCGGCCGCGCACGCGCTCGGAGACGGCCTCGAGGCCCTGGGGAGCAAGTTTTGCGATCTTATCGAGGGCCTGAAGGGCTTGGCCTCCGCCGATCTTCTCGATGATCGCCACGGCTTGGGAGAAATTGTCGGGAGTCGTCTCGGAGATGGCGATGTCGGCGAGAAGATCCGGCAGGTCCGGTGCGTTCGGCGGAGCCTGGTTTTCAAACCACTTCAAGGCTCCCCGCCGTTCTTTATGGTTCCTGTCGAGGAGGCCGTCGTGGTCCGGGTCCAGGGGCGTGTGCGTCAGGAAGGACTCCCAGGCCGGGTGTGCTTCGAGGATCGTTTGAATGCGGGCCTTGATGAGGCGGACGTTTGCGGCCGTCATGGGCTTGTTCTCGTTGTCGCGCACTCGAATGTAGTCGATGGTGTTCTGAGCGCCCCGGGCGATAACGCCCACGAGGACCGTGCTCGCGGCGATGGCGGGGAAGTGGAAGAGAGTCGCGATCCCCAGGAAGACGAAGGCGACGGGGAGGACGATCGGCCATTCGGTGTACCAAGCCTGGGGCTTCTCGTCGTAGACGCCGAGGCCTTGCAGGTACGTCGTCTTCGGCAGGGTTCCCAGGCCCGGCAGGGCGGTCAAGCCTGAGGGAGGCGCCTGGACTTGGCCCTCGAGCAGGTCCTGGAGCCGCTTGGCGGCGGTCGCGATTTCGTCCGGGCTGTGGGCCATGTCCAGCTTCTTGACGGTTTTTTCGACTTCCGTGCGGCGCAATTGGGCGGGCAGGGAAGGGGCGTCTTTTAGGAAAGAGAGCAGGACTTGGGCGCGGTCCTTCAGGGAAGCGATCGCGTCGGGCTGGACCGGTCGAGGGATGTCCGGGGCGGAGATGTCTTCCAGGGCTTTTTCCAGGGCTGCGCGGGTCCTGGGACTGAGATGTTTCGCCTCGGAGAGGGTTTTCTTCAAGGCGTTGAGGTCGCTTAAGGGTAAGGGCATCTTCCGCACGAAGAGTTCGAGAACCTCTGCCGTGTAGGCCTCGTGCTCGGGGCCGAAATCCTCTCTCAAGAGGGAAAGGAGTTCGTTCCAACTCGTCGGACCCAGTTCGCTGAACCAGAAGTATTCCGACCGGTCGACGCCCCAGGGCAGCGGGAAGACCGTCTCTTGGCGCGTCCGGGCGAAGGCCCGGATGATCCCTCCCAGCAATGCCGCCGTTTCGGCCGGGGTCTTGCGGAGAGAGGACCAGGCCACGGTCCAGGCCGTTTCCCGGATATTGGGCAGGGGGTGGGCCAGGATCAGGAAGGGATGATAGGGTTTGTAGATCCCTCTGACCGACGTGAGCGTGGCGGTGATGTCCTGGCGCTGCTCGGGGGTGAAGCGTTGGAAGGCGGCGTAGGCGGCTTGATTGAGAGGCGCGGGGATGCCGCCCATTTTGCCAGGGCTTTGTCTTCGCGCGGAGACGTCTGCGAGGACGCCGAGGAGCCCCCATCCAAGCGCGATCGGGAGCAGGAGGGGGAGGGACTGCAGGCCGAGCAAGATGCCGATGATGGCCGAGAGGCCCCAGAATCCCCGGAGGGCGTTGGCGGGAAGGCTGTTTGCCGCAAAGAAACCGGCCAGTCTCGCTTGCCAGGGCACCGGGAAGAGGGCGGATTGCGCGGCGTTCGCCCGGGAGGGCAGGGCATTTAACCCGGCGGGAGGTTCTTTCGTTTGTTCAAAAAGGGCTTCCAAATCGCGCTCGGCCAAGGCGACTCGACCCGCGTCTAAATCCTTGACGGCTGCTTCGAGCAGGGCTTTTCGTTTCTCGAAGGCGTCGATTTTGAGGGACGTCGGCAGGGTCTGAGGCTCGGCCCGAAGTTGGGCCAGGAAGGTTTCGGCTCGCGCCACCAAGGCCCGGGCCTTGTCCCTTAGATCGGGCGCCGCGGCGGTTTCGCCGAGCGTCCGGACGGTGGTCTTCTCCAATGCGCGGGCTTCCTCGATGGCTTTCTGAACGCGGGCTCCAATGAGGGCATGATGAGGCGAGTTCTGAAGGGCCGAGAGAAGATCGCTCAGCTTTGCAATGGCGTTTGACGCCCCGCTCTTGCCAATGGCGGAGGCCGCCGCAATGACGTTCTCCGGGACGGTCTCGCTTAAGGCCAGATCGTGGAGCAATAAGACGAGGTCCTCATCGGGGGTCATGGAGAGTTGAAGGCGCTCTAAGGCTGCCAGACGGGCGGCGTGATCGGAGTTCGTCAGCGCCGGAAATTCCGAGGTCCAGGGAGGATCCCGGCGCCCCTGGAGTTCCTTGAAACGGGAATGCAGGGCCTTGATGTTTTCGCCGGCCAGAGGCTTCCGGCTGTTCTGCGTTTTGGCGCGGCTGTCCAATCCCATCCCGACCCAGATGGAGACGAGGCCTCCAAGAAAGAACGCTCCGTTCCAACTTTTGACGTTGAGGAGGGCCCCGCCGAAAAACAGCGCCACGGCCGCGACCTGAAGAAGAATCCCCGTCGCCGTGCTTTTGGGAATCCAATCCCCCAGGCTCTGCCCGGGCACGCTTCGGACCTGCGGCAGGGCGTTGAGACCCGTCGGGCTCGGAGAGGTTCGGCCGGCCAGGAAGTCTTTGAGTCTTTGTGCCGCGACGGCGGAGGCGTCTTTGTCCTGAGCCTTGAGGGCATTCCTGAGGGCCTCGGCCGCTTTTTCAAGGGCTCCTCTGCGAATCTTGTCCAGGAGCGGAGACGGGTCGATGCGGGCGGCGGCTGCGTCGGCTTGGGCGAGGAGGAGTTCGTATTCGGTGAGGACTTGGGCCTTGGCCTTGGCAAGCGCGTCGATTTGCCGCGTCTGGGCCCGGAGTTCTTCCTCCTCCTTTTGAGTGATCGTCTGGAGCGCGAGCATGGCGGGCCAGCGCACCTGAGGGTCCAGGGACTTTTCTTGAAGGATCTCAGCCAGGAGCGTCTTGGTCTTGGGGCGGGTCGAGAACATTGACAGGGTTTGGATGGCCTTAAGCCGGACGTCCGGGGAGGAGTCCTCCCGCGCCAGCAGGGCGATCATGGCGAGGATCGGGTCGACCGCCGCGTCTTCCTGCGCCTGGAAGACCGTGTCCGCCCCGATTGATTCAAGCGCCCCGAGCCTGGAGGGCTCGCGGCCCGAGAGCTTCTTGTTTAAGTAGACGAGGTGTTTGTAAACCGGATGCTTGGAGAGGCTTGCAAGGCCGCGCCGTGCCGCGAACATCTTCCAGGTCGTGTGCAAAGACAGGGGCTTCCAGCGATGATGCGCGAGTTTTAGGAAGACGGAGGCCCCGGCGAAGGCGAAGGCGGCGGCCGTGCTCGGGAATACGGCCCGGGCGGCGCCGTTGACGGTCATCGAGGTTGCGCTCGTGAAGAACGTAAATCCAATCATGAAAAGGACCAGCGGCCAGGCTGTTCTGTTGCCGTTGCGGAATGTCCAGGAGACGGCCATCCAGGCTACGGAGAGGGCCGCGGCCAGAAGACTTGCGGCCAGGGGGGGCAGAAGGAAGAGGCCGGCGACATGCGCGGCCAGGGCGAGGGCGGTCAGGAGGGTGTAGAGGGTCGGTCCCTTCAGTGGGCGGAGGATCGGCAAGGCGTTGAGGCCCGAGGAAGGCCTTCCCTGCGCCGTGATCAGCTTTTCAAGGTGTTGTCCGGCAATGGCGAGTTCATTTCTGTCGCGTCCCTTGAGGGCCGTTTCGACCTGCGCTTTTTGGTCCTCGACCGCCTTGATCCGAATCTTGTCGATCAGCGACGGCTCTCCGGCCTTGAGTTCGGCCAGCAGGGTGTCGGCGCGATGGAGGATTGCTTGGGTCGCGTCCTGGAGATTCGGGGCTTTGGCGATGTTGAGAATCTCCGGCAGGGCTTTGTCTTCCGGATGCACAAAGCCCTCGGCCTGCGTCACGGCTCTTTGGATGAAGACGTCCAGGTGCGGAATCTTTGCGGCGAGATCTTTGAGGACGGCGGCGGATTTGGGTGCTCCGCTCTTGCCGAGGGCCTTGATGGCTGTGATCGCGTTTTCAGTGGTGGTCTCGGAGAGGGCCAATCCGTGGAGGAGCCCGGCCAGGTCGTTGTCGGGCTGGGGGGAGGAGGCCAGAGATAAGAGCGCATTCAGCCGGACGTTCTTGTCGGGGTCGGTCAGGCGGGAGAAGAGATCGATCCAAGCGGAACGGTTCTTTGCGGAGACGGAGGCGATGTAATTCTGGAGAGCTTTGAGATTTTCTTTGGCCAGCGGACGGTGGTTGGGTTTGGTGAGCTGTCCCAGGAGGGACTTTTTGGTGTAGGAGCCGAGACTTTGTCCAGGCACAGGCTCGACATCAGGAAGATTTAAGTCGAAAGAGACGTTTGACTTGGCGGAGCCGTCGAAGAATCGGATGGAGGAGGCGGAGCGTTCCTCGGAGGAGGCTTCTGCGCCCTGTTCAGGGAGAGGCGCTGTCTCTTGATTTGCGAGGGGGGCGGCGGGGACCTCGGCTGAGGGCGGAGGCGCCGGCATCGTCGCGATGGAGGCTACGGGAAGGGCCTGCGCGGGAAGAGTCGTGGAGGGGAGGGGCTGGAGGCTTGAGAGAGTTTCGACGCGCAGGAGGCTTGGAATTCCCGCCGTCTTGGCCGCCGAGGAGGCGCGGCCGACCTGGGCCCAGCACTCAAGGCCGGGGGCGGTTAAAATCAGCGCGGCGCAGAGTGTTGCCGCAACGACTCGTCGAAATCTTCTCACTTCACTAATTATGAGCGAGAAGGGGTGCTTTCCGTATGGGCTGAAGGGCTCGGCGAAGGGCGTCTATGGACCCAGGGATTTTGGGGCCTTTGGGCGGGGGGGTGTTAGGCGGCTTTCTTGCGGCGTTCTACGGCGGCGAAGGTCCTTTCGAGCTTTGAGTGGAGGACGTCGACGTCGATGGGCTTGACCATGTAGTCCACGGCGCCGAAGAGAAGGGCGTCATTGAGCGTGCCGGCGTCGGCTAAGCCCGAGACGACGATGATGGGGATGTCGGAACTGGCGGGGGCGGCGCGGAGCTCGCGGGTGAGGCTGATGCCGTCCTGCTCGGGCATCATGATGTCCATGAGGATGAGGTCGGGCTTCTTCTTGGCCAGGGCTTCCTTGGCCTTGCGCGCGTTGGCCGCGCACTCGACGTCATAGCCGAGGAGCTTTAAGGCCTGCTCGTAGAACTCGCAGACCGAGGCGTCGTCGTCAACGGCGAGGATTCGCTTCTTGGCCACGGGCGCTATTATAGCCGGCTTCCACCCAACTGTCCAGGCTGGCGGGATTTTCGCTTTCCCGGTAGGCGTACCAGCAAAGCCCGGCCAGGACGAGGTCCATGGCGAAGGCCTGCGCCGGGGAGAGATGCACCGCGTCTCCGAAGCAGCCGCAATTGGGCAGGGCGATACCCTTGAGGAGCGTGCCGCCGACCGTCGTCAGGAAGGCGGCAAAAAGCGCTCCCGAGGCCGCGGCGGCGAGCCGCGTCTGCACGCCCAAAAGCAGGGCCCAGCCCACGAGGAGTTCGATCCAGGGCATCAGGGCCGCGGCGGGAAGGACGAAGTCCTTGGGCAGAATGTCGTAGGCGGAGATGACGTAGGCGAATTCCTCGACGGGGCCGGCGGCCTTGGAAGCGCCGGCGTAGATCAGCACCGCGCCGACGATCAGGCGGGCGGCCAGGGCGACTTTCTGGCGGTTCGTCACTTCTTGAGCTCCTTTTCAACGAACGTCGTTCCCCGCTCGGCGAGCTGTTTGGCGCCGACGAAGCGCTTGCCGTCGATGAAGAAGGTCGGAGTCGAGCCCACCCAGGCGTTGCCGCCGTCCTGGAGGTCGGCTTCGATCTCCCGCGCCGCGGCGGGGTCTTTGCGGCAGGCCTGCCAGGAATCCATGTCGAGCTTAAGCGTTGCGGCGTAGGAGAGGAGGACGGAGTCCATCTTGGGGTTGGTCCACTCTTCCTGGCGTTCGTAGAGCCGGTCGTGGTACTCCCAAAACCGGCCCTGGCGTCCGGCGCATTCGGCGGCGATGGACGCCGGGCGCGCTCGCTCATGCATGCGCAGGGGGAAATGCTTGAAGACGAACCGGACCTTGCCGTCATAGAGGGCCAGGAGGTCCTTGAGGGGCTTTTCGGCGTGGCGGCAGGCGGGGCACTCGAAGTCGGAGAATTCCACGATCAGAACCTTGGCGTCGCGGGGGCCCTTGCGGCGATACTCAGGCGCCTGCGGGGAGAAGGGCCTGCGCGCGCCGCGTGCGACGAGCATGGAGGCGATGGAGAGGGCTACGACCATCGCGGCGGCGGCGATCCGGCGCAAGAAGGGCGTGCTCATGACCGGCCGCTATCATAGAAAAAGAAAGGCCCCTCCGTCCCGGAAGGCAGAGGGGCCTTGAGAGGTTTTGAGTCTATTGGACGAGTTTTGCGGCGTTGGGCAGGCCCGCGCCCTGTCCGGCCTGGGGAACTCCCGGGAGCTTGCGCGCCGAGGCCCTCAGTGCGGCCCGCGCCTGGGCGGGCGTTGCCCCCTTGTGGGTGGCGACGTAGAGGGCGGTCAGTCCCGCGACGTGCGGGGTGGCCATGGAGGTTCCCGACAGGGTCTCATAGCCGCCGTCTTTGTAGGTCGACTTTACGTCCACGCCCGGGGCGATCAGCGCGACCTGGGGGCCGAAGCTCGAGAAGTAGGCGAGCTTGTCCTTGGAGTCTGAAGCGGCGATGGCGATGGCTCCGGGATAGGCGGCGGGGTAGCCGACCGGGCCGCTGGAATTGCCGGCGGCCGCGATCAGGATGACGCCCGCCTTGGCCATGGCGGCGACCATGTCGGCCATGGCGGGATTTCCCTTTTCGGCGCCGAGGCTCATGCTGGCGACTTCCATCTTGTTGTCGACGGCCCAATGCATGCCGGCGATCACGTCGTCGAAGGAGCCGGAGCCGTCGGCGTCGAGGACCTTCACGCCGTAGAGGCTGACCTTCGGGGCGACGCCCACGACGCCCTTGTCGTCGTCGACGGCTCCGATGGTGCCGGAGCAGTGCGAGCCGTGGCCGTTGTCGTCGGTGAAGTCGGCCGTCTTGGTGATGACGTTCCAGCCGCCCTTGACGTTGGGGGCCAGGTCGGGATGGGTCCGGTCGATGCCCGTGTCGATGACGGCGAGCTTGACTCCCTCGCCCTGAGTCTTGGCCCAGGCGGCGGGGGCGGAGACTTTCTTGATGCCCCAGGGCGTTTCTTGTCCGGCGGGGGCAACGGGGGGCGCAACGGGGGCCTTCCGGCGGCGCTTGGCCATCTCCAGGATGGGGGCGACGACGGCGCTCACGTTGGGAGCGGCGAAGTCGACTCCCCTGGCGTCGGCGGCCTTGAGCCAATTGATCCTAGGGTCGTCGTCGATGCGCGAGACCTCGGTCAGGGTCCGCAGTTTCGCCTCGGCCGCGTACACCTTGGTCAGGGGGGATTCGATGACGACCGCGTTGATGAGCGGAAGTTCCCGCACGATCTTGGCGCCGGAGGACTGGGCCAAGACCAGCCTCTGGGCCGGGGAGACGCTCTCATTGAAAATAATGATGCGGCGGTCGGTCTGCGCTTGAGCAAGGGCGGGTGCGGCGAGCGAGAGCCCAAGGACCAGGGTTCCAAGGACTGAGACGGATCGAGACATAAACACCTCCGGAGTTTCTTAAACCGCGCCCGTTTGCGGCGGACGGCGGAAAAATCCTTATAACATATTCTGGGCCGCAAGTCCTATCCAGCGATGGGTCTTTAGGCCTAGTCCGGGCTGGTCGTCGGCCTTGGGATTCGATGTGGACAACTGTTGGCGCCAACAGTTGTGGCTGTGAATAGTGAGGATAACTCCCGGCGGCGAGTTGGACCCGGTTTGGATTATTTGGACGTGGCGGTGAAGACCCCGTCCCAGTCCGCGCCGGGAGGCTCGGCGCGGAAGACGGAGATGCGGGCGGCGTAGAGATCGTAGAGCTTGTCGAGCTTGAAGTCCCGCCCCTTGCCCCGGCAGTCCTCGGCGAGGCGCTCGGCCTCGCCCCAGTCCTGGCGGCGGTAGGCTTCGAGCATCGCTTGGTGTGATTTCTCCAGGGCGCGGAAGGCCTCGGAGGCGGCGACGGCGGGGTCGCCTAAGAGCGTGAAGACCCGCACGGGCTTGGTCTTGCCCTTGACCTTGAGCAGGTCGAGCTCCAGCGCGGCGAATTCCGGCGCCTGCTCCCGGGTGTGGGGGCCGATGACGATGCCGACTCCGTAGGTCTTGGACTGCCCCTCCAGGCGCGAGGCTAAATTGACGTCGTCTCCGAGCACGGTGTAGTCGACGCGCAAAGTCGAGCCCATGTTGCCGACGACGCACGGTCCCGTGTTGAGGCCGGTGCCGATGTGGATCTCGGGCAGGTCGATGCCCGCGGCCTTGGCCTCCGCCTGCCACTCCGCGTTGAGCTCCTTGAGGCGGGCGTGCATGCTGAGGGCGGCCGCACAGGCCTTGCGCGCGTGCTCGGGCACGTTCATGGGGGCGTTCCAGAAGGCCATGATGCAGTCGCCCATGTATTTGTCGATCGTGCCGTCGTGCTCGAGCAGAAGCTGGGTCATGGGTGTTAGGAATCGGTTGATGAAGGTGGTCAGCCCGTGCGGGTCGAATTTTTCGGAGATGGTCGTAAATCCGCGGATGTCGCAGAAGTGAAAGGTCATCTCGCGGGTCTCGCCGCCGAGTTCGACTTGGCCCGGACGCTTGGCCAATTGCTCGACGACCTTGGGCGAGAGGTAGCGCCCGAAGGTGTCGGTGATGCGGCGGCGGTCGCGCTCGCTTTTGACGTAGCCGGCGGCGGCGAAGGAGAGATAGACGCCGGCGGTCGCCAGGCAGGGGAAGATCGGGTCGAGCAGCCAATGCCAGGCCGTGAAGGCGTGCCAGGAGATGGCGATGCTGGCAAAGAAGGCCCCGAGACCGACGGGGGCCGACCAGGCCGCGCCCAGGCGCATGAGCAGCAGGAGCAGGATCAGCCCCACCGCGGTCGCCGCGATGATCTCGACGCCCTCGGCCCAATCGGGGCGTTCGAGGAAGTCCCCGGTCAGGGCTTGCTCGGCGATGTTGGCGTGCACGTCGACTCCGGAGGCGGCAGGATCGAGGGGGGTGGGGCGCAGGTCCTTAAGGCCCGCGGCACTCGTTCCGATGAAGGCGATGGTTCCCTTGAGTTCCTTGAGTTGGATCTTCGGGTCGAGGATTTTCCAGGCGGGGAGGGTCCGTTCCGGGGTCCGTTTCGTGTAGTAGACCCAGACGCGGCCCTTGGGGTCGGTGGGGATCTTGAGGCGGCCGGTCTTGACGGCGATGATCCCCGTGTGCGTTCCGAAGCTCTTCTCGCCGCTGGCCCCCGAGGCTTTGACCTGAATTGCGCTGGCGTTTTGGGCCACGCGCAGGGCTTCCAGGGCGAGGGATGGATAGAGGGAGTTCCCAAGTCTAAAAAGGAGGGGCGCGC
>Ga0334722_10006688_pt1 | contig 11328 bp, 7 predicted proteins | sample C3_bottom_MG_FD_207210 | JGI IMG/M metagenome (GOLD analysis project Ga0334722, IMG submission 207210) | Sediment microbial communities from Yellowstone Lake, YNP, Wyoming, USA - C3_bottom | ecosystem: Environmental > Aquatic > Freshwater > Lake > Sediment | place: USA: Wyoming | collected...
AAGAGTGCGAAATGCCGTCGACCGCGCTCCAATACGCGACGAACAGCGCGCGCTCGTCAAGATGTTGCTCCATCGCGTATCGCAGTGTGACCCACATATCCGACGAGGTGACAAAGCCGTAGGTTTGTTTCGTCCCCCGAATCTGCACGCGCGACAATGCGCTCTTGACGTAGGGTTGTTCGATGAGATTGTAGACAGGCACGTCCACGCGCGCCAGTGTTTGCGGAAGCGATGGCACGGCGAGAAATTTTTCTGGGACGAGTCCCGCATCGACCAATTGTTGCGCGCCAAATTTTTCGGTGGCGACGGGATTGAATGCGATCATGTTCGCGCGCGCGCCGTACTCGCGCAAGAAAAGTTGAAAGCCGACAAAACCATGTTCCGCCGGAGTAGAGCCCGACCAAATCGCGCTGAGCGCGGCGGTCGTCGTCGATGGAAAAACCGACGTGATGGGCACGAGTCGACCGCCCGTTTTCAACAGCGCGTGGAATCCGTTGCGTGGATTGGCATCTAGCGCATTGAGCATTCGCCCATAGCCGACCGCATCGGCGATGATGTAGACGATGCGGCGAACGCCGTTGGGAAATTGTCCCAGGATGTCGGCGTCGAGCGAGGGCGTGTTTATTTTGCCGCCGAGAATTTTCGTGATGCTGGCAGACAGGTTGACGATAGAGCGACCAGAATAATTTGGCGCGATGAATTCATCGGGCAAATTGAGCGCACCGAATCTTGTTTTATTTTCCGCGCGAATTTTAGTTTCGATGGAATCGGCTAGCGACATGTTTTTCCCTTAATTCCCTTATTTCCCCTCGTTCCCTCGTTTGGAACTGAGGGAAATAAGGGAAAACAGGGAATTGGCTATCCTTTTTCTTCCGGCGGCTTGACGGCGCTAAAACTTTTCCAGATAATGACATCGTAAATGATTTTCAATCCGCCTGCCAGGAAGAAAGGCGCGCTCAAGAACGACGCGGCGAAAAGCGCGCCCGTGAGCGAAGGCGACCACGCCGCGCCAATCGAACGCGCAATTGTCGTCACGCCCGACGCGGCGGAACGTTCGTCAGGATCGACGACTGCCATCGTGTACGATTGGCGCGTCGGCACGTCCATCTGCGAAATCGAAAACCGAACGAGCAAAACGAAAATTGCCAGCGGCAGGTTCGGCATCAACGGAACGAGCATCAGCAAAATGTTCGATGGAATGTGCGTGAACACCATCGTGTTGATCAAGCCGATCCGCTTGGCAATTCTCGCCGCCGAGAGCGCAGAAATCCCCGCGAGAATATTCGCGCCAAAGAAGATCGTCCCCAGGATTCCCGGCTCAACACCCCAGCGCGCTTGAAACCAATACGCGATGAGCGATTGAACGATGAAGCCGCCCGCAAACGCATCGAGCGCGAACAGCGCGGACAATTTCAACACGACGTTGCGCGAGCGATGCAGACCAATTCTTGTAGAGACGACTCGCTGAGTCGTCTCTACTTTGTTCGATAATCGGCTGAACAGAATCGCCAACACCAAACCGATAGCGGCGTATCCAATCACGATGACGCGATAACTGTCGAGCGGCGCGACGCCGTTTGCCTGCAAGAATTGCGCGAGTGTGCCGCTGACAAGCGCACCCGTCGCCGTCGCAAACGAGCCGACTAGATTGTACCAGGCGAACACGCGCGTGCGCTGATTATCGGGAACGATTTGCGTCAGCGCGGCTTGCTCGATAGAAAGAAAGGGACCAATCTCATTTCCACTCGGACTGATGACGCCGATGATAGCGGCAATCGTCAGGATGACGAAATTTCCCGTGAGCGCAAAGACGCCGCCCGCAAAAATCATCAGCGCCGCGCCAAGCAACAACATACGCTTGCGACCGATGCGGTCGGCAGACGTTGTAATCCAGAGTGAAATACCGGCGTCGCCGAGAAGCGTGAAAGTGAACAGCACGCCAATCGCGCTTTCGCTCAAGCCGACCTGGGACAGGTACAGCGCGAGAATAACGGAGAGAAAACCATACGCGAACAATCGCACCAGGCGCGTGGAAAAAAGAATGCGACCATCGGAGTTGAGAAGACGGAGGAAGGAGAGAGCGGTCAATGTCATGGAATTTTTCAAATCATAAAATAGTGTAGAGAATGCTGCTGTAGGGAACGCTCGCCGTAGCGTTCCTGGGAATGGCGCAGCGTTCCATAGCAAGAGAACGGAACAGCGTCCGATCTCTACGATTGCAATCGGCACCAGGCGTACAGCGCGTCGTACACTTCAAATTGATGCAAGAGATTTTCTTCGTCGTTGGGATAGCGCAGACCGTACCCGACGGCAATCGCTTCAAATCCGCGCGCGATGGGATCGGTGTCGATGTCTTCCGACACGTCGGCGGCATGAATGATTTTTGCGAGGCGCACAAGCGCGGGGTCTTTCAAATCGTACTTGAGCAGGATCGATTCAAACGAACAACGCTTGTCGTGATGTCCCAGTTCCACCCCGGGTGCGTCAAATGGAATCGCGTCCGTCTCTTTCACCACGCGGTCGATTTGGTTCTTGGGGACAAAAATAAATTCCGCTTCGTTGTCGACAAAGCGCGTAATCAGCCAGGGACACGCCACGCGATCAACGTGAACGTGCGAACGGGTAACCCATTTCATTTGGTGATCTCCTTGTTCAAATGATTTTCTCTTTCGGCATGAATGGTTTGATAGATAGCGGTTGCCAATTTTTCGGCGGTGATTGGTTTGGTGAGGATGCTGGCTACCTTCAAATCTGCCACCGTGCTGCGTTCAATGTCGGTGATGCCCTCGTAGCCCGCCATGATAATGACGGATGAGTTTTTCATCGTCTCGTCAGCGCGCAGCGCTCGCACGGCGTCGATGCCATTCAACTCCGGCATTTTTAGATCGAGCAAGACCAGGTCGGGATGGTTCTCCTTTGCTAGGCGGACGGCGTCCACTCCGCCGTGGGCTTCCAACACATCATAGCCCGCCCGCCGCAACAGTTTGCCCAGCAAGTTGTGGCTATGCGCTTCAGCTTGACCGACCAGGATGGTGCGCGGATAGTTGCTTTGGAAAATTCTTTCGACGTGTTCCAAAAGAGTTTGTTCATTGAACGGCTTTGCCAAATAATCGATCACGCCGGGAATTTTGCCCTCTTCGCTTTCTGCCAGGATCGAGAGAATCATGATCGGAATGAACTTGACACTCGCATCGCTTTTGAGTTTATCGATGACTTGATAGCCGGTGGAGTCTGACAAGAGCAAGCCCAGCGCGATGAGATCGGGGTGCGCGGTGCGCGCCAGGGTGATTGCCTCATCGCCGTTGTGCGCCGCTAGCACTTGGTAGCCCGCGCGTTCCAATGGATGGCGCGTTAGCTCGGTGGCGGATCTTTCCGCGTCGACGAGGAGAATGCAACGCTGGGTGGTGGCGGACGGCGGGTGGGTTCGGCTGGCTTCGGTGGGCAGTGTGAAGCTAAAAGTCGATCCCTGACCCAGTGTGCTCGTCACAGAAATTCTGCCGCCATGCAACTCGACGAGCGACCGAGTGATGACCAGTCCCAAGCCCGTCCCATCGATTTCCTGGGTGACGGGATTATTCGTGCGATAGAATCGGGAGAAAAGTTGCGCTTGGTCTTTATCCGAAATACCTATACCGTCATCTTTAATGTCCACGCGGATTTGCTGGAGGTTCTCTGGGTGAGCGGCAATGGCGATATGCCCGTTCACCGGGCTGTATTTAGACGAGTTGGAAATCAGGTTGGTTAAAATCTGGTTGACTCGATCCTTGTCTACATACGCCAGGGTCGCATTGCTGGCGATGTCGAAAGCGATGTGTTGTTGTTTGGCGTCGATGATCGGACGCAGGGTGTTGACCACTTGGCGAATGAGCAACCCCAGGTCAACCGATTCCTGTTTCAACTCCAAGTGACCCGCTTCGATGCGCGAAAGGTCGAGCAAATCGGTGATGAGATTGACCAAACGGTCTGTGTTCGTTTTGATAATGTCGAGAAATTCGCGCTGGTCGTTGTTGACAGGTCCCACGGCGTTCGTTTGCAGTAGATCGACGTATCCTTTGATCGAGGTCAAGGGGGTGCGCATTTCGTGCGACACCATTGAGAGAAATTCGGTGCGGAGGCGGTCGACTTCGCGTTCCTTGGTGACATCGTGAAAAACGTAGAGCCGACCGACGAATTCGTTCGTGCTGGTGCGGACGGGCGTGGACACGATCTGAAGTTCTCGGCGGCGCGGCGTTGCCTGTACAATGATATTCGTCGAATATTGTTCGGCGTCTTGGATGGAATTTCGAATGAGTTGTTGAAATTCCGCCGGGTCTTGGAAAACCTGCTCGAATTCTTTTTGATAATCTTGCAGGGTGTGCCCGACCACTTCGCGCGGATGCTTGCCAAAAAAATTGCGGCAGAAACTCCAGTTCACCGCAATAATGGTTTCCTGGGGAGTGATCAGCAACATGCTGTCTGTCGTCGCATCCAAAATCGCGCGCGCTTTGGTCTGTGCGCGTTCGATTTCGCCGACGGTCATCTGCAATTGTTCCTGGGTGCGGCGGCGTTCGGCGATTTCTTTTTGCGCTTCATTATAGAGGTTGGCGTTATCGAGCGCGAGCGAAGCAAGCCGACCAAAGCGATCGAGTAATTCAATGTCCGTGACGGATAACGCGCGTTCGGCGCTGGTATACGCGACGCCAATGACTCCGGCGATTTTAGTGTGCGAGCGCAGCGGCACACAGATGATGGAATGGATCCATTCAAACCCCGGCGTGTGTGGCTCCCAATCGGGATAGTGTTCGACGGCAAGCGGTTCGCCCGTTTCCCACACGGTTCCCGCCGCGCCATTGCCGCGCCCTAGCTCCAAGCCCATGTGATCGGCAAAGCGTCCAATGCCCGTATGCAACGTGAGCGTTTGTTTTTGGGAGGAGGGGATAAAAAGAAAACCGTGCGTGGAATTCATTAACGCCGCCGCGCGCGCCACAATCGATTCGAGGAGCTCCTGCGGGTCGCGTCGATTGATCATGCCAATAGTCGTAATGTTCAGCGTGTCAAGTTCGGCGTTGCGGCGGCGCAAATTTTCTTCCGCTCGTTTGCGTTCATCGAGTTCTTCGACGAGTTTCGTGTTGAGCCGCGCCGCTTCTAGGACGGGACTGATTGCCGAAGCCACTTTTTGCGCCAGAACAATTTCTGCGCCGGTGAATTCGCGCGGGGTGGCGGATTCCAAACCCAGTGTGCCAATGACTTGGTCGCGCACGATGAGGGGCACGATCAATAACGAAGCGGTTGCCCGCTGTTTCTCTAGCTCGTGCAGAATGGCTTGACGCGGATCGGATTGCGCGTTCATCAACGCAATGGGCTGGCGTGTCTCGATGACTTCGCGGGTGACTAGGTTGCCTTCGAGGGGAATGATGATGCCGAGCGCGGTAGGTCGATTAGGCGTGCGAAATTCGGCGACGACAGTTTCGTGCGTTCGATCAGCGTTAAGCAATGCCATACCGGCTTGGGGCACGTCAAGTGCATGAGCGAGTTCTTCGCAAACGGTTTCAAGTATCTTGGTCGACTCGAGCGAGGAGGAGGCGGTGGCAATGACACGATTGAGCAGTTGCTCTTCATGCAATCGGCGTTCCAGTTCTGCCTCGTTTTTTTGTTGTGTGACGAGGCTGGCTTCCAATTGCTGTTGGTAAGCTTCCGCTCGCTTGACCACGCGATAGAGGATGAGAATGGCGAGCGTGGAATAAGGCAGCGTGGCAATCAACGCGCCCAACACTCGTTGAAGCTGGGTCTGCGCAATCAATTCGACGACAATGCCAGTGACCAAAAAATATATCAACGTCAAGATTCCCCATCTGACCATGGCAGGACGAATCTGACCGGACCTTTTGCCCGTCGACATTTTTCCTCCGGGCTTTATTATACACTCCTTTCGCCCGTTTGAATAGTTCCATGGGTGTGCGTCAAAGTTTTGCGCGATTACATTGCGTTCGCCCGCCACCGAATGAAATTCGGTGGCTCAACAAGGTGAAAACACGTTGAAACGTGTTGGGCGCAAGTTACCAATCCGATTTATCGGATTTCCACCTGGCTGAGACGCCGATTTCTAATCGGCGGCAGATGCGTTTGCAAAACTTTGACGCGCACTCTAGTTCCATAAACCGGCGGCAACCTGGGAGCTGAAGTTGCCCGGCGCATCGAATTCGCGGCAACGACTGCGCCAAGCCCGCCTTTGCGGGCTGCAACAGAATCCGTGTAGGCGGATTTCGCGATTTTGTAGGCGCGAATTAATTCGCCTGCCACAGTCCCCAACGAAAAAGAATCGAGGCGACATCTCTATCGCCTCGATTTCTATTTCATCCACTGTGACCAATCAGGGAGAATTGATTCAATTTTTCCCAGCGATGCGTGGCGACGATGCGCCGCATCGTGCCCGACCGCGACCGCATCCCCAGTGAGTCGGTCATTGCGCCGCCGCTGACATAGTGAACGCCTTTCAACAATTCACCGTCGGTGATGCCGGTGGCGGAGAAGAACACATTGTCGCTGTTGACCAGGTCATTGATGGTCAGCACCTTGTTGATGTCATAGCCCACTTGCTTGGCATACTCGCGCTCTGAATCGTCGCGGGGCCATAGCTTGCATTGCATGTCGCCGCCCATACATTTCAATGCCGCCGCCGTGATGACGCCTTCGGGCGAGCCGCCAATGCCGAACAGAATGTCTACGCCCGTGCCTTCGAGCGAGGTGGACAGCCCTGCCGCCACATCGCCATCGGTAACGAGCTTCAAGCGCGCGCCGCAGGCGCGCACCGCATCGACGTATTTTTGGTTGCGCGGGCGGTCGAGGATGACGGCGGTGAGGTCTTGCACCTCTTTTTTCTTGGCGCGCGCAATCGCATTCAGATTGTCGACGACGGGCGCGTTGATGTCGATCACGCCGCGCGCTTCGGGACCGACGGCGAGTTTGTCCATATAGACGACGTGTCCCGGCGAGAACATCGATCCTTTGTCCGCGACAGCGATGACCGAGAGCGCGTTCGGCAAGCCAAGCGAGAGCAAGCGTGTGCCGTCGATGGGGTCGACCGCAATATCGACCGCTTGAGTCTTCGCGCTCGGATTTCTCACGCCGATGCCGACGCGTTCGCCGTTGTACAACATCGGCGCGTGATCCTTTTCGCCTTCGCCGATGATGACCGTGCCGTCGATTTCGGTCTGATCCAGCAGTTGACGCATGGCGTTGACCGCCGCCGCATCGGCTTTTTCTTTGGCGTTGCGTCCCATCCAGCGCGCGCAGGCAAGCGCCGCGGCTTCGGTGACGCGGACCAGTTCTAGCGCAAGGTTGCGATCTAATGGCTCTGACATTTTTTCTCCTTCCTAGGTTATTTAGTTATCGTGGGTGTTGCAGTTGCCGCCGGAGTCGCATTGGGAGTTAAGGTGGGAGCGATGCTCGTGTTAATCAATTGTTTCATGCGGTCGGAAATATCCGGGCGTAGGGGATCATCGCGCGGCGCGGCTTTCAAGAACACATCGTACTCGGCGACCGCGCGCGCCTTGTCTTGTCGATAATCGTAAATCCAACCCAGGTACGCGTGGGCGGCGAAAAGATTAGCGTTGAGTCGCAAGGCAATTTGAAACGGTTCTAACGCGGAGTTGAAATTATTCTGATAAAATTGCGCTTGCCCCAAACCGAATTGCGCCTGGGCATTCGTCGCTTCCACAAAAGTGGCGCGCGTAAAATAATTTTGCGCTTGCGAATAACGTTTTGCCGTCAGCGCATCGTTTCCCATCTTGATCAGCAGACTCACGTCCGTGATTTGGTCGATCGGGGGTGTTGTCGCTGTTGTCGCTGTTGCGGTCTTCGGCGGAGGGGGCGTCAATGACGGCGTGTTGGTTGCCAACGTTGTTGGAACAGCGGTTGAATTTGTCGCGCGCGTTGGAGTCGATGGCGTGAACGTTGGCGGAATCTTGTCGGCGCGGTCCGCGTTGCGAGTCAATCCTGCGAAAGGGGTCTGTCTGCCTCCGCCTGAGAATGGCGCTCGAATACTGCCGCCATTGGCGGTCACCCACAAGCGCAGAATAAAAACCGCCAAGAGAATGCCTGCGATGGTCATCACCATGGCGGCGATGATGCGCGCTTTGCGCGGATAGAGATAAACGTTTTTCTTTTGTTCATCGACGATGATGGATTGGCGATAAAAAACGACAATCCCCGACGCGATGATGGCGGCGACCAGAATAAATCCTTCGACGGTGGTAACAATCTCGCCGCTGATTTTTTCAAACACGGCGAGCATACTAAACACGCCGCCGATGACTGCGCCCACTTGACCGATCAAAGGAAGCGCGGTTTTGCCCAAGTGGCTCCAACCGGTGGCGGTATCTGCGATTTTGGTGATTGGCTCTATGGGATTTAGGTCTGAACTCATATTCTTATTTTATCACATAGGGGGGCGAAAAAGCAAAAATGATACGGCTCTGCATTACTCCGATTGGGCGAGTCGTAACGCGCTCTTCACTGCGCCCAGCACGGGATGGAGCACGAGTTCCATAGGCGAAAAATGATAACCGTGTTGTTGGGCGATTTCGACAAGGCGCGCGCGGATCGATTCGGTTTCGATGAGCAAGCCGCCGGTCATTGCCAGCGGTATCACTTCTCGAAAATCTAGCGCGCGCGCAACGGCGACAATCGTTGTGGCAAGTGATGTCGCCGATTGCTCTAACAAATCCAACGCAATCGCGTCGCCTTGCTTCGCCGCGCGCACGACCACCGAAGCGAGTTGCGCGAAATCGGCGGGCTTTAACCCTGAATGATAAACGTGCGGTATCAATTGCTGGGGATGTTCCAATTTCCAATGATCGAGAATCGCGGCAAGTAATTGCGTTGGCTCGCCGCGACCATCGGCGGCTTGCGTGGCGGCGCGCAACGCACTGCGTCCCAGGTCGAAACCACTGCCTTCGTCGCCAATCAAATAACCCCAGCCGCCCGCGCGCGCCGTCTTTCCCGCGCGCGATTTGCCGAATGCCATCGACCCAGTTCCGGCGATGAGCGCGACGCCCCAATTGTCCGGCGATCCGGCGGCAAGCACAATCTCGCTATCGTTCATGATCGCTGCGCGTTGCGCGACATTTAGTTTCGCCCAGGTTTGAAAGCGCGTGCGTTCTTCCGGTCGATCTACGCCGCCGATGCCCAGACCTGCCGCCGTGACAATTTGCTTTTCGATCCTGGCATCGTCGAATGCGCGTTGAATCGCGGCGAGGATTTCATTTTGCGCGGCGGGATAGCCGTGTGCGTTTGGATTCGCCGTGCCCGCTTCGCCGGTGCCCAGTGTTTCGCCGCGCGCGTTAGCGAGAATTGCGCGAGTGTGTGTGCCGCCGCCATCAATGCCGATGACAAGCACCGACCGCTGACTGCCGACCGCTGACCGCAAATCATTGAACATCTTTTTTCTCCGCGGTCTTCGGTCGATGGTCTGCAGTCGCTTTTAGAGAAAACATCAACGGCAATGGCGGAAATCGATCTGGCAAATGCCACCAGCCGTCGGCGCGCTGTTCCATGAATGAAAACATTCGCCACGCTAGAAATGGATACTCGCGCAGTTCGACAATCTGCAAACCAGCCGCAATCAACGCGTTGGTAATTTCACTGAGACTGTGCGCCCACGCATACTCGACGCCGCGAAATCCATTTTCTACTTCGGCGTACGAACCTTTCACTTCAAATCGGTCGGGTCCTGGTTTTGGAAAATATGGATAGCGCACGCGCAGATCGCTGGGGTTTTCGTCGTCGAAAATGTACGCGGTGGGATGCGCTTCGGTGATGAAAAAAAGACCACCGGGTTTTAGAAAATGTGCGATGATGCGCGCCCATCCTGGGATGTCGGGCAGCCACGTGATGACGCCATGTGAGGTGAACACAATGTCGAATTGTCCCGACAAGTTGCTTGGCAAGTCGTAGAGGTTGCAACAAACAAAATTTGCATCGATGCCGACTTGCTTTGCTAACGCACGCGCTTGTGCGATGGCTTCATCGGAAAAATCTGCGCCCGTGACGCGCGCACCCAACCGCGCCCACGACAACGTGTCGATTCCAAAGTGGCATTGCAGATGCAGAAGCGATTTGCCCGTCACGTTGCCAACGCCTTCGCGCACAACCGCGTCGAGCGGAATCTTGCCCGCTTTGAATCCGTCCACGTCATAAAATATTGACGCGACGTGAATGCGCGTCCAATTATTCCAGAGTTCCTGGTTTGATCTGAGGTAGTCGTCCATGAAATTCCTTTGACCGCCGAGCGATGATCGCAGATTTTCAATGGCGGTCTGCGGTCAACCGTCAGCGGTCAATGGTTTCGCAGATGGTTCGATGCAACGCAACGCGAAACTGTCCGATCTCGTTTGCATTGTTGCGTCCATAGTAGACGCGATTGGTCAAGCAAGCGACAACGAGTTCGCGTGTTGGATCGATCCAGAGCGACGTGCCGGTAAAACCTAAATGCCCGAACGCTTGCTCGCTCAACGGATTGCTACTGGCTTCTGGGTCGGGCGACCATAGCGCAAAGCCGATGCCGCGCCGCACTGCGCCATCCTGGGATTGCAATCGCCGCATTTCGATGACCGTCTCCGGCTTGAGCAATGGCGCGCCATTCTGTCGATACATCTCGCCCAGTTCCGCCACATCACGCGCGCAACCGAAAACGCCAGCATGACCAGCGATGCCGCCCAGCGACCACGCATTTTCGTCGTGCACTTCGCCGCACATGCGCCGATTTTGATGCGCGTAAAATTCCGTCGGCGCAACATTGTCGCACAGAATGGGACCATAGCCAATCGATTTCAAGCCCAGCGGCGCAGTCACTCGTTCATACACAACCTGGTCAAGCGATTGCCCCGCGAGTTTTTCGATGGCGAACCCGAGTAGAATCAAACCGATGTCGCTGTAGACAACACGCGCGCCGGTTGGATACGAGAACGCGGAACTCAACACTGCGTCGCGCCGCTTTTCGCGCGCATCGATTTTCCAAAGTGGCAGCCACGCGGGTAAGCCCGAATTGTGCGCGAGCAAGTTGCGGAACGTCACGCGGCTTGCATCAGCGCGCGCGTTCGTCGCGGGAACTACTTGGACGACTGCACCGGGTTGAAGTGGATCGGGATACCCAGTTACCTCGCGCTCGCCGACAAATTCGGGCAGCACCTCGCAGACGCGCTGGTCAAGCGCAACGCGCGCTTGCTCGACGAGCGTCATAAACGCGGTGCCGGTGAAGAGTTTAGAAACGGAGGCAAGGTCGAAGCGAGTTTGTTGGTTTGTTGGTTGGCTGGTTTGTTGAGGATCGAGATAGCCGAATGACTTGGCATA
>Ga0334722_10006689_pt1 | contig 11326 bp, 7 predicted proteins | sample C3_bottom_MG_FD_207210 | JGI IMG/M metagenome (GOLD analysis project Ga0334722, IMG submission 207210) | Sediment microbial communities from Yellowstone Lake, YNP, Wyoming, USA - C3_bottom | ecosystem: Environmental > Aquatic > Freshwater > Lake > Sediment | place: USA: Wyoming | collected...
TTCCTTCACGTCATCGAGCCGCGGATCACCTGCCGGAATCTGTTCGCCGAGCAGTTCGGCGTAGCCGAGGATGGAGCTCAGCAGGTTGTTGAAGTCGTGGGCAATGCCCCCGGCGAGGCGGCCGATCGCCTCCATCTTGAGCGACTGCCGGAACTGCTCTTCGATGATCCGCTGCTCGGTGACATCCTCCGCGAACGTCTCGAACACGGTCGGGGTGCCGCCGAGCGCGCGCCCGTGCAGGCGCACGGTGATGGGGGAGCCATCGCGCCGCTTCCACTGCACCTCCACTTCTTTCGGTTCGCCGGACGGGTCTGGCAGCAGGCTCTCCCGCTCGCCGGCGTCCAGCCATACGTCGGTCGCGAGGTTGAGCGCGAGGACCGCGTCGGACGACTCGTACCCCAGCATCCGTACGAGCGCGGGGTTGACGTCGATGAACCGGCCGTCGCCCGTCGAATGGAAGATCCCGATGGCCGCGTGTCTGACCAGCGCTTCGTACCGCGCCTCCGAGTCGCGCACCGCCTGCAGTGCGGCGTGGCGATGCGTAATGTCGTGGGTGACGACAACCCAGTACCCGTCGGGATCCTCCGGCCGCATGCTGCGGCCCTGGCTCTCGACCCAGCGCCACGAGCCGTCGGCATGGCGGATCCGGTATTCGACACGTTCGAACGGCTTTCGCTCGAGCCTGGCGCGGTTGATGAGCGCCGCCAGGCGGGGCACGTCCTCGGGATGCACCGACGCCAGCGCGTGCCGCCCCAGGCGCTCGGCCGGCGTGAAACCCGTCAGGCGCTCGATGGCGGGACTCGAGTAGCGGATGCTGCCCACGGGACTCAGCACCGTGACCGCGTCCGTCATCGTCTCGATCAGGACGCGGAACAGTTCCGGGTCGGCCTCGGGGTCGCCAGTGGGGGCATCGTCGGGGGTGCGCGTGGTGTCCGTCATCGGTTGCGGCCGTTCCTCCGGCCCTGTCTCTCGAGTTGCAAGAGCAGGGCCAGCCCGGTCCACACGACATGAATTCTCTTAAGCAACTGAACAGAAAGGAATTGGCCGGTTTGCTCCGTTCACGTCCAGATGATGGCCGGTGTGCGGCCTACCCCGGAGTGTCCTTGTGTGCGCGCACGGAACCGTAATGTCACACCACCGGAGCGTGATTGTCCAGCAACGATGCACAGTTTTGTGGGGGCATCCGGCCGGGCACGTCAGGCCTGGCACGATTGCCCGGTGTGGCCGGTGGCTGGTACACTCGGCCGGCCCGCCCGACCCGTTCGCCGTCTGGTGCCCATCGCGCCAGGCCACAGGAGGCATGTGTGGAATTCCTGAATTTTGTCCTGATCTTCACCACCGCCTGGCTGGTGTTCCGAAAGCCCGAGAAGGAGCGGCTCGCCTTCCGACTCCTGCTGGTGAGCGCCGTCCTGATGGTGGCGCTATTCACGATGGCCACGCGGACCGGGATTCTGCCCGGCGTCAACTACTAGGACGTGACCTGTGAAACGCAATGCTGTCTTCACGCTGTTGGCGCTCGCGGTGCTGGTGCTGTCGATCGTGCCGGTCGGCACGGCGGTGTTCCTCCTGGGGTTCGTGTACGGCGATTCTCCGTGCGTCATGTGCTGGGAACAGCGGACAGGCATGGTGCTTGTTGCGCTGACCGGCCTCTTCATCCTCCGCTACGGCCCGAAGCCCAAGTACATCGGCCTGTCGGTGCTGCTCGGCGCGTGGGGGCTCTTCATGGGCCTGCGCCACACCGGGATGCACGCGGCGCGCGACGTGGGGCAGGGCTTCAGTCTCGAAATCCTCGGCGCGCACACCTATACGTGGGCTCTCTTCATCTATTGGGTCTGCGTCGCGACGATGGGATTGCTGCTGATGATGGTGACGCACGAGGACGTGCCGGCCGAGCCGAGGCGGCTGGGCCTGGTCGACCGGCTTGCGTTCGGCGTCTTCCTGCTCGTTGCCGCCGGCAACATGGTGCAGGCCTTTGCCAGCACGGGCCCGCCGCCCTATATGGGCCAGAGCGACCCGGTCCGGTTCTCGTTCCTGCCGAAGAACTGGGTGTGGTCGCTGGAGGAATGGACGCCATCGGCGATCTCGCTGCGCGGCCGCTGGGCGATTGAGAAGCCCCGCGTGACGGGATTGCCCGCGGATCCGGCGGCCGGCCCGCTGGCGAACCTGACGGCGCTGCCGGTCCGCGATCAGCGCCCGCTCGGTCTGGAGCTGCGCGGCACCGTGACCGACCTGGCCTACGAGGCCGCCACGAACCGCTTCCTTGTCACGACGCAGTCGGGCGTCTACATCACCGACGGTTCGCTCGGGCGCATCGTGCGGTCCACAGTCGTGGATCCGGGTTATTCCATCGACCTCGGGCCGTTTGCCGGCGCGGCATTCCTCGAGCGCAAGTACGTGATGGCGGTCGGCGAGAACAAGAGCTTCGTCATCCTGCACGAGAACGACAAGGCGAATGCCGACAAGAACTACCGCTTCTTCCTGGACTCGTACGACAAGTTCGACGAACTGACGCGGTCGCGGCTGGGAACCGTGCGCGCCCGGATGATGTACACGATGTCGGCGGCCTTCGATCCGGCGTCGAACTCGATCGTCACCGTGACGGTGCCGAACGCGAAGGTGAAGCGCCTGGTGATCTCGCGGTTCGACCGGCGCGACCTCACGTTGTCCGAGGAGTTCATGCCCTCGATCGCGCCGGAGTCAGGCCTGAAACTGGCCGGTGACAAGCGCTCGCTCGACGAGTACTACGTGACGGGCGCCGCGATCGTCGACGGCAGACTGTACGCGCTGAGCGCGGCATACAGCACCGTGCTGGTGATCGATCTCGCCACCCACCGCGTCGTGTCGGCGTGGGCGATTGCCGGCCTCGACCGGCCGGTCGGGCTGGCCGTCAAAGGCGGTGACTTCTACATCGCCGGCGAGAGCGGGACGCTCTCGGTCGCCGCGAGGCCGGATGCCGCGTCCGAGGCGGCCGGGTCAGCCGGTTCCGACGCCGTGACGAAGCCTGCCGCCGGGAAGCCGGCGGCCGCGAAGAACCCGGTCCGCACGGGGGCGAGGACCTCGCCAGGCGGACGCCGATGAGCGAACACGTCAAGCTCTTCATTCCCGGCCCCGGTGACGTCGATGAGGACGTCCTGGCGGCCATGGCCGAACCGGTCCAGCGGCACTACGGGCCGGCGTGGGTCGAGACGTACGCCGAAACCCAGGCGCTGCTGAAGCAGATCTTCGGCACGGCCAACGATCTGTTCATCGTGCCGGGACCCGCCACGGGCGTGCTCGACATGGCCATCGGGAGCCTGCTCCCGAGTGGACGGAAGATCGTCGTCGGCAGCAATGGCTTTTTCGGCGAGCGGCTGACCGAGATAGCTGACGCGCATGCGCTGGTGGTGGTGCCCTTTGACGCGCCGCCGGGCAAGCCGCTCGATCCGGAAGTGCTGCGCGTGGTGCTGCTGCACCATCCGGAGGCCGCCGTCGTCGCCCTGATTCATCACGAGACGGGCACCACCGTCCTCAATCCGCTGCGCGAACTGGCAGCCGTCGCCCGCGAGGCCGGACGCGTCGTCGTGGTGGACGCCGTGTCGTCGCTCGGCGGGGCGCCCCTGCCGGTGGACGCGTGGGGCGTTGACGTGTGCGTCACGGCGGCCAACAAGTGCCTCGAGGGGCCTCCCGGCCTGGGCTTCATCAGTGTCAGCCCGCGCGCCTGGGCGCTGGTGGACGCGCACACGGGCGTGGGGCACGGGTGGTACCTGAATCTCCGGACGTGGCGGCGGTACGCCGCCGAATGGGGTTCGTGGCATCCCACCCCGGTGACGATTTCGTCCAATACCGTCTTCGGCGTGCGCGCCAGCCTGAGGAGGATTGTGGCCACCGGGCTCGACGCGCACCTGGCGAAATACGCGCGGGCCGGGAAGACCGTGCGTGACGCCCTGTCCGGGATGGGATTCGTGCCGCTCATTCCCGAGGCCTATGCGGCGCCGATGGTGACGGCCTTTCACGCGCGGCCGGAGTTCCCGGTCTCGGAGTTCATCGCGTGGCTGCTGGAGGAGCGAAAGATCGCGATCTCCGGCGGGCTGGCGGATCTGGCCGGCAAGATCTTCCGGGTCGGGCACCTCGGCAAGGCAGCGGGCGACGACTACATCGCCGAGTTCATCTCGGCCGTCGGGGACTACCTGCGACTCCAGGGCCTTCGCGCATGAGCGGCGGCTCGGCGGGTGTGCCGGGAGCGCCAGGCTCCAGCCTGGCTGGCAGGAATGCTGTTGAGGCAGTGGCACAGGGCTTCAGCCCTGTGTGACGGGCGTCGCCGCGGACAGGTCCCTCCGCGAACCGCTCGGCACGCCGGACACGCGCATCACCGGCGGTGCCTTCGATGACGCATCGGGCCTGCATCATCCGGCCCGGCGGAAGTCCGACCCGGCGATGCGCGTGTCGTGCGATCGGGATCGGCGTGCTCGCATGGTTTGCTCCGGAACCCGTCCGCGTCGCCTGTTGCGCGGCAATCGTGCCGGGAACGCCAGGCTCCAGCCTGGCCGGCGATGATCGCGGGAGCGCGGCCCTACTTCCGCGCCGCCGGGGCGCATCCCGGCAGCCTGAAGGCGCCGATGCGCGACGAATAGGCCGTGGCGTCCTTCTTCAGGTAGTCGCCCACGTACCAGATCGTGCAGTCGTCGGACGGGTCGATGGCCGTCTGCGTATAGTCCTCCCAGCGCATGGCGTTCTGCGCGGCCTCGCCCTCGACGAGGATCGTCTCTCTGAGCGTCAGGCGCCCGGGCGGATCCGCCGGCGTCCTCCCCGCAAACCGCTGTCCGGCGAATGACGGCGTGCCGCCGAACGAATACCCAATCCCGATATTGCCGAACCTGTCGATGGCCGGGCTCGCCATCCAGCGGTAGAACCCGTCCGGCGCAAACGTCCCCTGCTGCGCGAGCGTGACGGCGCGGCCGGCGCCCACGGCAAACTCGTACCACCTGACGCCGCCCGCTCCCGCGGTCGTGTTGACCGAGTGCACCGCGACGAGTGTCTCGCGCCGCCCGATCCGCCGGTAGACGAGGCGCGACATGATCTTGTCTCCCTGCGCGTCGAGCCGGCGTTCGATCCCCGGCTGCGGCACGCAGTTGGTCAGCTGTCCGTCGCACAGGTAGTGATACGGCGCGACGGCAATCTGCACCGGCCCGCTGACGCGCGTGTGGGACGGATCGCGCCAGTCCACGTGGAACTGCCACGCCGCGATGGTGCTTGCCTCGTACTGTTTCGTCAGTTGCGTCCCGCCCGTCGCCACCATGATGTTCGGCGCGCCGGCCGGCGGCAGGAGGCGCCCGTCGAGATCCGCGTTGTTCAGGAATCCGACGTTATGAATGACGACGCATTGCTCGGTGGCCGGCGCGCCCTTCAGCATGGCCGCCCGATCGACGACGCAGGCGTGTTTCTGGGTGGCGATCGTCTCGGAGATGCGGTCGTCCCCCGTGCTGGTCGGGATGTAGTACCCGTCGGGCCACAGTGCGGGACGCGGGTAGTCAGGGAAGAGCGGCCGCAGGAATTCGTAGCGGTAGTACGGGCCGAAGGGATCCGGCCCCGTGCTGATCGCGTAGCACATGGCGTACGGACCCTGCGGTGCGTCTGCGCCGCGGCCGCCGCCCGCACCGGGCGGAGGAGCCGCCGGGATGGCCGCTCGTCCGCGACCCGTCTCCTGCCCCGGCGTCGCTGGCGGCGGCGGAGGGGGCTGATACAACGCCACGGCCGCGCCGGGCTGGCCAGGCCGTCCAGGCGGGCTGAGATATGGTTCGTCGCGCGCGGTCCACTCGCCAGGCTGATCCGGCCGCGCCGCGGCTCGTCTGAAGATCGGCATCACGATCAGCCACCGGTCCGCGAGCTGGTCGTAGCGGACGACCGCGTCACCGTTGTTGGTGGCTTCGCATGTCCCGCCAAACCCCCGGAAGACATTGTTGGTGGCCACGGGCCCGTAGAGCACCCGGCCGGTCATGTCGAATCGCGCGCCCTTCTTCGTGAAGATCGCCATTCGTGAATTGACGGTCTGGACGATGTGATCGGGTCCGACCGCGAGGCTGTTGTCCGAAGGGTTGCGGACGACCGCCGTCCCCTGAGGCCCCTCGAACCCGACGCCGAGACCGTCGAAGCTGGCGGCCAGATCGGCCGGCGGCCGCGGACCCGGCGCGGTCTGCTCGACGGCGGCCGACCCGGCGGGCGATGTGATCACGGGCGGCACGACGGGAGCCTGGGGCTGCTGGCCGGCGAACGCGGCGACAGCGGCGATCACGACGACCGGGAGTGCGAGGCCGAACACGGCGAGCTTCGAAGTGGCCATAGGCGGCGATCATAGTCTGCCAGGCTGGAGCCTGGCGATCCCGGCACGATGGCCGCGCAACAGGCGCCGCGGAGCTGGCTCCGGAGCAAACCATGCGAGCACGCCGATCCCGATCGCACGACACGCGCATCGCCGGGTCGGACTTCCGCCGGGCCGGGTGATGCAGGCCCGATGCGTCACCGAACGCACCCCCGGTGATGCGCGTGTCCGGCGTGCCGAGCGGTTTGCGGAGGAGCCCGCTTCGCGGTGCCGCCCGCCACACAGGGCGGAAGCCCTGTGCCACGGCTCCAACCGGCCAGGCTGAGAGGCTGCCGGGATCCTGTTGGCGGTCCGGGGCGTCACACCAACTGCACCTCACATGTCATGCGTGCCTTCGGCCGTCGGCTCAGCCGGTTCACGGGCGTTGGTGCTCGCGGCCGCTATCGCTGTGCTTGCCGGCGGCGCGGCCGCGGCGAGCGGCCAAATCGTCTCCGTACCCCCCGTGAAGATCGCCGGCGTTACGGTGCTGGTCGCCGGCGACGTCTCTGCCACGTACGGCGGGGCCGACCCGGGGTGGTTCCTCTACACGAACTACGAGACCAGCGCGCTGCGCCGCCTGCGCGCCGGCATCACGGTGGATGCCAGGCCCGTCCGCTGGCTTGCGTTTGTTGCGGACGTCCGCGCCGAGACCGGGGCCGGCGTCCGGGCCTACGCGTGGTTCGTGCGCATTACGCCGCTCCGGTCGGGGTTGCTCTCGTTCCAGGCGGGCCGGATTCCACCCGTGTTCGGCGCGCGCGCCCGGCGGAGCTATCCGCAGGACAACCCGCTCGTCGCCGATCCGCTGATGTACCAGTACCTCACGAACCTGAGGCCAGACGCTGTGCCGGCATCGGCGGACGACTTGATCCGGATGAGGGGACGCGGCTGGCTGGCCTCCTATCCGGTCGGCAATCGCGACTCGCACACGGGCGTCCCGCTTATCGACATGACCCGCTGGGATTCGGGGATCGAGGGGAGGGTCGGGACGCCGACGCTGGAAGCGGCCGCAGCCGTGACGGCCGGCACCCTGTCGAATCCGCGCTCGATCGCCGGCCCGATCCGTCCTCAGGTCTCGGGCCACCTCGCCTGGAGGCCCGCAGCCGCGGTCACCGTCGGTGCATCGTTCGCACACGGGACGTTCTTCGATCAGACCCTGCGCGTGCTGCGGCCGGACCTCCAGCCCGGCCACGATTCCCAGTCGGCGGCCGGGATTGACGCGGACGTGTCGGCGGGGCGCTGGCTGGTCAGGGGCGAGCTGGTATTCAGCCAGTGGCGGGTGCCGTCGGCCGGCACGGCGGGCCTCGCGGCTCCCCTCGGGGCCGGGTCGGCGTACCTCGAGTCGCGCCTGAAGCTGTGGCCCGGTGTGTTCGTCGCGGCCCGCGCGGATCGGCTCTGGTTCTCGACCGTGGCCGGGTCCACCGCGTCCGCGACGTGGGACGCCAACGTGACGCGGCTGGAGGCGGGCGCCGGCTGGACGATTCGGCGCGGGCTTCTCGTGAAGGCGTCGGGGATCGCGAACTGGCGGGACGGCGGCCGCGTCCGCCGCGAGTATCTGGCGGCCGTGCAACTGGTGGCGTGGTTCTGATGCGAAACGGGATCGCCTTGTTGCTCGTGGCCGCGCTGGCGCTGCTCCGGCCGGCCACGGTGTCGACCGGCGGCGGCGTCATTCGCGGGCTGGTCGAATTGCCGCGGCCGCAGGCTGCCGCCGAACCGCGCCCGAGCGCGGCCGTCATCGGCGCGCCCGCCGTCCGCCCGATCGAGTTGCGCCCGGCGGTGGTCTACCTGACCGCCGCGCCGCGCGGGGCCTTCGAACTCGATGACTCCGCGCGCGCCTCGATGCGGCAGCAGGACGAGACGTTCGTGCCGCACGTGCTGGCGGTGACCACCGGCACGACCGTGGAGTTCCCGAACGTCGACGCGACGTACCACAACGTGTTCTCGCTGTCGAAGACGAAGGCCTTCGACCTCGGCCGCTACGGCCGCGGCGCGTCGAAGTCGGTCCGCTTCAGCCGTCCCGGCGTGGTGCATGTCTTCTGTGAAATCCACTCGCACATGAGCGCGTACATCGTGGTATTCGCCCACCGGTTCTTCGCGGTGACCGACGCGGCCGGCCGGTTCGCCATCCCCGATGTTCCGCCGGGCACCTACACGCTGGCGGTCTGGTACGAGGGGGAAGTCCGCGACACCAGGCAGATCACCGTGCCTGACGCCGGCGGCGACGTGGAATCGAACTTCGTGGTCCGGTAGAGCGAGCCAATGCGAATGCCACTGGCCTCGCTGACCAACCGGATCTTCATGGCGGCAGCGCTGCTCGTCGTGGTGGCCATCGGCTGCACGGCGGCGTTCGTGGGCGCCCGGGTGACAGTCTTCGCGGAAGGGCAGCTGCAGCGGGGTCTTGCCGAGTCCGGTTCGGTGGTCGAGCGGCAGAGCGAGGCACTCTCCGAGAACTTCGCGCTGCTGGCCAGGCTGACCGCCGATCTCCCGAAGCTCAAGGCGGCGGTCGCCACCGGTGACGGCCCGACGGTGCAGCCGCTCGCGGAGGACTACCAGCGGATGATCGGCCGGGCGGCGTCCGTCGTGGTCACGGATCGCGGCGGACGGCTGCTGGCGAGCGCCGGCCCGGTGACGCTGGACGAGGGCAGCCTGCGCGGGCTGCTGGCCCTGCGGGCCGATCGTGAGGCCGTCGCCTCGGCCTGGCCCATCTCCGGCGGCGTCCTCCAGGTGGTGTCGGTGCCCATCACCATCGGCGGTGAGCCGGTGGAGCGGGCCGGCACGCTCAGCCTGGGCTTCGTGTTCGATGCCGCCCGTGCGGCCGAGTTCAGGGCTGCCACCGGCAGCGAAATCGCGTTCGGGATTGACGGCCGCATCCGGGCCGCCACCCTGCCTGCGGCGACGGCTGCGGCGTTCGAGGCTGGCCGTTCTGCCGCGGGCGACGCCCGCGTGACGTCCGGCGGCGAGGAGTACCTGGTCTGGTCGGGTCCGCTGGGCGGGCCGTCGGCCGTGGCACAGGCGAGCGGCGCCGCCGCCGCTGTGTCCCGGGTGCCCTTCGTGGTGGTCGCCCGGTCGCGCACGGCGCAGCTGCGGTTTCTCGGCCCGATCCGCGCCGGCATCGCGGTGACGGTGGTCGTCGCCGTGCTGCTTGCCACCGTGCTGAGCTACGGCGTTGCCCGCACCGTGACCCGGCCGCTGGCGGCGATCACGCGCGTGATGCGGGAAGTGGCGGCCACCGGCGACCTGACGCGCCGGATTCGGGTGCGGCCGGGCGTTTGGGAGGACGAAGACGCGCGGCTGCTGGCATCGTCGTTCAACACGCTGACCGAATCGATTGCGCGCTTCGAGCGCGAAGCCGTGTCGCGCGAACGGCTGTCGTCACTCGGCCGGATGTCGAGCGTTGTCGCGCACGAGATCCGCAACCCGCTGATGATCATCAAGACCGCCGCGCGGACGCTGCGCACGAACGCGGCCGCCGACGTCCGCGAAGAGGCGCTGCAGGACATCGACAGCGAGGTGACGCGCCTCAATGCCATCGTCAACGACGTGCTGGACTACGCGAAGCCGCTGACGTTCGCGTGGCAGCCGGTCGACGCCAACGAGATCTGCCGGGACGCGGTCCGCCGCGTCGAGTCGGCGGGCGGCGGGGTCCGCATCACATTCGTGCCGGACCCGGACCTGGCGCCGCTGGAGTCTGACGCCGACCGGTTGCGCATCGTCATCACGAATGTCCTCGCGAACGCCGCAGACGCCGTGCGCGCGGCGGGTGGGGAGGCGAGGACGCTCGACGGCGGGGCGAACGTCGAATGCCGGACGGGGCGGGCCGACGGCGGCGGCGCGCTGATTGCCGTGCGCGACACCGGCGCCGGCATGGATCCGCAGTTGCTGCCGCGGATCTTCGAACCGTACTTCACGACCCGACGCACCGGAACCGGGCTCGGGCTGGCGATCGTGCGGAACATCATCGACGGGCTCGGCGGCTCGATTGCCGTCGAGAGCGCGCCCGGCGAGGGAACCGTCATGCGCATCGCGCTGCCGGCCGGGCCGCCGGCCGGCGAGGCGACGCATCGCGGGCGAGAGCGTGAGCGCGAGCGTGAGCGGGGGAGAGCCTGATGGCCGCCAGCGGACTCGTGCTGATCGCAGACGACGAAGAGCGGATTCTCCGCGCGCTGGGCCGGGCCCTGCGCGAAGACGGCCACGAGGTGGCCGAAGCCTCCGGCGGCCGTGACGCGCAACGGATGCTGGCGGGGCGCGCGTTCGACGTGGTGGTCATCGACAACCTGATGCCCGACCTCACCGGCCTCGACGTCATCCGCGAGCTCTCGGCCTCGACGGCGGCGCACGAGCGCCCCCAGGTCGTCCTGATGACCGCGCACGCGTCGGTGGACAGCGCCATCGAGGCCATGAAGCTCGGCGCGCTGGACTACCTGCAGAAGCCCTTCGACATCGACGAACTGCTCGTGGTCGTCCGGCGCGCCGTCGAGTTGCAGCGCCTGCGCCGCCAGCACACCTACCTGCTGAGCGAGCGGGACGAGGACTTCAGTCACTACGGCATTGTCGGCCGGAGCCGGCCGCTGCAGGACGTGATCGCGACCATCGAACGCGTGGCGGCGTCCCGCAGCACGGTGCTGATCACCGGCGAGACGGGCACGGGCAAGGAACTCGTCGCACGCGCCATCCACGATCGCAGCGCCCAGCGCGAGATGCCGCTGATCAAGGTCAATTGCGCGGCCATCCCGGACTCGCTGATCGAGTCCGAACTGTTCGGCCACGTGCGCGGCGCGTTCACCGGCGCCGTCGCCAACCGCAAGGGCAAGTTCTCGCTCGCCCACGGCGGATCGATTCTGCTCGACGAGGTGTCGGCGCTGGGGCCGCTCGTCCAGGCCAAGCTCCTGCGCGTGTTGCAGGAGCGCGAAGTGGACCCGGTCGGATCGGACCGGCCGGAAAAGGTGGACGTCCGCGTGATCGCCGCCACCAATCGCGACCTGGCATCGATGGTGG
>Ga0334722_10006690_pt1 | contig 11325 bp, 8 predicted proteins | sample C3_bottom_MG_FD_207210 | JGI IMG/M metagenome (GOLD analysis project Ga0334722, IMG submission 207210) | Sediment microbial communities from Yellowstone Lake, YNP, Wyoming, USA - C3_bottom | ecosystem: Environmental > Aquatic > Freshwater > Lake > Sediment | place: USA: Wyoming | collected...
CGCTCATCCTTGGTATCAAGTGCCATGAACCCAGAAGGACGGTGGCCAAGCATCTCCTGCGGTTCAAACCCCAGGACCTTTTTCACACCCTGCATGAAAATGATCCGGCCTTCGGCGTCGATCTCCCATATATAAGCCGAAGAGTGCTCAATGGCCTGCTCCACGCGTTCCTTGGCAAGGCGAACGGCCTCCTCTGCTTGCCTGCGCTCCGTAACATCGGTATAAATCGTTAAAAAACCGCCGTTCGGCAGCGGGGTTCCCCTGACCTCCAACACCTTTCCGTCGGGACGAGTTCTTTCGAATACATGGGGCTCCCTCTTTCGCGTACGTTCAAGCGCCGCATTGGCAATTTCATCCGGGTCTCCTGGACCATACTCCCCACGCAAAGCATTGAAGCGAATAAGATCCGGAAGTGTGGGTAATCCGTTCGAAAAAAGCTCTTCTGGAAAATCGAGGAGCGTCTTCAATTTCTGATTGCACGCTAGCATCTCAAGATCTGGGCCAAACAGAGTAACTGCGCTGGGCAGGTGGTCCAGAATCGTCTGTAGAATGGTATGCGAATCGAAAGCAACTTCACAGCCTCCTTGACTCACGGCAAACTCACCGCATAAGTTACTTTCATTGGCGTCAACATTCATTGGTTCTCCCACCCATGTATTTATTTCTTATCCGATACCTCAAGCACCAGAGACTGACTGAACAATGGCAGAACTCTACTGACATCCGGCTTGTTCTGTAGTCCTTCCTTATTGAGGCTTCAATGATACTTTGCGCTGCTTTTCTTCATACATCAGTGAGTCTGCACTGCTTATCAACTCATCAAGAGAATATGGTGGCGGCGGCGGATGGTAAACCATGCCAATACTTAAGGACAGATTATAAAGCCGGTTTGCATTTAAATTGTGAACATTAAGTCTGTCCTGTAAACGATTTCTGATTATGTCTGCATATTCTAAAGAGGCTTCCGATGCCAGTACCGCGAATTCATCGCCGCCGATACGGGCAACAATATCCATTTTACGAAATACTTCTTTGAGGACATTTGCAGTTTCAACAAGGGCCTCATCACCCACCTTATGGCCAAATTTATCGTTGATTTGTTTCAGATTATCCACATCGGCAAATAAGAGCAGTATGCCACTCTTTGTTCTTTCTGCTATCCTGAGCTGCTGTTCTGTCAACGCCGTGAATCCTCTTCTGTTGTACAAGCCCGTAAGCTGATCGGTAATCGATAAGATACGAATCGTTTTTTCTTGCTCTTTCCGTTCGGTAATGTCTCGCCAGATGGACCTGCTGTGGGTAATCTTTCCGTCTTTATCCCTGATCGCTGAGACATTCAGGCTGATGTCAATGATGCGGCCGTCTTTGCACTTGACCCGAGATTCGGCATCGCTTATCTCGCCTGATATCAAAAATCGCTGAAAAATATTTTTTGCTTCGTCTATGCTGTCATAATCGAACAGCTCGAATATTGGACGTCCAATCAGTTCTACTTTGCTGTACCCGGTTTTTCGCAAAAAGGTCTTATTGCATTCCTTGATGGTCCCGGTTGCTAAGTCTAACGTATAATACATGTCCGGTGCATTTTCGTAGAGGTCGTAATACTTTGCTTCAGACTCTCGAAGCTCCTCTTCTGCCTGTTTGCGCTCAGTGATATCAGTATGTGCGGAGACTAAAACTTTTCCATAATCAGAATGGTCAAAAGTGGTAACACTCGCGGAACACCAAAATGGGCTGCCGTCCTTCTTGATGTTTTTTAATTCACCCACCCATACTTTATTTTTATCCAGGGACTCGATAATGTTCTTTGAAGTTTCATCGGGGATGCTCTTGTCGGGGGCATTAATTACGGAAACATTTTTGCCGATGAGTTCGCCGGGTTCATAGCCATACATTTCTTCAACCTGTGGATTTGCAAAGACTATTACACGATCTTTGGCGCGGACAAGCAAAATCCCTTCGGCAAGATTCGCCATAATAACGCTGTGCAGTTGGATTTTTTTCTCTAACAATTTACTGCTGGTGATATCGCGTGCCACGTGGACACTGCCCATAAGATTTCCAGCACTATCGTGCAAAGGGGTCGTGCAGACATCAAAGGTCCCTCCTAATCTTTCCTCGACGACTTCTGCGTACTCTTCTTTTCCGCTGGTCATCAGCCTCGCATGAGGGCAGGAGTCAGGAGGCGCTGATAAACCGTGCACTATTTCGTAGCATAAACATCCCACCATCTCTTGAGGCCTGCGGCTCAACCGCTTTGCCATGGAACGATTCATCCGTATGATACGGTGATTCTTGTCAATCAGTGCGATCAAGTCAGGCACCGTGTCAAAGATAAGCTCCAATTCCGCCTTTGCGTGGATGAGTCCTCCCTCAATCTGGCTGTTTTGTTTTCTCGATTGCTCCAGTTCTTGGTTCTTCTGCTTTAACGAGGAATTCTCTTCGAGCAATTTTTGAATTGTAATGGAGGGATTCTTCATCTCATGCCTTTTAGCGTAACAAAAGATGCTGGCTACAAACGGACATAAACAGCATGGGGTAATTAAATATTTTCGGAAGGCTATCGAATACCCATGGTGATGTCAAATGGAAAATTCAGCAACACCCTGAGGTAATGATTGATGTTTGCGTTTCCTCTAACTTCCTTTCAGCTTGATCATGTTCAGAAATTGCTCCACAAGGTAAGGATTAAAAGAGGAACCACTTTCATTGCGCATAGTCTCGATTACCTGTTCCATAGGCAGGGGATCGCGGTAAGGACGCATCGTCCGCAAGGCATCAAAGACATCGGCAATAGTAATGATTTGGCTGATGATATTCACCTCGTATCCGTTCCTTACCTTGGGATAACCGCCGCCGTTGTATTTAATGTGATGTTCCAGAGCGACGAGGGTGGGCAACGCTCTGGTGCTTTTCATATCCATGAGATACATGGCGCCTTTGACCGGGTGGGTTTCCATCAACGTCTGTTCTTCTGCGGAAAGGGCAGCTGGTTTGGATATGATATTGTCGGGGATCATCAATTTTCCCACATCATGCAGGACTGCAGCAACCCCGACCTCCTGTATCATCGGACCTTTGAAACCAAGGTATTCTGCGAGAGACATTGTCACGATACCGACATTTGCAGTATGAATAAACGTGTATTCATCATTTGTTTTGACTTGCGACAAGAGTTGCCACATATCCTTGTCCGTGTGGATGTGGTTTATGAGTTGGAGGACAGTCTTGTCGAGCATGTCAATATCTATCGTATTCGTATCGATGATGTCTTGGTACAGATTGCGAATGTGACTGCTCGCCGGCTCTGTTTCGTGCTCAAAGATCTCTAAAATATTGTCACTGGAATCGTCTATGACAGAACTTTCCATGATGCAGCTGTCCATCGCCGTCGTTCTCTCGGGCTCCAGTCTACCCAATCTGATATTACTACTGGAGCGGATTGCGGGTGCAGTGGATGAAGCGAGGTCGTGGATCAAATTTTCGAGCATTGTGAAGGAAAGACCTCTCAAGAACGTAACACGGATGATTTCGTTTTTCTTCAGGACCCTGACAAAGGCTGCCCCGCAGGTGCCGGTGACGCTCAAATGTTTATTATTTACCATAAGATTTTCACCGATTCGGAAAATGCTAATTTCTTTCTTCTTTTTCAGCAGTGTCGCAAGCAGGTCGTATGCCTCCCGGATACGGGAAAGGACATTGGGATGCATGTCAGGATACATGCCGGTATTCTGCACGGCAGCCGACAGCTGAACAATGATAGTCGCCATCTCGCTGTTAAATTGGTCCTGTACCATGGTTATCTCCCGGAAGGCAGGGTTACTTTTCTGGCCCGCCACTTATTTGCAATTGCTGAGTGCTTCGGCAACAATCCTTTTCATTTTTGCCAGACGTTTTGGAGATAAAGAAAGCCGACTTGCAGCAATCTCCTGTAAATAGGGAACAACGGCAGGATCTCCCGTTGCCCCGAGTCCGCTGACGATAAACTCGTTCACAACCGCATCCCCCTCCCGGATACGAAATGTCTTCACCAGAGACATCATGTCTTGCAAAAGTTCCATGAACCCGAAGCAGCAGATCAAGGTTACTGCATAAAGCACCTCTTGCCGATTCGGGGAATAGAGCTTCTCGCGCAAGAGGGAGGCGGCGGAGCATCGTTCTTGAAATTTTATATGCGCCTCTATGACCCCTCTTTTTACATGAAAATCTTCATGCTCAAAGAGATTCTTCAAGGTAGGCACGATGGCGCGATTTTCGAGACACTGGAAAAAGGTCAATAGGCGCAGTATTCCTTCCGGTCCCTGATCTGAAAGTCTTTTGCATGCCTCATCATAAGCGACCTGGTCAAATCCCTTCAGGATATCGATAAATGCCTCCAACGGATGGGATGGCAAATCCAAATAAAGATCGAAAAGCCAGGGGACGTTTTGGACGCCGCTTGTTGTCAGGAACCTCGCAATTGCCTTGGTATCCCCTGCTCCATTGACGATAAATGGAGTCAGATAAGTGGCTACTTTTTCACTGCTAGAAAAGCTATTCAGCACAGACATGGCTGCCTGGCGACACTCTGCGGAGGATTTTTCCCATCCCTGGCGGCGGAGGGTATCGACAACCTCAGTCAGAAAAGAGAAATGGCCGGCGTTGAAGAGTTCCGGTACATAGAGTTCCAGTTTTTGCGAATAAGTAAGGTAGCCCTCCTCGGTGACTTCTTTATCCATAGCCGCCAGAATAAATTGACTGATCCGCAAAATAATATGCTCATCGGTAATGCTTTTCTGGCAAGCCTTGATAAAGGGATTCTCTTCGTTCTGATCCACGGCAGGGGCATCGGCCGCCCTTTGCAAAATCATTTCGTAGTCCCGGGGGACGTACTTTTCGTATTGTTCACTCCGGAAGAGGCTGCCGATTTCCTCGGGCGACATGACATCTCCGGAGATGTGTTCTTTGCCCGGTATTTTATTTCCTCCGCTAGCCAATTTATTTAGGAGGGCAAGCAGTGATGGAGACATCCGGCCCTTTCTCGCGTTTTCCCGTTGGATCATCGCGAGGAGCACTTCTGGAGAGAAGGGTTGCAAGTTTTCCCGAACGAGCACCGCTTCGGGCGACAGCGAAATCTGCCGCACCGCAGCTGCAATCAACTGCTCTTTGAAGGCAGGGTGAAGCTCCTGGAGAAGATTGCTCATGCTTGACGGATTTTCAGATGCTTCAGCTCCCCGATGCTCTCCCTTCGGACGTTCGTGGGAGGATTCCTGCCCCCGGTGTGCCATAGTCACGGGCAAGAGGCTTCAACTGTTGCGGCTTGCTGAGACGTCCTCTGGCTGCTGCCGGCGATGCTTGAAGATCACCCCAATGATTCACCTGTCCTGCGCCGCCGGACGCTCTGAATGGTAGGTGGGTAATCAGTTCCTGCCAAAAATCTTCCTCTTTCACCTGTTTCGCGGCGCTGGCCCGAGATACATCCTCATTGTCCGTAAGATTGAGAGCGTCCGCATCTATCCCCCTTACCGCAATACCGGTGATCTTCCGCTTGGCAAGCAGGATATCTATCCGCCCTTCTGACCAGATATCCGCCTGGTTGGAAACAAGTATCCGGTTAAATTCGAGCAGATCTTCCCTGGTAATACCCTTTTTGAGGCGAAACGCAAGAATCATGAATTTATTGAGAGAACGAGCATAATCCCTCAGGGCGGTGTTCTTCTTGTCCAGTATGGTTTCTCCAAACATCAGGGCTTCGCCGGCCACACCGATTGTCACTTCAGACCTGCTCCGGAGGATATCCTGAATGATGTCGTACGCATTATCAACGCATTCCTTGATCCTTATATGGCCAGGAGGGTACATCGTGAGATGCATCTTGATGAGATTAAGGTGGGTGATCGCACTTAACACCCGCTTGACCTCGATTGACTGAGCTTTATCGTTCATTGCGGTTCGAAATTTACATCAATCGTATTGATATGTCTATTGATTCTTTTAGCAGGTCAGAAACTGACTCATCCCAACTATTAGAGTGAGGAAGAAAGCACTGGGTCAAGGAGAAAAAAGCTTGTTCTTTGTAACATTTTGATATAATTCATATTAATCATAGCGAGCCCCGATGAGGAATGGGTAAAATGACATATTTTCATTCTTTTCAGGAACATACAGACGCACTCGTTCGTACAGATTGGTTTTCTGGTCCAGATTGCGAATACAGCTTCTTTGGGGTAACGGGAGGTAGGAGCAATGATTTTTCCTGTTAGTGCTAAATACCGGGCCTGCCCTGGGGCTCTGATTTTGTTTCTGTGCCTCCCCGTTTTTTCCTGGGCAAGTGCCAGATTTATCCCCCCGCTCCCCGCGAATACAAATAAGGTTGAGATTTATCTGCTTACGCGCGGGGCAGGAGCTGATGTATACACAAAATACGGTCACACGATGATCCGTGTCATCGATCATGCCAATAATCTTGATTTAGCCTACAACTGGGGGGAATTCGACTTTGATCAACCGGGATTCATCGTGAAGTTTCTGCGCGGTCTCCTGCTCTATCACCTGGATATTTCGCCCATAGACACGGAGATCCGGATTTCCCATATCGAACAAAGGTGGCTGGTGCAGGAACAACTCAACCTCACCAACAAACAAAAAGCGGTTTTCCTGACTGCACTAAACCGTGAGGCCCAACCGGACCAGCGTCATTACCGCTATTTGTTTTTTACCGATAATTGTGCAACGAGGCCACGTGACTTTATCGACAAGGCTCTGGGCGGAAAAATTGCGGCCAGCTTTCAGGCAGGAAAGAGCGGCTCTACCTTCCGCGACAAGGTTCTGTATTACAATGCCTCGGCACCCATCCTGGCAATGGGCCAGGACGTGATCCTCAATGGCGAAGTGGACCGCAGCATTTCCCAGTGGGAAGAAATGTTTATCCCCCTTAAACTGCGGGAACATCTGCTCTCCATGCCGGCCTATGCCGATGACGGCAGCGTGCGTACCGGCGTAAGGCTTTTATCAGGCACGACGACGTTAACCAGTTATCCCGATCCGGTAAATCCGCTTTACAACGGCTACATGATTTTGGTGTTGCTGCTGGGAACGCCTCTGCTGCTGGGGATGACTCTCAAGTTCACTCCACTGAACGGAATACGTAAGTTTTCGAGCTTATTTCGTATCGCGAAAATGCACGAAATAAGTTGTAACTACCTAACATCTTGCCAAAAAGCAGGCATCAGGATTCTAGGCCTCGCCCTGGTTTTGTGGGGGGCTGTAGCCGGGATTTTTGGCTTGTACTTAACACTGGCCTGGGTGTTTTCTGAACATACAGTGGTACACCACAATGCCAATCTTTGGATTTTCTGGCCCATTGATTGGTATTTTTTCTTCTTGGGAGGTATGCTCTTTGGGAAGGGTATCACCCTCCAACCGGGTAGCCGCTTAGCAAAATTAACGCGCTCGTTTATTTGGGTACATCTGGTTGCCCTGAGTATCTACGGTACTCTGACGATCAGCGGTCTCGTTACCCAACAAGTGACTCAAGTGCTGGCCTATTGCGGCTTGCCGGCGCTTCTCATGTGCGGCCTTACCCTGCATCTGACAGGGTACAAAATCAAAAGGCCGGATTAATTTACCGGCCTTTTGATTTACCTCGCCCATTTGTTATGATGATTCTTGATTAAAAGGTATGATCCGCACTCTAGTATGCCCCTTGCCGAGGAATCCGAGACGTTCCGCCGCTGCCCGCGAGAGATCGATGAAGGGATTGCGGCGCTTGCGGCAACGGTCATTAACCGTGACAACCACGGCCTTGTTGTTGGAGAGATTGACGACCTTTACCTTGCTGCCGAGCGGCAGGGTGGGATGGGCCGCCGTCAACCCTTGCGGGTCATAACGATGACCGGAGCGGGTCTTTTTGCCGTTATACTTTTTCGCGTAGTACGTGGCAACTCCTAAAACTCCCGCCGGCTTGTCAGCCTTTTTCTGAATGGTCGCTTCAGTACTGCGTTCCGCTACTTTTTCTTGTGCTTGCAGGGGAAGTGTGTAAACCGGGAAGAGCAACTGTCCGCAAATCAAGAACAGGATCAGTTTGCCCCGCAGGTTCAACAATGCCATGGGCACCTCCTTTTGGGCGAAGGTGCCTCATAGCAGAAAGATGAGGCCGGGTCAAGGGGAAAAGAAGCTTTCTCATTGCAACATGCTTAAATAATTAAAGGTATTCGCTACAAGGACAATTTTTTTCGGAACGGCAAAACTTTTTAAAACTCTCAAATTCATTAATTATATCAGTTTCTTTACATATGCCGGAGCGGACATACCCCTCAAAAACAGCAGACCGGACCGCGACGTATGAACAAGTTCTCCGACCCGCCTCTCAGCGCATTAGCAGGCCTGATTATTGTTGTGTTTGATAATGAGTTCAATCTGTTGCATGTAACGATCGGCGGCCTCGAAGCTTTGCTTGCTATCATTCAATTCTTCGCTTACCTGTAACTTAGGAATTAATTGGGCAATAAAGGAGTACAACACAGCAACAAAGAGATAGAGAATTAGAAGCCAGCCCAGTGTTTGCTCATAGGCTTGCAGTCCAGTACTCAGGAGTGCATCGAGACTGCGGGTAACAACATTATATCCTAAAAAAAGAGAATATATCTGCGATACGACAGGAATACAAAATAACAAAAACCACAATTTTGACCAGTCCGGAAACAGGAATAAAATACCGAAGACTGGAACGGCAAACGACCCGATCATGAGCACCTGTCCAGTCCGGCTATTATCGCTTCTTCTTTTCGATTCATACCCGCGTTTTTCCACGGTAATTTTATTTTTTCTATATTCTCTGCAGTTACAGATTTGGCTTTTCACCTCCTGGATTAAAGACTCTTGGCTCCTCAGCAATAATGGCAGCTCTTTATTGATGTTTAAAAAATCAAAATAGCTGTTTCTGGCTCTCTTGGCACTTAATTTCCCGTATTCACGGTCTACTTCATTTGCCGAATGAATAATTGACGGCAGATCGATAAGGTTATCTTTAGACATGTCCCGTAAAATAGACAGCAACTGGTCGTGCTTTTGCTTTATTATATCCAAGAATGGCGCCGCTTTTACCGCTTCTTCACTACGCAATCGGACAAAAAGTATATTTACATGCGATCTGACCGCATCAAACAGTGCGTCTTTGTCAGCTTTTAGACAGTACAATTTGTCAAGTTTGATGGCCTTTTCCAAATTTTCAATACATCTTTTAACGTTGTGCCGTTGGCTATTATACTGGGCATTTTGATACCAGGCTTCTGCAAATTCCGGGGTGAGCTGGATAGCCCCTGCCGTAAGTTTTTCTGCTGCCTCGCTGCCCTGACTATCTCTTTGAATCTCTTTGCTGACCTCTGCGATCGGGTAGGACAGATTTTCAATATCCTCAAAAATACCTTCCTGACTGGCAATAATTGCATTTGTCGAGCAGATTTGAGACTCTCTCATCGCCGTAGCGGCCTCGCCAAGAATCTCCGTTTGTGTTGTTAAATCTTTGCCCAGCTGAACCATTTGCATAGTATCTATTTTTTCTTTCTATGGGTGCTAAATTGTCGCTACTGACCTTGAGATTCCCCTCTGTTCTTCTTGTTCGATGGAACTAGAGTTTTCCATCCCCTGTCCCATGCTTGCCAATCCCGCTCGCTCCCTATATTATGGGGCCTCAACAACCCGCTGTTTTGTCTGTACCCCCTCTTCTTTAATCACGTCCCTGCAAATTGAAAACCCTTCTCCTGGAATAATCTCAAACAGGCATCTACAACCACCTTGTCGTACAGGGTTCCGCTGTTCTGCATGATTTCATTGAGAGCGACATCAATGCCTAAGGCCGGGCGATACGGCCGGTGAGAAGCCATTGATTCCACCACATCGGCAACGGCCAAGATACGGGCTTCGACCAGGATTGCATTTCCCTTGAGTTTGCGAGGATAACCGGAGCCGTCCATGCGCTCATGGTGTTGATAAACAACCTCTGCCAATTGCGATGGTGATTCTATATTTTTGAGCATCTCATAACCCCGCCGCGAATGTTCCTTAATCAGAGAGAATTCAATTTCCGAAAGCCGTGTCGGCTTAGACAATATCTCTGCAGGGATGCACAACTTTCCGATGTCATGGATGGTAGCAGCCATGCGGATTCCGTCTATCTGCTCATGAGGCAAGCCCATTTCGCCGGCAATGGCACGGGCCAGGTTTGCCGAGCGGACCTGGTGACCAGCCGTATAGGGGTCTCTTACCTCTACCGCGGCAACGAGGACCTGAATAGTTGTGCCAACCGCCTTTCTGAGAATTCCCAGGGTATGTTGAAGCATTTCTTCTGTTCGTTTACGGTCGACGATGTCTGCTTTCAACATCTCATTAGCTTTGGCCAACTCAGCTGTTCGTAATTTTACCTGATAGTCTAAATTGTCATATGATTTCTTCAGTTCTTCCTGGGCACACTTGCGCTCATCGCTCAGTTTTTTCATCTTCAACAAGATTTTTATTCTCGCCAGCAGTGCAGTCTTGTTAAAGGGTTTGGTAAAGTAATCTTCTACCCCAATCTCAATACCGCGTACCCGATCTTCGTGTGAGGCCAGTCCTGTTAGCATGATGACCGGGATGTCACTGAGTTTTTGGTCTCCTTTGATCTGACGGCAGACCCCGAAGCCATCCATCCCTGGCATGGAAATGTCAAGAAGCACGAGGTCAACTGCCTGGCGGCCAATCTTCTGCAAGGCTTCTTGCCCGCTTAAGGCGCTAACCACATCATAATCATTGATAAAAAGGATTGCTTCAAGCAGTTTTAGGTTTGCCTCTTCATCGTCGACACAGAGGATAACCGGATTGCGCCCCGTTCCGATTGCTTTCTGAGCAAGAGCTGCATCTGTAATCATTGCATAAGCTCACAATTGGCTAATAAGTCGAATATCTCAGGCATGATCAAGTTCCTTTAGGAGATCAAACTGCCCTAATTCTCCTTCCTATTATCGGCAATCAAACTGCAAACCTTGAGATAAATTCTTCCTAATTTGAATGTTGCCTGAATAGTAACGGCGGGATTGACGAGAAATACCAAGATGATTTAATCAATCGACTTCGATTATATGACTGTCAAACTCAACTTTTTGGCCAGTCCTGATCTTGCATCCTTTTCTGTATTCGACTTCGTGATCGACGGTAACGCGCCCATTTTCAATGGCATATTTGGCCATGCCGCCGGAATCGCACAGGCCGGTGGCTTTGAGGAGCTTATTAAGCTCAATGTAGTCGCCCGATAAGACAAATTTTTTCATGCGGTTACCTTTCCCTATAGTAATATGTTCTTGATCCCGATAT
>Ga0334722_10006691_pt1 | contig 11324 bp, 13 predicted proteins | sample C3_bottom_MG_FD_207210 | JGI IMG/M metagenome (GOLD analysis project Ga0334722, IMG submission 207210) | Sediment microbial communities from Yellowstone Lake, YNP, Wyoming, USA - C3_bottom | ecosystem: Environmental > Aquatic > Freshwater > Lake > Sediment | place: USA: Wyoming | collected...
CTCTTGTCAACTCTCACGATTTGTTTATAATACCTCCGCATTGACGAACGCGCCAGTTTCGTGACGATGCGAAACTGACGACAGGTGATGATTCGCCCCCAATCTATTTCTGGTTTCAGCATTTTCTTTTTTGCCGTGCTGGTGTGGGTTCGGCGATGATTGCCTGTCTTGTCTCCAATGTGCGCGTAAACTTGGGAGCAGATATAGAATAGATGAGCGAACCCTCTTTATCACAGACGAGCAAAACTTTTCGCTCGATTGCCATCGCAACCGTCGTGGCAACGTACTTGTTAGTCGTCGTGGGCGGCATCGTGCGAGTGAGCGGCGCTGGACTGGGTTGTCCCGACTGGCCCCTTTGTCAAGGTCGCGTCATTCCGATCTTGCAAGGCGCGACGCTGGTCGAATTCTCGCATCGTATCGTTTCCACAATTGTCACTGTCCTCGTTCTCTCGACGGCTGTATTTGCTTGGCTGCGGTATCGAAGTATCAAATGGATTTTTCGCCCGGCAGTCCTCGCTGTCGCGCTTCTCGGTTTGCAGATCGCCCTCGGCGGCATCACCGTCTTGCTCGAACTACCTCCCGCCGTTGTCGGCATTCACCTGGGTAACGCGCTGATTCTTTTTGCTTCGCTGATTACGGCGACGATGTTTGCGTTTCGTCCCGAATCCGCAAGCGTCATTAGCAATGCGTGGCATGAACGATTGCCCCGGCTCGCGATTGCAAGCACTATCGGCACATTCATTTTGATTCTCAGCGGAACCGTCGTCACAGGCACATCCGCGCAACTCACCTGCACCACCTGGCCTCTCTGCCAAGACCAATTGATTCCTGCTGGTGGAATCTTGCCAATCATTGCGGCGACTCATCGTTACATCGCCAGCATCATCGGCTTGTTGATTCTGTACACGATTATCGAAACGTGGCGCACCAAGCGACACATCTCTTCTCTGATGACCGCATCGGTTATCGCGTTCATCATGTTCGTTATCCAAGTAGCCGTCGGCGCGTTCCACGTTGAACTCGCATTTCCGATTGCAACGGGCATCCTGCACCTTGCAGTCGCCGCCGCGACCTGGGCATCGATGGTCGTCTTTGCGATTCTCACATTCCAAACAACAGAACACCGAATGAATTCGGTGTCTGAGCAAGGTGAAAATCGGTTTGAAACCGATTTTGCGGAAACGAACTCGATTAATCGAGTTTTCACCTCATTGAGACGCCGATTTCCAATCGGCGGCGGAGCTTCGACGACTAAAGTCGTCACTACAAACATCGTCAATTACATCCTTCTATCGAAACCTTGGATCATTGGCTTGCTGTTGACGACGACGCTTGCCGCGATGCTCGTCGCCGCGCGCGGCGTGCCTGATCCATCGATTCTGTTTTTCACCTTGCTCGGTGGCGCGCTCACAGCGGCTGGCTCTAGCGCGCTGAATTCGTACATCGACCGCGACATCGATCCGACGATGGGACGCACCTCGCGCCGCCCAATTCCGACGGGAAAAATTTCGCCGCGCAACGCGCTCATCTTCGGATGGGTCACGTGCGTGCTGGGTGTTGTCGCGCTTGCCGTGTTCGTCAACGGGTTGAGCGCGGCGCTCGCGTTGGCGGGCATCGTCTACTACGTTGGTCTTTACACGATGGTTCTCAAGCGTCGCACGCCGCAGAACGTGGTGATTGGCGGCGCGGCAGGCGCGATTCCGCCCCTGGTTGGTTGGGCGGCGGTAACGAATGACATCAACCTGCTCGCTGTGTACTTATTCCTCATTATTTTCTACTGGACGCCGCCGCACACCTGGGCGCTCATGTTGATGGTGACCAAGGATTATCAAAAGGTGCAAGTGCCGATGATGCCCGTCGCTATGGGCGAACCCGAGACGCGCCGTCAAATTGTTTTGTATTCTTTGCTAATGGTTGCCATCACACTCATTCCATTTTCGATTCGCGACCTGGGTTGGCTGTATCTTGTTGCCGCGCTTTTGCTAGGCGGGTGGTTCGTTTATCTTGCCGTCAAGATTATGCGCGACGGCTCCAAAGCCACCGCACGCCGATTGTATATTTATTCGAACGCGTACCTCGCCTTGCTTTTCCTGGCGATGGTCGTCGATCAAAGTGTATTACATCTAGCCGTTTAAACGACCGCAGACAACAGACCGCAGACCGCTCATTCTTTCCGCGGTCAGCGGTCGGCAGTCTGCCGTCATCTTCCGGAGACAAACTATGCATTCATCACACAAAATTCCTTTGAACAAGATTCTGCTCGCCATCGCATCACTGAGCGTGCTCGCGCTCGCGGGCTGCGCCGGATCGCCCACGATGATCTCACCCGCATCCGAAAACGCGGGGATGATCACGAACCTCTTCTTCATCCTCTTCGCCATCGCGGTTGTCGTTTTCGTCATCGTCGAATTTTTGCTCTTTTACTCGGTGATTCGTTTTCGCCGCAAGTCAACCGACGGGATGCCGGAGCAAATTCACGGCAACACAAAATTCGAGATTGCGTGGACGGCTGCGCCCGCCATCGTGCTTGCCATCATTTTCGTCTTGACGTGGCAGACCCTCAGCGCGCTCGCTGCTCTGCCAACGGATTCGCTCAAGATTACGGTGACTGGTCATCAATGGTGGTGGGAAGTGTCCTATCCCGATCTCGGCGTTCTTACGGCGAACGAGATTCACATGCCGGTCGGCAAAGCCAGCACGCTCACGCTCGAATCGAAAGATGTAATTCACAGTTTTTGGGTCCCCGAACTAGGTGGCAAGATGGATTTGATTCCGGGGCACACCAATCGAATGTGGATGCGCCCAACCCAGGTCGGTCAGTATCACGGACAGTGCGCGGAATTTTGCGGGACCTCGCACGCGAACATGCGCTTTGAAGTTTTCGTCGACACGCCCGATCAATTTGACGCTTGGGTCGCCGCTCAAAAATTGCCTGCTGTGACGCCAACGACCGATTTGGCAAAACAAGGCGCGCAAATTATCACGACAGCTGGCTGCCAAGCATGCCACTCAATCAACGGGGTGTCGGCAATGATTGGAAAAGTTGGTCCCAATCTGACGCACGTTGCCAGCCGCCAACAGATTGCCTCGGGCTTGCTGGATTTCAACGCCGACAATCTCCGCCTCTGGATCAGCAATCCGCCTGCAGTAAAACCTGGGTCGATGATGCCCAAGTTGGCGCTAACACCTGACCAGATCAACGCGCTTGTCGCGTACATCACATCGCTAAAATAACAACTAGTCGCATTGTCTTGTAGTCACGTAGTCGTTTAGTCAAAGTTCACCTGTCAAACGACTATACGACGACAAGACTAGGCGACTACTGGAGAACACCATGACCACTCAAGTTGCAACCCTGCCTGCCAAACCGCGCGAGTACACCGGCGTAATGAGTTGGCTCACGACCGTTGACCACAAACGCATCGGATTGATGTACGCGATCGCCTCGATGTTTTTCTTGCTCGTCGGCGGACTGGAAGCCGAAATCATTCGCACGCAACTCGCGCAAGCGAATCTCAAAATCGTCAACCCCGACTTGTATAATCAGATTTTCACAATGCACGGAACGACGATGATCTTTCTCGCCGTAATGCCGTTCATGGCGGGACTGGGCAATTATTTCGTTCCGCTGCTCGTCGGCGCGCGCGACATGGCGTACCCGCGACTCAACGCGCTGGGATTGTGGCTCTTCGTGCTCGCCGGCATCTTCCTCAATTCGAGTTTCTTTCTCGGCGGCGCGCCGGCGGCGGGATGGTTCGGTTATGCGCCGCTGACCAGCATGCAATACTCGAACACGAACGGCGTCGATTTTTGGATCTGGGGTCTTGAACTGCTCGGCGTTTCCTCCATCACCGCGTCGATCAATTTTGTGGTAACGATCATTTGGATGCGCGCGCCCGGATTGAGATTCAATCGATTGCCCATTTTCGTATGGACCAACCTCACGACATCATTCTTGATCTTGTTCGCGATGCCCAGCATCGCCGCCGCATTGATCCTGCTGTTCCTCGACCGGCACTTTGGCACATTCTTTTTCGATTCGTCAGGCGGCGGCGATCCATTGCTGTGGCAACACTTGTTCTGGTTCTTTGGTCATCCCGAAGTCTACATTATGATTTTGCCCGCGATGGGAATCATCTCGGAAATATTGCCTGTCTTTTCAAAGAAACCCTTGTTCGGCTATACCGCCGTCGCGTATTCGTCGGTCGCGATTGGGTTCATCGGCTTTACGGTGTGGGCACATCACATGTTCGCCGTCGGCATGCCTCCCGCCATCGACGCGGCGTTCTCGTTGGCGAGCATGATTATCGCCGTGCCGACTGCCATCAAAATTTTCAACTGGATTGCAACACTCTGGGGCGGATCGATCAATTTGAAAACACCGCTCCTCTTCGCCATCGGTTTCATTTCGCTGTTCATCATCGGTGGTTTGAGCGGCATCTTCCTGGCAACCGTGCCCATCGATTTTCAAGTGGAAGACACCTACTTTGTCGTCGGTCACTTGCACTATGTGTTGTTCGGCGGCAGCGTTTTTGGAATCGTCGCGGGCATCTATTACTGGTTTCCCAAAATCACCGGGCGGATGATGAACGAAAAGTGGGGCGTCGTTCATTTCATTCTGCAATTTGTCGGCATGAACCTGGCTTTTTTTCCGATGCACATTGTCGGCATCCTGGGAATGCCGCGCCGCATCTACACCTACGGCGCAAACCTGGGATGGGATACGATCAACCTGATTGAGACTATCGGCGCATACACGATTGGCATCGGCATTCTGATTTTCCTCTACAATCTCATCCAGAGTTGGCGCAGCGGCGCAGTGGCAGGCAACGATCCCTGGGATGGCGACACGCTCGAATGGGCGACGTCGTCGCCACCGCCCGCGCACAACTTTGAAAAAATTCCCGTCGTCACCGGACGCCGACCGATGTGGGATGTCAAACACGGTGGGCAGAAAATGGATTATGCCGTCGAACCGCACGGATTTCATATGCCCCCACCAAGTATCTGGCCCCTGATTCTGTCTTTCGGCTTGATGATCTTGATGTTCGGCATGATTTTTGGCGTCATTCCACTCGTCATCGGCTTGGTGATCTTTGTTGCGGGTCTGGCGGGCTGGATCAATCAGCCAGCAATATAATTAGGAGTCCTCAATGAGCGCACCGGCTTCACACGATACCTATGTAATGGAACACGACCATCGTAAGTTGGGCATCTGGATTTTTCTCGCATCGGAAGTGATGTTCTTCGGCGCGGTGATTGCCACGTTTGTCGTATTCCGTGGTCGCAGCACGAGCGGACCCGACCCACGCGAAGTTTTGACGCTGCTTGTGCCAACCATCATGACGCTCGTCTTGTTGACGAGCAGTGTCACGATGGTCATGGCATTGCAAGCAATTCAAGGCGGCAATCGGACGCGGATGTGGCAATACCTGGTCGCTACTTGCATCCTGGGTTTGGTGTTTCTTGGATTGAAGGCGACCGAGTACACCCACTTGTTCAGCGACGGCATCACACCCAGCGCGAACATTTTCGGCTCGGTCTACTTTTTGACGACAGGGCTGCACGCCGCGCACGTGATTGTCGGGATCATTTGGATTCTCGCCGTTGTCGCCAAGGCACTGCGCGGCGGGTTCAGCGCCGAGAATTATTTGCCCGTCGAAATGGCAGGGCTGTACTGGCACTTTGTCGATTTGATCTGGGTCGCCATTTTCATGGTCGTGTATCTCACGGATCAACTGAAATTCATGTGACAAGAACGGGAAATAATGGAAATGATGGAACGTTAGGAACTTTCCTGCATTTCCTTTGATTCCATTATTTCCCAGGATTGTTTTAGATTGAGGAGTTCAATGCAATCTTCCACTCACTCGCAACCACATACCAACTACCTCGCCATCGGCGCGGCGCTTATCGTGCTGACCATCCTTGAGGTCGCCGCCGTTTACCTGCCCGTACCGACGCTGTTGTTTTTGTTGATCTTTGGCGCGTGCAAGGCGCTCTTGATCGCGATGTACTTTATGCACCTCAAGGTCGACCGCCGATTGTTTGCGGGGCTGTTCGCCATCGGCGCGTTCGGCGGCATCGCGATGGTCACCGTGCTCATCATCGTGTTGACCTCGCATCTACAATAATCGAGGCGATTGTTGTCCAATACTCAATGGCTCGGCGAATGGACTTTCGAGCCAAGCATCCTCCTGGGTCTCATTCTGCTTTGTGGAGTTTATCTCTACGGGGTAGGACCGCTCCGCCGACGCTATGGCTGGGCATCTGAAATCGACCAACGCCAGATTGCGCTGTTCCTATCTGGCGCGTTTGTCATTTTTATTGCGCTCGCATCGCCGCTCGACGAAATCGGCGACCGCTATTTGTTTAGCGCGCACATGACCCAGCACCTCTTGCTCACACTCGTGATGCCGCCGCTGTTGCTGATGGGCACACCCGGTTGGCTTATCAAACCATTGTTGGAATGGCGATTCATCGATAGTATCGCGCGCTTTGTAACCAAGCCGATTCCCGCGTATCTTTTGTTCAACGTCGTCTTCACCGCGTACCACGTTCCGTCGCTTTACGATTTGTCGTTGCAGAACAACGCCTTTCATATTTTCGTCCACCTGGTCTTGATGGCAACAGCGATCATCGCATGGTTGCCCATCTTCAGCCCACTCGAAGAATTACCGCGCTTGCCTTACCCGGCGCAGATTCTCTATTTATTTTTTTCGGCAATTCCGCCGACCATTCTCGGCGCGCTCATCACGTTTTCAGAATCGGTACTGTACCCCACTTACTTGATTGCGCCGCGCGTCTTTGACGTCTCTGCGCTCGACGACCAAATCGGCGCGGGGCTGATCATGTGGATTCCTGGTGCGTCGGTCTATTTGTTTGTGTTGACGGTTGTGTTCTTCAAATGGTTCGGCGGCGATGACGAAAAGGAAAGCAAAAGTAATGTGGCAGTTTAATGAAATAGCGAGACATGGTGACAAGGAGACAAGGAGAACGACTTTCTCTTGGGTTCTCCGTGTCTCCTGGTCTCTTTGTCTCCTTGTCTTCTTCGTCATCATCGTCACCGCTTGCGCCCCGCAACTCAAAGGCACCGATCTCGGCAAGGAACACGCGCCCGATTTTCGATTAAGCGACGAACGCGGCAACCTGGTTTCGCTCGCCGATTTTCGCGGCAAGGTCGTCGTCCTCACGTTTCTCTATACCGTCTGCCCCGACGAATGTCCACTCATCGCCGCCAAGTTTCGCACCGCTGCCAATCAACTCGGCGATGCGATGAAGCAAGTCGCCTACATCGCCGTCTCCACCGACCCAGAGAACGACACGCCGGTCGCCGTTCAAGATTTTCTGCAACAGCATCTGCTTGATGGACAAATGCGGTATCTGATCGGAACGCGCGCGCAACTAGAGCCGGTGTGGACGGCGTACTATGTCGGTACCTCGTCCAACTCATCAACCAAATCTGTCACCCACTCGACGCGCATCATCCTTATCGACAAAGCAGGCAATCAGCGCATCAATCTCGGGAGCGACCTGATTCCTGCCGACCTGGTTTACGATGTGCGCGCTTTATTGAATGAGTGAACCAAGAAACCAGGTTTCTTCGAGAAACCTGGTTTCTAAAATGAAAGGAAATCATGAATTCTGAATCGAGGAAGGTCGCACGCATCATTCACCCGCAATGGGTGATGGAAGGCGCGGGCGTTAAACTGAAACGCAGCATCGCCACGCAAACCCTGGATTATCTCGATCCGTTTTTGCTGTTCGATCATTTTGGTTCGGATGATCCCGCCGATTACCTCCCAGGATTTCCAACGCATCCGCATCGCGGCATTGAAACCGTGACGTATATGCTGGCAGGCAAAGTGAACCATCGCGACAGCATGGGCAACGCGGGCAGTATTCAAGCAGGCGATATGCAGTGGATGACGGCGGGGAGCGGCATCCTGCACGAGGAAATGCCACAACCGCTCGACGGCAAGATGGAAGGTTTTCAACTCTGGGTCAATCTTCCAGCGAAACTTAAAATGACCAAGCCGCGTTATCAAGAAGTCGTCTCGAAAAATATTCCGGAGGCGAAACGCGACGATGGCATCAAGGTTCGCGTGATCGCGGGACACGTGGGCGATGTGAGCGGCGCAGTGACGGAGATTTACGCCGACCCCGATTATCTCGACGTGACGATGAACGCGCACACAGCATTTTCGCATCCGATTGCGCGCGGGCACACCGCGTTCGCCTACGTATTCGACGGCGAAGGAACATTCGAGCCGAATGGCAAATCGATTCCGAGTCCGCGCCTCGTCATCTTTAGCGACGGCGATCAAATCGATGTGACCACAGCAGCGCAACCCATTCGATTCCTGGTTGTGTCGGGCAAGCCACTCTACGAACCGATTTCGCGCTATGGTCCATTCGTGATGAACACGCGCGAGGAAATCTTGCAAGCGCTGGAGGATTTGCAGAATGGAACGTTCGTGAAGGGTTAAAAAAGACCTGACAGGTTTACGAAACCTGTCAGGTCTTGCTTTTAGAATTGAAATCCTGCTTGATAAGGCACAATGCGGCACGAATAATCGGAAACATAGCCCTTCAGCCGCGATTCCAATTGATTCCATTCATCGGTCTTGATCGCTTCGCGCATATCGCGCTCTTCCGCCACGAACGCCAGCAATCGAATGGGATAATCGCCCCACGCCGTGTGCCACACGCCCTCGTTCTCCAAACCGATGCGCTGGAGCGTCGGCACAAATAGTTGCATCATAAATTGCATGTACTCGTCCTGATGTTGCGGCAGGACATTGTAAGCCAAGAGCATTTTAGAACGCACGGGCAATGTTCTCCTCGATCATCGATGATTCTATTATAGCGCGTGCGCCGGGTTACTGCAAATGGATTTCACGGACACTGGATCACGCCTTGCGCCCACAGACACCCGCCGCAAACTGGGAACTTGTTTCCTAGACAATCTTCCTCATTGGAATCCAGCATCTCACAGCCGCCGCAGAAACTGCACGGCGCAAACGCAAAACTATGCACCCGCTCTCGATACGCGATATACTCTGGATCGTTCCAAAGGTCGATCAAGGAATGTTCGCGAATATTTCCGACAATGTGTCGCTTGAGTTTGCGTTCGCGTGCGCGCAGAAAAGTTGTGTGATTGTGCAACAACGGAGGGCACGGGCTCACACCGCCGTCCCACCCAACCGCCAGCGCGCCGCCTTCGACGAACACGCAGACATCGTTCGCGCCGCTCAATTTGTTGCCCGCGAATGTGACACTGCAACCGCTCTTCAACGCGGCAAAGAATGCCTCGCGCGTTTTTTCGTTGATGTCCATTTTTGGAATATTCAAGGTAGGCAGCCACCACGACGACATGTACGTAATGTCTTTCAACGTGTGTTCGTAAAGCATTTCTTTGCGCATTTCCTGGGTGTAGGGCAAGACATTGCTCACCGAAAATTTTGTTGCGCCCAATGAACGTCCCAGGTCGATCACCTTCGGCAAGTCGTTGATGTTGCGCTCCATCGCCACGAACGCGATGCCGATGTCGGGCTTGGGGTGATACGACCACGTGTGGCGCGACTCGCGAAAGGTTTGGATATTTTCGATTACTTGCGGCAAAAGCGCGCCGAGACGCACATCTTCGTAACTCTCCGGCGTCGCGCCGTCGAGCGAAACCCACAAGGTATCAAGACCCGCGTCGATCAACTGGCGCGACCGGCGCGCATTCAGAATCGTGCCATTGGTGGTCAGTTCGACGACACAGCCCGCCGCCTTGACTCGCCGCACCATATCGACGATGCGCGGATGCGAGGTGGGCTCACCGATTCCTGCAAACATCACCGTGGGTCGCGGGTTCACCGCACTCAAACCCTCCAGCACACGCTCAAAGGTTTCGTCGAGCATACCACCCATCGTTTCGTCCCAGGTGTTCCGCATGCACGTGCGGCACACAATGTTGCAGCGGCTCGTCGGCTCGATATAGACTTTCGCCAATTGTGTGATAGGACGATGCAAGCGCAGACTGTTCGCTTCATTATCGATGCGTAAACGCGCGCCAGGTTTCAATCCGTATTGATCGACGAGTTCAGACGGCACGATCATTCGCCCCTGCTCGTCGATTTCAGCCCAGATGGTCTTAGGATTCATATTTCTCTCCCCACAATAGATCTGTTGCGCGAGCCGCCCGCACTACAGTTAGTGAGATTTTGTGATCGACGCCTCTAGCGCCGCGATGCGCTGCTTGACCTCTTCAGGCAACGCCGCTTTTTTATTTTCGCGATAGTTGAACGAGACGACGATGCCTTCGCCTTCCGCCGCCATCTTTTGGTGCTTGTGACTGACCACAAAATATTCCATCACAAAGCGATCCTGCTCGATTTTCGCAATGCGCGTTCCCACGGAAACGGTGTCGGGATACGTCAGCGGAATTTTGAATTTGCACTGCACCGAACCCAGGATCGGACCGACGCCCGTCTCATTCATAAATTCCATCAACTTTAATCTTTCAAAATAAGCGATGCGCGCGCTTTCAAAGTAACGCAAGTAGATAATGTTGTTCACGTGCTGGAACGCATCCATCTCGCCCCACGCGACCGGGATTTCGATGACGACGGGGCAATGGGCTAGCAGATCATTCATAGTTAATCTCCATACAAATCAGATAGCATTGGCAGGCGGCGGATGCAGACGGTCTTGCGCCTCAAACTCGGCGATGCTCCAATCCCAAGCATCCACCTTGTCCGAAAGCGAACTTGGAATCATCCGAATGATTCCAAATCCTTCTGCAAAGAAATCTTTGATGCGTTGCGAAATGTTCATCGAAAAATGTCTTTGATCACTCGCCCAACATCGTCGAACGAGTCATAAAAAATTATCGCGCGCGATATGCCGCGCAACGTATCGGAAATATCTGCGCCGCGCTGCGCGATGGTCACGATGGGAATTTGTTTCGCGTGCGCATAGCCCGCTTCGATTCCGACGCCAACGCCTTTTTCGGTGAGATCGACGATGACCAGGTCGCTCGCATCGATTGCGGCAAACGTACGCCGCATCAACTCGGCGGCATCGCATCGCATTGCGCCCCAGTGCTCCACGTTGCGCGCGATGCAAACGCCGTGCGCGCCGCGTTGTTCAATCGCCGCAAGAATCGCTTCGATGCGCGAACGGTTCGCGTGATCGGAGTGGTACTTGATCGAGAGAAAGATGTTCATTGATGTAAGGGCGAAGCATTCGCGCGCTGACCTAATGAATGCACCGAGTTAGTTATTCCAAAGTCGAATTCTAATCAACAACACTCTGGCGAATGCTTCGCCCCTACT
>Ga0334722_10006692_pt1 | contig 11324 bp, 11 predicted proteins | sample C3_bottom_MG_FD_207210 | JGI IMG/M metagenome (GOLD analysis project Ga0334722, IMG submission 207210) | Sediment microbial communities from Yellowstone Lake, YNP, Wyoming, USA - C3_bottom | ecosystem: Environmental > Aquatic > Freshwater > Lake > Sediment | place: USA: Wyoming | collected...
CGCCTCGCGCGAAGAGATGGAAGAGACCGTCGTGGTGGACGACGCCGGCGTTGAAGATGGGGCCATAGCCGGGCACCGCGCCGGCAGCGACGATCGGAGCGTGACCGGCTCGCGTGACGGCGATGGTCATCGACCGCGTCCGTTCACTCGCAGTAGGTCGCTCGTCGGATCAGTTTCGACGTTGCTCTGAAACACGCGGATATCCTTGGTTCGTTGTCGGAGGGAGGTATTCCTGTCTTGAGTCGCGAGTCGCGCAAAGAGCTATTCCGCCGTTACGAGGGGAACCCGATCCTCACTGCCGCCCAGTGGCCGCACACGGTCAACGCGGTCTTCAACCCGGGGGTCGTGCAGTTCGAGGAGGAGACGCTCTTACTCGTTCGGGTCGAAGACCGTACGGGTGTCTCTCACCTCGCGGTAGTCCGGAGCGCTGACGGTCTCACGGATTGGACGATCGAACACGACCGAAGCCTAATCCCCGACCTCGGATCACACCCAGAACGGTTCGGCATAGAGGACCCCCGGATAACCTACTGTGACGAAGAGTACTTGATTGTCTACACCGGGTATTCCACCCACGGTCCGCTTGTGCGTATCGCGTCGACCCGCGACTTCCGCTCGTATCAGTGCCGTGGAACCGTCATGCCACCGGAGGACAAGGATGCGGCGTTGTTTCCGGTCCAGTTCGGCGGTCGCTGGGCGCTGATCCACCGCCCACTGTCGGCGACGCCGAGACCAGCGGCCCACATCTGGCTTTCCTGGAGTCCCGATCTCCGGCATTGGGGCGATCACGCGATCTTGCTCGACGCGCGTGAAGGCGCCTGGTGGGATGCGCACAAGGTCGGTCTGTGCACACCACCCCTGCAGACGTCTGAAGGGTGGCTGTTCCTCTACCACGGTGTCCGCGTCACAGCGGCTGGCTCGATCTACCGACTCGGCCTTGCGCTCCTCGAACTCGAGCACCCGGAGCGGGTGATTGCACGCTCCAGCGAGTGGGTGTTCGGGCCCGACGCGCCCTACGAACGCATGGGAGACGTCGACCAGGTCGTATTTCCATGCGGCTGGCAACTGCTCCCCGACGGGGACACGATCCGCATGTACTACGGTGCCGCGGACACCTCGGTGTGTGTAGCGACCGCGAGCCTCTCCGCGCTCCTGGTCTGGCTCGCTCGCCATTCGAGCTGACGTCGAACGGGTCGCGCATCACGCCTTCTGTGGCCTCGGAATCTCCCGCAGGGGGAAGCGGTGATCCCGACTACGGGAAAGCCGTAGCAGGTCTCAGCTTGCTCCCCGATGCCGACTCGGCTTCTGCGCTGGAGAGTTCCCTGGTAGCCGGGTGTTGACCTGAAGCTTTTCTCGACTGAACACATTGAGGGTTGGCGGGCGGCCTCCCTGTCGTCGTGCCTACCCCGTCTGCGGAAAGGACCTGCGATGAGAACTCAAACCACAGGACGCATTGTCTTCGGACTCAGCGAGGAGGCCGTCCGGGAGCAGCTGGCAGAGGAGCTTGCGCTGGCGATGCGGGCGGAGGGGAACGCTCCGACAATTCACGCCATTGCCCACAGCATCGCGCGGGTCCTCGAGCTCGACCACCTTCGGATGATCGAGCAGCTCGAACGGGCAGGGCTGCGGCTCGTGCAGGAGCCCTGACCATTCTCGTGAGGCTGCTGTTGCGATGAGCAAGATCGACTCGTCGATCGAGGCGCTCCTCGAGGAGAACGGAGCTCTCTCGTCCTCGGGTGTTGCCGAGATCGCCGATCGTCTCGATTTACGAGAGGAAGAAGACCGAGCAGCTCTACGACGAGCTCGAGCTACGAGGACTTGAGCTGGAGGACGAGGGGATCTCTCCGCCGGCGACCCCCACCTCCACGAACGCGAACGAGGCATCATCGAGCTTCGCTACGGGATTGCCGGCGGCGAGCCGAAGACCCTCGCCGAGATCGGGAGACGGCTCGAGCGACTTGCCCGTGAGCGTGAGCTCCAAGCGCTCCGCGAAGCCGCCTGACGATCCTCGTGACGGCGTGTGCTTCTCTTCGGGCGTGAGGAGCATCCGTCGCGGCTCGGATCGGCGGGCGCCTTCCGCCGCCGGTCGCGGTCGCTGATGAAGGACGTCGAGTGTGTCGAGTTCCTGCAGTGGGCACTGCCGCGCCTTGGCCTACGCTGGCCCGGCTTCAGGAAGGTTCGACGCCAGGTCTGTCGCCGGATCGAGCGTCGCGTTCGCGAGCTTCGCCTCCCTGGAAGCGAGGACTACCGCGACTTCCTCGAGGCGAACCCGGCGGAGTGGGGGCAGCTCGACGCGCTTTGCCACGTGACCATCTCCCGCTTCTACCGTGACAGAGGCGTCTTCGACTTCCTCGAGCGAACCGTTCTGCCTGAGCTCGCCGGCGAAGCTTCGGCGCGAGGGGGAGCCGTCGAGGCCTGGAGTGCCGGCTGCGGGTCAGGCGAGGAGGCGTACACGCTTGCTCTCATCTGGCACTTCGCCCTCGAGCCCGCGTTCCCCGAGGTCGCACTGCATGTTCTCGCAACCGACGTCGACGAGACGATGCTCGAGCGCGCCCGGTCAGCCGAGTATTCCAAGAGCAGTCTGCGCGAGCTTCCGGAGGCATGGCGGGGTACCGCCTTTGCAAGGCGCGGCGAACTCTTCCGGCTCCGTCGACAGCTTCGCGCCTCGGTGAGCGTTCGTTCACACGACCTGCGGACGGCTCCGCCCGCTGGACCGTTCGATCTCGTTCTCTGCCGGAACGTTGCCTTTACATACTTCGACCTCGACCTCCAAGGCGAGGTTGCTGCGCGGCTTGCGTCGTGTATCAGACCGGGTGGAGCGCTCGTCCTCGGCGCCCACGAGAAGCTGCCGAACGCGGCGGACGAGCTCGCGGTGTGGTCGACCGGCCTTCGCGTCTACCGTAGGCGTCGAGCCTAGAACACGCCGCCAGGTCGCCGCACGGAAGGTACGTGAACGCGCCGATCGGCCATGCGGTGAGCTACGGACGCCGGGTCGGCCGTCGCGCGCGAAACTCAGGACAGTGCTGAGATTGCGTATTCCGCGTGCGGTGCCCGGGGACCGGCGGAGGTTCCGCCCGCGGGTGTTCTCGAGGGGCATTTCGCGCCGGCCTGCCGTTCGGCCTCTGCTCTTCTCCGGGCGCTCGAACCCCGCACTCGCCGAGAGGATCGCTTCCGAGCTCCACTGCAAGCTCAGCCGGGTTGAGTTGGAGACGTTCGCGAACGGCGAGGTCTACTGCCGCTACCCGGAGTCGATTCGGGGCGCCGACGTGTTCATCGTCCAGACCGGCTCGCCGCCGGTCAACGATCACCTCGTCGAGGCCCTTGTCATGGCGAACGCGGCCAAGCTCGCCTCCGCCCACCGGGTGACGGCCGTGCTCCCGCTCTACCCGTACGCTCGACAGGACAAGAAGTCGGCGCCACGCGAACCGATCAGCGGCAGGCTAGTCGCCGACCTGCTCCAGGTCGCAGGTGTGGATCGAGTGCTGACCATGGATCTGCATGCCGGCCAGATCCAGGGCTTCTTCTCGATCCCGGTCGACCATATGACCGCGCTGCCTCTCTTCGCCGGTCACTTTCGTGCACAGGGTCTTCACGGTGGCCGAGTTGTCTGCGTCTCGCCCGATCTTGGCCGGGTCAAGCTTGCGCGCAAGCTGAGTCGGATGCTCGACGCCGACCTCGCTGTTGCCAACAAGACGCGGCCGCGGCACGAGGTCGCGGCCGTAACACACGTGATCGGAGACGTGCGCGACAAGGTCGCCCTCATCGGCGACGACATGATCGTCACCGGAGGCACCATTCTCGCCGCCTCGGAAGCCCTCCGTGCCGCGGGAGCGAGCGAGGTGCGCGCGTTCGCGACACATCCGCTTTTCACTCCGGACGCGCTCGACGCGCTCGTGGCGAGCGAGATTGCGGAGATCGCCGTCACCGACACCGTCGCGATCGACGTGTCCGAACGCCCTACGAAGCTGACAGTGCTCTCGGTCTCCGGTCTGCTCGCAGAAACGATCCGGAACGTCTTTGAAGACACCTCCGTCTCGGCGATCTTCGCGGGCGAAAACGAGCTCTTCTGAGGTCGCTCGTGCAAGGAGGAACACAGTGAAGACCGTCGCGTTACCAGCCGCTCGGGCCGGATCCACGCAGGAGGGTGGCGACCCCGTCGCGACTTTTCGCCGAGGCGGCTTGCCGCTGCTCGAGTGCCACGGTATCTCCAAGCAGTTTGGGGCCGTTCGGGCCTTGATCGACGTCGACTTCGACGTCTACTCGGGCGAGGTGGTCGCGCTCGTCGGCGATAACGGCGCCGGCAAGTCGACGCTGATCAAGGCGATCGCAGGTATCCAGCCGCCCGACACAGGCAGCTTTCGGTTCGAGGGGAACGAGGTCAAGATCCAGAGCCCCGGCGATGCGACGCGGCTCGGTATCGAGACCGTCTACCAGGATCTCGCCCTCTGCGACAACCTGGGCACCGTCGCCAACCTCTTTCTCGGACGCGAGCTGGTGGGGCCGCCACCGCTGTCGGCTCTTCTGCATCTGCTCGCGGAACCAGAGATGGAGCGGCGCGCGGCCGACCAGCTGCGTGACTTGCGCGTCACGACAATCAGCAGTGTCCATAGTCCAGTCGCGACGTTGTCGGGTGGTCAGCGGCAAGCGGTCGCAGTCGCGCGAGCGACGCTCTGGGACGCCAAGCTCGTGATCCTCGACGAGCCGACGGCGGCACTCGGCGTGACGCAGACCGCCACGGTGCTCGAGTTGATCAAGCAGTTGCGCGCGCAGGGGCTAGGTATCGTCGTCATCTCGCACAACATCGACGTGGTCTTCGAGGTGTCCGACAGGATCGTCGTCCTCTATGTCGGTCGGCACGTCGCGACGTTCGAGCAGGCCACAACGACACGGGAGGAAGTCGTCGGCGCGATCGTCGGCCTCGCTCCTGCCGAGCCGAAGCAACCTCATCGGGCCGCGTAACCCGCCAGACCTCCGTACGGGGTGGAGCTGGACGTAGAGCTCTTGAACGTTGGTCCCGAATCCCCGCATGATTCGCGCGAGGCCGTTGCCGTGGACATCCCGATCGAGATAGAGCTCGCGCCGATCGATCCGGCCCGCCTAGGGCCGATCATCGGCGGCGATCGGATCGACCGGCTGCTGTCGGCGGCCGCGGCTGCAGGCCGCGTCCTCGATGGACGGGCCGTCGTCAACGTCAACTCGACCTCTGCGGGCGGCGGGGTCGCAGAGATGCTCAACACGCTGCTCGGCTACGCCCGCGCAATGGGCATCGACGCCCGCTGGGTCGTGATCGGTGGCGACGTGTCGTTCTTCGCGGTCACGAAGCGCATCCACAACGGTCTGTACGGAGGGCCGGGGGACGGAGGCGAGTTGGGGCCGCGGGAGCGGGCGGACTACGAGCACGTGCTTCGCATGAACGCCGAGTCGCTCTCCGGTCGCCTCGGTCGCCGCGACGTGCTCGTGCTCCACGATCCGCAAACGGCTGGACTGATCCCGCTCCTCCGGGACAGGGTGGAGAAGGTCGTGTGGCGCTGCCACGTCGGGCTCGACCGATCGACGGTGTGGGCCGACCGCGCCTGGGAGTTCCTCCGACCCTACCTCGAGCAGGCTGACGCTCTCGTCTTCTCACGCCGCGAGTTCGCGCCGGACTGGATCGATCCCCACCGGCTCGCCGTCGTACCGCCCTCGATCGACCCGTTCACGCCGAAGAACCAGGAGCTTCCAGGCAACGTCGTCCGGGCGATGCTCGCGACGAGCGGCGTGCTTGCCCCGGACGGCATCCGGCCCCTTCCGGTGGGGCTCTCCGTCGAACACGTCGAGCTGACCCGGGACGGTGTCGTCCCTGACGCCGCTGCGCCGCTTGTCGTGCAGATCTCTCGCTGGGACGGCATGAAGGACATGACCGGCGTGATGCAGGCGTTCACGGAGTTCGTCGACCCCGCGCTCGGCGCCCACCTGATCCTCGCAGGCCCCTCCGTGGACGGCGTAGGCGACGATCCGGAGGAGGCTCAGGTCCTCGCAGAGGTGCAGGCGCAATGGGAGACCCTGGCACCTGAGCAGCGTCCCCGAGTGCATCTCGCGTGTATCGGGATGGGCGACCTCGCCGCCAACGCGCGCGTCGTCAACGCCCTGCAGAGCCACGCCGCGGTGGTCGTGCAGAAGAGCCTCGCTGAGGGGTTCGGCCTGACCGTCGCCGAGGCACTCTGGAAGCGGCGGCCGGTCGTCGCCTCGGCCGTCGGCGGCATCGTCGCCCAGGTCACCGATGGAGAGGAGGGCCTACTCGTCGAGCCGCTCGACCTCGCGGCCGCAGGAGCGGCGATCGGGACCCTCCTCGCCGACGAGGCTCTGCGTCGGCGCATGGGCGAGAAAGGCCGCCGCCGTGTCGTCGCGCAGTTCCTCGCCGACCGGCACCTCGAACAGTACGCCGCACTGCTCGTCCGGCTGCTAGACGATTGATCGGAAAGACACGATCAATCGTCTAACTGGACCGTGTCAGCGACGAGAGTCGGTCGCTGGAGAGGCGGGCAGTCCCTGTGAGAGATGGGGAGCGATTCCCCACCTCCCCCTCGACTGCCCGCCATCGTCCTTGTCGGCAGCTGACCCGATACGGGTTAGCCCTCGGCGCGTAATCGTGCCCTGCGCCCGCTCCAAGGCTTTGTTGAGGGCTCCCTCGTGATCGTTGCCGAGCTCTCCGGCCCAGTCCAGCTGCAAGGGCTATGAAGCACCTGCAAATCAAACGATTCCGCTGATGGCGCTACCCTCTGCCTGCGCGCCCGTAGCTCCAGTGGACAGAGCGGCGGATCTATGCCGGTTTTTGGCTTGAATACTGAGATTTCCGCCGCTTGGTGGTAGCCCATTCGTCGGCCCGTTCTGGTCAGAATGGGCTGTTGCCAGGAATGAATGCTGTGGTGTTGTTGCCGGGGTAGAATATGGGTATGGCTGCGAATCCGGGACAGCGTCAGAGGGCGGCGGAGGTGCTTCGTGCTGGTGGCACGCAGGCCGAGGCGGCGAAGGCTGCTGGCGTCGAGAGTGTCAGCACGATCAAACGGCGCGGGAGTACGCTGGCGCCCCTTTAACGGCTACGTGACTGGAGCCAAAGCCCGTGCAAAGAAGCTCGGGATCAAACTCAATGTGCAACTGGCGAAGAACTACGAGCCGAGCAGCGAGACAGCCACCGTCAACGCGGCGATAGCCACTCATCCAGACTACCTCCTCGTTTCGGCAGTGAACTCAGTGGCAATGCGTGCACCTCTGCTCGCCGCGAGCAAACGAGGCGTCACGATCATCACCTACGACACGAACACAGCCAACCCCACATTCGTACTTACGTACGTCAATGCCGACTACTCTGAGTACGGCCGTAGGGCAGGAGTTGAACTCACGCGGCTCATCGGCGGGCATGGCAAGGTAATCCTGCTCAACTACGGCCCTGGTAACGAGGGCCTAGACGCACTTTCGGCAGGCTTTAAGAAGAGTATTCGCCCGCCTGTCGTCGCTCTGCCAATGCAATACGACAACGCCGACAGCGCCAAAGCGAACGCGATCATCCGAGCCACTCTTACCCGCGAGCCTGATCTCGCTGGCCTGGTCGCGATCTCGGGGGGCGGCGGAGACGGAGCGATCACCGCGCTTAAGGAAGCGCACAAGATCGGAAAGGTAAAGGTAGTCCTACTCAGCGCCCGTCAAGCATCGATCAAAGCACTTCGAGCAGGCACCGCCCAGGTTGTCGTCGCCGAAGCTCTTCTGAACATCGGCGCAGGGGCAGTTCAAGCAGCATATGACGACTCACTCGGCAAGAAACTCCCAAAGAAGATCTACATACCGCTCTGCGTCATCACTCCGGCGACGATCAACGCTCCCAAGAACGTTCCGTGCATCCAGAAAGGTTAGATACGTCCCAACGGTCACAATCGCAACCCGAGCGCTGGCATACCGACATGCTCTCAGCGAACTCCGAGGCGCAACTGTTCTAGACGGACTCATGCTGTGTGCAGCGGAGCAATGGCGCTTCCGGTGAATCAGAACGAGGGACCGGCTCGCTTCAGGCGGGCCGCTCCCTCCCACCGACCGACTCATATTCGAAGAGCCGAGGGCACCTCCTACTCGGAGAGCCACGGGTCATGGGCCAACGCAGCCCGCCGCGTGCACGCGAGCGCTCACCCGGTATCGTGCAGACCGGAGGCGATGCCCGCGATGGAGCGCAGCAGTGGACGCACTGGGGTCTCGTCACCCGCGCGGTGGGCAGCGAGAGGCTCGACCCGGACCGCGTTCAGGGGATCGATTAAGGGTTACGCACGTCGATCGAGCGCTGCACCAGCGGTGGGCGCGGAGAGTAGTTCGAGCTTCGTTGCCGCGACCTCCTCCACCGCGGCCACGAGCTGCGCGTTGAGATCGAATACCCGCCAACCGACAGAGAGATCACAGAGCCGGTCCGCGAGAACACCGAACGTTCGCTCGCGGATCTCGGAGTTGACGTTGACCTTCGTTATCCCGAAGGCGACCGCGCGGCGAACGTCCGCGTCGGGCAGGCCGGACGCACCATGCAACGAGAGGGGAATAGCGATCACGGAGCGGATCGCTGCCAAGAGGTCCCAGTCGAGCGACGGCTCGGATGCGTACGCGCCGTGGACGTTGCCGATCGAGACGGCAAGACACGCTGCCCCCGTCTTCTGCACAAGATGCGCGGCTTCCACTGGGTCCGTGAGTTTGCCAGCAGCCGTGGCGGCGGCGACATCCTCTCCGCCCTCGACATGGCCGAGTTCGACCTCGATCTCCGCACCATGCTGCGACGCAAGGTCGCTGGCGGCCCGGGCGAACTCGATGTTCTCTTCGAGCGGAAGCCTCGAGCCGTCGGCCAGCACCGCGCCGACTGAGCCAGTCGCGAGCGCAACACCCATGAGGTCGAGAGAAGTCGCGTGATCGAACTGGATGCAAACCGGAACGCGCGCTGCTCGCGCCGCTGCTCCGAGCGCGGGAAGAAGCAGGCGAGCGTCACGCGAACGGACGGTTGCCTCGGACACGAGCAGGATCGCAGGGTCGTTCCGCGCCTCCGCAGCGTGTATCACCCCGCACGCGGTCGTAACGTCGTAGCAGGTGAACGAGCCCACGGCAGAGCCACACACGCGTCGCTCGTCGAGAATCTCTCGGAAGGGAACGAGCATCAGCCGGAGCCCTTCCTGATGGCCGTGACGAGTCGCGTAAGGAGCTCGTCATCTCCGACGTTTCCCGGAACGACCAGGTAATCGAGCGGCGCTCCGTCCGGCCAAGACACGAGCCAGCGGGAGACGCCCGGCTCAACCGGGCCCACGACTTCAGCTTCGGATGCTCCGACACCCTCGCGAAGCGTGATCGCCGACGTGATTCCCCCCTTGGCCAAGATGAGCGCGGGCCGATGAGCGAGCCTGGCGACTGTCTGCGCGATTCCGTGGGCGATGCGCTCGCCAACGTCAAGAGCGATCGTCCCGGGGGGTCGCTTCCGCGGCGTCGCCAGCACGGCGAGACCGCGTCGCTCGAGGAGCTCGTCGACGGCGGCGGCGAGTCGCGCCGTCTCGCTGTCGGCGGTCGCTCCCGCGAGCGCCGAGACATCAGCCTCGACAAGGGCCGACGAATACGATCGGAGCAAGGAGGCTAGTTGCCGCGTCGACTGGGGAACGTAGGAGCCACAGACGACGAGAATGCCCTGTCCCGCGGAAGGGATAGCGGCGGTACCGCGCGCGGTGGTGCCGGCGAGACGGCCTACGAGAGCCGGCGCGCACCGCAGAATCAGACTGGCTCCCGCGGCTCTCGCCTGTCGATACCCGGCCGCGATCAGCATCAGATCCCCATCCGTCGCGGCATCCGGCGCGAAGACGGCCGGTCTCCCGGTGGAAGCCAGCTCGAGGAGCCGGTCGCGAACCAACGGGGCACCCCCCGACCGAAGAGTTCGCCGATCGAGCTCTCCACCCGACGATGCCGGGAACAGCCCGCCCGATCGCTCCTCGGCCCACTCGAGTAGTCGAGCGCTGTGGTAGGAGAACACGCCGTCCCGGGCGTACTCTGTCTCGGAAAGCGGCATCCGGACTCCATCGCGCTCGAGGATGTGGACGCCGTCGATCGTGAGGCGCCCAGCCGCGGGAAGCGCCGGAACGATGACGTGGAGAGGCCAGCTTCCCGGCGCAACTACCTTTCGTACTCCAAGGTACTCCTCGCGAAGATGACCGCGGAGGGTGCTGTCGCCACGCAGCACGATGCACGCGTCAGGGCGGGCGTCACGCGCCGAGCGGGCGGCACTCGCAACGATCTGCTCGACCCGTTCCGGGCCGAAGGCTCTCGTGTTGGTGATCAGGTGAACAGCGCGACGACCTGCGGTGGCATCTCGGATGCTCGCCAAATCCCAATCGAAGAGTACCGTGACTCCCGCGAGCGCCTGCACTCCCGTGGGGTCGTCGTCCAGGACGAGAAACCGCTCGCCAGTCGGTGTCGCCGTCATGACAGTCGCGACTCAGGCAAAACCGTGCTGGTGCAGCACCGTGTGACCGCACTTCGAACCACTGCGACGAGAAGGGTCGTGCGCGTTTGGGATATACCGGGGAGAGCAGCGCACGAACCACGACCGCCAGGGTGGAGCTGCTTGGACGCACATTCGTGATAGAGGTGCATGATCTGTACGATGGTATTCGACATGCCGCATCGATGTTTCGGACCGGAGTAAAGCGCCTGCGCTCCATGTCAGCTGGACTCGTGGAGCCGCTGTGAACGAGGCGGAGGTGCTCCGCAGCCGACGACCACGATGCGTTCTCTACGAGGGAGACAGGGAGTGACGTATGCGGATCGTTCAGTATCTGACTGGTGAGACCGTCGGCTGCGGCGTCGAATCACATGGTTCCGTCTTTGCGACCGGATACCCCGATACTCTCCAACTCATCCAGGACGGAGCTCGCGGACTCGACGCAGCCGCAGCCGCAGCCGACGGCGCCGACCCGGTGCGTGTCGACCGGATCCTTGCGCCGCTAACAAACCCCGGCAAGATCATTGGCTCGGGCGTCAACTACGCAAGCCACGGCGACGAGGAGCCGGGGTTCGTCTTTCCGGACGAGGTCGTCTGGGACTTCATCAAGCTGTCGAGCGCAATTGTCGGACCCGGCGCCGAAATCGTAATCCCGCCGGCCGACGATGTGATCATCCGTCAGGCGGGGGGAGCGGCGCAGTTCTCAGAGTACGGCTTTGCCGTCGACTACGAAGTCGAGTTCGGAGTCGTCATCAGCGTCGAGGCTAAGAACGTGGTGCGAGACGACGCCCTAGACCACGTTTTTGGCTACACCGTCTTCAACGACGTCGGCTCCCGTTCG
>Ga0334722_10006693_pt1 | contig 11322 bp, 8 predicted proteins | sample C3_bottom_MG_FD_207210 | JGI IMG/M metagenome (GOLD analysis project Ga0334722, IMG submission 207210) | Sediment microbial communities from Yellowstone Lake, YNP, Wyoming, USA - C3_bottom | ecosystem: Environmental > Aquatic > Freshwater > Lake > Sediment | place: USA: Wyoming | collected...
TAGTTCCCAGGAAAGAACATAACGGCTATACCAGTCCATCACCACCACCAAATACACAAAACCATGGGCCAGGCGAATGTAAGCTATATCTGCTACCCAGACCTGGTCAGGACGCTCTATCTTCACCCCTTCCAGAAGATATGGATACCTCTTATGCCCGGGTGAGGAAAAACTCCTCCTCTTATGGGGAAAAATAGCCTGAAGCGCCATCCGCCGCATCAGCACCCTGACCCGCTTCGGGTTCACTATATAGCCCTGAGCCCTCAACCAGGCCGTCAGCCTCCTTACCCCATAAAACGGTACCTTCGTATACTGCTCGTCTAAAAGCCGCATCAGCTCAAGGTTATACTCATCATCCCGAGCCGAACTGTAATAATAAGAGGACCTGGATAGCCCTAGCAGCTCGCACTGCCGTGCCACTGCTATCGCCTCGTTATCTCTCTCCATCAACTGCTTCTTCTCCACAACTTAAGCTGCTGAAATTTTTTTTTAAGCCACTCGTTCTCTATCCGTAGTTGACCAATCTGACGAAATAGCTCTGCCTCCAGCTCATCCCGATCCTCTTTCCGCCTCATGCTTCGGTAAGAAAATAGCTCAGGTAACATGCTCAGCAACTGATCTTTCCACTTCCGAACCTGGTTGGGATGAACCCCAAATTCACTGGCTATCTGGGCCACGGTCTTATCACCTTTGACCGCCTCCAGTGCCACCTTAGCATTAAACGCTGCCTGATACTATTGTCTTTTCATAATGGCCATTTTACCATACCTCGTTTAAAGTTATGGCAGGCCATTTTGCACCTTATCGCCCTGTCCAGTTTTTGGGGAGCATTTCAGCTATTTCAGGCATCAAATTAAGAAAATGTATTTTTTTTCTAAAGTTCATAAAATGGTTGAAAATAAGTTAACATGGACCTACCATAAATTATCATTCAGAACCTCCCCCAAAAAATGTGGAAATCTTGCTTATGGGGAGGGGGGTTCTGAATTTTTTGCTTGCAATTTATATATTTTTCAGTATGATAGAGAGGGTAGAGTCCGGAAGGGACATCCCCAGGTATGGGGACGGAAACGGATTGAATCCCCTGCCAGCCGAAGTTGAGTCCGGAAGGGACATCCCCAGGTATGGGGACGGAAACACACCACCCGGCCGGAGAACATTTTCCAGGGTCCGGAAGGGACATCCCCAGGTATGGGGACGGAAACACCATATCACTTCTGTAACAATTCTTGAGAGTGTCCGGAAGGGACATCCCCAGGTATGGGGACGATGACTTGTTATTTATGGCACAGCCCCTTAGTAATAAATAGGCGATAAAACGCACCTCAACTACTAGGTGGTTAGCTAATTTCCAAATTGCCTATACTATTTTATGGGTCTTTTCTTTCAGAATATTTATTCAAAATAATAACCGAATCATATTCATTTTTGTTCGTTGAAAAGGCTGTGGATAACAAGAGCAGGAGGTCTCCCAGTTATCCTTTTTAATTAAATCAATTTAATTTCCTTAGAACCTGATAATAATCTTTTAATCTTTCGCATTTGATAATAGAATTTTATCTTTATTAACAAGTTATTATGACTTTTATCTCCCCCGACAAAAAAAAATGTTGACAATTAACTTTCAATTTCTTAGATTATTTTAGGGATGGGCAAAAGAGTTCTTATTGCTACGTGGGGGAATCCATCATTCTGGAATGAGGTAGAGTATAATTTTTGCGGTCAAATCCACAAGTCTAAAACATCACTTTTACCCTTAATAAAGGCATTGAATCCAGATCTTGTAATCATATTCGGCCTTGATACTATAGCTGATATTAATCCAACGAAAGAATTAACATATAAAAGCCTAAAGGAAAGTGCTGAAGATAAGATAAGGAAATTTTGTCAGGAAAACGGAATTTTCAATTATCTTCCAGAAAAAAGCGTAATAATAGTTATTCCTCCTGGAGGAGGATATTTTCCTTCATCCACTTTTCTTGGGAAATTACAGGACTTTTATCATGTTGTCCTACATGAGCTAATAACAATATTTATTGAACAGATAGAAATCCAACATTCCACTAAATACCCTGACAAAAATAAAAAAGATTTTTTAGAAATCCATCTTGATTTGACTCATGGAATTAACTTTATGCCCGCCCTCACCTATCGGGCTATAAAAGAATTGGTTCAAATTATCGACATCTTCAGTAATGTCCACTTCTTTGTTTATAACTCAGAACCATTTGTATTCAATAGCTCCAACCGGTCTCCGCTTACTATTCACCCGGTTGAAGAAGAAACAAAAATAAGACCACATTTTCCCCACGAATATATAGAAGATAATGGCAGCAATAAGATAAGTTTATTAAAGCCTATCACAGATAATTACGGTAAAAAAAAGGCGCTAATAGGCTCTAACATAACCCCACTTGATATCAACACATTTTTTTGTGCCCTTTTTTATGGCCTTCCCTTAGCTATTTACACCTTCTTCATAGAACCAAATGAGCTGAAAATAATAATAGATAATGCAACCAATCTTTTTTTCCAGAAAATAGAAGTTAGCAAAGAAAATACTGTTGTTATAGTAAAAAGGGAGCTTTCTTTTACCGAAGAATTTGCCATCATTAACAAAGCTTATTTATTGGCCGAGCTGTTATCTAACCAGGGCATAACTCAAAAAGACGACATCAGCTTTGATGCATTTACTGCTATGGCAGATTCTGTATTCAAAAAATTTCTAAATATAAGAGCAACTATTTTTAACGAAAAACACTATTTTTCAAAATATATTTTTGACAAATCTGAGCCGGAGTGGAAATCTGTTATTGATATTTGCCAATCTGATTTAAATGGCAAAAAATCACAACCCAACCCAAGAAACTTTATCGCTCATGCGGGCTTAGAGAAAACCCTGACCATGATAAGAAAAGAAGATGGAAACTTTTTTCTCAAGTATGATAAAACAAAGATTGACATCATTAAAAAAATTGCTAATAAGGCTATTAAATTAAAAGATTAATAGAGGGAAAACACAATGGCAAATAACACGCAAAGCTTATCAAATAATAAAACAGTTACGGCCGTCTTATTGGACACAGTATCTATTCAGAAATACATTTTCAGCGGGAGAAAACTGCGGGAATTTGTTGGCGCCTCTTACCTTGTGGAATGGATTTATGACGAACCAATACTTAAGGTATTGCAAAAAATGTATCCAAGTACATCTATTGATCTAACTGCCTGGAAAAATAATTCTGGAACCATTCAAATTCTTAATGGTGCTGATTTCGAAGTCGGTTATATTGGAGGGGGCAACGCTCTTTTATTTTTCAGAGAAGTTAATAAAGCTAAGGAATTCATCAAAGAATGGACTGCCCTTCTCTTATATAAAGCTCCCGGACTTATACCAGCCGCCGCTTTTATTGATGATTTTGACTTTAATGATAATAATTATGTTAATTCTATAAAAAAATTATTTGAAAAACTAGAAGAAATCAAAGTTTCATACCCGGTTAATGTATTTATCCCGGGACACGGCCTTACAGCTGAATGTCAGTTTAGCGGTGGCAACAAAGAAATATACCAGGACGAAGAATATGGGTTCATATCGAGCATTCTTAAGACAAAGCTTAACTACACAGCCGAAGCCAATAATAGATTTAAAAGCCTACTTCCCAACCCACAATGTGATTTCCCCCTGGAAATAGACAAGCTTGGCCAGAAAAAGGGACAGGAAAACTATATAGCCATAGTTCACATTGACGGCAACTCTACAGGTCAGCTTTTTAGAAATTGTAATAATCTAATTGCTACGAGAAATTTATCATCTTTCCTTAAAGACAAGACCGCTGAGGCAATGAAAATTACCATACAAAATTTAATAGATGAGATTTTAAATAAGAGTTCACGCTTTCAAGAATTTTTAGAATTAGCTAAAAACAATGGCTCATTCTACCTGCCTATAAGGCCTATTATCCTGGGCGGGGATGACGTTACCTTTATTTGTCATGGAAAACTGGGCCTCTGGCTGACAGAAAAATTCATAGAAAATTATCATGATCTTACTAAAAATAATGCTTTCAATAGTAATTTCAGCTTATCAGCTGGTGTTCTGATAACCAAATCTCATATGCCATTTTATAGAGCCTACCGCTTATCCGAAGAGCTTTGTGCTGAAGCAAAAAAAAGACGTAAAGAATTAAACGATACAGGAAGCTGGATTGATTTCCACATTGCCTATGGCGGGTTTACCGGCACCATAAATGAAATTAGAGAAAAACATTATCGTACTCATAAAGGACCTTTGTATTTAAGGCCATATAAGATAGATAACACCAGCACCGGGATTTACAGTTTTTCAGCCCTGAAAAACGGTGCTAAAAACCTGATGGATATACCTCGTTCAAAAGTTTTAGATTTAAGAAAGATTTTAGCCCTTGGAGATGACAACGCGGCCAAAGCCTTTTTGAACAATTTAAGAATTAGAGGTCTAACCCTTCCTGCTTATCCGGGAGGGAATTTCCAAAATAAAATCTGGGATACTCAAACCTACGGCAATCATTGTACTCCTTATTTTGACATGATTGAACTTGCTGAATTTTATCCATTTTAAACTTTCTAAGGGGGAGTAATGGATACCTACCTTATAAAATTAACATTTAAGTCGGATGCTCTGCCTGGTTCTGGAGAGGGCTTCGGCTCTGTTATTGACCAGGATATTGTTTTTGACGACCTGGGAATCCCATACGTTCCAGCCAAAAGAATTAAGGGATTATTGAGGGAATCCTATGAAGAAGTTTGTCAGGTGTTGAATATTAGCTCAACTGTTTGTTTGGATCCTATTTTGCTTTTTGGAAAACCAGGCCAGGACTTAGAATCCCCTGTTTACTTCTCTAACCTCTTTGTAGAGGATTATATGAAATTAAAGGATACACTGAAAAAGCTGAGTTTAATATATCCATTAATTTTTAACCAGGAATCAATCATTGAAGCCTTCACCTATCTCAGGCAACAAACTGCCATTGACCAGATTACAGGAACCGCTTTACCTCATTCCCTGCGGACTATAAGAGTGCTCAAAAAAGGAATTACTTTCGTGGGTGATTTAAAAATAGATAAGGATATATTAGGGAAAAACATGAATAATAATTATATAAATCTTATTTATTGTCTCGCCCTGGCCTGTAAAAACTTGAAAAGAATGGGAACAAAAAGAACCAGAGGATTTGGCGAACTAGATTGTTTCCTGGCTGATAGCAGTGGAAAAGATTTAACTGAAGGGGCTATCACCTGGCTAAACGGAGGGTGTAAATGAAATTAATAGAAGTTATTTTAAAAACCGAAGCTCCTGTTATCCTCTCTGAATCAGGTGGTCTAAGTTTCCTGGCCTACACAAAAGATTTTATCCCCGGAACAGTTATCCGCGGCCTGTTCGCTAATTCATATATAAAGCTTAAGGGTTTATCTACCACTAACGCTCATGAAGACCAAACTTTCTATAATTATTTCCTGAGCAATAAAGTATCTTTCGGAAATGCTTACATTGCCACACTTCATAATCAAGGCACCTCAATCAAAGAAAATTATCCCCTGCCGCTTTCTCTTCAACATGAGAAAAATGATAAAAGCAAAATCATAGACCTTTTACTTGAAACCAGAGAAGAAAGAGGTATTGAACAAACCAAACCTTTTCTTGGGTATGGCAACATAGAAAATAATGGACTTTCAATAGAGCAGGTAGAAAAATCTTTTTTCTTTCATCATCAAAGAGATAAAAAAACGGGCGCACCAGAGGAAAATAAGTTTTTTAATTATGAAGGCCTTGCCCAGGATCAGCTGTTTAAAGGAGATATCAGGTTCGAAGAAGGGAATTTTGCAAAAGATTTCTGGAACAACTTTAAAAATGACCATAATGGCGAGCTTATTTACTTCATAGGTCGGTCAAGAAATAGCCAGTACGGCCGGGTCAGTTTAAAATTAAGCCCACCACAAGATTTTGAAGATATTACCTTCAATGGTAGTAGCTTTGTGCTAACCTTTATATCCGACGCTATTCTTGTTAATAAGAGAGGCCATCCTTGTACAGACAAAGCCTCTATTCAGGAATTTTTACAAGAGTTTCTTCAAATCGATTCTCTTAAAATAGAAATAGAAAAGGCTTTTTTAAGGATAAAGACGATAGAAAATTATGTGTCAGTCTGGAAACTCAGACGCCCCACTGACCTAGCCATAAGAGCAGGCTCCTGCCTGTTAATAAGAACTAATGGTGATCTTCTGAATAACCCGAGCTTTAAAAAAGCTTACTTTCTCGGGTTAGGTGAACGAACTGCAGAGGGATTTGGCCGCTTTAAAATTAACTGGCAAAAGGCAAATATTTCTTACTATAACCAACCACAAACTAACCAAATTTCATCTCCTGATATTAATCAAGAGCTTATTTCTTCACTTCAAAGGCCGGACAACAACCAGGCTAAAAATATAGCCATTGAAGTCATCAAAAATTATTTGAGAAGAACCACACAGGCTGTTGCCTATGAAGATGCAAATAAGATTGATGAAGAAAGCTTAGGCCATACCAGCAAAGGTCCTCTGGCTCGGCTGGAAAAAGCTATTTATGAATTTAGGACCATTGAAAAGATTAAACAAGAATTCTTAAATAAAAGCCGACCTGCTTATCAAGAGTCATTGAAAAAAATAAAAACAAACAACACAAATCAGAATCTTTTTGACTCGCTAATTAATCTAAATTCAAAAGAGAAAATTTTTCCAGCACAGCCAGATGGAAATTTGCGATCATTCATTAATGCCTTAGAAAGCAATTTGCTGGATGAAATGAAAAGCAACCTTGAATATCTATATTTAAAAACTTTTATAACAGCCCTGAGGTATAAACAAAAAATACTGCAGAAAAAAACACCTTAGAAGGAAAGGGGCTAAATTATGGAAAAACATATCCATATCTTAACGGGAAAATTAAAATTATATTCGCCGGTAATCATTGGCTCAGGCGAATCAGAAGAAACGGACCTGGACCTTCTACTCGACGCTCAAGGTAAGCCTTTTATTCCTGGTACATCTCTGGCTGGTGTACTAAGACACCTTTCAATTAATTATCTTACAAATTATGAGATTAACTTGCTCTGGGGATACACCCAAACCAACAAGGCTCAACAAAGCATTTTCCATTTCTCTGACCTACCCGTATGTGAGAACATAAAAGTAGGCACAAGAGCGGGGGTTAAAATTGATACCTCCACAGGCAGGGCGGCCGAAAAATTTCTTTATGAATACCAGATAATTGAAAATGGTACTTTTGTGTTTCACCTTGAAGCTATAGATAAAGATGGTCAAAACTATGATAAAATCAAAAAGGCTTTTTCTCTTTTTAGAGCTCTTTTCAAAGAAAAAATCAGGATTGGGGCAAAAACTACTTCTGGCTTTGGATTAATAGGTATAGATGATGAGAAACACCTAAATTATTATTTTCTCAAGCTCAACAATAAACAATCCTTTATTGACTGGCTTAGTGGCAATTATGAATCATATAAAAATGAATTAAATAATTTGCCAGAAATTAAAGGCACCAAGCCTAAAGTATTTAGGCTTGAAGCAAATATGCATTTAAAAAATTCCTTTATTATAAGAGATTATTCAGTTGATCCTATCAAGCCAGATGCAGTAAGCCTTCACTCAAACGGCATACCGGTGATTAGCGGCCCTTCCCTGAAGGGAGCACTGAGGTCAAGGGCAGAACGAATTATCAATACCCTTGGATACAGCCCTGATAATGCAAGATATGAAGATATAACTGAATCCCTCTTAAATAATCTCTTCGGTTCAGCTTCTAAAAGGCAGGGGAACTCCAAACGGGGTAAATTGTTTGTAAACGAAATATCTTTAAAAGATTATCCCTTGGAACAGCAGACCAGAATCAAAATAGACCGCTTTACCGGCGGAGCTTTAGGTTCAGCTCTTTTAGAAGAAATGCCTGTATTTTCTAATAAAGAAAGCTCTTTAATAAAAATAATTCTGACTATAGAAGATTATGAAGACTGGGAAGTAGGTCTCGTTTTATTACTTCTTAAAGACCTCTGGACGGGTGATTTACCTGTAGGCGGAGAAAAAGCTATTGGCAGGGGCGTTTTTGAAGGTTCGTCAGCCGAACTATATTTTACAACTCACCAAGATAATTCTTTATCTGAAGAATCGTTCGTAATTGAATATTCAAATACTAATCAAAATAATAATAAGAAAATTGTAATAAAAAAACAGGATAACCAGATTGGCAATGATTGCTTGAAAAAGCTAAACGAATATATTGAAGCCTTAAAGAATAGAATAAGGAAAGAAAACCAAAAATTATTAGAAAATAATAATCAAAATCAGGTCAATGGACAGCTTGTTAAATAAAATCATGGGAGCAAATTATGGAAAAAATTATTATTTCTACGGCAGAAAAAGAAAATGGGCTTAAATATTTAGAAAGAATCACATCAACTTCGATTGATATCTCAGGCACCTCAAATGGGAATGAATCCGCTGATCAAAACTCATTACATATAAGCATAAAAGACCACAGCCAACAGGAAGGAAAATCAATTAAGAATTTAATAATACATTCTGACCAATCTCAAAACTTTCACCGCCCCGATTTAATCAGTTCCTTAACGAGTGATAACCAATATTTTGTATCCTATCTTGATTATGCTGTCATCGTTGGAAAGTGGTCCTTAAACGATAAAAACATTTTATTAGAAATTCCTCCGCATCTTTCCTTTAATCCAACATACCTGCAGTCACTCAGATTATTTAATGAACATATGGAAATTTTATTGTTTAGCTCTAATAGAGAAAAAGGAGCCTTTAATGGCCGTATAAGAATTGATGATAAAAGCCTAGAAGCTGCTCAAGAGATAAACGCCGTAGACGTCAACCAGATACTCTTCGGGACAAAAGCAGAATGCCTGAATATACCCGAATGGATTAAATTATCTGAGGAAAGAGGAACCGAGATTATCCTTCCTGCCTCAGTATTTAATGGCTATAATCTGACCAAGTTTGGCAAAGAATATCTCGCTTCTATAAGAATACGGAATTATATCGAATGGAATGCCACTAGCTATCAAGCCTACTATAGCGACCATAGATTTATTAATTTTAACTTGATTAGCATCCCAAATAAGGAGAATGATAATGCCCAATCATTATAATCAAAGACAGGACCACAGAAATTCTGGGAGAAGACCATACCGACAAAACAACCGTGAGCAATTCAACCGAAATAGAGAACAGCAGCATAATCAACGACGTGACCCAGCACCAAATTCACCATATCAGATTTTAAATCCACCCTACAATTTTGTTCCATTAAATGAAAATCCAGTAAAAGCTACCTGCTATCCAGGGGAAAAAATAGACCAAGAAAAGGCACTTAAATTGAATCTTTATTTGCCCGATCTTAAAACAGGTTACATAGACATCAAATTAACAACATTAACTCCGCTTTATATTCGCGATACTTTAACTGACACTGAATTAAAAGAAAAAACTGAAAAAGAAAAAAATAAAGGTCGCTATATTAACCCTGACTTCTTCTCTCCTGGGAACAAAGTCCGTATTCCCGGCTCTTCCCTCAGGGGAATGATAAGAACCCTGATGGAGATTGTCACTTTTGGTAAATTTACTCAGTTTGATGGAGACAGAAAGTTTTTCTACCGTGCCCTTGGAGACAAATCTCTGGATTTAAGAAATAAATATAACAACTTATTTACAGAGAGAATTATTTACGACCATAATAATTGTTACCGTATGAAATGTTATGCCGGCTTTTTAACAAAAATTAACGGTGAATATCGCATAAAGCCTTCACAATCAATTGAAGTAAATGGTAGAGATGTTTATGTATTTCGTATCGAAAATGATTTGATTAATCTCAATATACCGGAAACTCATTTGGACGATAATTACTTCTTTCAAAAAGTTTATTTTAGATATGATCCAGGTCCAGTGCACGAGCACAGAAGGGGACGAAGCAGATATATTAATCTCTTTTATTTAAAAGTGACAGATATTTCAAATAATTCTGCCAATGGATATGAAAAAGGCTACTTGGTTATCACTGGCCCTGTACCGCATAAACATATGCAGCATATCATTTTGCCACCTGATAATAAGCCTAATAATGAATTATATATAGACTCAGAGTTCATAGAAGCCTACAAGAAAGACAAATACAGAAAGGCTGTCAATTTAATTGATTTATTGGACGCTTTATCAACTAATCATCAAAACGCAATGCTTCCCTGTTTTTATTTAAAAGGCAAAGATCCATCAGGGAATGAAAAGGTCATCGCCTTTGGCCATACACCTTACTTTCGTTTCCCTTATCAATACAAAATAAGAGACCTTGTTCCCCCAGCATTGCTTAAGGATAATCTGGTTGATATTCCTGAGGCTATTTTTGGAAATGAGAAATCTTTTTCCTCAAGAGTCTTTTTTGAGGATGCCTTTCCCTTAGACGATGTAAAATTTGAACCCATCTGCATACCAAAAATTCTGGCCGAACCGAAACCTACCTGTTTTCAGTTTTATTTGAAGCAAGACAGATATCGTACAGACAATTTTAGCGGTTATTGGGGACTCAAAGACTATGACCAAAAGTGGCCAGATAATCTTATTAGGGGCTATAAGTTATACTGGCATCATAAAGAGGAAAATCCTAATTTTAAAGATTCAATAGAAATTGAAGTTAATAAAATAGACATTAACGAGAAAGCTTTTCTTAATGGACAAAATACAAATATAATAAACAAGAAAAATAAAAATTATTTCCTAATAACTAACGAATTACTACGCATCCTATATAATAATTATAAAGCGAATGCAAACGAAAACGAAATAGAAAAGTTTAAAAAATTAATAGAAATAATAGCCAAATACGATACTCAGCATACAGTTATAACCCCTATTAGCGCTGGTAATGAATTTAAAGCCAGAATTCGTTTTGAGAATTTAACGGATGTGGAACTGGGTGCTCTGCTTTTTGTTTTATATTTACCTGAGAATTGTGCTGAGAATTATGCTCATAAGCTTGGGATGGGCAAACCCCTGGGGTTAGGTTCTGTAAAAATCCAGGTTGAAAATTTATTTATTTCAAACCGAGTAACTAGATACTCATCGCTGGAATCCGAGTGGTTGGAGTCTGTATCAAACGGCGATATTAAACAATTCGTAAAAAAATTTGAAGATAATATGAAAAGCTTATTGAAGTTTTCTGGTTCAAGCTTATGGGATCATCCAAGATTAAAAGAACTCAAAGCACTTCTTTCTTTTTAC
>Ga0334722_10006695_pt1 | contig 11321 bp, 7 predicted proteins | sample C3_bottom_MG_FD_207210 | JGI IMG/M metagenome (GOLD analysis project Ga0334722, IMG submission 207210) | Sediment microbial communities from Yellowstone Lake, YNP, Wyoming, USA - C3_bottom | ecosystem: Environmental > Aquatic > Freshwater > Lake > Sediment | place: USA: Wyoming | collected...
GGCGCGGCGAATCGACCAGAGCGAGTTGGCGCAATAGATTGCCGAGCGCGGCGCGCGCATTCGCATCGTTTGGATTTTGTTGCGCCGCGCGGCGCTTGGCGTTCAAATCGTCCCAGGTCGATGGACGCAAAATCGTTAGCGATGGATTGGCAATCGGTTCTTTTTCAGTAAAGCGCCACGTGACGCCCTGCCCATCAAAATCAGGATTCGGCGGATCGTATGCCACGATTTGTTCGAGGGTCGTTGGATTGGCAAAGCGAATAGTGAGACGCGCGCTGCCGACGCTGCCTTTCCAATCGGTCGCCGGCAAGAGTCCATACGCGAATCGCGGCATTGCGCTATCACCCAGGTCTTGAATAAAATCGTACCGCACGGTTTTCTTTTCGTCGGCATCGAGCGCAACCGTAAAAGTGAACCAATCGACGGAGCGAATCACACCGCCAATTTTCAAATCGGCGCGCGCAGGATTCAACGATTTCACTTTGGTTCCATCGATGCTCACGGCAAAATTGCCGAGTCGTCCTGGGTCGAATGTGAACGGGTCACCCGCCCAGGTTGGAAATCCAACGGGGGTTAGCGTGTCCGATACCAGACTGGTGTTGTGCAGTTTGAACGTCGAATAACCGCTGAGGAGGGTATGCCCGTTGCTCTCGCTGATGTCGGCGTCGAGTGTGAGGGCAACAAGCTCAATGGTCGTGTCGCGTTGAAGCGGGGTCAGCGCAACGGGGACAAAGAGTGGCGCGGGTGAATCGGCAAGGATTGGCGGAGTGTAGAGGGCAAGCGCAGGGAAAAGAATACAAACGACGAGGAAGCAGAGCAAGCGAGGGAAGAAACAGATTGACGCTTTCATTCGGGAAAGAAGAGGCGACGCGCAAATCGCCGCGCGATCAACGGAACAAGCCGCCCGAGGATTGGGACAGGTTGAGCGGCAAGGACAGCGATACCAGCGTGCCTTTGCCAATCTGGCTTTCAATTTTAAATTTACCCTGGCAAAGTTCTGCGCGTTCCTTCATATTGAGGAGTCCCAGGTTCCCTCGTTGAGCGTACGCTTTCTCGACGCTCGCAATGTCAAACCCGCGACCATCGTCACGCACGCTGAGAACAAGATTCTCGTCCACGCGTTGGGCGGTGATCCAAATATTGTGAGCGTGCGCGTGTTTTTTGGCGTTGCCCACGGCTTCTTGGATGATCGAAAAAGCGGCGGCTTCTATCTTGGGCAGAAAGCGCATCGTAAACGCATCGGATTCAACGTGGAGTTTGACTTCGGCGGTATCGCGTTGGCGTTCGACGTAAATCTGGAGTGCGGGGACCAAGCCCTGGGTTTCCAGCGCGACGGGGCGCAGATCGAAGAGCAGATTTCGCACTTGATGCAATGCCTGCATGGCTAATCGTTCCAGTTCATTCAGCTCGACTTCGGCGCGGCTGGGTTCGCGTTCGATGACTTGCTTGAGAAATTTCAATCCCATGATCATCGCTGACAAGAGTTGCGATGGACCATCGTGCAGTTCGCGCGCCAACTCGCGGCGGACTTGTTCTTCGACCACCAGCAGGCGGTCGCGCTCGGCGACCACTTGCTGGAACAAGCGCGCGTTCTCGATCAACACGGCGGCTTGCGCGGCAAATGCCATCAACAATTCTTTATCATCGTCATCGAATTTTTCGCCGGACTTTTTGTTGATGACTTCGATCACGCCGATGGGATTATTTTTGTGGAGCAGGGGTGCCCCAACCATGGCGGTCGTGGAGAATCTATAGTTCTTGTCGATGCGGTCGAGAAAGCGAGGATCGATGGCAACGTCGTCGACGATGACCGGTTGCTTGCGGGAAAAGACCCAGCCCGCAATGCCTTCGTCGGATTTGATGCGCTTGTTGCGCAAGGCTTTGCCGCTGCCGCCTTGCACAACTTGAAAGACGAGTTCTTTGGTCGAGGGATCGAGCAAGAGCAGGGAACCGGCGCTGGCTTTCAAGACATCCACCGCCGATGAAAGCACCAGAGCGAGCAAGCGATTCAATCCGAGCTCGGAAGAAAAGGTGAGCGCAACATCTTGGAGGGCTTGAAGTGCGGCGATGCGTTGTTCCAGATGGGCAATCTGCGTTTGTTTGTCTTCAACACGCGCGCGCGTTTGGGTCTTGGGCATATCGACTCAATCGTCAAGACGTGAGCGCCGGACGGGGATTTGGGGCAAGCCGTTGTCGAATGACGGCAATTTGTTCCCGCGCCGCTTCCTCGCCCCGCTTGATAATTTCCGAATATTTTTGGAATTCCAATGTGCCGTAGCGTTCGGTGGCAGGTTGGATCAGAACATCGACCGGACCCATGCGGGTTTTGATAATTTCGCTTTCCATGATTTCTTGCGATCCCATCAGGATGCCGATGAGATTGGGCAACTTGCCTTCGCGTTTGAGTTCGCGCCGGTGCAAGCGTTGTTCGAGACCTGGGATGACGTTGCTGGCAAGCACGATACTAATGCCCTTGTCGGCAAGGAGTTTCGAGGGCACTGGGTTGACCGAGCCGCCGTCGATCAAGTAACGCCCCGACACACGCGCGGGTTCAAAGATGCCGATGACGCTCATGCTGGCGCGAATGGCTTCGGCGACCGGTCCGCGATCGAACACAATCTCTTCGCCCGAAACGAGATCGGTAGCGACGACAAAGGTCGGCACCGACAATTGCTCAAACGATTTATTCTTGACCCACTTGCGCAAATAGCCGAGGACGACATCGCCTTTCATAATGCCCGAGAGCGGGGGCAAACGAATATCCCAGAAACGAAAGCCGGTGAAAAAATTATATTGGCGTTCCACTCCGGCGGCGAATTGGATAATCTCATCAATCGAACGGTCGGCGGCGTACAATGCGCCAATGACTGCGCCCGCGCTGGTTCCGGCGATCATGTCGATGGGGATGCCTTCTTCTTCAAGTACCTTGAGAACGCCAATGTGCGCAAAGCCGCGCGCACTGCCACTGGATAGGGCAATGCCAACCATACGCTGGCAAATTCGCCGCGCCGTGCGACGGAGGTCGCGGTCGTGCTCTTCCGTGTGCCAGAGTCCGCGTGCCATCGCGGGACGCAACCACCGGGGTTCATTGCTTCCGATCTGAATGGTAATGTCTGCCAGCTCCATCGCCTTGAGTGTCAGGGGCGTTTCGTACGGCGCGACTGCCAGAAAAACCCAATAGTATTGTTCGACAAGTTTGCTCAAGCGGTCGGCAAGTGTTTCTGGATCGAGGATGTCATCGCCGCGAACAAAACGAACGTTGGCGAGTTGGAGCGCCATCGGATCAAGTGTGGTGTTGGCAAGTCCGCCTAGATCAAGGATAAAGACTTGTTCGCCGGTCGCTTGAGCGAGGTGACGCGCGAGGGTAGGGACGGAGTTACCGAGGAGAGCCACGATATTGAATTCATCACGCACTGGCGCGGCGGTGTTCGCGCGCACCAGTCGTCGTCCCAATTCCTGGGTCATGAACAAGGCGATTTGCGGGTGGGTTTCGAGCAATTCGTCCAGATCGTTCTTGCGCAGGACGAGCAAGTCCGCGTCGATGACCACGCGCGCGGTCGCGTTGCGCCGATCACCTAACAAGAGTGCCATCTCGCCAAAAAAATTTCCGGGTCCCAGGTAGTTGTAAATCTTTTCCGGGTTGGTCTTTTCGGAGACGACTTTGATCTGACCGCTTTCGATGAGATACATGCAATCGCCTGGCTCATCCTCTTGGAAGACGGCAGCATCTTTGTGATAATGCTCGCGCTGCAATCGTCGGGAGATGGCTTCCAGCACGTCATCATCTAAATCCGCAAAGAATGGAATGTTCCGCAGGCTATGCTTCATTCAGAGTTACCGGTTCCTTTTGCAATGGTGGTTAATGCGTCAGTCGATTCAATTCCGCGCGCGCGCGCCGCTGATGGGCTTCCGCGCCCATCTGGGTGAATGTCTCAAGGGCTTGGTTGAGCGCCGTTTGTGCCTCAACCGTTTTTCCTTGATCGCGCTCAAGTAATGCTAGCTGGTAAAGCGATTTTCCGTATTCAAAACGGTTTTTGAGGATTGTCAGAATGGCAAGACTTTTTTCAATGTCGTCAAGGGCGTGAGTCAAATCGTGTTGCTGTTGAGCAATTTTGGAGCGTGTCCGCAGGACTTTGGCTTCGATCAGCTTTCTGCCAATTTCCACAGCGAGCGTCAATGCCTGATCGGCAGACTGGCGCGCCGTTTCTAATTGATTCAAACCGAGATACGCTTCTGCCATCAACCAATGCGCCTCGGTGATTCGCTCTTTCGATCCCATCTCCGTGGCGATGGCAATGCAACGGTTCAAGTCATCGACGGCGTTTTCAAATCGGTCCAAACGAATTTTGACGTGGGCGAGATTGGTCAGAGCGAAGCAGATAATATTGCCGTGCTTGATTTTTTCGCCAATCGCCAAAGCGCGTTCGCCAAATTCGATGGCTTTGGCATAATCGCCGCGCTCGCCGTACAATTCGCAGAGGTTACTGTTGAGCCGCGCGATACCCTCAATATCGCCTATTTTTTGTCTGATGTCAAGTGAGCGCTCCAAATGCACCAGCGCCTGGTCCCACTGTCCTTGTTCCCATTCAATCGCGCCCATGTTATTGTATGATTGACTGACGCCTTGCTGATCGCCGATGCGCTCGCGCAGTTTCAAACCTTTTTCGGCATACGCGGTCGCGCGCGCCCAATCACCTTTGCGAGTAAATTGAGTGACCAGGCGATTGTAGACCGATGCCATCTCGTTATAGTAATCGGTGCCTTCTACAATCTGGAGCGTGCGCATCGCCCACTCGTAGGCATGGTCGTATTCGCCTCGTCGGTACTGAACCCAACCGATGTCGTTAAAGACTCGAATGCGCTCGGCAGATTTTTGATCTGGGTCTGGCTCTAATTCTTTGAGCGCGTTCTCCAACCAGCGCAATGCCTCGGCATAGTCGCCGCGCCGTTCGCACACCCGCCCGATGGAGCGCATCATCTCGGCGCTTTGTCGCGCCGTCTCGAGCGACTTGCCCATGGAGCGAACAATTTCCAAAGCGATGAGGAATGAGGTCGTCGCGCCGGAATAATCGCCGGTGAAATTTTGAACCGTGCCCAGCCCGCTGTAGACGGCGGTTTTTTGCTGAGGGGTTGGTGTTGTGCGGGTCAGAAAATCTGCCGCGATTCGATAGTGTTTCAGCGCTTGTTCATTGGCGAATTGCTCTGCGGCATATTCGCCCGCGCGTATGAGGTACGGCAGAGCGCGGTCGAGGTCCTTGCTCTCGGCGTAATGAAATGCTAGCTCTTCGATGTGGTCGTCGAGTCGGTCTTTGAACAATGACTCGATACCGTTCGCAGTTTTTTGATGCAGGAATTCGCGCCGCCGCGCCAACAAACTTTGGTAGACCGTTTCCTGGATCAGGACATTCGCAAATCGATAGCCAGGATCGTTGCCGTTGGCAGTCTGGTTCACTAATTGGCGCTCTGCCAATTCTTCCGTGTCGTCCCGTAAGTTGCGTGCGCTCTCGGCGACCACTTGAAGCAAGCGAAACGAAAAATCGCGTCCAATCACGGCGGCGCATTGAAGCGCTTGACGCGCGCCTTCGGTCAAATGATCGACACGTGTCATGATCAAGCCCTGCAAGGTGGTCGGCACTTGCAAGTCGTCGAGATTCGCGCCCGGGGTCAATTCCCAGTGATTGGCGCGTCGACGAATAACGCCGCGATCGATCAACATGCGAATGATTTCTTCGAGGTAGAATGGATTGCCTTCGGCGCGTTGCGGAATCAATTCTTTGAACGACTCGGGCAATTCGTGAATCGTCAGCAGAAGATCGATTAGTGCTACGCTGTCCGCTTGCGACAAAGGCGAAAGCGCCAAGTGTGTAAAGTTCGCCGCGTACATATCGCCGCCCAGTTTTTCGATCTGTGGAGCCGCCGCGCCTTCGGCAGGACGTGAGTTGCAGTAGATCATCAGGGGTGCGCTTTCCACGCTACCCACCAAGAACTTGAGCAACTCGAGCGAGATGTTGTCCATCCAGTGAATATCTTCAAAGATCAGGATGAGGGGTTTTTCTTTAGCCAGCGCAATCAAGAGTTCGCGGACAGCAATAAAAGTTTGCTGTTGTAATTGTGGCGGAGAAAGATGGCGGATGCGCGCTAGCAGTTCTTTTTCAAAGATTCGAATCGAAAAGAGGTGTTCGATATAGGGCAACACATTGCTCACATCGGCAGAGGGCAGGAGATTTTCTATCGTGCGTTCGATTTTTTCGCGCGCGATTTCTTCCGAGTCATTATCGGCAATTTTGAACAGCGTCCGTAAAAGCTGAAAGAAAACCCCGTACGCGGATTGACCATATGAAAGGCAGGTGCCTTCCAGCGTGTTCACCCATTTGTTTGCGAGATAGCCCTTGAGTTCGGTCGTTAGACGCGACTTGCCGATACCGGCATTGCCGGTGATTAATACGATGCGCCCATGTTGATGGGATGTCAGATCATCGACCGCTTGACACAGCGTGGCGAATTCCGTTTCGCGTCCGATCATGGGCGCGCTCAAGCCAGGAATGCCGCGCACACGTCCGGCGATCTGGCGCGGAGCAATTGCCTCAAAGATGTCCACTGGCTCAACGCGATTCTTGACGCGGATCGAACCTAGCTCGTGAAATTCAAAGAGGGGTTTGGTGGCTTCGTAGACGGGGCGGCTCACCAAGATCGTCCCAGGTTCTGCAACGCCTTGCAAGCGGGATGCCACATTAACGGTATCGCCGAGGGCGGTGTATTCCATCCGCAAATCTGAACCAATACTACCGACGACGACCGTGCCGGTATGGAGACCAATTCGCACGCGGAGTGAAATACCCAAGCGCGGTTCGAGGTCGGCGTTGATGCGCTTGAGCGCGTCTTGCATTCCTAGTGCCGCACGAATCGCGCGGGCGGGGTCGTCCTCGTGCGCAATCGGCGCGCCGAAAAGCGCCATCACCCCATCGCCCATGACCTTATCGATGGTGCCTTCGTGTTTGTAAATTTCTTCGGTAAAAGCTTTGAGAGTGCTGTCGATAAACTCATAGACGTGCTCAGGGTCGAGCTTTTCGGCGATCGCCGTAAAGCCGCTAATGTCGGAAAAGAGCACGGTGACGTTGCGCCGTTCTCCTTCGATCTGCTTGCCCACGCTAGAAATTTTTTGGGCAAGCGCATCCGGCATTGCTAAGGGCTGATGCGCTTCGACGCTGGATCCGCGTTCGGAAGCTCCACCCAGTTTTGTGCCACAGTTTCCGCAAAATTTGAAGTTGACGGGATTTTCAAAACTGCAGCTGGGACAAACCTGGGTTAGGGGAGCCGCGCATCGCGCACAAATCCTTGCGCCTATGGGATTTTCGCTACTACACTTTGGGCATTGAATTAACATACAACATTTTTGGATATTATTGGAGGGTCTTTTTCATTATACTCTATTTCATTCTGTGGTGGAAATAGGAAAAAAGGCAACTTGTCGTTAGCAAGTTGCCTTTACATTGTTTCTAGTAGATTCTGATCCAATCCGCGCAAGAGTTTCAGCTATACGAACGCGCGGACTTATCGTTTGGTTTGTTTGCAATGCCCTGGTTTGAGCAGAGTCAAACCAGAAAAGTTAGATGATCCTACTGTCCGGGCACAACCCAGTTGTTACCCGCGTTGCCGTTGTTATTGCCTTGCAATCCAGGCGGTGGAACAACAAAGCATTGCGCGTGACCGCCGCTCTGCGCGTAACCCGGCGCGCAAGGATCGTCGTAATCCATCCCAGCTGAAACAATAGGGATGGCGACCATCAAAAGCAACGCCACTAGTACGAGAACGAACAACATTTTTTTCATCTTGACCTCTCTTTTCCCGTTAAGGAATTTGGTTTGCCAAGCCTTGCCATTCCAATTTGGAAATCAAAAACCTGTCTGACCGCTTCGCGGAATAGACAGGCTTGGAATTATCTATCCCACTTCGGCGACTGGGCGATCATGGCGCGGTTTGCGCTTTAGACCCCTAGCTTTGCGTCCCCACCTTTGGGAGGGTTTGCCTTTTCGGATGGATTGGTAATAAATACTTTTGATTTCGCCATAATAATACAATGCCCAAGAATCATCTGCAATAGTACCATAGTACTTTTAGGTGATATATTTTCTGCTTATCGGTATCAGCCAATTCACATTTGAACACCCCCAAAGATGGCACTTGATTTTTGTACCGCCTTCAGCGATAATCTGCCCACCTCACGCAGTTCCAATTCCTTTGACTATTGCATGAAAAAACGAATCGCCATGAAATCGCGAATTATCTACAATCCATCCGCTGGCATGCACACTTTGCGCGAAGATTTGAATCGCGTAATTGCAGTACTGGTCGCGCGCGGATGGTGGGTGGAGATTTTGGAGACGACACATTCTGGCGACGCGACCCGGTTGGCGCGCGAAGCGGCGACTGCAAAATTCGATGTGGTGATTGCTGTCGGTGGCGATGGAACGGTCAACGAAGTAGCGAACGGTTTGGTCGATTCGGAAACCGCGCTGGGAGTGTTGCCGCTCGGTACAGCGAATGTGTGGGCGAAGGAAATGGGACTGCCGCTGGGCGATCTGTTCACGGCGGCGCAGCGTCTTGCCGATGCGGATATCCGCTCGATTGATGTGGGCGAAGTCCGGAGCGAAAATATCGCGCCGCGCGTTTTCGTTTTGTGGAGCGGCTTCGGACTCGATGCGATGATCACGCACGATGTGGAACCGCAACGCGATATGAAGCGACGATTCGGCGCGCTCTTCTTTTGGCTCGTCGGCGTGCGCGATGCGTGGAGTTATCGCGGCAAGCGCGTGACGATGATTTTCGACGGCAAGCGAACTCGCAAGCGAGTGATCATGGCGTTGGCTTGCAACGCGCAACTCTACGCTGGTATCGTCCGCATTGCGCCAAACGCAAAACTCGACGATGGGCTGTTGGATGTGGTGGTGTTCAAGGGGACAGGATTCTGGGCAACGGCGTGGCATCTCGTGCGCGTGTTTTTCGGCGCGCACGTACGCGATCCGCAAACTGAAATCCGTCGCGTTTCATCTGCCACGGTGATTGGGAAGAATCTTCCGTTGCACGTCGATGGTGAACCCATCGGATTTGCCCCCGTTGAGATTCGCGTGCGCCCGCGCGCCTTGCGCGTGCTGGTACCGAAGACGGCGAATCAGAGTTTGTTTGTTGATCGTTTGTAAGGGCGACCCTGGTGGTCGCCCATTCGCTGACACGTTGGACAAAAATGTGTGCCGCGTTGTCCCACTACCGTTTTCTGAATCGGCGTACCGCAGCGACGACACGGACGTTTCTCGCGGTCGAACGCGCGCAGACTATCTTGGAATCCACCGCTGACGCCATTCACGCGCGTATACATCACGTCAATGCTCGTTCCGCCCATCGCAATCGCGCGTGTCAACACTTGACGAATCGCGCGATACAAGCGCCCGCGTTCTTCGCGCGTCAACGTCTCGGCTTTTCTCAGCGGATGCAGACGCGCATACCACAACGATTCGTCCGCGTAAATATTTCCCACGCCTGCTAGAAAAGTTTGATCGAGCAATAACGGCTTCAAGTTCCCGCGTCGCGTTTCAAACAATTTGTGAAACTCGCGCGACGAAATCTCTAGCGGCTCTGGACCTAGCTTGCCCACCACTTGATCTGGATCATCGACCAGCCACATTCGCCCGAACTTGCGTGTGTCGCGGAAGCGCAACTCTTTGCCATTGTCGAGTTGAAAACACACGTGCATGTGCTTGTCGCGCGGCGCATTGCGCGGATCGATGCGAAATCCGCCGGTCATGCGGAGGTGAACGAACATGTAGCGCGTGATGTCGGCGCGACGCAAGTGAAACACCAAATGTTTGCCGCGCCGGGTCATCGCTATAATTTTGTTACCCTGAATCTGCTTCGCAAATTTCGCCGCGCTGGGTGTGGCAATCGTGCGCTTCCAACGCACGGTTGCGCCGACAAATGTGCGACCGACCAGGTAGGGTCGCAAATCGCGCACAGTTGTTTCGACTTCGGGTAATTCGGGCATTTTCGATCCTTGAGAGACAGGTTCGTAGTGCGCGATTCACACTTGCACCTAACGCAAGTGCAGGTGTCGCGCAATGAATTGCGCACTACGAACTTTCACTTTTGTTGTAACGCGGCGCGCACTGAACCCCTGGCTTGTGCCAATCGCTCGCGGGCTTGCTCCGGCAAAACATTTGCCAATTGGCTTACAATCGCCGTCTTCACTTCGCCGCTGCATTTCATCAGCAACGCATCGGCATCGTCCGTCGCAAGATGACATTCCGACGCGACAATTCTTCGCGCGCGTTCGCGCAACTTGCTATTCGTCGCTTGCAAATCGACCATCATATTCCCAAACGTTTTACCGATGCGAACCATCACGCCGGTGCTGAGCATGTTCAGCACCATTTTTTGCGCGCTGCCCGATTTGAGTCGCGTCGAGCCGCTGATGATTTCAGGACCGACGACCGGAGCGATGCTCACGTCCGCGATTTTCTCCAACGGCGACGGACGATTGCATGCGAGGCTCGCCACAAACGCGCCACGACTTTTTGCTTCGCTCATCGCGCCCAACACATACGGCGTTCGTCCGCTCGCCGCAATGCCAACCACGCTGTCCCGATCCGTCACGTTGATGGAAGCAATGTCGCGTGCGCCGATGTGCGGATCATCTTCCGCGCCTTCGATGGATCGCGTGAGCGCGCTGGCTCCACCCGCGATGAGACCGACGACCTGATCAGGCGATGTGCTGAACGTTGGCGGACATTCCGCCGCGTCGAGCACACCCAAGCGTCCCGATGTTCCCGCACCGACATAGATCAATCGTCCGCCGCGCAACATGCGTTCTGCAATCGCGTCAATCGCGGCGGCGATGTGTTCAGCTTCCAATGCGACGGCGGGCGCAACCTGGGCGTCCTCGTCGTTCATCAGGCGCACCATTTCGAGCGTGGTCAGTTGGTCAATCGCGCGCGAACGCGGATTGACCGATTCGGTTATCAACATTCATCGTGCCTCAACGCAGTTACCCGCGAATCGCGCGAATCCTCGCTAAATTTTTATTCGTGAAGATTCGCGTGATTCGCGGGTAAAAGAATGCTAAAATTACTTCCTGGAGTAATGTCGCCCATGATGACGGGATGTTGTGCGCCGGTACAACTTGGCAGATTGCCGGGGCGACCGTGAATCGTTTCGTATGCCATTACCGCAAACGCGACGGCTTCTTTCGCCTCTGGGGCAAGACCCAGGTCGGTGTGTTGATAAACCTGGGTCGGCGCAACGCGCGCGCGAATCATTTGAACGAGCGTTGG
>Ga0334722_10006696_pt1 | contig 11318 bp, 11 predicted proteins | sample C3_bottom_MG_FD_207210 | JGI IMG/M metagenome (GOLD analysis project Ga0334722, IMG submission 207210) | Sediment microbial communities from Yellowstone Lake, YNP, Wyoming, USA - C3_bottom | ecosystem: Environmental > Aquatic > Freshwater > Lake > Sediment | place: USA: Wyoming | collected...
GCGATTTCTTCTACACCCAGTTTCTGGTGATGTGGTACGGCAACCTGCCCGAGGAAACCGGCTACCTCATCAAACGCATCCGCTTTGAGCCCTGGCACACCCTCTCCTGGGTGGTGCTCTGCGCCGGTTTCATCATCCCCTTCGTGCTCCTCCTGAGCAGCCAGATCAAGCGGAAACCTGCGGCCATGCTGGCCCTTTGCGGTTTGATTGTGGTCGGCATGTGGCTGGAGCGCTTTCTCCTGGTGGTTCCTTCAGTCTGGCCCGGCTCGGAGCTGCCCATCGGAATAAGCGAACTGGCGATCACCGGCGGCTTTCTCGGGCTGATGGGGCTCTGCGTTACCACCTTCCTGCGTATCTTCCCGGTGCTGCCGGTGGCTGATCCCCTTTTCCGCCACCACCTGGAGTTGACCAACCAGGAGGAGGAATGATGAGCAGCCCGCTCCCGAATCCCATCGGCAGCTACCGCTGGCTGGCCGTCGCGTTCTTGCTGGTTGCGGCCATGCTCGGCGGCTATTATTGTTATCCCCAGCTGGGGCTGGGGCCGCAACAGCCGATCCCCTTCAGCCACCGGGTCCACGCCGGGGTGAAACGGATCAGCTGCCGCTTCTGCCACCCCTTCGTCGGCCGCTCCAAACACGCCGGGCTGCCGGAGGTGCAGAAATGCTTCTTCTGCCACAACTACATCATCCCGGACCACCCGGAGATCCAGAAGGAGCGCCGGGCTCTGGAAACCGACAAGCCCATGGCCTGGAAGCAGATCTATTTCGTCCCCGATTACGTCAAGTTCCAGCACCGGCCGCACATCGAGTTCGGCAAGATCGATTGCGACGTCTGCCACGGCCCGGTGGAGACCATGGATCGGCTGGTACCGGTGAATTTTCAGATGGGCTTTTGTATTAATTGCCATAAGGAAAAGAACGCTCCGACCGATTGTTGGCTGGCTTGTCATCATTAGACGGAATGATTGATACTGCAGTTGTACAACACTCAATACCCCCCTCACCCTGACACTCCCGAAGGGAGAGGGAATATCTCCTTCTCCCTCCGGGAGAAGGCCGGGATGAGGGAATGAGACGAATCATCACTTTCAACTGCAGTTTGTTAGGTAAATTTCACCCCGGAACCACATGAACCTTCTTGCCCTCACTCGCTCACCCCATGCAACCGTCAAGGGCTTCTTTCTCTCGGCGGCGGTCTGGTTCGTCATCGGCACCGTGGTCGGCCTGATCGATGCCACCCATCTGGCCGCCCCGGAACTGCTGGGCAACATCCCCTGGTTGGTCTTCGGCCGCACCCGGGCCATGCACACCAACCTGGTGATCTTCGGCTTCGTCGGCTCCAGCCTTCTGGGCGCCGCCATCTACCTGGTGCCGCATCTGGTCCGGGCCGAGCTCTTCAGCGAGCGGCTGGGCCGCCTGACCCTCTGGCTCTGGAACCTAACCATCCTCGCCGGTACCGTTACCCTGGCCGCGGGTCACTCCCAGGGCCGGGAGTATGCCGAGTGGATCTGGCCGGTGGATGTCGGGGTGCTCACCGGCCTGGCCCTGATCTTCTTTAACCTGTTGCGGACCGCCGCCCGGCGCACCGAGCCGGTGCTCTACGTCTCCAACTGGTACATCTTCGCTGGCCTGGTCCTCACCTTCTGGATCTACTTCTTCGGCAACGCCATGTGGAACCCGGAAACCGGGGCCATCACCGGCATGCCCGATGCCATCCTCGCCTGGTTTTACGGCCACGGCATCGTCGGTCTTTTCCTCACCCCCCTGGCCGTGGCCATCGCCTACTGGGCGGTGCCAGTGGTTTGCCGCGCCCCGCTCTACAGTCACTCGCTCTCGTTAATCGGCTTCTGGTCGATCCTGATGATCTACATGCACATCGGCACCCACCACCTCCTGCAGACCCCGGCCCCCGACTGGCTGAAGGTCATCGCCATCTCGGGGAGCCTCGGCATGCTGATCCCGGTCTTCACCGTGCTGGTCAACCTCTGGCTGACCATGCGCGGTCGCCTGGGCTACGTGCACAGCGAGGTGGGCGGCAAGTTCATCATGGCCGGACTGGTCTGGTATCTCTTCACCTGCATCCAGGGGCCGCTCCAGGCCCTGCCGATCATCCAGCGGGTCACCCACTTGAACAACTGGCCCATCGCCCATTCCCACATGGGGGTGCTGGGCTTTGCCGGCACCATCGGCCTGGGCGGCATCTATCTGATCCTGCCCCGGATCACCGGCCGCCCGTTGTACAGTAACCGCCTGGCCGACCTCCAGTACTGGCTGGTGCTCATCGGCATGGCCGGTTTCTTCCTGGTGTTGACCGCCGCCGGGTTGATCCAGGGCACCGGCTGGCTGAACGGTGAGACGGTTTACCGGATGCTGCCCGAGATCCACATCTACATGGTGCTGCGGGTGGCCCTGGGGGTATTGATCGTCGGCGGGGCGGCGATCGGCCTCTATAACATCGGTCGCTCTCTGCATCAGGCCGAAGCGCCGGAGGAACGGCCATGAAGATGACTCCGCGCCTGGTCATCGGCGGCAGCTTGATCATTTTCAGCTCGGTGCTGTTCATCGTCGTGGTCCTGCCCTGGCTGACTATCCCCGAGCAGCCCTCGGAGAGCTTCCGACCCCGCACCGCCCTGGAAGAAGAAGGCCGCCAAATCTACGTCAACAACGGCTGCATGTACTGCCACACCCAGTTTGTCCGCAATATCGACTGGTCGGAAGGCGCCTTGCGGGTGGCCCGTTCCGGCGATTACGTGGCCGACCGGCCCAACCTGGTCGGCACCGAACGCACCGGCCCCGATCTCTCCCAGCAAGGCGGTGAACACCCGGACGACTGGCACCTGGCCCACTTCACCAACCCGCGCTTCACCAGGCCGGAATCGGTGATGCCCTCCTGGACCTTCCTGGGGCCGGAGAAGGTGAAGGCGTTGACCGCCTACGTCCAGAGTTTGGGATTCAAGGATGCCGACCAGCGCACCAGTCGGCAAAAGGAGTGGAAGTCCCCGGCGATCACCGCCTACGAGGCTGGCCCCGAGGCCAATATCCGCTGGTTGCACAGTCAGGTCGCACCGGGCTGGGCGACGGTGGCCAACCCCTATCCGACCACCGCGCCGGATCTGGAACGGGGACACCGAATCTACGAGAGCTTCTGCATCGGCTGCCACGGCCCGGTGGGCGACGGTATGGGCGAGGCCGAACCCTACCTTTACCCACCGCCCCTGAATTTCACCCTGCTGAAAGGGCGGGGGATCACCGGCGGCATCCTTTACTACCAGATCATGAACGGCATCACCGGCACCGGCATGCCCTACTTTAAGATGGACCTGGAATCGGCCAAGATCTGGGATGTCGGCAACTACATCGCCACCACCTTCATCGGCGAGAGCGACGCCGGCAAAGGTGCGCGCGGTATTGCCGCCGCCAACGAAACCACCAGTGCCGTGGTTAAGGGAGGCGGCCAATGAACTACGTTCTTGGGTGGCTGGGGCTGGTGAGCATCAGTCTGGGGCTAAGCCTGGTGGCCTTTATCTGGGCGGTGCGCAACGGTCAGTTCGGCGAGCAGCAGCGGCTGCGCTACCTGCCCATGCGGGGTGAGGCGGCGGGAATAGCGCTGGCCGCTCCAGGGAAGAAGCCACTGGAGGTTTGGGTGTTGATCGGGATCGGGCTGATGGTGGTCGCCATATTTGTGACGGCAGTGGTTATATCGGTCAGCCATGGCTGAGGGGCTTTGCTGAAAAATGTAGGGCGGATGAAGCGCAGCGCATCCGCCGCTTCACATGCGACGTTAAGGACACTGGCGGAAATGGTGGAACCGCTCTACTTGTTCCACCCTACGCTTCTAATTGTACGAAGTCTGGGTAAATTGCTTAGGCATATGGGGACAGTTGGAGCTTGGATCATCTTGGGCCGCCCAATTTTATTACGAGCACATAAATAGTTTCCGGCAAAATCCCCCGGAAAGCCTCACGGAGAAAAGCCATGCGCTACTTCATCCTGCTCGACTTGCAACACCTGGTGCTGGCCTTTTTTCTGGGCCTGCTGGCGGTGCTGGTCGCCTATCTGGCCTGGTGCGGCTATCCGGCCAGGGAAGCCACCGAAGGCGAGTTCACCGATCACGTCGCCGACCGCCATGCCCCCTCCCGGCCCCTGCCGCCGCTACTGGTAGTGATCTACACCGGGGCGGCGCTCTGGGCGCTGGCCTATGCCGTGGTCCGGGGCTTCTTCGGCGGGCCTATCAGTTGAGCGCGAGACGGAGAGAAGCTATGAAACACCCTGAGCAAATCAACCACAACGATGAATCGTTGCGCGACTGGCTGGTCCCGCTGGTCCTGGCCCTGGGGTTCCTACTCTGGGGGCTCGGGATCTATTTCGCGGTCGGGGTCAAGTGGCCACCGGCCTGGAATTTCGGGGCAGTGCCTGATGTTCCCGGCCTCTCGAAATATTCCAGCTCCGGCCGCACCCCCATACCCAGCGTGGCCTCGCCCTACCTGCACGAAGGGGCGGAGCTGACCCCGCAGCATGTCCGGAACCTGCCCCAGCCCGAGACCGCCCACACCCCTCTGGAGCGCCAGCCATGATTGCCACCACCAGCCGCGCTTACCACCTGTCGCTCCTTCTGGTCGTGCTTCTGCTGGCAACCGGCTGCGATTACGCCCGGATGACCGATGACGAGGCGGTCAACACCTACGGCAAGAAGATGCCCGCCGCCCCGGAGCACACGGTGCCGGTCAACGGCGGCATTGAGGATCTCAAAGCCAGTGATCCCAATACCCTGCGCAATCCGCTGGCCGTCACCCCGGCTACAATAGCCCAAGGCCGCACCGCCTATGGCTATTACTGCCTCCACTGCCACGGCCCCATGGCGGACGGTCTCGGCACCGTCGGCCAGAGTTTTTCGCCCCTGCCCGCCGATTTGCGCCTCGCTCCGGTGCAGCGCCAGGGTGATGGCCAACTCTTCGTCAAGACCAGCCTGGGTTACCAACGCTGCCCGCCCCTGGCCCTCACCGTGGCGGAGCAGGACCGCTGGGCGATCATCAACTACCTGCGTACCCTGGCCACCGCCCCGCGCCCATGACCACGTTGGAGCACCAGCATGGCTGCCATCTCTGCGGCCTGCCCCTGGGCAGCAACCCGCGGCAACTTGCCGAGGGCGATGACAAACACGCCTTCTGCTGTCGCTGCTGCCTGCATGTTTACCAAATCCTCGCCGCCACCACCGGCCCGGACGCTGATCTCCGCGCCACCAGCCTTTTCCGGGACTGCGCCGCCGCCGGGCTGATCCCCGGGGGCCCAAACCCTGATCCTAGGGAAACCGACACCATCCCGCCCGAGCAAACGGCCGAGACCAGCGAGTTTACCAGCACCATCGAAGGCATGTGGTGCCCCTCCTGCGCCTGGGTGATCGAAAAGGTCCTGAGTCGCACCCCAGGCGTGAAAACCGCCACGGTGGATTTCTTCAGCGACCGGCTGGTGGTCTGCTATCTTCCGCAGCAATTGGGTGAAGCGGAGATCCGCAGCCGGGTCGCCGGGCTCGGCTACCGCTTGCGGGCTGGTGACACACCGGAGGGTGGTGCTGATCGGGAGCAGTTAATCCGCCTCGGCCTCGCCGCCATTCTCGCCGCCAACATCATGATGCTCTCCATGCCCATCTACGGCTGGGCCGGGGAGTTGGGCGCCACCGGCCTCAACTCCCTGGCGGTGCCACTGCTGCTCCTGACCACCCCGGTCCTTTTTTACTGCGGCTGGCCGATCCTGGCGCGCGGCCTGCGGGGCCTGGCCGGGTTTAATTTCACCATGGACGGACTGATCGCAGTGGGCAGCCTCGCCGCCTACGGTTATTCCCTTGTTAAGATGGCCCAGCACCAGAGCCAGCTCTACTTCGACAGCGCCGCCATGCTCATCACCCTGGTTCTGCTGGGCCGCTTTCTCGAACGCCGCGCCCGGGTAGGGCTACGGCGAGGACTCGGCCCGCTGCGCGAATTGACCGACGGCAAAATAAGAGTGCGCAAGGATGGGCGAACCCAATGGCTGGCCACCGGTGAGCTGCAAAACGGCGAGCACTTCCTGGTTGAGGCGGGGGAAATGGTTGCGGCCGACGGCCAGGTGGTGGCCGGAAATGGTGAGGTGGACGAGGCCTTCCTGACCGGCGAGGCGCGGCCACTCAGAAAAAATCCCGGCGATGAAGTCCTGGCCGGCAGCACCCTGGTTCATGGTCGTCTGGAACTCACCGCCACCCGGGTCGGCCCGGCAAGTTCCTTAGGACGGATGCTGGGCATGGTTCAAGAGGCCCTCCACTCCAAAAACCGGCTGGAGGAACTGGCTGAGCGGCTGACCCGCCGCTTCGTCCCGGTCATCTTCCTGCTGGCCGGGGCCACTCTGGCAGTTCTCCTGCTGCGCGGCCACTTCTTTGCCGAGGCCCTCCTGCGCGGCCTCACTGTTCTGATCGTCTCCTGCCCCTGCGCCCTGGGCATCGCCACCCCCCTGGCCAAGGTTGCCATCCTCGCCCGGGCCCGACGCCAGGGGATTGTGGTCCGCAACAGCAGTGCTTTCGAAGTGGCGCGCCATCTCGACACCCTGGTCTTCGATAAGACCGGCACGGTTACTGAGGGGAGCTACACTCTGCGGAAGATTCTCGCCCCGGAGTGCGGCGAGGCGGTGGCCCTGGCCCGGGCCGGGGCCTTGGAAGAAGAGTCTGACCATTTCCTGGGTCGGGAATTGCGGCGACTGGCCGGGGCGGCAAACCAGGCGGAGCTGACCGCCGCCGACCGCTGCCTCCACCCAGGCCTGGGAGTCAGCGGCCAGGTGGCCGAAGCAACCACCGGGATCGGCAGCCGGGCGTTGATGGCCCAGCTTGGTATGCAGCTACCGGAAGTTTTTGCCGGGAAGGCGGCAGCCGCCGAGGCCGAAGGGGCGACCGTGGTCTTTCTCGGCTGGGGTGGCCAGGTGCAGGCCCTGTTCATCTTTGCCGACCTGATCCGACCCGGTCTGGCGGCCATGGTGGCGGAGTTTAAGACCGCCGGCCTCGAACTCCATCTGCTCTCCGGCGATTCCCCGGCCACCACCGCCCGGGTCGCCGCCCAGCTGGGAATCACCAATCATCAAGGAGGCTGTCCGCCGGAAGCGAAGGTGGCCTATATCCAGGCCCTGAAGCAGGCGGGCAAACAGGTGGGGATGATCGGCGACGGCTTCAACGACAGCGGCGCCCTGGCTGCCGCCGACTTAGGAATTGCGGTGGGCACCGGGCCCTCCCGGCTGCTGGCCGAAGGGGCCGACGTCACCCTGCTCGGCGACCCGGTCCGGCAACTGCCCGAGGTCCGGCAACTGTCGCGGCTTTTGGTCACGGCGATCCGCAGCAATCTCACCTTCGCCGTGCTCTACAATGCCCTCACCATCCCCATGGCCGTTCTCGGCCTACTCAACCCGTTACTGGCCGCCATTGCCATGTTCGCCAGCAGCCTGACTGTGATCGGCAATACCCAAAGGCTGGCCGGGAATTACAGAAGCACCATAGCAGGGGGGGACGAGAAAACAGGGACGAGCGAGGGGATCAAGGCCTCGACCATATTGTCGACGGGAAATGAAATTTAACCAACAAGTCAATACGGCGCTTATTGGCTGTTTCCGCTAACCCCACCCCGACCCTCCCCTTGGCAAGGGGAAGGAGTTTACGAGTGCATGCGAGAGCAGAAAGCCTCCCCTCCTTATCAAGGAGGGGTTGGGGGAGGTTTTGAAAGGATAGCCGCTGTCGCGGCAACTGATTATACTCACGCAAAACCGCCAACTCCTGCCAAGGATCACGATCAAGATGAATCCCCAACCTCCCCCCGCCCCCTACACCGGCCTAGGCCGTCTGAAACTCTTCCTGGCCCTCTCCCGCACTCCGCATGGCCTCTTGGACCTGGCCACGCCGGTGGTGGCCGCCATCTTCTGGCTGGGTGGCCTGCCGTCCGGGCCGGTCATGGCCCTGGGAGTGGTCGCCGCCTTCGCTGGCTACACCGCCGTCTACGCCTTGAACGATCTGGTCGATTATCGGAGCGACCGGGAAAAACTCCGCCGCTCCGACCCGGAGCGTCAGGCCGGATATCTCGACGCCGCCCTGGTCCGCCATCCCCTGGCCCAGGGTTTGCTGACCATCACCGAGGCCCTGGCCTGGACCGGGTTTTGGACCCTGATTTCCCTGGTCGCCGCCTGGCACCTTAACCCGGTCTGCGCCCTGATTCTGGTGGCGGTCTGTGTTCTGGAAGGGATTTACTGCCTGCTGCTGCGGGTCAGCCAGCTGCGTGCCCTGATCAGCGGGATGGTCAAGACCCTGGGCGGGCTGGCTGCGGTGTTCGCGGTGGATCCACACCCGGAACTCGGTTTGTTGCTGCTGCTCTTTCTCTGGTTGTTCTTCTGGGAGATCGGCGGCCAGAACGTCCCGGCCGACTGGTATGATTTGAAAGAGGACACCGCCCTGGGGGCGCGGACCATCCCGGTCTATTACGGCGTCAAAGGGGCAAGCACCATCGCGCTGATTTGCTTGGTGGTAAGCGTGGTGATCGGCGGAATCTTCCTGGGTCTGGCCCCGCTGACCCCGCGCTGGCTGACCATGCCCGGCGCCCTGATTGCCGGTTTTGGCTTGCTGCTCCGGCCGGGCTGGTGCCTATATCAAAAGAGGCGGCGCGAGGAGGCCTCGGCTTTGTTTAACCGGGCCAGTTACTATCCGTTGAGTCTGCTGGTGATCGTCGGACTGGCACTGCTGATGCGATGACAAAAGAACTTGGCTGGTGAGACTTGTAGGAGCGACCGCCTGGTCGCGAATCGACCGACCAAGATGGCGAAGGGTCACACCCACCTGTGGCACCAGGGAATTCGCGGTCAGGCGACCGCTCCCACAGGAGGCATTCGGCAGCTTTTGGTTTATTTCTTCTCCAGGGGAAAAGTTAGCATCGCCCCGAACCAGCCGATCACACTCACCAATACCGCCAAAGAACCAACCAGAAACAGATAGCCAAACCGCGCCGGGCCGGGTTGGGACAATATCTCCGGTACCCGCAGCCGCCAGATTATGACCCCGGTGGCCCCCGCCAGCAGCAGAATCGAACACCAGAGTTTGATCAGCACCGGCCGGATCGGCCGGGCCTGGTAGTTGATCCACCAGGTGGTGAAGCCGGTGGCCATGGCCAGGGGCAAAAAGAGCACCAAAGCCACCAGACAGTGCAGGGCGGTGGCGCCAAAGCTCGGGCTGCCGGTGACCAGGGCCAGAAGGGTAAAGCCCAGCACCGAGAAGGTGAAGACGATGGGGTAATGAACCAGCATCGGATGGGGATGGCGGGCCAGAAAGGGCACCCGGGCCAGCAGCCCCTCCAGCCAGGGTGGCAGGGTGGCAATTGCCGCCGGACCGCTCCTGGCTTTGATCACCCCAACCTGGGTGACCCGCTCGAAAACCTCTAACCCATGCGGCGCCGCCGCCAATTCAGCGGAGAGATCGTTGCCGGCCTGATGCCGCCGCATATGGTTGCCACCCTTCCAGAGTTTGCTGCCGCTCACGTCATAGACCTTGCCGTCCCGCGCCAGATATACCGGCTTGCCGGGTTCCTGGCCGTTGAAGTTGGCCAGTTCATCAAGATCGAATTCCTTCATTTGGTTATTTCCGAGTTTTGAGGATTGCAAGGTTGTTACGCGTGGGCACTAAGGCTTGCCCACTCTACGTTTGACTCCTGCGCCTGGGGGCCGTAATTACGATTCTCCGACTCAATCCTGCTCTGATCCAGCTTCTTTATCCAACGCCTGATACTGCTCCATAGTCATACCCGGCAGCTTCTTCAGGAAGGCCACCAAACCCCAGATCTTCTCATCGTCGTGGGTGACGCCCCAGGCCGACATGGCGGTCATGCGGATGCCGTTCTTGATGATCAGGAAAAATTCGGGGGGATCGACATCGTCTGCCTCCAGATGGGAGAAATTCGGGGGTTGCGGATTGAGGCCCTTGGCGAGGTCAGAATCGCCCAGCCCCGGCGTCCGGTGGCAGCCGATGCACATTTCACGGTAATGAAGGAAACCCTCGTGGACCAGTTTGGGGTCATCCAGGTTGGCGGGAACCTTGACCTGCTTTTTGCGGACCTCCAAGGAGTGTTCGCGGGTGGTGAGCATGGCCCACTGCAGCAGGGCGGGGTCTTGCCAGCGGGCGGAGACATTGAAGCACCCCGAGTAGATAAAGGCCAAGCCACCGGCCAAGGTGGCCAGGAACACGGAGAGCACGGTACAACTTACTATTCTGACGGTACGCATGGAATTTCACCCGGGTTGAATTTCATTCAGGTTAAGGCAAGAGGCTTGCCAATTGCCATCAAGAATTGAACCATCGCTCCAAGGGTAACTCAATCTACCCCGATCATTAAACAGGTTGCAGTGTTAGTGCCTGTTCTAATTTGTTGAATTACTAGCGAGTGGACGAATTTGAGCATCATTTTCCCCACGTCGGTACAACCAATTCGAGAGCAGAAAATTTTTGAAATACCCGATATTTTTGTCTCACCCAAGAGGACTAGTCCTGACCAGCAGGACAAATCTTTATTCAAAAACAACCTGGTCTTTAACCCTACGGTTGTTACTTATCTAAGCCAAGGGATTACTAGATTAACTATTCGCCTTGCTAACTATCTCTACAAAGGCGATTTTGAAATTTTTGGGGTGAACAATTAAATCCGCCCTTATGTTTGGTACATTATTTGAAGGGCTTTTGTAAGCCATCATATTATATTGTTGCAGCAATTCCGGAATTCTTGGGCATTACCAAAAAATTTGGAGGAAGCATTATGGAAGTCACCCGCAGGCAGTTCGGCAAGATCTGCGCCACCGGGCTGGTCAGTTCCAGTCTGGCGGCGCTGGGATTTTCCCCCGACGAGGCGTTGGCGGAGGTGCGGGAGTTCAAGCTCTCCGGCGCCACCGAGACCCGCAATACCTGTCCCTACTGTTCGGTGAGCTGCGGCCTGCTGATGTACAGCTTTGGCGATAAGGCCAAGAACAACGTGCCCTCCATCTACCACATCGAGGGCGACCCCGATCATCCGGTGAACCGTGGCACCCTCTGCCCCAAGGGCGCGGGACTGCTGGATTTCGTCCATAGCGCCAGCCGCCTCAAGTATCCGGAGTACCGCGCCCCCGGCTCTAATGAATGGCAACGGATCACCTGGAATGATGCCTTTACCCGGATTGCCCGGCTGATGAAAGATGACCGGGACAAAAACTTCATCGCCAAGAATAAGGACGGCCAGACGGTGAACCGCTGGTTGACCACCGGCTTTCTCGCCGCCTCGGCCTCCTCCAACGAGTCGGGCTACA
>Ga0334722_10006697_pt1 | contig 11318 bp, 9 predicted proteins | sample C3_bottom_MG_FD_207210 | JGI IMG/M metagenome (GOLD analysis project Ga0334722, IMG submission 207210) | Sediment microbial communities from Yellowstone Lake, YNP, Wyoming, USA - C3_bottom | ecosystem: Environmental > Aquatic > Freshwater > Lake > Sediment | place: USA: Wyoming | collected...
CTGCACGATGATCCTCGGCACCGTCGTCGGCGTCGCGCAGACCAACATCAAGCGCATGCTCGCGTATTCGAGCATCGCCCACGGGGGCTACCTGCTGGTGGCACTGGTAGCGGGCAGCCCGGCGGCCAAGGCGTCCATCTTGTTCTACGTGCTGGTGTACGCCATCACCAATCTCGGCGCCTTCGCGCTGATCGCGCTGCTCGGCACGCCGGAGAAGCCGCTCGACGAGATCGAGGACTACAAAGGCCTCTGGTACTCGCGGCCGATCGCATCGTTCCTGCTGACGGTCTTCCTGCTGTCGCTTGGCGGGTTCCCGCCGACGGCCGGCTTCGTGGCGAAGTGGTACGTCTTCACGGCGGCCGTGGGCACCGGCCAGTACGCACTCGCGATCATCGGCCTACTGACGAGCGTCGTCTCGGTGTTCTTCTACCTGCGCGTTGTCGTGATGATGTACATGTCCGGCAAGCCGGAGAACGCGCCGGCGACGATGCCGTTCCCGGCGGTTGCCACGGCGGCGCTGGTGGCATCGGTCGTCGCGCTCTTCTACCTGGGCGTGCTGCCCACGCAGTTGCTCAACCTCGCGGTCGCGTCCATCTCGACCATCTTCTAGTCGTCTCCGCGGCGCGCGCGTGGGCCTGGGAGCGCCAGACGCCAGCCTGGCCGGTCGACGTCGACCTCGCCAGCACCGTCAGCAGCACGCGCTCCGTCCGCTCCCACGAATCCGTCAACGTTTGGATATCGCCGCGATGTCCCCGTCCTGGAGGTGCGCGGCCCAAAGCCAGTGACGCCGGTCGTCTGCATCGTCCTGCACCTGCGCAAGCACCAGCCACCCCGCCTTCAGCGCTGCCACCGGAAAGGCCACGATGATGGCAACGTCACGATAAGGAAGGGTCCGGGTTACGGGAGACAGGAGCTGCGCCGGATCGTGGGATAGCCACAGAGACTTGACCACTGTGGAGCCGATGCAGCCTGAGTTCTGTGAGACACACGCTTCGATCATGGGGGCGTGGAGGCTGGCGCTCGAGTCACCTTTGCGTTCGTCGCGGAAGGCCACCCATAGCACCGGAGCCCGCCAATCAACGGGGACGTCAGCGGCAGTAAACGTCTTCCCCTCACTTCTTGCGAGCCTTGCCGCCAAACCTATTCGCGCGCGTGGCGAATAGGCGACGGCCGTCACGTCTACCCGTTTATCGAAGTAGAGACCGCGGGGAGCAACTTCACCCCTCAGCCCAGCCTGGATGGCGTCATTGACTTCGAGATCTGTGAGCGAGCCCGTTGTCAGCGGGGTGGAAGTGGCTGCCGGGGGGACTTGAGCCAGGACGAGGCCTATCACGAGTGCGGTGAACATGACCAAGTGTACTTTCCTGTTTGATGTTAGCAAAGGGGTGAGGCGAAGGGGCATCCAAGACTGAGACTGGGCGTCCCAGTGTCGGTAAGTCGTCGCCTCCAGGGCGAATCTCGGATTACCCCATGCCACGCCAATCATCTCTCTCACTTGGCTTGGTTAGCCAATTGCTGTCGAACGGGCGGGTCAGATGAGTATGAAGTAAGGCACGGCTTGTCGCCGCAAGGCTTCGCCGCAGGACCCACTTGAGCTCCGCCTGGAGGACGAAACAGTTCGGCACTGGGTTTGCCGGTTTCAATGTTCGAGAGCGTGATTCTGAGGCCGTTTAGGAACACTTTTGCGACTGGGTGAAAGTTCAGTTCTGGCACGATGAAGATGCCGTTGTGCGAGTCCCACGAAACAAGCTACGGGTGTCGGCGGTTCCCACCGTGGCGATAGTTGGGGCGGACGGTGTGACCAAGGTGACGTTCGTTGGCGTTCTTTCTCAAACGGAAGAGAACAGCATAAGAACCCAGTTATTTGGCCATTAAGGAAACACTGTTTAGGGATTCCGAGCACGACGGCCAGCCGCGAGGACATTGAGAGCCAGGATGCCGGGCTGGAGCCCGCACGTTCGACTTCGCTCCCTTCGATACGCTCAGTGCGCCCTGAGCCACGTCGAAGGGCGGCGATCCCAGCCCCCCGCGCCACATCCGGCCTATCTGAGCACGGCCAGCACCGTCAGCAGAACCCGCTCCGTGCCCTTCCACGAGTCGGTCGTGTCGAACGCTTCGGCGGGGGAGTGTGCGCCAGTTCCCGATCCGCCTCCACCAATCGTGATCGCCGGGATGCCCAGGCTCATCGGGATGTTCGAGTCGGTGGACCCTTCGCCGAGCGACAACGGCAGACCGAGATGCTTGTTGACGGTCAGCGCCACCTGAACGATTCGCGCCGTCTTGCTGGTCGATCCCGCAGGGCGTTCGCCGACCTGTTTCACGTCCACCGTCAGGACCGCCGCCTTTCCCCAGCGGGCGTTCTCGTCTGCCACGGCCTTGGCCACGATGTCGCGAAATGCCTTATCCACGGTCTTCAGCGAGGCCGGGTCTGGCGACCGCATGTCCATCTCCAGCCAGGCCTCGGACGCGATCGAGTTCACCGACGTGCCGCCGCCGATCCGCCCGACGTTGAACGTCGTCTTGGGACTGGTGGGCACCTGTATGTCTGAGATCTTTCCAATCGCGCGGCCCAGGGCATGAATGGGATTGGCCAGGCCGAACGCGCCATAACTATGGCCGCCGGGTCCCTTGACCGTCACCCGGTAACGATAGCTTCCGACCGCGACGTTCGTGATGCCGTGACCAGTCCCGTCGATGGAGATGAACTGATCGATCTGGCCCTTGAGCGTCTTTGCAAACAACTCTCTCGTGCCGCGGAGGTCGCCGAGACCTTCTTCGCCAACGTCCGCTACGAACGTGATCGTGCCGGGTGTCTGGACGTTTGCCTGCTGGAGAGCACGCAACACACCCAGCATCACCGCAAGTCCCCGGCCGTCGTCACCGATGCCTGGCGCCTTCAACACGGCACCATCGCGCTTGACGCTGACATCGGTGCCCTCGGGGAACACCGTGTCCAGGTGGGCCGCCAGCACCAGGTGGGGATGGGCGGCCGCGCCCGGCCGGACGCCGATGACGTTGCCGGCGGCGTCGATGCGGACATCCTTCAGGCCCGCGGCTTCAAACTTCCGCTTCAGCACTTGTGCCCGCTGCGCCTCTTTGAACGCCGGCGCCGCCACTTGAGTGATCTCAATTTGATCGGCGATCACCTGTGCTTCGTTCGCCTTGGCGAGCGTCAACGCCTGGCGAACGGCCGGTTCGGTGCTGAGCTTCGCCACGGACGCCGCCAGATCCTGGGCGGAAGAGCCGGATGGAAGTCCGGCGAAGATGAGACCGCTGAGCAACACGGTGAACACCGGCGACCGATGAATGCGAACCAGGTTGCGGATCAAGGAACCCTCCAGCACATCGAATTGAGATCAACGGCGAACCCGGGGCTGAAGCCCCGGGGCTACGTACTCATCAGTCTTACTGAATCGCCAGCAGCGCCTCGACGATCCCGTCGTCTTCATCTTCGAACACCGTCCGCAGGTCCAGCACCACCCGATCGTTTTCGATGCGCGCGATGACCGGCCGACCCGAGCGGCGCAGTTCAGCCTCCAGCGAATCCGGCGACAACGACTGGTGCGTGACGGCGAGCAGGCGGGTGCCCAGCCGCAAGTTGGGCGTGGTGCCGCCGCCAACCGTCGATTGCCCGTCAATGATTGCCGTGCGGTAGCGGCCACTGGCACGAAGTGCCTCCGCCACGCGCGCCGCCCTGGCCTCGATAGCGGCCGGCGTCTGGGTCACCATACGAATCACCGGAATCGTCTCGTGCGCCCGGCCTGCGGCGTATTCCGCCAGCGTGCCGGTGAGCGCGGCGTACGTCAGCTTGTCGACCCGCAGCGCCCGCATCAGCGGGTGCCGCCGGATAACCTGGATCAGGTCGCGCCGGCCGAGGAGGATGCCGGCCTGCGGCCCGCCGAGCAGCTTGTCGCCGCTCACGCAGACGACGCCAATGCCTGCAGCGAGACTGGCCTGCACCGTCGGTTCATCGCGAAGCAAGGCGTCCAGGCCCGGCACGTCAGCAGGACTGATCCCGCCAAGCTGCGTCGCCAGCGACAGGCCGCCCAGCAGGTTCCCGCTGCCGAGATCCTCGACGACCGTCACACCCCGATCGCGCCCGAGAGAAACAAGTTCCTGGAGCGACGGCTGCTCGGTGAATCCTTCAATCGTGAAATTCGATCGATGCACGCGCAGGATCAGCCCGGTCCGATCCGTAATCGCTTCGGCATAGTCTGACGCCCGCGTCCGGTTGGTCGTGCCTACCTCGCGGAGCGCGGCGCCGGATTGGGCCATCACGTCCGGGACACGGAATCCGCCGCCAATCTCGACCAACTCGCCCCTCGAGACAATGACCTCGCGGCCATGCGCCAATGCGGCCAGCATCAGCATCGTTGCCGCTGCGCAGTTGTTGACGACCACCGCCGCCTCTGCGCCGGTCAGGCGGCACAGGAACGGCTCGGCGTGCGTGTCGCGATGACCACGTTCGCCGCGCTCGAGGTCGTATTCCAAGGTGACGTAGCGTTGCGCCAGCCGTTCGATCTCTGCCACCGCGGCTGGTGCGAGCGGGGCCCGCCCGAGATTGGTGTGGACGATCACGCCGGTGGCGTTGATGACGGGACGAAGCGTGGACTGGAACGCGCGCGCAAGTGCCTCGCGGACGCCGCACTCGATCAGGGCCGCGGCCTCTTCACCCGACGCCGGCGCGCGGGTCAGCGCCGCCCGGTCCGCGAGCTGCGAGCGCAGGGCATCGGTCTCCCGCCGCAGCGCCTCGATGACGGCGACGTGCCCGTACTCGGCCAGCAGGTCAGCCACACCGGGCCGCTGGCGGAGTTGCTCGATCGACGGGATGATTCGAAAGTCCGGCATCACGCTGCCTTTGTCGTCAGCCAGGCTGGAGCCTGGCGCTCCCAGGCCGGCACGCCGCCTACGTCAGTCGCCTACCGCGTGGCGCTCCCAGGCCGGCACGCCGCCTACGTCAGTCGCCGGCCGCCTGGCGCTCCCAGGCCGTCACGCCGCCTACGTCTGTCGCCTACCGCGTGGCGCTCCCAGGCCGTCACGCCGCCTCGGACGTCACGCGGGTCTGAAGACCCGCGGCTACATCTGGTCGGTACGTAGCCACGGACCTTCAGGTCCGTGACCTGTGATTGCCCCTCACCGTGCACTCAGGATACCATCGCCTCTAACTCGATGGCCGACTCGATCCCACCGCCTGACTCGCCGGCGCCCGCGACGCCGATGGCCAATCCGACGCCGGAGTTCCGCCCGGGCGACCGCTTCTGGCCCTACGCCCAGCTGCCGGAGGAACCGTCGGACGAGGAACTGGCCCGCTTGGACGGCGACCTGCTGGAGGCCCTCCTCGAGAAGCCGCAGGCCAGGCCGTTCTCGTACACCGTCGTCTTCGCGCCGTTTGATCTCCCCGAGTACGAGCAGGCGGTTGAACTGGCCAAGGCCTCGGGTGACTATCTGGAGTCGGGCAAGGGGCCGAGCTTCCGCCACCGGGCGCGGTTCAAGCCGAGCCAGGTGGTGGCGATGCACCGCCTGTGGGAGCTCATCACGGCCAACACCACCTGCGATGTCCTTGTCGACGACCGCGCCGTGCCGTTTGCGCGTGAGTTGTGGTTGCCGCTTCTCTGGTATCTGCTGCCACACTAGTGCCGCCCGTCTCCGCATTCGATTCGGACTTTGCGCACCTCGAAGCCGACCTTCGCAAGCTGGAAGGCGAGTACAACATGTTCTTCGCGGGCCAGCTGCCGCGTCCGCCGTGGGAAACGCGGACGGGCGTGGAACGCCTGGTGAAGCGTCTCGAGCGGATCGTACACGCCACGGGGGCCTACGCCGACCGGTTCAGGTTCCAGACGCTCCAGGCCCGGTACGCGACGTTTGTCGACCTCTGGGACCGCGGCCTCCGCGCCCGCGAGGAGGGCCGCCCGGGTCCGTTTGCCTCGCGGCGGCGCGGCGAGGCCGCCGAGTCCGTGTCCGCCAGCGATCGAATCGTCCACGTGAGCCTCTTCGCCGATCCGATGCACGAGATGGAGAAGCTGCACGAGCTCTACGACCGGCTGACGGACGTGCGCCGGGAACTGGGCGATCCGCAGGTGCCGTTTCACAAGTTCGCCGGGTTGATCCGCGACCAGGTGAAGGCGCTCCAGCAGCGCGGCGCCCCAGAGGTCGCCTTCCGCGTGGCGGTGCGGAGCGGAAAGATCTCGTTTACCGCCCGGGGGCTGAAGGGCGTTCGGCCGAGGGACTGAGTGGGAATGGAAGGGGCTGGGCGGGATGCGGGGGCTATCAGAAAAACGACGCCCGGGGCAGCTGGTGCAGCCAACCCCGGGCAAGTTCTTTGGACGCGACGCTAGACTTTTGTGACGTTGCCCGCCTGGGGGCCCTTCGGGCCATCGACGATCTCGAACTCGACCGCCTGACCTTCTTCCAACGACCGGAAGCCGTCGCCCGAGATTGCGGAGTAGTGGACGAAGACGTCGCTGCCGCCTTCACGCTCGATGAATCCATACCCCTTGGCGTTGTTGAACCACTTCACCTTGCCTGTAATGCGCATTCGTGCCCTGCCTTGCCTCTTGGCGGCGCCAGCGGCGTCGCGCGCCGTACCAACCCCAACTTCGAGGACGGGGTGTACTACTCAGAAACCGCGCGTGCGGCTTGCGGCGTTGGCCCTACAACGCCTGGATCGAATAATACCGACCGGTTTCCCGGAGTGTCAAGAACGCTACCGAGTGGTGGGATAATCGTGTCCGGTTGTCCTCAACCCCCGAACGAGGGAGAGTCATGCGCGCACTGATCAGTGTTTCGAACAAGTCCGGAGTCGTCGAGTTCGCACGGGGCCTGGCCGACCGAGGCGTGGACATCATCTCGACGGGCGGGACCGCGAAGGCGCTGGCCGACGCCGGCATCCCGGTCGTCCAGGTGGCGGACGTCACAGGCGCGCCGGAGATGATGGACGGCCGGGTCAAGACGCTGCACCCCGTGATCCACGGCGGAATCCTGGCGCGCCGCGACCACGAAGGCGACCGGGCGGCGCTCGCCAAGTTCGGCATCGAGCCCATCGATATCGTCGCCGTCAATCTGTACCCGTTCCGCGAGACGGCCGCGAACCCGGACACGCCGTTCGACCACGTCATCGAGAACATCGACATCGGGGGGCCGTCGATGATCCGCAGCGCGTCCAAGAACTTCCGCGACGTGCTCGTGGTGGTGTCGCCGGCCGACTACCCGCGCGTGCTCGACGCGATCGACCATGCCGAGGGCGCCAGCCCGGCGTTCCGGCTGGAACTGGCACGGAAGGCGTTTGCCCACACCGCCGAGTACGACACCGGCATCGCGAACGAGCTCGAGGCGGTTGCCGTGCAGGACCGTCGTTACGCGCGGGTGCCCAAGACCGACGAGCTCGGCGCCCGGCTGCTCATCGCCACCCGCAAGCTGCGGACGCTGCGCTACGGCGAGAACCCGCACCAGCATGGCGCCTGGTACGTGCCGGGCGACCTGGCGGAGTCCGATATCCCCTCGGTGCTTCAGGGCAAGGAGCTCTCGTTCACGAACCTGCTCGACGTCGACGCCGCCTGCCGCATCGCCACCGAGTTTGCCGAACCGGCCGCCGTGGTCATCAAGCACACGAATCCCTGCGGCGTGGCCACGGGCGCCAACCTGGCCGACGCGTACGTCCGGGCCCGGGATGCCGACGCGCTCTCGGCGTTTGGCGGCATCGTCGGCTGCAACCGCGAGGTCGACGAGCCGACGGCGCACGCCATTGCGTCCACCTTCATCGAGGCGGTGATTGCCCCGTCGATCACCGACGCGGCGCTGGCGATCCTGGCGGCAAAGAAGAACCTCCGCGTCGTCGTCGCCCCGGTGGCCTTTGGCATGGAGGCCTCCCGCGGCCGGGGGATCGGGCGCCTGGACCTCCGGACGGCGCTCGGGGGCGTGCTGGCGCAGGAGCAGGATCGCGTGGTGGAGGCGGGCGAGCCGTGGCCGGGCGCCGGCGGGCCCGAGGTCGTCACGAAGCGCGCGCCGACACCCGAAGAATGGCAGGCGCTGCGATTTGCGTGGCGCGTCTGCGCGCACGTGAAGTCGAACACCGTGCTGTTTGCCAACGTCGACCGGACGCTCGCCGTAGGCGCGGGCCAGATGAGCCGGGTTGATGCCGTCAACGTCGCCACCGCCAAGGCGGCGGGGTCGAAGATCCCGCTGCTGGGATCGGTCGCGGCGTCTGACGCGTTCTTTCCGTTCCGCGATGGGCTGGACGCGGTGGTGGCGGCCGGTGCGACGGCCGTGGTGCAGCCGGGCGGGTCGGTCCGGGATGCGGAAGTGATTGCCGCGGCAGACGAGCACGGCATCGCGATGGTCTTCACGCGCCGCCGGCACTTCCGGCACTGACACGCGATGCACGGACCTGAAGGTCCGTGGCTACGTACGGGTGTAGCTGCGGGTCTTCAGACCCACGGAATCAGGTTCACGCCCCAATCGACGCCAGCAGCTCCGCCGGCGTCACCGTTGCGGCTCCAAAGCGCGACACCACCACGCCGGCGGCGAGATTCGCCACCTGCGCGGCTTCGGCGAGCGTGGCGCCCGCTGCCAGGCTGAGCGCCAGCGCCGCAATCACCGTGTCGCCGGCGCCGGTCACGTCGGCCACCTCCCGCGCCACGGCGGGGAAGTGCACGTTCGCGTCAGGACCCACCAGTGACATCCCGTGTTCGCCGCGGGTGATCAGCACGTTCCGGCAGCGTGCGCGTTCGGCGAAGACCGCGCCCGCGCGGTTCGCGTCCTCGTCCGTGCGGATGCGCAGGTGGGTGGCGGTCTCGGCCTCGAGATTGTTGGGCGTGATCACCGTCGCCCCGCCGTAGTAATCGAGGTGCGGCACCTTCGGGTCCACCAGCACGGGGATCTGACGTGACGCCGCCAGGCCGACGATCCGCGCCACGATCGACCTGGTCACGGCGCCCTTGAGATAGTCCGAGATCACTACGACGCCGCACGACTCCAGGTTCGCCTCCACGTGGGCCAGCATCGCCGCTTCGATGGCCGGCTCGGCGTCGTGGTCGCTCTCGTAGTCGACGCGCGCCACGTGCTGGTTCCGCGTGGTGACGATGCGCTGTTTCGTGGTGGTGGGCCGGGAGGCGTCCCCGACGAGGCCCTCGCCGCCGACGCCCGAGCGCCGCAGTTCCTCGCGCAGCATGTCGGCCTGTCCGTCCCGCCCGACCAGGCCCACCAGCTCCACCACGCCGCCCAACGCGTGCACGTTGTTGGCGACGTTGGCCGCGCCGCCCGCGTGATAGACGTCACGATCGTGTTCGACCACCGGGACCGGCGCTTCCGGTGAAATCCGCGTGACACGGCCGATCACCGTGTGGTCGAGCATCACGTCTCCCAGGATCAGGACGCGCGCGCCCGGGAAGCGGGCCGCCAGATCGCGAAGCCGTGCAGCTGAAAGCGACATCATCGATACCCCAGGGTCCGCTACGTGTCGATCGATCCGCCGTCCATGCCGGACTTCGGGCGCTCGGCTGCGAACGGCAACGTGAGCAGGACGAGGAAGAACATCAGGAACAGGGAGGCGCCGAAATTGTGTTCGAACATCCCGGCCGCCAGCATGCCGGCGATGGCGCCCAGCCCGGTGGCCGCCAGGTACGGCGACCGGCCGCGCCGGAACAGGCCCAGCAGGCCGGCGGCCGCGCTGCCGATGAACCAGATCCAGACCCCGAGGGCGAGCAGGCCGCGTTCGGCCGCGATCTGCATCGGCACGTTGTGCAGGTGGGGATTGATCCGTTCGACGGCCTCGGGATCGCGGAACCGCACGTAGACCTTCTCGACCATGTTCGGACCGACGCCCGTCAGCGGGTACGCCGCCACCATCCGCGCGCCTTCGCGAAGCATCGCGACGCGGTCACGGTTGGTGGGATCCTTCAGGTCGAACATCGAGTACATCCGCTGCGTCAGCTGTGCGGGCGCCACCGCGAAGAACAGCGCCAGCAGGATGGGCAGCGCACCGATGAGCCGGAAGTCCTTCATCAGGAACAGGACCGCGAGCGCCACGCTCGTGCCCACCCACGCGCTCCGGGTGAAGGTCAGCGCGAGCGCCACGAGGAGGGCCGGGAGCACGATGGCCGGCCACGCGCGATCGCGCTTGTCGAACAGCAGACGTGCCGCCGCCGCCGTCGTCACCATCATCAGCAGCCCGGAGTACTGCATGTAGTGACCGATCGTGCCGTGCGGCCGCTGGCCGAGGTTGTCGAAGTGCAGGATGCCGTACTGGACGACGCCGTACGCCGCGCTCAGCGCCCCGACCGTGATCGCGACGGTGATGGCGGTCCGGGCCCGCCCGGCGCGGCCGAGCTCGTAGGTGATGGGCACGACCGCATACAGGAGGAGCTGCTTGCAGTCGGCGAGGCTCGCGGCCGGCTCGACGGAGAACACCGCGGACACCAGCGTCAGCACCGCGTAGGCCAGCAGGGGCCAGAAGAACGGCGGCGCGTCGAACCGGACGCGGCGCGTGACGAGCAGGCCGAGCCACAACAGGGCCAGCACGGCCACCAGCGCCTCGGCGACAAAGATCGACACCTGGATCGCGCCGACGAAGGCGAACAGGCCCCATACCGCCAGTTGTTCCAGCCGTACCCGCTTCATGTCGTCACACCTGACACCTTCACCTGGCCGCGTTCGCGGTCGAGCGCGCGTTCCGTGGCGGTGATCACCGTTTCCGGCGGGATGGTCCGCAGGCACCGGAAATCACCGGGCTCGCACCGCCGTTGATCGCACGGCCGGCACGGCAGCGATCCGACGTCGACAATCTCGGTGGCGAGATCCGGCGACCGCCACGGGCCCCACACCGTGTCGGTCGTCGGACCGAAGATCACCACCATCGGCGTCCTGGTGGTTGCCGCCACATGGGCCGGTCCGCTGTCGCCGCCGACGAACACGGACGCTCGGGACACCAGGTTTCGCAGTTCAGACAGGTCGAGATCGCACATCACGGCAATCGCCGCCGGATCGACGCCGCGCTCGATGGCCAGCCGCCGGATCCCGTCCGCCCGGGGCGCCTGCGCCGCGCCGGTCGTCAGGATGATACGCCGATTCGCCGATCGCGACGACAAGGCCGCCACGACGCCGGCGAAGCTCTCCTCGGGCCAGCGGCGGAATTCGTTGCCGGCCCCGACGTGCACGACGATCCAGTCGGTCCCGGCGTCGGTTCCCAGCGTTTCCTGGCGTGCGGTGACGCGCGCGGCCGCCCCGTCGTCCTCGGCCATCTCGACCGGGTCGGTCGCGGGCGTCGGTGCCGGCCGGCCCGGCAGCAGCGCCTGCACCAGTTCCCACTGGTTGAGCACCGAATG
>Ga0334722_10006698_pt1 | contig 11317 bp, 10 predicted proteins | sample C3_bottom_MG_FD_207210 | JGI IMG/M metagenome (GOLD analysis project Ga0334722, IMG submission 207210) | Sediment microbial communities from Yellowstone Lake, YNP, Wyoming, USA - C3_bottom | ecosystem: Environmental > Aquatic > Freshwater > Lake > Sediment | place: USA: Wyoming | collected...
CCGAGGAGATGATGTGATAGACGGCACCGGCGTATTCTATGCAGAAAGGACGGGTCGTACAGCGAGGTTAGCATGAAATAAGCAGAATGTTAAAATAAAACGGGCTGTTGCCCAAGCCCAATTTTGTCTCCCTGAACGTAGTGAAGGGTCTGCCCTCACATTGTAAATGCGAGATTCTTCGCTGCGCTCAGAATGACATTTTAGTCGTAAAGTCATTTGAGCAACAGCCCGAAAATACCTGACCCTATGATGTTTGCTATGATGTTGGGGCTTTATAGTACCGGAGTAAAAAACAGCTGCCGGATGCCGTCAGGGAGGCATCCGGCAGCGACTCCTTTACGCGGCCTTCGCCACCGTGCTCTTCCACTCCATGACGATCTCCCTGACGAAATCGTCAAAGGTCCGGGGCTTGTGCCCGAGGAGCTTTTGCGTTCTTTCGAGGTCGTCCTTCGAGGCGATCATCCCGTTGTCCTGGAAGAACTGATACATGATGCGCATATCGGCGATCAGGAACACCGGCATCATGTCCTTCATCTTTTCCGCCCAGGCATTGATATCGTCTCCGCTGTAGCGAACCGCCCGCCCGAGGTGCTTCGTATAGATCGCGGCGATCCCTTCGCCGGTCAGGGTATCGGGTCCGTGGACCTCGTACGTCTGGCCTTCGTGACCGGATTTCGTGAGCGCGTTTACTGCACAGTCGGCGATGTCTCGCACATCGACACGGTTCAGCCCCTTCTTGCCGACGGGCTGGGGATAGACGCTGTACTGCATGATCGCGGACTTCATCCCGAGATCATTCTGGAAGAAGTTGTTCGGCCGGAGGATCGTGTAGGCGATCTTCGAATCCTTGACGGCCTGCTCCACCGGGAGTTTGCTCCGGAAGTGCGGTATTTTTTCCGACCCTTTGGGCATGGAGACCGACATATAGACGATCTTCCTGACCCCGGCCGCCTTTGCCGCGGACACGGCAAGGAGCCCTTCATCGGTCTCGTTCAGCCCCACGGCGTTCAGAAGAAACATGCTGTCGATGCCTTTGAATGCCGCAGGAAGCGTATCGGGATCATCAAGGTCGGCCACATACCCTTCCACGCCTGTTGGCAGCTTTTTCAGTTTATCCGAAGAATGGCTCATGACCCGAACGTTGCCCCCCTGTTTGAGCAGGCCTGCCACCACCATGCTTCCTACCATACCTGTTCCACCTATGACCAGTGTCTTCATACTGCACCTCCTATCGCTGCTCACCGTAAGTCTTCATTTTTTTTGTTGAGTTGGGTGTGAAGATGCTTGTGTGAGAGGGATATATAAAGGTTGACACCGTCAGAGCGACATGTCAAGGAGACCGGGGAATATAGTGTCTATTAGTACTGCGCTTTCATCATTGACGAGGCATTTTCCCGCGATGGATACCAGTCACCGCCTCTTTTCTCCATCTTTGCTATCACATGCTTTGTGGAGTCAGGATTATATTGTTTATATCGTCCACAACTTCCCTGCTTCATTCAGTATGCTCGCCACCATCCTCGAAGAACACATAATTATTGAAGAGGAAAATAAGGCCGGCGGTAATGATACTGATGCAGGCGATCGTAACTCCCAGGGATTTTCCGTACCATAGCTCGACGAACCAGCGCTTAAGATCAACCGCGAGTACGAGCAACTTGCCGCCATAGAGTTCCCGTTTATGGAGTTCCATCTTGTCCGGCACGACGGAATACATCGTATCGCCGACGAAGGTATATCCCAGAACGCTCTCCCGTTCTTCCGGTGCGAAGAGATAGATTGCCAGGCCGCTCCCAAGGCCGAGCAGCAGAATGATCGCGCTGAAGAGATTCCAGCGATAATGCTTATCGGACGTGCTCCCGTTCATGGCCTCATTTGGAAGATCAAGCAAAAAGTATGAGTTACGATGAATTCTTTTTTTCTGAACTCGTCCTTCTTACTGCTTGAATATCTACTCCAGCCGTCACGGACTAATACACCCCTTTGGTATTGAGGAACTCGCCGTATTTGCGGTCCTCGTCCACGATGTGCTGCACCAACCACGACTCGAAGAACTTCATGAAGGCCGCCTTTACCGGCACCACGCCGATACCTGCCTGCGTTGCATGTACCATGACCTGACTGACCAGGTCCTTGTGCTGCGAGCGATGGGTTTCCGTGTCCGGGTAACGGTAGAGCGTCATCAGCTTCTCTTCGGCCTCGAAGTGATACTTCGTGTACTCCACCAGTGCAATGAACACCTTGGCTGCAGCATCAAGGTCGACATCCTTCTGGAGGTGCTCGATGATCGCATTGCCGATCTCCATGAGCCGCATATGCTGGCTGTCCATCTGGGCCACATTGATCGAGAACGTATCGCGCCAGACAAAGCCGCCGTTCTGTTCGCCGCCATATACGGAGCGCACGGTCCGCTGATGATGACTATCCAGAAGTTTCCAGGACAGGCTCGGCACCTCGTTCAGAAGTTCGCCGGGGATCTGCAGTACCGATGTTTCTTCCGCCGCGCGCAGACCGAACAGGCGGTGTGTCTTCAAGATGGCGACTTCTTCACCGAAAAAGTCATGCGCCTGCAGGACCTCGATGACCGTACTGCCTGCTACGCGCTCGACCCGGCCGGAGCGGATGACATTCAGGACCCCAAGGTCCTTGTCGGGAATGACCTCGCCGGCCCCATAGGTCCGTTCAGACGATCGATCGACTATGAGCCCGAAGACCTCGACCGGGAGGCCTTCGGCAAACAGCTTCGTTGTTTCCAGAAATGCGCTCAAGCTGGCAGCCCGCTGCACGCGGTCCTGCAATCCATTCCGCTGGATGACCTCGGCGTACAGGCCGGCCGGCAGCCGGAGCACCCGTACAAAGGAAGATGCGCGGTAGGTGATCGGCGACGGTTTCTCATGGAGCACCATGCCGTCGCCGATAAAGGACCCGACCCTTAGACTGCCGAACAGATTCTCGCGGGTGCAGATCTTATCCACGATCCCGCTGATGAGAAGAAGCACTTCGCGGGGCGTCTCGCCTTCCTTGAGGATGATCGAGCCCGGGTTTATCTCAGTGATAGGGTTGTTGAGCAGCATCTGGAGATAGTGGAGCGGTACGCCGGGAAAATGAGCCCGCAAATAGACCCCCGCGTTGCCTTGCTGGAAGTCCGACTGCCGCGCCGCCAGCACATCGAACGTCCCGAAGTCCGCGCTGGAGCCGATCTCTTTTTCCGTCGGGGTCAGTTCACCGGCCCTATGGGCGAGCAGGATACGGGTGGAGCCGTCCGATCTGAAGTCCTTGGCATCGCCGTGGATCATGCCGCCGCCCACATCTATCTTCTTCAGGTCAGCGGGGACCAGGTAGGCCGCGCGGACCGCTTCGAAGGCCGCGCGGTCGAGGCCGGGCGCGTCCGGCTGATCAGTGACCATCTTTTTCAGGACATCGAACGACACGATGTCCGCAAAATGTGAGTACGTGCGATAGGCGTTTCCCGATAAGGTGCGAAAGGTCAGAATGTTGGTTTCCACGGGATGCGGCGAGAGGATCGGCATCACCTCCAGGCCGTCCACATCGTTCCAGGCATCGAAGACAAGGTCCCGGATGTCGAAGAAGTCGGCGAACCGGCTCTCCTCCATGCCGAGCAACGAGGACAGCTTCTTGGTCACGGAAGCCCGTACCAGCGGCGTTGCAAAGTAACGGATGCGCCGCCCCGCCTTCATCAGCGTGGTAATGCCGGCAAAGTGGTCGTCGTGAGCGTGCGTGTGGAACATGCCGTCCACCTGGTCGATGGCGATACCCAACGCCGCCAGGGTATGCGCGATCTGCGGACCCGCGTCAATAAGGTACAGGCGGCCCTGGAACAAGATGATGCTCGCCATGCAGGGCCGGTTGGCGTCCCAGCCGTCGCCTTCGCCCGAATGAATGACCGCAAAATACTCCGACTCCAGGCGGCGATATCCCAGCGGGTAGGGGCATTCAAAGTTCTCTCCCGGGTTCAGGTTCAGATCGACCGTTACCGTCTCTCCTTTATAGGCGAATTCGAATACGTTGGTCTTCACCCGGCGCAGGGTCACGCCCTCCGCGACCTCGAGCGCGCCGTCGGCAAGGATGCGGGCATCTATGAAGTCGTGGGTGGGCTTGATCTTCCCAAAGGCGAACTTCAGCTTCAGGCGCATCATCTCGCCGGCCTGCTTCTCGTCCACCCCGGCCTGCATGATCTCTTCACGCGAGACCAGTCCATAGTTGCCCCGGTAGATATAACGCACCTGGGACTCGACCTGCTCGGCAGCGCCGATCAGCATGGGTTTGCGGCCCGTATTGTTCGGATGATGGGGAATGATCAGTCCCTGTTTGTACAGCATCTGCAGAACCGGGAATTCCGCGAGATTCGCAAACTCTCCATTTTGGAGCGCAACGTCCGAAAGCAGAATAGCGTTGGGCCCGGTCTCGCAGGCGACGCCTTTGACCTCCTGCGGCAGAACCAGCCCGCGCTTGATCAAATGCTTGATCGCATCAGCAGGGCATCCGCAGAGTACGCGCAGACCCGCTTCCGGGATCTCGATCCAATGGATTCCTTGCGCAACCTCAATTTTCGTTATCCTCATGTTTCCACCCCCTCCATCGGGACCGTTTGAGGTCTTCATTGTTGAGACGCACTTGGAACAACTTTGGGGAACGTTGGTTCCTGCGGTGCATACCTGTCCCCGTCACGCGCTTCCAGGTTTTCTTTTCGACTTCACGGGATCAGACCTATATTGTTTCTATTCCCCTACACCGCCTTATCGCATCAACCCGGACCGCATTTGGCCAGGCCTTTACTCTTGGCATCAGCGCTTCCGTGTTTTTTTATAAACAGTCCGGCTTTCTTTTACGATGAACCCGACCTTCTTCTTCAGCTTTTCTTCAACTTCGAGTATTTGTCGAATCGCCTCGAACACTATCTGAAACTGACCATCGTATTTCTTTTCGAGCACTATGCAATGTCGAAATTACAGGAAATAGCGGCAAAAGGCAAGGTTCTTTCGATTTATACCCATACCCCCTCGCAATGCCAAAAAAGGCGGGCCCGGGTGGGTCCGCCTTGCGTAGCGTACAGTTCTTGCTTTAGGCAGTCAGGCTCACCTGGGCGAGAGGCTGCTTCGCAGAAAGACTCTAGGTATAGCCGACGCCACCGGAGAGCAGTCCTGCATTGGCCGGGACTTGTACGCCCGTAAGCGTTGTGTAGTAGCCGCTTGCTGCGGGGAGATTCATTTCACGCTTTCCTTAAACCATAGCACGTTTTCATGCTTCCCGGGGTCGACGAACTCGCCCATCTTCGGCGTGATGAACCGCACCTGTTCTTTTGCCGCGGCTGTCACGAAGCGCTCGATCGGCTCATACCAGCTGTGAAGGCTGAGGTCGAAGGTCGCCCAGTGGATCGGAACGATCGTTTTTCCCTTCAGCATCTTTGCGGCTTCCACGGCCTGCTCGGGAGTCAGATGGATGTCGGGCCAGTTCGCGTTATAGGCAGCGATCTTCATGAACGCGACGTCGAAGGGGCCGAACTTCTCCCCGACCTCCCTGAACTGCGCCGTCATTCCCGTATCGCCGGTGTGATACACGCGCCCTTTTTCCGCGACCACGACCCATGAGCACCAGAGGGTCCTGTTCCGGTCAAAGAGGCCGCGGCCTGAAAAATGACGGGCCGGCGCGGCGACGATGGTCATGCCGTTCACGTCGTGCTCGTCCCACCAGGCGTACTCGACGATCTTCGCGCCGGGAATGCCCCAGTCTTTCAGGATGGCGCCCAGACCGAGCGGCACATGGAACGAGGCTGTTTTGGACGCGAGCGCCCTGACCGTCGTCTTGTCCAGATGATCGTAGTGATCGTGGGATATGAGCACGGCGTCGAGGGCGGGAAGGTCCTCCGGCTCAAGCGGGGCGGTCTGAAAGCGTTTGGGCCCCATGAAGGGCAGGAACGAAGCGCGGTCCGAGAAGACCGGGTCGATGAGGACGCGCTTCCCTCCCAGTTCGAGAAGCACGCTCGAGTGGCCGAGCCAGATGAACCGGACCGCGTCGGAAGCGGGCCTTGCAAAAGAGCCCTTTGCCGGAACAACGGGCAGCGGCTCTTTCGGCACGCGTTCGCGGCTTCCTTTGAACAGATACTGATAGAGCGTGTCCCCGATCTTTCCCGGCTTCATCACCGTCGTGGGCTCGGAATTCACGAACACTCCGTTCTGGTAATTCTTTGCTCGTTTCATGAGGTCCTCTGCCATGGGCGGACTCGATACGTACCAGCCGCAACCCAGTCCGATCGCTGCGAAGAGCATGAGCGAAATAACGATGATCAATGCCGGGTGTCTTCCCCGGAAAATACCTTTTGTCTTCATAGAGGAGCCGTTTTCTCCATAGGCGCCTGCCCGATCAGGACCGCCGCTGCCCGAGCACGACCAGTGCCACGCTCGCTACGATGATCACCATGGCAAGGATGCCGTGCCTGCCTATCTGCTCATCGAGGATCCAGACGCCGAGCGCGACAGCGATAACGGGATTTACGTAAGCATAGCTCGTAGCAAGAGCAGGGCGCACCCGGGTCAGCAGATACACATAGGCGGTAAAACCGATGAGCGAGCCCACGATCGCAAGATAAACGACCGCGCCGATAGAGCGCCAGGTGGGGACGACCAGAAGGCGCTCTCCGATCATGGCGCTGACCAGAAGCACGATCGCCCCGCCGCAGATCATCTGGGCGGCTCCCGCCATCTGGCCCTTGGGAAGCGAGAGCTGCCTGCTCCAGACCGAGCCAAAGGCCCACGACAAGGCAGCCAGAACCAGGGCAGCGAAGCCCAGGGGGCTGGCCTGCAGATCGTTGTCGAGGTTCAAAAGCGCGATGCCTAAAAGCCCGAGCAAGAGACCGGCCCATTCAAGACGGCTTGGCCGGTCCTTCCAAATGACGGAGAACAGCACGGTCCAGAGCGGCGTTGTGGCGATCACGAGCGCTGCAAGGCCCGAGCCCACGGACTGTTCGGCATAGGCAACGCCCGCGCTTCCGCCGAGGAACAGGAACGCGCCGATCAGGGCAGCATTGCCCCACTGCCTTCCTGTCGGAGCAGGCGCGCCGCGCAGCCAGAGCACGACGTAGAGCCCGATGCCGACCAAAAAGAAGCGGATGCCCATCATGAAGAAGGGAGGCAGCTCCTGGAGCGCGATCCTGATGACCAGGTACGTGGAGCCCCAGGAAAGGTATACGGCAAGGAGCGCTGCGATGACGCCGGTCCGCGTTCTCTTCGGATCGAATGCTGTATCGTTCATGGATTGTAATTGTTCAGGTCAACATATCGGCCGCAGATTATGCAGATTTCGCAGATTAAAACAAACCTGAATCTTGGTTTTAAAAATCCGCGTCGCTTAGAAGCGCCTACTGTTGGCCATCTGCGAAATCTGCGGCCGAATACCGTTTCCGGTCAGTCCTTGTCTTTCGTCACGATCGTATATCCCGTAAAGCTTTCGCGGCTGTAGATCCCGGGCATGGCATGTTCGCCGGCCTGAAACACGAATTCCACGGACCTGATGCCCGGACCTTCCGTAAGCGTGTAGGTCGCTGTTGCCAGATAATCCTGCGCTCCCGACGAACCCATGGCTTCCGTCAGATACTTCTCGTTCCCGATCTCAACGACCACGGTCGGAGGCTCGACCTTCCGGAGCGTTATTCGGGGAAATTCACTTGGCGTGTGATCGCCGGTGACATGGGATAGCTCGGACTTTTCGATTGAATGGTTCAGCGCGATCACCAGTTTATTCATATCCGGGCTGATGTCCTGGATCTTTTTCCCCCGGATCAGTTTTGCAGCGCCCTCGGAATCGTAGTCCGTGCGCCAGACATAATTCTGCTCGTCCGCAACATAGCTGTTCTTCTTCAGCAGCATGGTCGCGGCGATCAGGCCGCCGAGCAGGATGACCCCGATCAAAATCGCCATAGAATATTTCTTTTCCATAAGGATCTCCTTAAACAACGTCTATGCGTCTCAACCGTCTCCAGGTGCCCCCCTCCCTTGATGGGAGGGAACCAAGGGGAGGGTGAAGTATCCTGCGCTCACGATCATCACCCTCCTAACTTCCCCCATCAAGGGGGAGGGATTTTTTTGACTTGATCTGCGGCCAACCGGGTTCATTCCGGCTTCATCCGCTTGACGATCTCTTCCCGCTCGCGGTCCTCGAAGATCCGCACCGTCCCGTACTCACCGTCATATCCCGGCGCGATATGCACCGCGCCTCTGCGCATGCGCGCTATTGCCTCGCGAATGAGCGGCGTGCCTGCCCGTTCTATGTCGTCCAGGGGCACGTCGAGCAGGACCTTGAACTCATTGCCGAGCTTTTCGAGCAGGGGAAAGTATTGGGATGCCACCTTCTTCGTGTTCACGCCGCACGCTAAACCTTCGGCAATGATCTCCGGCAGGGGAATGATGGAGAAGAAGGACGGTGCGTTCCTCGGCTTGTAGCCGGGCTCCCGGTCAGCCAGCTTCTCGACCCGGTGCATGACGCCGATGGTCAGCTTCTTATTGCAGATCGGGCAGAGGTTGTCGTATTTGATCGACTCTTTCGGCGTGAGGCTCACCCCGCAGTCCCGGTGGCCGTCATGGTGGTACTTGCCCTCTTCAGGAAAGAACTCGATGGTGCCGAGAAAGCCTTTTTTCGTCTTGAGGGCCGACAGCATCGCGCCATAGGAAACGTCGGTGCTGAAGATGTTCGCTTCCCGTCCGATCTTGGCCGCCGAGTGAGCGTCGGAGTTCGAGACGAGCGTGATGCGGTCGAGCGAGGAGAGGCGCCAGTTCATCGACGGATCCGAAGAGAGGCCGGTTTCAACGGCATGGATATGAGGAGTAAGTTCTTCGTAGCATTCATCAAGGGAGTCGAAGCCTGAGGCCGCGCCGAGCACCGAGAAGTGCGGCGTCCATATATGAGCAGGGATGCAGAAATTCTGGGGCGAAGCATCAAGAGCGGTCTGGAGCAGTCTTTTCGCGTCGAGCCCCAGGATCGGCCTGCCGTCGGACTTGAGGTTGCCGATCTTCGTCAGCAGAAGATTCAACCGCTCCGCAGCGGCAAAGTCCGGCGCGAGCATGACCGAGTGGACCTTCCGGGTCTTCCCGTTCTTGCTGTAGATGCAGCTGATCTCGGCCGAGAGAATAAAAAAGACGTCGGCCTTGCAGGACTCCGGAACATCGTCGGTCCGGTACTTTTTTCTGAGCGTGAACAGGCCGTTGCCGACCGGCTCAAGCTTCTTTTTCAACTCCTTGAGCCACTGGGGATGCGTGAAGTCTCCCGTGCCGATGACCGTGATGCCCTTGAGCTGGGCCCATCTTGCGATGCCTTCGGGGGACATATCCTTGCTGGTGGCGCGTGAATAATGAGAATGGACATGGAGGTCTGCTATGAATCGCATGGCCGGGATTATAACATTATCCGAAGTGCGGAGAAATATAATTTTAGTTGTTTCTAAACCATGAGACTCTCGCCAAGTCTAATTTAACCGCGGAGACGCGGAGGCGCTGAGAAAAGCAGTCTCTCTTGTTTACGATTTTTAACTCTTCCAGAGCCGTTGCAGTACTCCGCGTCTCCGCGCCTCTGCGGTAGATTCGATTTATGCGAATCATGAAAGATCACTCCGCCAGGTCTGCCTCAACCTCGAGAAAGAGCTGGACCTTCCTGCCGGCCACCAGACCGCCGCCCTCCATTGGTTCGCTCCCCCACAGGATCCCGAAATCCTCCCGGTCGATCGTCGTGGCTCCGGAGAAACCGATGCTCAGTTCGCTCCCGTAGGGGTTCCCGCGCGGCTCAGCGTACTCACCCTCGAACGTAACCAGTCGCGTGACGCCGTGCAGCGTAAGGTTGCCGCTCACGCGGCACCTATGGTTATCGAGCAGATCGACGGATGTGCTGCCAAAGGTGATGACGGGATACTTCAGCTGATCGAAAAAATCGGGTGAAAGCAGATGGTCGTCCCTTTTTCTGATGCCCGTACTCACCGTGGCAACGTCGATCTCGACCTCCACGGAAGCCCGCGACCTGCCCGCGGGATCGAAGAGGATCACGCCTTTTTTTATATTGAACAGACCACGCACAAAGGCAAGCGCCATGTGCCTTATTGCAAATGCAATGCAGGAATGGTCCGGGTCAATGGTCCATGTAGGCATATTCATCCTCCTGGCGGCTATCCTTGTAACAATTATACCCATTTTCGTTCTCCCTGCCGCCACAGGAGATGCATTTTTATTCCACGAAATGCTCTTAGCTATTGCCAAACAGGTATGAGAGATTTATAATCCCGCAACCAGGTTGTAGCGAGGGGGATCGGGTACGTGAACAAAAAAGCAGTTGCTCTTATCTCGGGCGGTTTGGACAGCATTCTGGCGGCAAAGGTCGTCATGGACCAGGGCTTTGACATCATCGGGCTCTACTGTACCTCGGCCTTCTCCAAAAGCTACGGGAACGAGCAGGACACCCATGCGGTCAAGGTATCGAGAGCTATCGGTATCGATCTGCGCTTGTTCGATATGGGGCAGGAATACATCGAGCTCGTGCGCAGGCCTGCACACGGTTACGGCAAGAACACCAATCCCTGCATCGACTGTAAGATCTTCATGCTGAGAAAAGCCAGGGCCATCATGGACGACCTGGGAGCCCCCTTCGTGGTCACCGGCGAGGTGCTGGGCCAGCGGCCCATGTCGCAGCGCCGCGACACGCTCTCGGTGATCGAACGGGACGCCGACATGCGCGGCCTGATCCTGCGGCCCCTTTCGGCCAAGCTGCTGCCGCCCACGAAGGCGGAGCTGGCCGGCGAGATCGACCGGGAGAAACTGCTCAGCATCAGCGGCCGATCCCGGAACGTGCAGCTTCGGCTGTCGGAGCGCTACGGTATCCGCGGCTATTCAGCGCCGGCCGGCGGGTGCCTGCTCACGGACAAGAATTTTTCAGCAAAACTGCGCGACCTCTTTGAGGACAAGGTTGCTATCGACCCGAACGATATCCGCTTGCTCACCGTGGGCCGTCATTTCAGGATCGACACGGGCGTCAAGATCGTCGTAGGCCGCGACAATGCCGAGAACAACGTTCTTCTCTCTCTTGCTCCCCACGGCTACCATCTGTTCCAGCCGCACGATTTTTCCGGGCCGGTGGCGCTTTTGAGCGGCACGCCTACGCCTGACCTCAAGCAGGCCGTCGGCAGGCTCATGATCACCTACAGCAAGCAGGTGCCGGGCCAGACCAGACGCATCCAGTTCGCCAATGAGGTCTTCGACCCGGGAGAGCCTCTGCCCCTGTCGATGGACGGCATGAAGCGGCTCGGCGCGGACAGTTAAGCTCC
>Ga0334722_10006699_pt1 | contig 11316 bp, 9 predicted proteins | sample C3_bottom_MG_FD_207210 | JGI IMG/M metagenome (GOLD analysis project Ga0334722, IMG submission 207210) | Sediment microbial communities from Yellowstone Lake, YNP, Wyoming, USA - C3_bottom | ecosystem: Environmental > Aquatic > Freshwater > Lake > Sediment | place: USA: Wyoming | collected...
CGAGCAGGCCGGCGCCATGGCCGTGGAATATTCCCTGTCCTGCCCCCAGGGCGGCGACGGGACCAAGGGTGACATCGTCTCCCAGGACCCGGAACTCGCGGCCAAGATCATAGGCTGGGTCATGGAAGTCTCCAACCCGGACATACCCAAACTTTTCAAGCTGACCGGCGCCGTTACGTCCATCTACCAGGTAGTTGACGCCATCCGGAAGGTCTATGAAAAGTATCCGCATAAGAAAGCCGGCATCACGCTGGCCAATTCTTTCCCCGCGCTCGCTTTCCGCAAAGGCGGGAAAGGACGCTGGGAGGAAGGTGTCATCGTCGGCATGAGCGGCGAAGGCGTGGCCCCCATCAGCAATCTGACCATCTCGAAAGCTTCCAAGCTGAACGTGCCCATCTCCGGCAACGGCGGCCCGATGGATTACAAGGCCGCGGCCCATTTCCTGGCGCTCGGCGCGCGGTCGGTGCAGTTCTGCACCATAGTGATGAAATACGGCTTCGGCATAATCGACGAGTTAAATTGGGGCCTGAGCCACCTGCTGGAAGAAAAAGGCCTGAAGTCGGTGCAGGAGCTGATAGGCATCGCTTTACCGAAGCCCGTCACGGACTTCATAGACCTGTCCCCGGTGAAAGGCATCCCCGAAGTCAACGCGGAACTCTGCATGCACTGCGGCAACTGCGCGCGCTGCGGCTACCTGGCTATCACGCTGAACGGCGAGAAAGTCCCGGAAATGGACGCTTCAAAATGCATAGGCTGTTCGCTGTGCGTTAAAAAATGTTTCGCCGGGGCGCTCGCCATGCGCAAACGCACCGCGGCCGAGTTGAAGGTGTGTCCGGAGTAGAAGTTCACTAAATTCTTTCAAGGAACAGCCATGAAAACCATTCTTATAAAGAACGCCGTCATCGCCACCCTCGGGGAGAAGAACCGGCTGCTGCGCGGTTACTCCATCCTGATAGAAGGCGGCCTGATAAAAAAGATAGCCCCGCAGAAGTCTTTCAAGGGCAAATACACGAAAGTGATAGACGGCTCCGGCAAGCTGGCCATGCCCGGTTTCATAAACGCCCACATGCATTTTTACAGCACTTTCGCCCGCGGGCTCGGCAAGGCCAAACCGTCCCGCAACTTTACCGAGATCCTCGAGAACCTCTGGTGGCGCCTGGACAAAAAACTGACCAACCCGGACTCCTACTACAGCGCCCTGGTCCCGCTCATAGAAGCGGTCAGGAAAGGCACCACCACGATGATCGACCACCACGCCAGCCCTTTTGCGGTTAAAGGCTCGCTCAGGACCATCGAAAAAGCCGTCAGGCAGATAGGCCTGCGGGCTTCTCTGTGCTACGAACTCTCGGACCGGGACGGCAAGGATATAACGGCGGCCGGGCTTGAAGAGAACACTGATTTCATAAAATACGCCGGCACCCTGGACGACAACCGGATAAAGGCCATGTTCGGCCTGCACGCTTCGTTCACCATTACCGACGCAACGCTGGAAGAAGCCGCCTACCGCGGGCACAGCCTCAAGACCGGCTTTCACATCCACACCGCGGAATCCCAGGGCGACCAGCTTTACGCCGAAGCCCATTACAGGATGCGGGTGGTGGAGCGCCTGGAGAAGTTCGGCATACTCGGCCCGAAATCCATAGCCGCGCATTGCGTCCACGTGACGGAAAAGGAAATGGACATCCTGGCTCGCACTCACACGCCGGTGGTCCACAACCCCCAGTCCAACGCCAACAACGGCGTCGGCATCGCCGATATCGTAACGATGGCCAACAGGGGCGTTCTGGTAGGGCTTGGCACCGACGCCATGACCGTCAATATGCTGGAGGAAGTGCGGGCCGGAGTCTGGCTGCAGCACCTCAAGCACGATCCTTCGCAGGGCTTCGCGGAGCCGGTTACCGCCCTGCTGGCGAACAACGCCGAAATAGCCAGCCGCCAGTTCAAGAACGTGGGCGTCCTGAAGGAAGGCTGGTGCGCCGACGTTATCTTATTGGATTATTATTCCCCCACCCCGTTCGAAGCGGACAATTTCTACGGCCACCTGGTATTCGGCCTCTCCCAGAGCGCCGTTGACACCACCATTGCCGGGGGCCGTATCCTGATGGAGAATAAAAAACTGAAACTGGATATCGACGAGGAAGAAGTTTCAAGAAAAGCTTCCGAGTTCGCAAAAAAACTCTGGGCTCGGTTTTAAGCCCGCCGAATGAAGACCCTAAAATTCAATGAACTGGAAAAAAGGCTGGGCGTGACAAGGTCCCCCTGGAGGGAGCTGCTGGCCCCGGTAAGCGGCAAGGTCGCGGTCCTGGCAATAGGCAGGGACGGCTGCCCCGGCTGCGTCCGCCTGAAACCCGCGCTTGCAGGACTGGCTAAGACCCTGGCCGCCGGACACCCCGGCCGCATATCTTTCGCCAGCGTCCATGTAAGCTGCCCAAAAGGCTCCCGCGAGGAATCCCTCAGGAGCAAAAAAACTTTCGGCCATTATTTCTACCCCACCGTGATCATATTGATACGCGCTAAGGATATCGGCCCGGTAGAATATTACCGCGCCATTTCCCCCTCGATGAGCGAACTGAAAAGGCACGCCTCCAACGCCCTCCGCGCTGCAGACTCCCTGAAATAAGCGATGAAACTTCACGGCGATATCAGGCTGAACGGCAGGGCTTACGCCAAGGGCGACGAGGTCCCCTGGTACCAAGTCTATCCGTTCTTCATGCTCCACATGCTGGTCTTCGGCGGGTCCGGGTTTATGATGGCCTATTCCGGCACGCCCCCCGATGTTTTCTTCCTTTATATGCACGGCGGGTTCGCGATCCTCATCTACACCATTTTTTACGTTATCATTTTCGGCCTGGACGACGTAAAATGGATGTTCATCAACGCAGGATTGGGGTTGCTGGGGATCTACACCCAGGTAGGCTGGCTGCTGTCGCTTTTCGGCAGGAGGATAGGAGACTACCCCCTCGCCGTGAACGTCGTTCCGTTCCTGTACTACGTGCTTTATACTTTCCTGATCCGGCACGCCCTGCTGGACATAACGCAGGCGCACGACGATGAGGATAAGAAACAAAAGGTGGAATACTCCTACATCGCCGTCTCTATCGCCGTCTCACTGGCCGCCTGGTACCTGTAGACCTTCGGACAAGTCTAGCCGCGGATCAGCCGTCCCTTCTATTACCGGACACGCGGGCTTTAGTATAATAATCACATCGCCGGTTTAACCGATTTTATTTCGGCTATCTTTCAGGAGGCTCCTTTTTATGGCTATCAAAGTAGACGGCAGTTCCCTTAAGATCGAGGACGTGGTCAAGGTCGCGCGGCACGGGGAGACGGTGGAGCTTAGCGCCGACGCCGTAGCGCGCATCAAGAAATGCCGCGGGATGCTTGAAAAAAAGATAACGGCCCACGAGATCATGTACGGTGTGAACACCGGCATAGGCGAATTTTCGGAAGTGGTCCTGAACGACGAACAGGTCAAACAGTTCCAGCGCTACCTGATATATAACCACGCCGCCGGGATAGGCAAACCCGCCCCCATCGAACACGTACGCGCGGCGATGCTGAGCCGCATAAACGTGCACGCCAAAGGCCATTCCGGCTGCCGCCCCCAGATAACCCAGACCTATGTGGCGATGCTGAACGCGGGCGTGACGCCCGTGGTCTGCGAGAAGGGCAGCGTCGGCGCCTGCGGCGACCTGGCCCCCATGAGCCAGCTGGCCCTGTCCCTGATGGGCGAAGGCGAGAGTTTTTATAAGGGCGAACGTATGCCCACCAAAGCGGCCCTGGAAAAAGCGGGCATCCCCATCCCCGGCCTGGAAGCGCGCGACGGCCTCGCCGCCATCAACGGCTCCAACCTTATCACCGGTATGGGCTGCCTTGAACTGTACGACGCGGAACGCTGGGTAAAGCAGGCCGAGATCACGGCCGCCATGAGCCTTGAAGCTCTGCTGGCGAACATGAAACCTTATGATACCCGCCTGCACGAGCTCAGGGGCTTTAAAGGCGCGATAACAACCGCAGCCAACATCCGGGCCGTGACCGCCGGCTCCGACCTCATAACCGGCAAGCTGAAAGTGAAAGTGCAGGACGCTTATTCCATGCGCTCCACTCCCCAGATCATCGGCGCTTTCAGGGACCACCTCGCTCATGCGCGCAGGCAGTTCGAGATAGAACTTAACGGCGTGGCCGATAATCCCATCTTCCTGCCGGACAGCGACACGGTGCTTACCGGAGCTAATTTCCAAGCCATGCCGATAAGCATGCCCCTGGACATGGTTGGCGCCGGGGTCACCATGGTCTGCGTGCTTTCCGAAAGGCGCCTGAACCGCCTCCTGAACCCGGCTTTAAGCGTGGGCCTGCCCGCGTTCCTTACCAAAGGCGCAGGCATGTTCTCGGGGCTGATGCTGAGCCAGTACACCGCCGATATGCTTATAGTCGAGCAGCGCATCCTGAGCGCCCCCTCCTGCGTACAGTCCATACCAGCGGCCGCCGACCAGGAAGATTTCGTAAGCATGGGCATGAACGCCGCCCTTAAGACCAGGCAGATCCTGGATAACGCCAACGGCATCCTCGGTATAGAGATGATAGCGGCGGCCCAGGCCATCGACTTCAGGGACTTCTCCGTGGGCAAAGGGACGCGCGCCGCTCACGCCGCCATCCGTAAAGTCGTGCAGCATCTGGAGATAGACCGCCCGCTCTTCACGGACCACAACGCCATGTCGGAAGCCGTAAGCCAGTGCAAGGTCCTGGACGCCGTCCAGAACGAACTTGGCGAACTTAAAAGTTCCTGGTAACCTGAAACACCGGACCGGCAGCCTTTAACGGCGGCCGGAATATGAAAGCGCCGGGCCTTATAGCGGGCCCGGCGCTTTGTCATATTTGCGCCTGCCGCTTTTGCCCGCCAGGCCTTACGTCGTGAAGCGTATCAAAACCGCCGTTTTGCCGCGGCTTATAAAACGCCCCTTGACAAAACATGCGGTGTCTGGTAGACTATCACTGTACTAGTAAGGTGATACAGTATGATAAAAATAGATATCAACTCGCAGACGCCCATATACGAGCAGATAAAAACCGGGTTCAAAGGGCTCGTACGCAAAGAGCTCATGCTGCCCGGCGACGCGGCGCCCTCCATACGGACTCTCGCCGAGCAGTTAAAGCTTAATCCCAATACGGTGGCCCGGGCCTACCGCGAACTGACCGCCGAGGGTTTCTTCCGGTCCAAGCGGGGCGAGGAGAACATAGTTTCCCCCCTGGCCAAAGCGCTCGCCGACTCCGACACCAAGAACCTGAAGACCAGGGTCCTGGAAGCGGTGAAAGACGGGCTGAAGAACGGCCTTACGCTCGACGATATAGAGGAAATAATAAATAAGATAAAGAGAGGCGCGTTATGAATACCACAAATGAGGCGATCTTGACCGTTAAAGGCCTTTCCAAGACTTTCGGCGCCAGAAGCGTCATTAACGATCTGGACCTGGACGTGTCGCGGGGCGAAGTTGTAGGCATCCTGGGACGCAACGGCTCAGGGAAGAGCACCCTGTTCAAGATCCTGCTGGACCTTATAGCGGCCGACCGGGGCGGCGTGCGGGTGCTCGGCCGCTCGCCTGACGGCAGCGGCAAGCTGCGCGGCCTGATCGGCTATGTGCCGGAAAAACCGGCGTTCCACACCTTTATGCGCGTGGAGGAGGTGCTGGAATTACGCTCCCGCCTCTTCCCCCGCTGGGATATGGCCAAGGCCCTTGCTCTCTGCAAGCGGTTGGAACTGGACATTAACGCGAAGGCGGGCTCCCTGAGCAAAGGAAACACCGCGAAACTCGCCTGGGTGGCCGCCGTAGCGCATAACCCGGAACTTTTACTACTGGACGAGCCCACCTCCGGCCTGGATTATCTGGTGCGCGACCATATCCTTACCGGCCTGGTGAGCGAGCTCGCCGAGGGCGGGAAAACGATACTGATCTCCAACCACCGCATGGGGGAGATGGGTGGGCTGCTGGACCGGGTATGCCTGCTTAAAGAGGGCAGGATCGACGCCGGTTATTCCGCCGATTTCCTCAAGACCGAAGTCTTCAGGATAAGCGTAAGACTTGAGAAGGATAAATTCCGGGAGGGGCCCGGGATAAAACTGCTCAGCCGCAGCGGCAGTCTGGCCGAACTGGCGGTCTTCGGCAGGGAAAACATGGAAAAAATTAAAACCGGAGCCGAGATCTCCGCCATGGACCTCGACACCGTTTTCAAAGCTTTGCTCGGCGAATAACAGATCCGCGGCGCATACGGGAGAATATATGAAAACCTTGATAATGCTCCAGTTAAGAAAGAACAGCGTGAGCTTCAGGACCCTGATAACGGCGATGCTCGCCTCTATCCCCCTGGCGCTGCTCATAAAATCCGGGCATATGCCCTCCAGGGAAGCGGTCAACCTGGCCATGTTCTACTGGCTCCTGGCCGGCATACCGCTCGGCGCGCTGGCGCTGGCAGGAAGCAGCGGCGCCGGAGCGGCAAAAGAGACCGCCTTCAATACCGAGCAGATACTCCCTGTTCCGCAATACACTCTGCTGCTTTCCTCTCTGGCGGCCGTATTATTGCAGGTCGCGGCGCTAATACTGGCAGCCTATGCGATAATGGGTTTTGCCCTGCCTTTGGCGGAAATGAGCTTCGAGCATACCCAGGTATACCGTTTCTACCTTTTCTCCATGGCCTACCTCGTTCTCTACGGGTTCACGCTGTCCTATGCGTTCAAGAACGGCATGGCCGGCGCCGGACTGGCGGCGGCAGCTGCTGCCGCGACCGTGGTCCCGCTTGTCACGATGTCGGTTTTTCAGGAGTTCAGTTTCAAGATACTCCCGCTTATTCAGCTGAAGCTCTTCATCTGCGCCTCAGCTTTGGCCGGAGGGGCCGCCGCGCTCAAGATACTCTCCGGCACATCCGACAGACAAGAGAACAAGAGCGCCGGAAAACTGTTCGCGGCCGCCCTCCTGCTGGCGGCGCCGGCACTGACGACCCTCGCCTCCCTGGCCGTTCTGAACATAGAGGTCAGAAAAATAATGACCCCCGTTCCATCGAACTGGTTCTTTCCGAACGAGGAAAAGTACCTTCCCGGCTCCTCTGCCGGGAAGGAAGCGCCTGGCGCCGTTCTGGTGCAAAAACCCTTCTCCGGCGAAGTCTTTATGATCGACGAGAGCGGGCGCCGCGCCGTCATAGATCCGGGAACGACTTCCAGCGAGTGGGGCTATATACTGTTCCCGAACCTTAAACGCGCGTCGGCTAAAAGACTGACCGATGACTCCGGCACTACCTGGATACTGTACTCGGGCAGCGACGGCCGCGAGCTGTTCGGCGGGAACATGGATGACGGATTCAAGCCGCGCGCCAAACTGGGCCAAACCTGGTCGATGCACTTCATCAGCGGGAAAGTCCCCGGGATCCTGGACGAACGGGAGGGCAGCCATTATTACGCCGCTCTGCCCCCGCAAAAAGACGGTCTCAAATGGGAAAAGATCCCGGGTCAAACGGCGGAGGCGTACGGTTATATCGCGGCCAGATACGCCCGAAAGGGCGAGACAGCCGTTTTCGAGAAGGATATGAGAACCCTTGTCTCCGGCGGTAAACACTGGACGCTGCCGGACGCCAGGGCGACAGGCGCCTCGGTCCGCGGAATAAAACTGAATGACGGGATAAATTTCCTGGTCCCCCGGAAAAACGGCGACCGCTATACGACATACCTTTGCCGGCCTGACGGAAAAGTTTCGGCGCTCTGGCCGCATTACTTTCAGCTTCCGGGGAATCTTTCCACGACCCCCGACGGAACCGTCTACGGAACGCTCCTGACACCGGTAGTTTCCGGGGAGGATCTAAGGGTCAAAAGTATCGATCCGGAATTCTACATACTTAAAAAGGACGGGGAAACCATTTCAGGCGTACGAACCGGCCGCATACTTGAAAAGACCGGGCTCAATTACGAGGACATAAGCCTGCTCAGAGCGGATGATTCCTGCCTGTGGTTCAACGCCGGCGACAAATATCTTGTAAAAGCGCGCATAGGGAACACGGAGGATTTCACGTTGTGGCCCCTCCCCCCCTCGATAAAAGGCCGGTCATACAGCGTCGCGGTCTCGGCGTCGGCTAACGGAATATTTATTGTGGCGAAGGAAGGCGTCTACTTCATGAACTGGGAAGGCGGCCTTAAAAAGTTATTCTGAGCCCGGAGCGCGCTTATTACCGGATGTCATGGACGTCACTGCGGACATAAATCAAGAAGCCGCGCCTCCTGGCGCGGCTTCCTGATATACGGGTGGCGGATCTAAAATTCGCTGTTGCTCAGGCCGGCGTAGATCATGGCGCCGCCGTTAAGCGAGGCGAGCACATTGCGTATCTCGGTAGAGGCCACGGCCAGGCAGCCGAACGAGCGGCCCTGCCGCATATTCGCTTCCTGCACGTACGCGGACTCATGCACCACCACCGCCCTTGAAAGCGCGTTCGAGTTGGTGGAAGATATGCCGTGGAGACGCATGGACTTGCCGTGTTTTCCGTTATACAGCGCCCCGGTTATATACACGCCCAGGGAAGACGCTTTTGAATTCGGCACATTGCTGAATTTAGTGGCATAGCCGTCGCCGTCGGGATCCGAGCCGGAACCGTGAGCCACGCGGATAGCCCGCACATTCCCGCTTTGCATGTCCATGATATAGAACCTTGCCCTGCTTGAATGTTCGGCGAAGTCCACTATTCCGATATACCTCTTATTCTGTATCTTGTCGGAGTTCGAGTTAAAGTATTCCAGGGCTTTCCTTTTGAGGTCGGCCGGGACGACGCCGCCGTTGCCGGCTCCGCCGACGCCGGGGTTTTGCGGCCGCTGGGGCTGCTCAACAGCGGGCTTATCCTGGTATTCTTCCGGGTTAAGCGTTTGATAGCTATAGCCTTCCACGTAGTTCTCCTCAAAATCATCGTCCTGAAGCGTTCCCTCTACCACAGGCACGTCGGTCCGCGGATTGGAGATCTCTATATCGCCGTTGGCTCCGAACAACAGCTTGAAAATAGCGGCTATAAGCTCGCCGATAGGGTTGGAAACCTCCGCATACTTAGTGGGAACGATCTCATATTGAGCCGTAGTGGACCGGTTTTTCAGGCTTCCGGCATTTATATCCATATTCTCGGAAGATCTTCTTAATTGCTCCATGCTTTGAGCCTGGAGCAAGGCTGAAGAGGTGAAAGCCAGGATAGCCGCTAAAATTATCTTTTTCATATAGATTCCCTCTATATACAGCGTACCAGATTTCCCGGTTCTTAAAAGGGAAATTAGCCCTATCTGTAAATAGGCCTAAAGGCCTATCCCGTTGGCACCTCCCGTATTCTTGCCATTTTCATTCAACGGCTAACCGCCGCTTTCACATCCCGCGGATCCTCCCCCCGTCAAAAGCGCTTTTTTTACGTCTCGAGCGGCCCTTGACAAGTCCATAGCCGGAACTTATACTATAGCGGACCGAGGAGAGACGGCACATTTAAGGAAATTCCCGGGACCGTATTCGGATTTATGAAACCACATGTCTATTATTATTTTGCGCTCCTGACGGTCTTCAACGCCGTCCCCGCCCCTGCCGCGGAACCGTGGTATAACGGCGCCGCCGGCGACATCAGTGGCACGGTAGCGCTTCCAGTCGCGATCCCGGTGCCGGTGACACAGGATCTGAAATGCTCGGTTTGCTACACCGGCCTTAACAAGAACTACACACCGGCCGCAGAACAGAAGCTTAAGGTCCTCAGCGTGGAGATGGCGGCGCCGGGCGGCTACACCCCGCAGGAAGCCAGGAATTATTTCGAGGCGGCGGGGAAATTCCTGGCCGGCGCCGGACTGGACTCCGGGGAAAACGCCGCGAAACAGGAAAGGGCCCGTCTTTTAGGCATTATCAAGAAAGGGCGGTTTTATTACGGGAACGCGGTACTGAACGTCGGGACCGGCGCCTGGGATTGCTTTACCCATGCCACCCGCCTGAAGGAGTACCTGGAGGAGGGCACCTCTCCCGCGGAATACAAGTTCGAGATAGTGAACGGCTGGAGCGATCCGCGCAAGTACAGCGCCGGAAACCTTCTCACCGCGAATCATTACATGGTAAGGGCTGTCAGTCTGAAAACCGGCCATTCCTATATCTGCGACGGATATACCGGGGCCTCGGTCAAACCGGAGCAGGATGACAAACACATCGTTTTTAACGAATTTGAGGAATGCGTTTACAAAGAATATCTGGAAGCAACTCTCGGCGACGGCTTTCGGCGCGTCTTAGCCCAGTGGACACCGGTGCAGAAGGGCCTTATCGCCATTAACGCCAAGTCCGGCGCGGGGGTGTGCCTGTCCGGAGCGGAACACTGGACCTTCCCGAAGTGAAGTTCCCGCCTTAGAAAGTCTGGGTGACCTTATTCAAGCCTTTGGGGCTGTCGGGGTTGAGGCCTTTGGCCAGGGCGAGGTGCAGGGCGATAAGCTTCATCTCTATATCGGCCAGAAGGCAGTTGAAAGGGAATTTCCCCTTAGCGGGGGCGATCACGCAATATGGGGTCTTCCTGTCGTTCAGCGCCAGCCGCACCTGTTCGATATCGTCCGGCAGTTCTCTTGCGGGGCTGAAGAGGAATACAAAATCTTTCGCCGTATAAGCTCCTACCGGCCCGTGAAGGAATTCCGCCGCGGAATAGCCCAAAGCGTGAGCCTTTGCCATCTCCCTGAACTTCAAAGCCGAGTCGTCCGCCACGGCGTTATACGGTCCGCGCCCCACGAAACCTATCATGCCGGCCTTCCTGAGCTTGGGCCAGAAACCCGCTTTGGAAGGATCGAACCCCGAAGCCAGGAAATCCTTTATAAGCGCTATCGTATCGCTGAAATCTTCCGGCTTAAAGCACTTACTCCATACCTGCGCTGTCCATAATACCGCCCAGAGCTGAAGGATAAAGCTCTTGGTGGCCGCCACCGGCACCTCTTTCGAATTCGAAAGAAGGATATGGGTATCCGCCAGGCCGGCCAGTGAATTGCTCTTCGGGTCCGGCTCGTTCGTCACGGCCACCCCTTTCGCTCCCCAGCCCATCAGTTTCTTAAGACAGGCGGTGATATCCCTGCTTTTACCCGACTGCGAGAACGCCCAGACGGCGTGCTCCCTGAAATGCAGCGGAATGCGGGCCTCGAATATGGAATGCGGATGGATGATGTTGGTTACGACCCCGGAATAACCTTCCCAGATATACTTGGCGAACAGCGTGGCGTTGCCGGAAGAACCGCGGCCGACGAGGTAAACCGCCTTGTCCTTCGACTTTAGCGCGCTGGTCCTGAGCGCGGGGGCCCGCCGG
>Ga0334722_10006700_pt1 | contig 11315 bp, 9 predicted proteins | sample C3_bottom_MG_FD_207210 | JGI IMG/M metagenome (GOLD analysis project Ga0334722, IMG submission 207210) | Sediment microbial communities from Yellowstone Lake, YNP, Wyoming, USA - C3_bottom | ecosystem: Environmental > Aquatic > Freshwater > Lake > Sediment | place: USA: Wyoming | collected...
CGAGTACTCGGAATATTACAGCATGAGGCCCGAGGAATACGGTTCCTACATGGAGCTGTTCAACAACATGGTGGACTCCATCCTGATGTGCAAGAAACCCGTCATTTCCCGGGTCAACGGGATGAGGGTCGCCGGCGGCCAGGAAATCGGCCTGGCCTGTGATATTGCCATCTCTTCAGACCTGGCGATTTTCGGTCAGGCTGGTCCGAAGCACGGCTCCGCCCCCGTGGGCGGCTCCTCGGACTTCCTGCCCTGGTTTCTGACCGCGGAAGATGCCATGTGGAACTGCGTTTCCTGCGAGATGTGGAGTGCCTACAAGATGAAGGCCAAGAACCTCATCTCCAAGTGCGTGCCCGTTCTTAAGGACGAGAAGGGCAACTGGGTGCGCAACCCGCAGGTTATCACCGAAACCTACGTAAAGGACGGAGAGATCGTTTACGGCGAAAACAAGACGGGCGAAGAAGCCAAGCAGGCTCGGGCTTGGGTAAACGAGAAACTGAAGAACAACGAGTTTGACTTCTCCCTCCTCGATGCGGAGATAGACAAGGTCGTGTGGACCTTTGCGAACCTCTTCCCGGGCTGCCTCATGAAGTCGATCGATGGCATCAGGCAGAAGAAGAAGTCCTACTGGGATACCATGAAGAACGATCACCGGTACTGGCTGGCCACCAACATGATGGGCGAGGCCTTCCTCGGTTTCGGTGCCTTCAACACGAAGAAGATCACGGGCAAGGATACCATCGATTTTATCAAGAACCGTCAGCTCATTGCCGAAGGCGGGCTGGTGAACGAGGCGAATTTTGCGGCAGTTCTCGGTACCCCGCAGCCGAAGTAGTTTTTTCCGTCAGATTTGCATCTTCAGGCAGACTGCCCTAGGGCAGTCTGCCTGTTTTTTTGTGGCCCTTCGCAGTGAAGATTATCTGTTTACAATAAATATCTCTAAAGGCGTCGTGCTTATAAGGCGGCCTCCCTTTTCCGTAACCACAAAGACGCTTTCAATGCCTGCCGAAAATTCCCCCTCGAAAAGCAGCTTTGGTTCCAGGGCGAATGTCATACCGACCTCCAGTAAATCAGACCGGCCCCTGGCGATGTAGGGCGGCTCCACCAGTTCCAACCCGATGCCATGGGCGACAAAGACAACTTTGTGGGACGGGGGGCCGAGGTATTGGTCTTGGTAACCCAGTGCTGCTGCCCGGGAAACTGAGAATTGAAACAGTTCAGAGACCGCAGTGCCGGGCGTTGCCCTTTCCAGGATTTGATTGTGTATCTCCATCGCGGCCAGGCAGGCCTGGTGGGCGCGCTGCGGCATGGAACCGATGGCAAAGAACCTGGTTTCGTCAATGTGGTAACCGTTCATTACCGTACTGAAGTCGATCATGATCGGCTCATCGGCGGCCAGGAGCTTGTTCCCCGGACCGCAGGGAAAGGCGGCGGAAGTGCCTTCGCCGCTGGCCGGTGAATCAAGCAGACCTACCATGCCGCCATTTCTCCCGCTCAAGATGTGCGCGGGATATGCTTCGGTTTGCTGATCCCGGACCCTAAGTTGGGAACCGTGGCCATGCCTTCGGGAAAAGGTCTCCATCATGCCGGCAAACTCCAACTCCGTTAAGCCGGGTCGCAACGCCTCTTTTGCATAGGCGAAGGTGCGGCACGACAGAGAGGCCGTTTTTTCCATCTGTTCGATTTCCCAGGCCGATTTGATTGAGCGCGTTTTCAGGATGCCGGCAGATGCATCGACGAACTCTTTTACGGCGAAGAGTGATTGGTAAAAATGGAATTGCTTCACCGGCATCACATCAAATTCGAGACCCATGACCCCCGGCAGCCGGCCGTAATGATCAGCGATCAACCCCGCGATTTCCTTGACAGAGTCAATCCCCACTATCTGCTTGAGCGGTGATTCTTGTATTGCCCTCGGCAGGTATTTCTTGATGAATAGTAGTTGCTTGCCTGTGGCAGGTATGTATAAGTAACCATTCTGAGCGGTGCCGGTGAAATAAAATAGATCAACCCTTTGAGCCACCAAGATTCCGTCGATCCCTGTTTTTTGCATTTTCTGTTGGATTTTTTCCTTACGTGCCAGAATCTCGCTGGCGGGCACTTTAAATTTATCCATCGTGTTTCCTTTCCCAGATTTTCTGCGACAAATTTTTCATCTGGCAAGCCAATTTTTGGACCTCCTCAAGTTCTTGCGGGAGTGGGGATAATACCCGAAACATCATAAAAAGCAATGCCAATATAAGAATATGTAATTATTATATAATAGAGAGAGATGGTGCCGTGTGAAGAACTTTTTATTGGCATTGCCGGGGATTATTTGTTAATAAGCCAACTCTGATCCCACTAGGCGGGATAAGGAAGGCTGACAAAATGAGGGTGCTTGGTCTTGATTATGGCGAAAAGAGAATCGGAGTTGCGGTCTGTGATGAACTGGGAATGACTGCTCAGGGGCTGGCCGTGATCGAAAGAAAGAATAAGGCTAAGGATATGGCAGCCATTGCTCGATATCTGCAAATCTACGGTGTGGAAAAGATTGTCATCGGTTATCCCCTGCGCCTCGATGGTACGGCCGGTATCCAGTGTGAAAAGGTCGATCGTTTTATCAAGGCCCTGGTGTCCCTGTTTTCCATCCCCATTATCAAGTGGGACGAGACATGCACAACCAAGGAAGCCGAAGAAATCTTGCGGTCGGCAAATGTCCGGGAGAAGAGGAGAAAGGCCCTTGTTGATAAAATTGCCGCCGCCATGATTCTGCAAGGTTACCTTGATGCCTCTGCCAAACAACCAGCATAGATGAATATAATTAACATAATAAGAAAAAAAAGATTAACCAGCTTCTTTTTCCTGCTCCTCATCCCTCTTCTTGCGTATTTATCATTGCTCTATTATGCGAAACGTCCCCTGGGCGACAGTCATGTCGTTCACACGATTGATATTCCTAAGGGGACAAGCTTCACCCGGATCGTGGATGTTCTTGATGAGGCAGGCCTGGTGAAGCACCGGGTACTTTTTTACCTGTTGGCTTTTTCTCAGCGTGCCGCCGGCCACATCAGGGCGGGTGAATATGAACTGGCAAGTTCCATGACGCCGCTGGAAATTATCAAGAAGATGGTCCGCGGGGAAATCAAGGGATACCTTATCACTTTTCCGGAAGATTTGACGGTCAAAGAATTTGCGGCCCGACTGGCAGCTTATAAACTGGCGGATGAAAAAACTTTTATGCGCCTGGCAATGGATCGAAACTTTCTGGCCGAACTTGGGGTAGTGGGCTCAAGTCTGGAAGGTTTCCTGTATCCTGATACCTATCTTTTCGACCGTTCTATGGAAACAAGGGAGATCATCCGGATAATGGTATCCCAATTCTGGAAAAAAGTTACCCCCGAATTGCAGAACCGGGCAAAAGAATTGGGATTCACTCTCTCAGATTTCGTGACCTTGGCCTCCATGATCGGTAAGGAATCGGGGGATAAAGGAGAAAAACCTTTAATTTCTGCGGTGTTCCATAATCGGTTAAAAAAGGGTATGAAGCTGCAGAGTGATCCCACGGCAGTTTATGACCTGACTAATTTTAGCGGAATCATAACCAAAAAAGACCTACAAAATAGTACACTGCACAACACTTACCATATCAGCGGATTGCCTCCCGGACCCATTGCCAACCCTGGAATTGATTCTCTTCAGGCGGCCCTTTACCCGGCGGCAGTGGATTACCTTTACTTTGTTTCCAGAAAAGATGGTACCCACCAGTTCTCAACAAATTTTACCGCTCACAACGAGGCCATCTCTAAGTATAAGAGCAGGCAAGAACAATAACAGCATCTGCAATCCAGGAATAATGAGCCCTTTCTATTGCATACCTACTGCAATGCCATAATAATCACTTGACAATGATCTACCCGGCAAACGCTTTAACAAAAACCCTTTCTGCCATTCAACAATCTCTAACTCACGAATCCCGATAAGTGGGATAAGTAAGTTTACGAAATTATTTCCTGCGAGAAAGACGCAGCAAATAATTTCTAACTTACTAATAAATTAGCACTAAATATATACAAATATTTCTTGACAAACGGGATATCACTCTCTATAGTTGCGCAAAAGTGGAGGAAAGTGGTTTGTTGTGGAGGGTATCCCGTGTCCCTGTTCCGAGGTCAATATTACCACACCATTGATGACAAAGGTAGAATCATCTTCCCGGCCCGGCTGCGCGAAGTCTTTGCCGATAATTATGACGGTCGGATGGTTATTACCAACTGGGACGGATATCTTATGGTTTTCCCTTACGATGAATGGCGCGTCATCGAAGAGAAGGTCAGCCAGCAATCCTTGCTGAAAAAAGAAGTTCGCGCTTTCCAACGGTTTTTTATGTCCGGGGCCGTCGATTGCACTTTTGACAGTCAGGGCAGAGTCCTGATTCCACCCAACTTGAGGGAGTATGCTCAGCTGGAAAAAGACATTGTCCTAGCCGGGATGCTGAAAGTAATTGAAATCTGGAGCAAGGAGCGTTTCGAAGGTGAGATGCAAAAGGCAGCCAGCAATCCGGAAAGTTTTAGTGAATATATGCCGAACCTGGGCATCTAGTAAGTTAAAAATTATTTTCTTGCGTTTTTCTACTTCTCAAGGAGCACTGAAAAGAGTGGCAAGAAATAATTTCGTAAATCTATTAGTGAGTTAGAGTTTGTTTGACCGTGGCAAGCAAACTCGTTAACGCACTTATCCCGTTTATCGGGGTTAGAATGAGACGATGATATTTCACCGGCCCGTCATGATCAAGGAAGTGGTGGAATCGCTCCGCTGCAAAGCGGGCGGTATCTATGTGGACGGTACGGTGGGCGGCGGCGGCCACGCTTATGAGATTCTGGAGCAGTCGGCGCCGGGAGGTTTGTTGATCGGCATCGATCGGGACGATGAAGCTCTCAGAGAAGCAGAAAGCAGGCTCAGCGGGTTTGGCCAGCGGAAGATGCTGATCAAAGGAAACTTTGTGAACATCGCCGCTATCCTCGCTGATCTGAAAATACAATTTGTAGATGGGATTATTCTGGACTTAGGTGTTTCTTCACACCAATTGGAAGAGGCGAGACGTGGTTTCAGCTTTGCGCAGGAAGCGCCGCTGGATATGAGGATGGACGGTACTCAGGTTTTTTCCGCCGGCGACCTTATCAACAATTATGGGGAGAGCGAATTGGCGAAGATAATCAGGGAGTATGGTGAGGAGAGAATGGCCGGAAGAATAGCCAGAGCCATCGTGAGGAAAAGATCTGAAGCGCCCATCAGGACGACGACAGAGTTGGCTGCTGTCGTTCGTCAGGCGATGCCGGGTGCGTTCGGCAGGCAAAGAATCCATCCGGCTACGAGAACTTTCCAGGCCATTAGGATTGCCGTAAATGACGAATTGGTAGATCTCCCTCGGGCGATCAGAGGCGGGATCGAAGTCCTTGCCGACGGCGGCCGATTTTCCATTATTGCCTTTCATTCTTTGGAAGATAGAATCGTGAAAAATGAGTTTCGTTTGGGGGAAGGCGGTTGCAGCTGTCCCCCTCGTTTGCCTGTTTGTGTTTGTCAGCATAAGCCAGTGCTGAAGGTCCTGACAAAAAAGCCTTTGCGGCCCGGCGCGGAAGAATTGGACTGCAATCCCCGGGCGCGGAGTGCCAGGCTCAGGACGGCGGAGAGGGTTTGAGCATGTCGACGGCAGCACATACCATACATAATGTCCGAGATAGCGGTCGATTGGTGTTTGGGCTGAAGCAGGTTCCCTTCCTCATGGTTATCTGTGCAGTGATGCTGCTGTCTCTATGTTATGTCTGGCCTCATATACATATGACTGAACTGGAGTACCAGATTGCCGAAGAAATGGGCAATAGACAACGGCTTCTGGAAGAACGGGAGAAACTGAAAGTTGAATATGCCACATTAAAATCTCCACAGCGAATTGAGACTATGGCGAGAGAAAAATTGCAGATGACCTACCCGGAAAGAGATCAACTGGTTAACTTAAAGTCCCCATAAAGGGGATAAGTAAGTTGCTGAATTTGCACAAAAAGCAAATTCCCACTTACTAATAGCTGCATACCGGACGTCTTTTAAAATTGGGCAGCATTGGGCAACATATGGATATCGCATCAAAAAAATGGTTGAACGTCAGAACTTGTGTTTTGCTGCTGTTGTTTGTGCTGTTGTTTGTGGCGCTCGTATCAAGGGCATTTCAATTACAGATTCTTTCGGCCAAGTACCTGCAAAAACTCGCCAAAAAGCAGCATACGAAAGTTCTGCTGCTGCAACCAGAGCGAGGCGTAATCTTCGATCGTAACGGAACAAAGCTGGCGGCAAGTTTGCAAGCCGGTTCCGTCTTCGCCGATCCGTCGAAAATTAACAACCCAAAGGAAACAGCGGCCAGAATATCAATCCTCCTGAATATTGATAAAAAGATCACCTTGGAAAAAATTTCCCACGCTAAGAGTTTCTGCTGGCTGGCCAGAAAGATTCCTCCTGGCACTGCAGATGCCGTGGAAGCAGCCAATATTCCCGGCATATTTATTATAAAAGAGCCTAAGCGTTTTTATCCTAACGGTTCATTGGCCGGACACATGCTGGGGTTTGTGGGATTAGACGACACGGGCCTCGAAGGGCTCGAGATCGGTTTTGAAGAGTATCTGAAAGGCACTCCCGTAAAGGTGTCCTGGTCGCAGGATGCCAAAAGGAAAAAGCTGTATGACCATAGCGGCAATGGCCCCACCGCACAGGGAGATAGCGCCAACCTGATATTGACAATTGACAGCCGCATCCAGCATCTGGCCGAGATACAGCTCAAAGCAGCAGTGCAGAATAAAGGCGCCAAGGGGGGAGTGGCTATAGTTATGGACACCCGAACTGGCGAGATATTGGCCATGGCCAATGAGATGGGGTTCGATCCGAATAATTTTTCTGCCGGTGCCAGCGCCGGGAAAAACAAGGCCATTACCGATTGCTTTGACCCCGGGTCGACGTTTAAACCTTTCACAGTGTCCGGCGCGCTGGAGGAGGGAGCGGTCAAGGAAACAGACCTTATTAATTGTGAGAACGGGAATTATAAAGTGGCGGACCGGGTTATTCATGAAGCAAAGCGATCCAGGCATGGATTGCTCACAGTTCATGATGTTATCAAATACTCAAGCAATATCGGCTCGGCAAAAATAGCGGAGAGACTGGGCAAAGAGAAATTTTACGAATATATTACCAAATTCGGATTCGGTCTCAAGACCGGGATCGATCTTCCCGGCGAGTCATCGGGGCTCCTCCGTCCTGTTGAAAAGTGGACCAAAGTTGATGCCACCACTATCGCCTTCGGTCAGGGCGTATCTGTAACTCCGATCCAGTTGATTGCTGCCCTGTCTGCCATCGCCAATGACGGAGTGTTGATGAAGCCATTTGTGGTACGAGCGATTGTGGACAAGAAAGGAGAGATAATCAGGGCCTATCGACCTACTGTAGTCAGAAGGGTAATCTCTTCTTCAACATCGAAGCGAGTGACAGCCATCATGAAAGACGTGGTAGGGGCGGTAGATGGTACCGGAAAAAATGCTCGTATCGCCAACATGGAGGTGGCCGGGAAAACAGGTACGGCACAGAAATTTGATTTTGTCCGGCATGTCTATTCCTCTCAGCGGGTAAGAACCTCTTTTATGGGTTTTTTCCCTGCCGACAAACCCCAAATTGCCATTTTGGTTATGCTTGATGAACCGCAGCGGGATATGTGGGGAGGCGTTGCCGCTGCCCCTGTTTTTAAGAATATTGGCGAGCAGATCCTCACCTGCTTCCGCAATCCGCTCCGGGAAAACGCACTTCCCCTGCCCATGGAGGAGCTGAAACAAACTGGTCTACAGCTGGTATCGGTTCGATCGGCTGTTCTGGGACCAGGAGCAGTTGCTGCCGAGGATGCAGAATCGGTGATGCCCGATTTCCGCAATATGACGATTAGAGATGTCCTGAAGACGGCGAGAGCGAAAGGAATCGAGATTAAACCTCTGGGAACCGGCTGGGCTGTGAGCCAGGAACCGGTTGCCGGTACGCCGATCGGCGATTTTACAACCTGCACGATTTCTTTTGCGAACTGATATAAGGGAGGATCGATATCGGTGCAGCATAACAGCGTTTTTACCTAGCATAGCGCCGGAAAAGGATTTAAGTGGAACTATCGTGCCTCCTGGAAAACATTGATATCATTGAAATCAAAGGTGAATCGGGAGGCGATGTTGTATCGGTCTGCTACGATTCGAAAAAATGCAACAAAGGGTCGCTCTTTGTTGCCATTCCCGGTTTGAGCAGCGACGGTCATGATTTTATTTTTGAGGCGGTGGCCGGTGGGGCCAGCTATATCGTCCATGAAAAAAGTTTTATCTCTCCTCGTGGGGTAACGGCCATCAAGGTAGCCGATTCCCGCCGCGCTCTAGGCAATCTGGGCAAAAATTTTTATCGCCATCCCTCCGCTGAACTCTGTCTGATCGGCGTAGTCGGTACGAACGGCAAAACCACCGTGACCTATTTGCTGGAGGCTATCCTCCTGGCGGCCGGTTACCGCACCGGCGTGCTGGGAACGGTGAATTATCGCTATCACGATAAGGTTTTCCCGGCGCCGAATACAACCCCCGAGTCGTTTGAATTCCAGAAGATCCTGCGGGAGATGGCGGACCATGGCATTACCCATGTAATTGCTGAAGTTTCTTCCCATGCTGTTGATCTGCGGAGGGTGGACGATTGTGTATTTGCGTTGGGGATTTTTACCAATCTCTCGCAGGATCATTTGGATTATCACAAAACCATGGAAAATTATTTCCAGGCCAAGCTGAGATTTTTCAAGGAAATCCTGCCTGCCGGAAAAAATCGCCCCCCCGGTAACATGATCATAAACGGTGATGATCCCTGGGGACAAAGAATAATGAACGAGGCCAATCAACGGGGGCTGACATTCGGCTTGCAATCGGCAAGTGACGTGCGGGGCGAAATTGTTTCTCTCACAGCGGCAGGCACAAAGGCGATCATCCACGGCACCCATGGCGCTCTGGCCGTATCATCGCCGTTGATCGGCAGGTTCAATCTTTATAATATGCTGGCCGCCGTCGCCGCAACTATCGCTCTGGGCGTGCCCGATAATTTTATCAGGGAAGGCCTCGCATCTTTGACGGGCGTACCCGGACGTCTGCAAAGGATCAGCCGTCAGCAGGAGCCGATTGTCTTCGTAGATTACGCCCACACCCCCGATGCCTTGCTGCGAGTGCTCCAGAATCTGATAGAATTCCGCCGGGGCAGGATTATTACCGTTTTTGGCTGTGGGGGTAACAGGGACCGGGGCAAAAGACCATTGATGGGAAGCGCTGCCACTGTCTATAGCGACGTGACAATCATTACCTCTGATAATCCCCGTGGAGAAGATCCCTTGGAGATTATCAGCGAAATTGAGGCTGGTATCGATGTGAAAGCGGTGCGCAAGCTTCGCCCGGAAGATATCCTGGCCCTTTGCAAAGACAAATGTTACACCCTGCTGCCGGAGCGGCACCAGGCTATTGACCTGGCCGTGCGCCTGGCAGCCCTGGATGACATCATTCTGATTGCCGGTAAGGGGCATGAGGATTATCAGATAGTCGGCAGGCAACGCTTACCTTTTGATGACCGTCTGGTGGCCAGGCAGGCACTGGATACCAGATTAAACAGTGATCTGAGGTCTTAAATGTCCTATTCCGGCCGGGAAATAATGGAGGCGACCAGTGGCAGTTTGTTCAGGGGTCACGCTGATCAACTGTTTACCGATGTCTCCACCGATACACGGGAAAAACAGATAGGAAAATTGTTTATTGCCCTGCCGGGGCCGCGTTTTGACGGACACGATTTTCTTGCCACGGCCGTCGCAAGCGGGGCGGCGGGTCTGCTGATCAGGGAGGGCGAAGAAGCTCGCTTAAGTAAGGTCGAGGAAAAAGGGGAGAGTGTGACCATCATCAGTGTGGGTGACACCCTGGCCGCCCTTGGGGATATATCCCATTTCTGGAGAAAAAAGTTTCCCATTCCTGTGGTAGCCATTACGGGAAGTGCCGGAAAGACAACGACGAAAGAAATGACTGTCCAAATATTGGGGCGCTTCAAGAACACGCTTCAGACAGAGGGCAATTTTAATAATCTCGTTGGGTTGCCGCTGACCATGCTCAGGCTGAGAGACACCCATGAGGTGGCTATTCTGGAGATGGGGACCAACGTCCCGGGCGAAATAGAGCGCTTGAGTCGCCTGGCCGCTCCTGACGTGGGACTGATTACGAATATCGGCCCGGCGCATCTGGAAGGACTGAAGTCTGTCGCTTTGGTAAAGGAAGAAAAGGGAGAACTTTTCCGGCAGCTCTCGGATCGTGGCACGGCGGTGGTCAATGTTGACGATGAAGCGGTGCGTGAGCTGGCTGCTCGTCGGTCGGGTCCGATGGTTACCTATGGTTTGCACAACAAAGCCGATGTAACAGCGGAAAATGTGACCATGAACCGTCATGGATTAAGTTTTACCCTGACGATGGGGGCGGACAGGGGAAGCGTGCAGATGGCGGTGGCCGGTACCCACAACTTGATGAATGCTTTAGGTGCGGCGGCGATAGGCAGGGCAATGAATGTTCCGTTGGATGTTATCAGTCAGGGGCTTCAGTCTTTTAAGCCGGTAACCGGAAGGATGGAAATAATTGCTCTGCAAAATGGCGGCTTTTTGATCAACGATTCCTACAACGCCAATCCTGTCTCTGTCCGGGAGGCGCTGCTGACGTTCCAGAACCTGCGAGCCAACCGCCGTGGTACGGTTATTTTGGGAGATATGTTGGAATTGGGGGCACAGTCAGAGGCCTTGCACGAGGAAATAGGTGGCTTGCTGGCGGCAACCGGTGTGGATCGTGTATTGCTCCGGGGGGATTTTGCTCCGATAACGGCTGCGGGTGCGCAAAAAAAAGGTCTGTCTCGGTCGCATATTTATTTCCCCTCTTCGGTCGAGGATATTATGGCTGATCTTTCCTCTTCCTGGCAGGACGGTGAATGGCTGTTAATTAAGGGATCCCGGGCCATGAAGATGGAAGAAATCGTCAAAAAAATAATTGAAAAATTCGGCAGGAAAGACTAAGAGCCGGTCGTAATTTCGCAGTCATGGGGCAAAAATTTAAGGTGTAAGATGCTCTACTATTTATTATATCCATTGCACACAACCTATTCGTTTTTTAACGTTTTCAGGTATATTACGTTCCGGACGATCTATGCCGCCATTACCGCATTGGTCATCTGTTTTGTCGTCGGTCCCTGGCTGATCGGCAAATTAAGATCCCTGC
>Ga0334722_10006701_pt1 | contig 11313 bp, 8 predicted proteins | sample C3_bottom_MG_FD_207210 | JGI IMG/M metagenome (GOLD analysis project Ga0334722, IMG submission 207210) | Sediment microbial communities from Yellowstone Lake, YNP, Wyoming, USA - C3_bottom | ecosystem: Environmental > Aquatic > Freshwater > Lake > Sediment | place: USA: Wyoming | collected...
GCTTCAACGAGGACTGGTGGCGCAACCCGCAGACCGGGCCGTGGATCGAGGCCGAGCTGTTCGGGCACGGCCAGCGCGAGCTGGCCACCGAGCAGGCCGCGCGCATCGGGGCGGGCGCGCTGGGCTTCGCGCCGCTCATCCGGTCCATCGAGCGGATGCTGCAGTGACCGCGGCCGCCAAAGCGCGCTAGATTGAATCGGCACCCAAAAAGGATCCAACCATGATCTTCTATCTGAATGGCCACTACGTCCCGCGCGCCCAGGCGCTGATTCCCGTCGAGGACCGCGGCTTCATCTTCGGCGATGGCATCTACGAGGGCGTGCGCGCGGTGGGCGGCAAGATGTTCGAGTGGGGGGCGCATGCCGACCGCATGGTCAACGGCCTCAGCGGCCTGCGCATCAACTTCGGCGCCGACCAGGTGAATGCGCTCGAGGCCGTGTGCGAGCAGGTGGTGGAGAAGAACGGCCTGGTGGACGGCGAGGCGTTCCTGTACCTGCAGGTCTCGCGCGGCGCCGCGCCGCGCACGCACAACTTCCCGGCGGCGACGGTGCCGCCCACGGTCTTCGTGTCGGCGGCCAAGCTCGTCGTCCCGCGCAAGATGCGCGACGAGGGCGCGGCGGCCGTCACCTTCCCCGACATGCGGTGGAAGCGCCGCGACTGGAAGACGGTGAACCTCCTCGGCAATGTGCTCGCCCGCCAGGCGGCCGCGGAGGCCGGCGCCTACGAGGCCATCCTGCACGAGGACGGTATCGTCACCGAGGGGGCGGCCACCAACGTGTTCGCCGCGTTCGACGGCGTGCTGTGGACGCACCCGCTGACCCCGCGGATCCTCCCCGGCGTCACGCGCAAGGTGCTGATGCCGCTGATCGCCGAGCTCGGACTGCCGGTGCGCGAGGAGCCGATCCCGCTGGCCCAGCTGTCGAAGGCCGACGAGATCTTCGTCTGTGGCTCGACCACCGACGTCACGCCGGTGGTGAAGGTGGATGGCACGCCGGTGGGCGATGGCAAGCCGGGCCCGCTGACGGCCAAGGTGCGCGAGGCGTTCGAGGCGCGGCTGTACCAGATGGCCGCGCGATAGCCGCCCGGCGTCCGACAACCGTCAGGCCGACCAAGCGAAGCGCGCTTCTCGCTCGATGTGCACGGGAGGATCGCACCGCAGCAGAAGCACTCAGGGGTGCGCGCGCGGCCGCCACGCGGGCATCATGAAGTAGTTCTCCTCGTTGGAGTTCGTCGTTATCCGGCGCAGGTCGCTTCCGTCGACACCGATCGTATAGAGATTGGTCCCATGTCCCGGAGAAGGAAGGAACTCGTACCGCACTTGACTGAACGCGATTCGCGTTCCGTCCGGCGACCACACTGGCTGCATGGCATGGTTGAGATTGAACTCGTCGCCGAATTGCGGAGTCCAAGTGATCCGCTGCACTTCAGTGCCGTCGGCATTCATTGTGAACAGCTCGAAGCCGTGCCACGGCCAGCCTCTGGTGAAGGCAATGCGAGTACCGTCGGGGGACCAAGCGGGGTAGTACCCGCTCGAGAGCAGGGAGGGCGCGGAACCATCCGAGGTAACGATCGTGATGGAGTCGTAGTTGTACGCTATCCGCTGGCCGTCCGGCGACCAGCGTGGATTGCCCGCGACTTCACAGCTGCTCGGGCAATAGACGGAATCCGCGACGAGCTTGAACACGCTTCCATCCACCGTGAACACGGCGATGCCCACCCACTCGCCGACGCGCCCCAGCGACGTGAACTTCGAACCGTCGGGCGACCAGTCAGCCCCCCCCAACACCGTACCGATACCGCTTGGCACGCGTGTCTCCCCAGAGCCGTCGGCATTCACGATGCGTGGGGTTGAATCGCCCGCGGAATACGCGAGCCTGAACCCGTCCGGTGACCACACCGGGAAGATCCGTTGACCCTGGCCCCGTTGCGTGATGCGCCGCCGGTTCGTGCCGTCTGCATCCATCAGGAAGATCCCCTCACACATGTGCCCCCAAAAGCAGACGTCCGCCGAATCGGGATACCACTGTGAGTAGGCGAGAGTTGCGGGGACCACCGTGATCGTCACCATCGCGGCTTGCCCGTTGCTTGTTGCCGTGATATTCGTCGCACCGACCGCAATGGCGCGCACAGAACCAGAGGAAGTGACGGTCGCCACCGAAGGGTTGTTCGATGTCCAGGTGACCGTCGCGCACGCGGTCACATCGGCATTTGAGGCATCCCGCACGGTGGGAACAAGTTGAACTGCGCCCCCGGCGTCGAGTGTCCGGACGGTACCCGGCAGCAAGCTCACGGAGGCGGCTGGCGGCGGCGCGAAGGTAGTGGTGTAGACGCGAGCCGATGCACTCAGCCCGACGGTATATCGAGCAAGCTGCTGGGCATCGATGATGTTCACGTTACCGTCGGCGTTGACGTCACCGCGAGTGACAATGGCCGGACGGTTTGTCACTGTCAGGGCGACGGAGTAGCGCGCGATTTGCTGCGCGTCGATGATGTTGACGTTTCCGTCGCCGAGCGGCGAGGACACCGAGTCACCATTCACGTCACCCCACGTTGCCCTAGGCGCGACGCAGACATCGAGCCCGCCGCGACGAAGCCACGACACAGCATCGATCACAGTAGTGGTAGCGGCTGCCGTCGGTCTGAAGACCATCTTCGTCCCGCCCGTCGAGGCCGACGCCGTGAAGTACATCGTCGCCAACGTCTGCGTGACGGCCGTACCTGACGCGTCGTGCACGCCGAGGGTCAGCGATCCGGCCGCGGCATTCGTCGTCGTGGTCGTCAGCAGGCCAAATCCCGCCGTGCGCACGGAGTCGAACGTCAGCAGGCCTGCGTCGAACGTGACTCCCGTGGTGACATCCGTGAGCACCGCGTCGATGGCCGTGCTCATGTCGAGCCTCACCGGGATCGCGAGTTTGCCGGAAGGCGCGACGACGCGCCGAGACGAATCGGCGCGCAGGAAGATCCCTGCCTGCGCGACAAGTTCCGATGGCAGCGCAGTGAGAGCGCACAAGCCGAGCCGAAGGCACCAAGCGCTTGGCGACATTAGGTATGCTCCTGCCGATTCATTAAGTGGCGCCGCGGGCAGACTGCGCGCTGTCCCGGCCGACGCGCTGCACGTTCCGTCAAGTGTTTCACGGCGGTGGAAGCACCCCTGCAGGGAGCAAGCTGCTCCTGCTGCTGGCGCCGCCATCGCAGAGCTGGCCCGGGGAGCACCAGCCCCGGCCGTACGCCGCCCCCGTCGCCGAGAGCTTGCCCGTCACCGGCGCCTGCGTGCAGGCGCCGACGTTAGAGAACCTGAGCGTTGTCCCACCGGTCGCACGACTTGTGAGATCTGTCGAGAGAACTGGATACGCCCACTTCACCAAGTCCAGCGTAAGGCGCTCGACGTTCCACGCCAATCCGGTGGTGAACGCCACGAGGATCGCCCCGGCCGCCGCCGACCTGCCTGCGAGGGCTGGTACCGCGATGTGCGCACTTGGCGGCGCACGGACCACAGCGCCCGGACTTGGCCCGAAGGATGGCACTCCCTGGGCCGCGGTTACAGATGCGAGCAGCCCACCGAGCGGAACGAACGCAAAGGCGCGCACGGGCAACCTGCCGGCATCGAGATTTGGGGGGGCGCCTGAAGAAGAATTGTAGCGCCGCCGTCAAACCACCGTCAGAGGAGCCACCGAGCCGCCTCACCTCGCGGTAGCGCCCGTCGGAGATGCCGTGCGCGACGGGGCAGGGGGGCGGGAGCTCTGGCCTATGGGCGCTTCACTGCTGTCGGCGCGAGGTGATCGGTTGTCGTCCTGTCTCCTGCCGCACCGCCGGCCTTACTGCCCCAGCAGTACGCCGCGCCCGCGGTGGTTAGTCCACAGGTGTGATTCGCCCCCGGTGTGATCGCCGAGAACACAAGGTCACCTTGAACTTCCGCTTGGGCCAGCCGCTGCGTGGTGGTCCCCTCGCCAAGCTGACCGTCTTCATTCCTGCCTCAGCAGTAGGCAGCTCCAGCGGTCGTCAGCCCACAGGTCTGCGGCCCTCTCCCCGACGTTAGGATCCTAAGAGCAAGCCCGCCCAATGCCGGCGACGGTGTCAGTCTAACGGTTGTCGTCCCGTCGCCTGGCCATCGCGGCGTGAAGGAGGGGTTGGTCCGCGGCCGGCGTCCTGCGACGCCGGCCGCGTGGCTGTCCCGCCCACGGACGGCGGCGTAACTTTCCCTGATGCCACCCCGCAAGCGCTACTTCCCGCGCAGACCGCTGCCGGTGCCGGAGCCGGCGGCGCCGCGCGAACGGCGCGACCTCGACGCGGTGCGCGACATCGTGCATGCGTCGGTGAGCGGCGAGTCGGCGGAAGAGGCGCTGCAGTTCGCGCTCGACCGCATTGCGCCGCAGCTCGGTGCCGCGCTCGGATCGATCTACCTGCTGGACGGCGCGTCGGAGCTGATGCGGCTGGTCGCCGCGCACCAGTGGCCCGAGCAGCACCAGCGCTGGCTGGGCGCCATGCGGGTGCGCGTCGGCTTTGGCCCGAGCGGCGAGGCGGCCAGCGAGCGCCGGGTGATCGACGTGCCCGACGTTTTCGCCGACCCCGACCTCGAAGACTGGCACGACGTGGGACGCGAGCTCGGCTTCCGGGCGATCACCGCGCTCCCGCTCATCGCCGCCGGCCGCGTACTGGGTGTGGCCACCTTCTACTTCCACGAGGCGCCGGGGGCCGCGAGCGAGGCGCGCGCGCTGCTGCGTCTGGTGGCCGATCTGCTCGCCGCGACCGCCGAGCAGGCCGTGCGGCGCAACGAGCTGCGCCGCGTGAACGCCGCGCTGCAGGAGGCCACCGCCGAGGTGGAGCAGCAGTACATTGAGGTGGGCAGCGCGCGCCGCGCGCGGGACGACTTCCTCGAGGGCGTGTCGTACGACCTGCGCTCGCCGCTGCAGGGGCTGCTCGCCAACCTGTCGCTGCTGGAGCAGGAGGTCTCGGGCCCGCTGACCGCCGGCCAGCGCGAGGAAGTGCGCGCCGTGCGCGGCTCGGCCACGCGGGTGCTCGACCTGGTGGAGGCGCTGCTCGACTTTGCCGGCGCGCGGCGCGGCTCGCTGGAGCTCACGGTGGACGAATTCGATCCGCGCGTGCCGATGCGCGAGGCGGTGCGCGAGATCGGCACGCCCACCGCCGGCGTGACGGTGGCGGCGGTGGAGCCCGTGCTCGCGCTGCCGCCGATGCGCGGCGACCGGCGCAAGCTCGTGCGGCTGCTCCTGACGCTGGTCGAGCACCTGGCCGAGCATTCGCACGCCGACCGGGTGGAAGTCACCGTCGAGGCCTCGGATGGCCGCGTCCGGTTCCGCGTGCAGGAGGCGGGCGGCCGGCGTCCGGACGCGGCGGAGGACGACGAGACGGAGCGCGGCGTCCACACCGTGCAGTTCGCCTGGGCGCTCGACCTCGCCCGCAGCATCGGACGGCTGATGGGCGGCGTGGTGGCCGTGGACAACGTCGCCGACGGACGCACCGCCTTCACGCTGGACCTGCCATTGAACGGACCGCCGAGCGCCGACCCGGTGCACGGCTGACCCCCACGGAGCCCCATCCTCATGAACAACCAGTCGTCCCGCAGCCTCCAGACCCAGCGCACGACCGACGCCCCGGCCGACGTCCTGCGCAGCGCGCGCGCCTTCTTCGCCGACACGAGCACCATCTACGCCGCGTTCGTGGAGAAGGAGGGACCCAACCATCTGGTGCTGCGCGGCCAGGGTGGCGAGGAGGTGGTGATTGCGGCGTTCGCCGACCCCGCCGGCACGGTGGTGAACGGGTCGTCGTACCTGTTCGACCAGCAGGTGGCGCGGTTCCTCTCCACGCTCACGCCCGTCGCTTGAGCATCGCGTTCATCTCGCACGCCGACTGCGGCCGCCACGACACGGGGTGGAACCACCCCGAGCATGTCGGCCGGCTGCGGGCGATCACGCGGGCGCTGGGCCGCGACTGGGAGCTGATGCTGCGGGTCGAGCACCGGGAGGGACGCCACGCTACCGCCGAGGAGCTGGCGCTCGCGCACGACCCGGCGTACGTGGCGTCGGTGCGGGCGGCGGCCGAGGGCGGCGGGGCGCGCTTCGACGCCGACACGGTGGCCAGCGAGGGATCGTGGGATGCCGCGTCGGCCGGCGCGGGCTCCGTGCTCGACGGCATCGACCTGGCCGTGGGCGACGGGCGGCGCTCGTTCTGCGCGGTACGCCCGCCCGGGCACCATGCGCTGCGCGCGCATGCCATGGGCTTCTGCCTCTTTGGCAATGTCGCCATCGGCGCGCACTATGCCCGTGCGCGCCACGGGCTGCGCCGCGTGCTCATTGCCGACTGGGACGTGCACCACGGCAACGGGACGCAGGCGCTGGTGCAGGACACCGAGGACATCCGGTTCGTCTCGATGCACCAGTGGCCGTGGTATCCGGGCACCGGGGCGGCCGATGATCGCGGGCCGAAGGAGACCGTGTGGAACGTGCCGATGGCCGGCGGGCTGGCCGCGGCACGGTACGTGGACGCGTTCCTGGGAGCGGTGGACGCCGCCACGCGCGACTGGACACCGGACCTCGTGCTGGTCTCGTGCGGCTTCGACTCGCTCAACGGCGACCCGCTGGGCGGCTTCACGCTCGAGATGGGCGACGTGGCCACGCTGACCCGGGCGATGGTCGACCGCGCGGCGTCGTGGTGCGGCGGGCGGCTGGTGAGCGCGCTCGAGGGGGGCTACGCCGCCGATCGCGTGGGCGAGGCGTCGGTGGTGCACATGCGCGCGCTGGAAGGCTGAGCGCGGGCCCGGCCCGGGCCGCTCGCTTGCTCGCCGCTTTGCGCAGACGATAGCTTTGCGAGGGGGCGCTCCCGCCCGCGCGGAGGAATCCTTGGCTCGACGCCCGAGCGGCACGTTTCGCATTCGCAGGACGCAGCGGATCACGGCCGTCGATGCGGCGCATCCGCGCGCCTGGTACCGCGCGCCGTCGGGGGCAGTGCTGGGCGACATCGCCGTCCGCGACATCGAGCGCTACCTGCGCGAGCCGGGCGGCTTCCTCTGGGTGGACATCGACACGGCGAGCGCACCGCAGGTGGCCCTGCTCGAGCACGCGTTCCACCTGCACCCGCTCGTCATCGAGGACACGCTCAGCCCCAACGGCCGCGTGAAGGTGGAGGAGTTCCCGGGCTACCTGTTCGTCGTGGTGCGCGCGGTGCGCTTCGTCGAGGAGACGGCGGACCCGCACGACATCGAGACGTACAACCTGTGCTGCGTCATCGGCCACAACTACCTCCTCACGGTCCATGGCGTGCACGCGCCGGGGCTCGAGCTGGTGTGGGAGCGGGTGAAGCGGTCGCCCGACCTGCTCGAGCGCGGCCCCGCCCGCACCATGCACGCCGTGCTCGACGCCTCGGTGGACGCCTACTTTCCCATCGTCGACCAGCTGGACGAGTTCATCGACAATGTCGAGGAGCGCGTCTTCGCGCGCTTCGACCAGGAGGCGCTGCACGACATCTTCGGCGTCAAGCGGCTGGTGCTGCAGCTGCGCCGGCACCTCGCGCCGCAGCGCGAGGTCTTCAGCTTCCTCACCAACCGGCCGAACGCGCTCATCCCGCCCGACGTGCAGGTGTACTTCCGCGACATCTACGATCACATCATCCGGCTGAACGAATCCATCGACACCTACCGCGACCTGGTGAGCTCGGTGATGGAGTCGTACCTCACGCAGGTGTCGAACCGCCTGAACATCGCCACCAAGAGCCTGACGGTCGTCGCCACGCTCAGCGTGCCGTTCGTGGTGGTCAGCGGCATGTGGGGCATGAACTTTGCGCACATCCCGCTGTCCGACTGGCCGCACGGCTTCTGGGTGATGTTCCTCGGCCAGCTGGCGCTGGGCGGCCTGCTGGTGTGGGCGCTGCGGCGCCGCGGGCTGGTGTAGCGTGTTCTGCCCCGAGTGCGGCACCTGGAACCGCGGCGGCGCCGCGACGTGCGTGCGCTGCGGCGCGGCGCTCCCCGAGCTGCCGGCGCGCGCCGATGCACCCGACGCGCTCATTACCGCGCTGCGCCAGGCGACCGGCAACCGCTATCGCGTGCTGCGGCGCGTCGGCTCGGGCGGGATGGCCGACGTCTACCTGGTGGAGCAGGAAACGCTGGGGCGTCCGCTGGTGCTCAAGGTCATGCACGCGCATCTCGCGCGCGACCTGGAGATGCGCGAACGCTTCCGGCGCGAGGCGGAGGCGGCGGCGCGCCTGGTGCACCCGCTCATCTGCGTGCCGTTCGACTACGGCGAGGTGGGCGAGATGGTGTACCTCATCATGCCCTTCCTCGGCGGCGGCGGCCTGGCCGACCTGCTGGTGCGGGAGCGGACGCTCGCCCCCGAGCGCGTCGCCGAGGTGGCGTCGCAGGTGGCCACCGCGCTGGACCACGCGCACCGGCACGGCGTGGTGCACCGCGACGTGAAGCCCGACAACGTGTTGTTCGACGAGGACGGCAACGCCTACCTCACCGACTTCGGCATCGCGACGGCGCAGTTCCACGCGCGCCTGACGGCGTCGGGGCGCGCGATGGGGACGCCGCACTACATGGCCCCCGAGCAGGCGATGGGGCGCACGCTCGACGGGCGCGCCGACCTCTACGCGGTGGGCGTCATGATGTACGAGTGCCTCGTGGGCTTCCCGCCGTTCGACGCGGCCGACGCCTTTGCCGTGGGCTACAAGCAGGTGCACGAGGCGCCGGTGCCGGTGACCGAGGTGAACTCGGGGGTGCCGGTGGGGCTGGGCGACATCGTCATGCGCTGCCTGGCGAAGTCGCCCGACGCGCGCTGGCAGCGCGGCGGCGAGCTGGCGGCGGCGCTCGAGGCCTGGCTGCACGAACAGGGGGCGCGGCGCGCCGCGCGCGTCCGCGCCGTCACGCCGCCCACGGGCATCCTGCGCCCGCCGGTGGTGCCGGACGGGACATGACCGCGCGGCTGGTTGACGTCGCGCTCCCGCTGCCGCTGTTTCGCGCCTTCACGTACGCCGTGCCCGACGGCCTGCGCCACGCCGTGGCGCCGGGCGCCCGCGTCGTGGTGCCGTTCCGCAATCGCACCGCCATGGGGATCGTGCTGGGCGAGAGCACCGGCGAGGCGTTGGGCGGGGCCGCGGCCAAGGCGGTGATTGACGCGCCCGACGCGATACCGGCGTTCCGCCCCGACCTGCTGGCGGTGGGGCGCTGGATGGCCGACTACTACCTCTCGCCGGTGGGGCTCGTGCTGCGCGCCGCGCTGCCCGCGGCGATGGGGCGCTCGCGCCGCGCCGACCCGCCGCTGAAGACGCAGCGCGTGCTGCGCATCGCGCAGCCGCTGGACACGCTCATGCAGCGCGATGCGCTGTTCAAGCGCGCGCCGCAGCAGCGCGCGCTCTACGAACTGCTCGAGACGCTCGGCGGCCGCACGCCGGTGGCCCACCTGATCGAGCGCCTCGGGTGCAGCGAGGGCGTGGTGCAGGCGCTGGTGAAGCGCGGCGTGGCGGCGGTGGTGCAGGAGCCGGTGGACCGCGACCCGTTCCTTTCGCGCGCCGCGCCGCCGCCGGCGGCGGTGACGCCCAGCGACGCGCAGCGCGGCGCGATCGCCGCGCTGCGCGCCGGCGCGCCCGGCGAGACCTTCCTGCTGCACGGCATCACCGGCAGCGGCAAGACGCTGGTGTACATCGAATTCCTGCGGCACGTGCTGCACGAGCGGGGGCGCAGCGCCATCGTGCTCGTGCCCGAGATCGCGCTCACGCCGCAGACGGTGGACCGGTTCCGCGGCGTCTTCGGCGACCAGGTGGCGGTGCTGCACTCGGGGCTCGGCGAGGGCGAGCGCTACGATGCGTGGCGCGCGCTGCAGCGCGGCGACAAGCGCATTGCCATTGGCGCGCGCTCGGCCGTGTTTGCGCCGCTCGAGCACCTGGGCGCCATCGTGGTGGACGAGGAGCACGAGGCCACGTACAAGCAGGGCGAGGCGCCGCGCTACCATGCGCGCGAGGTGGCCATCGTCCGCGCGCGCGAGGCCGGCGCGGTGGTGGTGCTCGGCAGCGCGACGCCGAGCCTCGAGAGCTGGACCAACGCGCAGTCGGGCAAGTACCGCCTGCTGACGCTGCCGGCGCGGGTCGGCGGCGGTGCGCTCCCCGCGGTGCACATCGTGGACCTGCGCGACGAGACCGGCCCGAGCGCGCCGGCGGCAATGGTCGCACTGCGCCGCGTCCTCAGTGCGCGCCTCGAGACGGCGCTGCACGACCGGCTCGCCCGCGGCGAGCAGAGCCTGCTGCTGCTCAACCGCCGCGGCTTCGCCAACTTCGTCACCTGCCCCGACGGCCACGTGGTCGTGTGCCCCAACTGCGCCATCTCGCTCACCTATCATCGCGCACCCGAGCGGCTGGTGTGCCACTACTGTCAGCACGCCGAGCCGCTCGCCGCCACCTGCGGCCAGTGCGGGGCGGCAAACATGAAGCAGCGCGGCGTCGGCACGCAGCAGGTGGAGCGGTTGCTCAACGAGCGCTTCCCGACGGCGCGCGTGTCGCGCATGGATGTGGACACGACCACGGGCAAGTGGGCGCACGCCGAGATCCTCGACCGCGTGGGGCGCGGCGAGGTGGACATCCTGCTCGGCACGCAGATGATCGCCAAAGGGCTGGACTTTCCCAACGTGACGCTCGTCGGGGTGATCGACGCGGACATCGGCATCAACCTCCCCGACTTCCGCGCGAGCGAGCGCACGTTCCAGCTGCTGAGCCAGGTGGCGGGGCGCGCCGGGCGCGGCCCCAAGGGGGGCGAGGTCTTCATCCAGACGCGCACGCCGGGGCACCATGCGGTGCAGTGCGCCATCGAGCACGACTACCTGCGGTTCGTCACCGAGGAGCTGCCGTCGCGCGCCAGCCCGCCGTACCCGCCGACGGTGCGGCTGGCCAACCTCGTGATCAGCGGGCTGGACGAACTGGCCGTCGCCGACTGTGCCCAGCAGGCCGCGGCGTGGCTGCAGCCCCGCATCGACACGCTCGCCGGCGCCGTGGAACTTGTTGGGCCGGCGCCGTGCCCGATTGAGCGCATCAAGGGGCGGTGGCGCTGGCACATGGCGCTCAAGGCGTCGCGGGCCGGGGTGCTCACGCGCCTCATGCGCGGCTTCCTGACGCGCTTCGAGCTGCCCGCCGCCCACGAGATGCGCGTGACGTTCGACCGGGACCCCGTGGCCCTGCTGTAAAGGGCGTTTTTGGGTGGAGATGCGCCTCCCCGGCGGCTAGATTTCCCATGCTAGCTGCCTCCCGCCCCCCGACTTCACGCACCGGTCCGTGCCTCGCACGACGCACCGGACAACGCTGACATGGACGACACCCGCG
>Ga0334722_10006702_pt1 | contig 11313 bp, 5 predicted proteins | sample C3_bottom_MG_FD_207210 | JGI IMG/M metagenome (GOLD analysis project Ga0334722, IMG submission 207210) | Sediment microbial communities from Yellowstone Lake, YNP, Wyoming, USA - C3_bottom | ecosystem: Environmental > Aquatic > Freshwater > Lake > Sediment | place: USA: Wyoming | collected...
CGACCATGCAGGGCCGCTGCACGCTGCAGGACTTCCGCGCCTGCAGCATCATCGCCGACTGCCCGAGCGGCACGGGTCCCTGCGCGTACGGCCCCCTGCCATGCTTCGAGTCGAGGATTACCCGCACCGGAGCTGCGTCAGCTTTTGGGATGCACTGCCTGAACACGTCGCAGCCGTGCAGCAGCAACGTGGACTGCGGCCTTGAGGGCTCCTGCCTTGCGGACACTTCGGCGCCCCAGGCGGTGGGACTGTTCTGCGCACCGCCAGTCACGAATCAGTTCGACAGCGCTTTCCTCGGATTCCTCGGTCCCGGGGCCGTGCGTCTGGACGGGTTCATGCAGATCTGTCGTTGCGGAGACCCGGCGTGCAGCGAGTTGTGCAACAACTTTGTCTGCGGCAACGCGACTACCGAGCCCGGCGAAGAATGCGACGACGGGAACCTGGTAAGCGGCGACGGGTGCGACGACAATTGCACCGTGACCGCCTGCGGCAACGGCGTGATCACGGCCGGCGAAGCATGCGACGACGGCAACGCTTCGAATTCCGATTCCTGTACGAATGACTGCAAGATCGCCGTCTGTGGTGACGGCTTGACCCGTGTGTTCCTCGAGCAGTGCGACGACGCCAACTCGTCCAACACCGACTCATGCACGAACAGCTGCGAGACCGCATTCTGTGGCGATGGCTTCATCCATACCGGTGTCGAAGAGTGCGACGACGGCAACGGGGATTACAGCGATAGCTGCTCGAACTTCTGCACCATCGCCGTGTGCGGGGACGGAATCGTCCAGCCGGGACAGGGCGAGACCTGCGACGACGCCAACACGGTGAACACCGACGCCTGCTCGAACGCCTGCAAACTCGCGGCCTGCGGCGACGGCATCCTCCAGTCGGGCAGAGGCGAGATCTGCGACGACGGAAACTCGAACGATGGCGACGGTTGCGACAGCAACTGCACGGTCACGGCCTGCGGCAACGGCGTGGTCACCGGCGACGAGCAGTGCGACGACGGCAACCAGAGCGACATCGACGCGTGCTCGACCGATTGCAAGTCCCTGCCCGGCTGCGCGCTGTACGTCTCGCCGAACGTTCCCAGGCAGATTCCGGATCTGGGCACGGCCGTATCGACACTGACCATTCCCGTCACCCAGAGGGTCCGGTATCTGTCGGTGGCACGGCTCAGAGGGTTGCACACGTTCGTAGGCGACCTGCGCTTCGAACTGCAGAATCCTTCCGGGGCCGCGGTCACTCTTATCGCCAATATCTGTAGCGGCTCGGATAATTTCGACGTTTCCCTGGCGGACGAGGCGCCGTCGCCGGTTCCGTGTCCGCCCACCGATGGAGCGGTCCACAAGCCCATGGAAGCGCTTGCCGGGCTGCTCGGCGGTTCGATGAACGGCACGTGGACTTTGTCGGTCGCGGATATGGCTGGTTCCGACTCCGGTACTCTCCAGGGGTGGGGGCTGCTGGTCTGCAAGAATCTTTGCGGTGACGGGATCGTGCAGGCCGCGATGGGAGAGACCTGCGATGACGGCAACACGGTCAACACCGACGGCTGCTCGGCGGATTGTCAGACGGCGTTCTGCGGTGACGGCATCGCCCAGCCGTTTCTCGGCGAGACCTGTGACGACGGCAATGCGGTCAATACCGACGCCTGCTCCACGTCCTGCCACAACGCTGTTTGCGGTGACGGCATCGTCCAGCCGTCCCTCGGCGAGACCTGCGACGACGCCAACGTGCTCGACGGCGATGGTTGCCCGGCGGACTGCAAGGCGATCATCGGCGATGGATTGGTCGATCTTGGCGAAGCGTGCGATGACGGTAACCGCAACAGCGGTGACGGCTGCGACGCGGGCGGGCAGATCGAAGAGTGCTATACCTGCAGCGGCCAGCCCTCGGTATGCACACCCGGGGCCCGCATCAGGGTTGTGGATGCCTCCTCCAATACGGTCGGACGATTCGCGGCGGCCACGCTCGGAGCCGATGGGCTTGCGGTGGTGGTGTATTACGACGACACCAATCAGCGCATCAAGGTCGCGCACTGCGAAGACGCCGCCTGCACGAACGCGACCATCAGCGTGGTCGATTCCAATGTCGGCGATCCCGGCGCCTGGCAGCATGCCACCGGCATCGCGATCGGCGGCGACGGTTTGCCGGTACTTTCCTATTACCACGCCGCGTCGATGGGGCTGAAGGTCGCCCACTGTCAGAACGTGGCCTGCACTGCCAGCACCACGCTGACGGTCGCCTCCGGCAGCAGTGACCAAGGGCCGGAGAACAGCATCGCCATCGGCACGAACGGATTCCCCGTGGTCACCTACGGCGACATCGGTGCGGACCAGCGCGACGCGATCCGTTGCTTCACCGCCGACTGCTCCCTCGCCATCGGCCCGATGATGAGGGGCCCGGGGGCCAGGTACGGGCATACGACGGTGGGTGGAGACGGCCTCGCGCTCACCGTTTCCAACTCCCACACGATCTACGCGACCCACTGCGACGACGACTATTGCTCGGCAGTCACTTCCACCGCCGTCGTCACCACTGCCAGTGGCGTTCCGTGGCTGGCTCCCACCGCGATCGCGACGATGCCCAACGGACTGGCGATGTTCACGTATCACCAGGGCAACACCGGCATGCTGCGGCTTGCGCGGTGCAACAACGCGGCGTGCGACAGCGTCGCGGTCTCGACGATCGACTCGAACGTGGGCGTGAGTACCGAAACCGTGGCATCGACATCGATCGCATTCGCGGCCGACGGAACTGCGCGCTTCGCCTACTGGGACACCGACGACGGCGATTTGAAGCTGGCGCGTTGCACCGGTGCGAACTGCGGCAGCTTCTCGCGAGTCAGCGTCGATACGGCCGGGAACGTGGGACGTTACGCTTCCATGGTTCTGAGCGCCGGAAAACCATTGATCGCCTACTACGATACCACTGCGCAGGATCTGAAGGTCGCCTACTGCGCAGGGGCTTTCGGCAACGGTGTCGTCGATCCGGGTGAAGACTGCGACGATGGCAATTTCGTCAACGGCGACGGCTGTAACGACCGTGGCGTCTACGTCTGCGGGGACGGTGAACTCACCGCCGGTGAGCAATGTGACGATGGCAACACCGTCAACGGTGACGGTTGCGACTCTGCCTGTGTCAACGAGACCTGCGGCAACGGCAAGGTCCAGACCGGCGAAGAGTGCGATGACGGCAACACGATCGATCTGGACCGATGCACGTCGAATTGCAGGAACCGTGCCGGTTGCGCCGTGTACCTCTCATCGGATGTTCCCAAAAACATCCCGCTCATAGGCACTGTCACATCGACACTGACCATCCCGGCTGCGGGCAAGACGAGGTATCTCTCCGTAGTTGGACTCAATGGAACTCACACCTACGTCAACGACCTGACCTTCGAGCTGACGAACCCGTCGGGTACCAGGACCACCGTCATCAATCGGCTCTATTGCGACAAGGACGATTTTTCCCTGTCTTTGGCGGACGAGGCGACGTTGTTCCCCCCTTGCCCGCCCACCGATGGAGAAACCCATCTTCCGAGTTCAGCGCTCGCAGGGCTGCTCGGCGGCTCCTTGAGCGGGGTCTGGACTCTGACCGTCAACGATCTGGCGAGCCAGGACAAAGGAACCCTCAAGGGATGGGGTCTGCTCGCCTGCGACTCGCTCTGTGGCGACGGCTTCAGGGACGGCGCCGAATCCTGCGACGACGGCAACACGATCGATACCGATGCGTGCATCAGCGCCTGCAGGATCGCGACCTGCGGCGACGGCATCGTGAGATCGGGGGTCGAGGGCTGCGATGACGCCAACACGGTCAACACGGACGCCTGCAGCAACGCTTGTACGGTGGCGGTCTGCGGCGACGGGATCGTGCAGGCATCGCTCGGGGAGACCTGCGACGACGGGAACACGATCAGCGGCGACGGCTGCGACGGCAACTGCACCGTCACGGCTTGTGGCAACGGCGTGGCCACCGGCGCCGAGCAATGTGACGACGGCAACCTGATCAACACCGACTCGTGCACGGCGAGCTGCAGGCACCAACCCGGATGTGCGCTGTACGTATCGTCCGATGTTCCCAGGCAGATTCCGGATATGGGCGCGGTCGCATCGACTCTGACCGTCCCGGCGGCCGGGACGACTCGCTATCTCTCGGTGGTGCGACTCCGCGGATTGCACACGTACGTGAGCGACCTGCGTTTCGAGCTCAGGAATCCCTCCGGGACCAAGGGCAGGATCATTGAGGAAATCTGCGGAGGGTCGCAGGACTTCGACCTTTCTCTGGCGGATGAAGCGTTGACGTCGATCCCGTGTCCGCCCACCGACGCGGCGGTTCATCAGCCCAACGCGGCACTTGCCGCATTGCTCGGCGGTCCGATGAACGGTGTGTGGACTCTGTCCGTGAGCGATGTGGAGATCGGTGACTCAGGAACTCTGCAGGGATGGGGGCTACTGGTCTGCAAGAGTGCCTGTGGCGATGGAACCCAGGAAGGAACCGAAGCGTGCGACGACGGCAATGCAATCGACACGGATGGCTGCACGAACAGCTGTACGATTGCGAGTTGCGGCGACGGCGTCGTGCGGGCGGGCATCGAGGTCTGCGACGACGGCAACGGAGTGAACACGGATGGCTGCTCGAACGCCTGCACGCTTGCCGCGTGCGGGGATGGCATTGTTCAGCCGGGCCGCGGCGAGACCTGTGACGACGCCAACACGGTAAACACGGACGCCTGCTCGAACGCCTGCACGCTTGCCGCGTGCGGGGACGGCATCGTCCAGCAAGGCCGCGGTGAGATCTGCGACGACGCCAACACGGTGAACACGGACGCCTGCTCGAACGTCTGCAAGGTCGCCGCGTGCGGGGACGGCATCGTCCAGCCTGGCAACGGTGAAACCTGTGACGACGCCAACACCGTGAACACGGACGCCTGCTCGAACGCCTGCACGCTTGCCGCGTGCGGGGACGGCATCGTCCAGCAAGGCCGCGGTGAGATCTGCGACGACGCCAACACGGTGAACACGGATGCGTGCTCGAATACCTGCACCGTTTCCGTGTGCGGAGACGGGATCGTCCAGCCGGGCAACGGCGAAACCTGTGACGACGCCAACACGGTGAATACGGATGCGTGCTCGAATGCCTGCAAGGTTGCCATGTGCGGAGACGAGATCGTCCAGCCGGGTAATGGCGAGAGTTGCGACGACGCGAACACGGACAACACGGACGGGTGTTCGAACGGATGCAAGCTCGCTGTCTGCGGCGACGGGATCATCCAGGCTGCGCTCGGGGAGGCCTGCGACGACGGCAACACGGTGAACACGGATGCCTGTACGAACGCGTGTAAAGCCGCGACCTGCAGCGACGGGATCATCCAGCCGGGCAACGGCGAATCCTGCGACGATGCCAATTCGATCGATACGGATGCATGCACCACCCTCTGCAAGCTCGCGACCTGCGGCGACGGGATCGTTCAAGGCGTCAAGGGCGAGACCTGCGACGACGCGAATTCGGTGAACACGGACGCCTGCACGAACGCCTGCAGGTCTGCGGTGTGCGGCGACGGGATCACCCAGCCGGTCAACGGCGAGTCGTGCGACGATGCCAATTCGGTCGCTACCGACGGCTGCACCAACCTCTGCAAGCTCGCGGCTTGCGGCGACGGGATCGTACGCGCCGGCGTGGAGCAGTGCGATGACGGCAACAGCGTCGAGGTGGACGCCTGCACGAACGCCTGCAAGACCGCTGTTTGCGGCGACAACCTCGTCCAGCCAGGTCTTGGCGAAACCTGCGACGACGGCAACGCCGTAGACACGGACGCGTGCACGAACCTGTGCCAGGCGGTCAAGTGCGGAGATGCGAGCAGAGACGGGAAAGTCCTGGCGGGAGACGCGCTGCAAATTCTCAGGCAAGCCGTGGGGACCGCTACCCGGTGCGCCGACGCACCATGCGTGTGCGACGTCAACGGCGATTCAAACGTGAAAGCCAGCGACGCGCTACTCGCCTTGAAAGCAGCCGTGGGGCAACCGGCGGACCTGCGGTGCGCGTGCTGATGCATCGGAAGTTTTCGTGGTGCGTTTAGCTCCGGTAACGCAAGCCGCGTGGTACTTCCGGCCCAAAGCACGGGCGCGTAACAGCGGAGATTCTTTGGCCGCGTCGCCACCGGACGACGCGGCCGTGAATGATCGAGCAGCAGTGGTAGCGGTTCGACCGGTGGAGCGGAAGCGCCAGTCGGGATGAGCAGGCACCCGGGTCGGAAAGCGGGCACGCAGCCCGCACCGCCGACCCGAGCGGCAATCTCGCGGCACCTGATCCGCCATGCCTCGCGCATGTAGAGCGGGTCCCGTTACGACGTGCCGCCGACGGCGGTGCCGCCTGCGTGCCTTTCCCGTCAGTCAGCGCACTGGCCGCTCAGGCACGTCTGGTTCGACGCGCACACGTGACCGCAGGTTCCACAGTTGGACTCGTCGGTCTGCCTGTTCGTGCACATGCCGCCGCAAAGCGTCTCGCCCGGATCGCAGTTGCCCGGCGTGCACTGGCCGCTCACACACGTCTGGTTCGACGCGCAGACGTGACCGCAGGTCCCACAGTTGGACTCGTCGGTCTGCCTGTTCGTGCACGTATTGCCGCACAGCGTCTGGCCCGGCTGGCAGTTGCCGGCAGGTTCGCAAGTCGTGCAGGTACCACTCACGCACGTCTGGTTCTGCGCGCACGCGTTGCCGCAGGCGCCGCAGTTTGCGGTGTCGGTGTCCGTGTTGACGCATGTCTGGTCACACGCGGTCTCGCCCGGCTGACACTCCGAAGCGGTGCCGCAGCTACCCGCGTTGCACACTTCGTTCGGCGCGCACACGGTGCCGCACGTTCCGCAGTGATTCGGGTCGTTGCTGCTGACGCACGTGCCGTTGCACAGGATCTCGTCGGGTGCACAGGCACTGACGCACTGGCCGCACACGCACATCTCCGCCGGCGCGCACACGATCCCACAACCGCCGCAGTTGTTGCGATTCGTGGTCGTGTCGACGCACTGGTCGTTGCAACTGATCTTGTTGGTCACGCACTCGGTGGTACACACGCCCGCCACGCACACCTCGCCGGCGGCACAGCGCTGTCCGCACCCGCCGCAGTTGTTGATGTCGCTTTGCGTGTTCGTACAGACCGGCGTGCTGTCGGTCGAGAAGCAGCAATCCGTGTCGCCGGGGCTGCAAACGGCGTCGTCGTGAAGCCGGAAGTGGGCAGCGGCGGCCGTCGCTCCGATGGTGATGTACTGTGCGTTTGCCGGATTGCCCGGCGGGAAGTGGCAGATGGAAATCTTCTGTGATTGTGCGTGCGCCGCCTGGACTTGCGCGCCGAGCGCGAGACCAAGCGTCGCGAACAGAACGAGCCCGATGATATGGCAGTTACGATTGTTCATATGAGTGACTCCTCAGCCTGTCTGGCGCTCAGCGCGAAGCGGTTGATGCCGTTGGCCCGCAGATCCCGGTGCATTGGCCGGACGTGCAGCTCTGGTTGGGTCCGCACGCGTGACCGCAGGTTCCGCAGTTCTGCGTGTCCGTATTCGTATCGACGCAGTTCTGGTCGCACACGGTCTGGCCGGGCTGGCAATCGGCGGCAGTGCCGCACGTGCCGTTCGTACACACCTGATCAGGCGCGCACGCGTGGCCGCATTCGCCGCAATTGCCCGAATTGTTGGCGACGCACTCTCCGTTGCAGAAGAGTTCGTCGGACGTACAGGCGCTGACGCACTCGCCGCACACGCAAGACTGACCCGTCGTGCACGCGTTTCCGCACGTACCGCAGTTGCTCGTGTCGGTGTTCGCGTCCACGCACTCGTTGTTGCAGGCAAGAGAGCGCGCCTGGCACTGCGTCGTGCAGTGGCCCGCCACGCATGCCTCGCCTGCCGCGCACCTGTGATTGCATGCCCCGCAGTTGTTCACGTCCGCCATGACGTTCGTGCACACCGAAGCCGTGTTCGTTCCGAAGCAGCAGTCCGTGTTGCCGCTCTCGCAGGTCACGTCGCCGTGCAGGTTGAAATGCGCGGGCGTCGCGGACGCGCCGACCGTGATACGCTGCACGTTCGTCGGTGCCCCCGGTGGGAAATGGCAGATGGTGACCATCGGTTCCGCGTGTGCCGTGCCGATGCCCGCCGCTGCAAATGCCAGCGCGAATGTTGTCAAACAAACAATACGGGATATTCCCGTGTGTGAATCGTTCATGTTTGGCTCCTTGAGAAACTGCGAACGGTTGTTGGACCGGATCGGTCGGCAAACCGCCGGCGGTACAACCGAAGTCCCATGTCGGAAGTAGTGACAGTGTTCGTGTCTTCCGAAACGGGGGCGCACGACCGCGGGTGTCATATCGACCGGCGCGAGTCACTGGACCAGGTCCGTCTTCCTCGTGTGCGTGCGCATTGCGCCTCCTCACGACCATCGGCTGTCCCACTCGCTTCGCATCCGCGCCTGCGCTTCGCCGGTATTCACGAGCGTTGCGTTGTCGGCTGTCGTGTGTGAACGCGCTCCGCCCGTTGAACAACGGGGTGCCGGGCAACGTTTCGTTGTTCGTGATGGAGCGCCGGGGGGCCGCGAACTGCCCGGCGGACTAAAGCGCCGGCGAACAGGCGCGCGATCACAAAGCACGAAGATGCAGACAGGCGCTGGTGTTACGACGCTTTTCGTCGTCTCAGCGCCGTCACGTGCCGGGTCGGCACGAGTGAGCACGAGTGAGGCAGTGTTCTTTGCGGACTTCGGCCAAAAAAATCTGCGGCCGGGGGCGTGTCAGGCGATTTCGTCGTGGGGGCCGCAGCAGGGACATGCCGCCATCAAGTGATCACATTTGGCGACGTGGTCGGGACTGGTCGCCGCGCGCGCCTAACACCTTCGCGAGGTCCGCCGGACGAACTCTCAGAAGCATCCGCGTTTTCGGCCGACTTCCACTGACGCGGCCGGACCGCGAGGCGTCTTGCGGAAGGAGGACTACGGGAACGGATGTGTCGTCATCGATCGGCTTCCGATGCACGCGGGCCGCGTGGCATTCCCGCCCCAGGCGCGGGCGCGCAGCGGGGGCGTTGTTTCAGCCGCGCTCGTCGCCGCCGACGACGCGGCCGTGAATGATCGAGTAGTAGCGGTAGCGGCTCGGCATGTGCGAGATGACGCCGCCGATCACGATCGCAAACGTCAGCAGCAACACGCTCGCGTTCCACGCGAAGGCGACTGACGCGACGAGCGCGATCTTCACGAATGTCGCCAGGCCCCGGATCTGCAGGATCCAGATCGGATTGCGGACGATCTCCAGCGTCATCAGCGCGCCGCCGCTCGCGACCGTCGCCAGCAGCGCAGGCAGCAGCCGACTGGCCTCGATGCCGTAGATATGCCCGCCGTAGAGGGCGCCGAACGCGGCCAGATGCGCCGTGCGCAAAGCGGTGCGCAACGTGCGCACACCAGGCAACGCTATGACGCTCATTCAGCCGCCGATCGACGACATCGCTCGAGTGTGACTGGCAGGCGCGTCGTCAGCGCGTTCGCTGTAGCTGCCGGCCAGCGGTCTGCCCGCGGTCGCAGCGCGGAACGCGGCCGCGATCGCTTCCTCGCAAAGCTGCGGCCTGAGCGCGTCGTGCAGGTTCACTTCGCCGTCGGCAGTAAGGCACGGCCGGAGCTTTGCGTCCGATGTCAGGCGCAGGCGATTGCAGCGGTCGCAGAAGCGGCAGCTCACGGGGCTGATCAGCCCCACGTCGCCGCCGTCGCGCAATGCGTAGTACGTTGCCGTGTCGCCGCTATGATTGCGGGGCGGCTCGCCGGTCAGGTACGGCCGGATCGTTTCCAGGATCTCGCCGCGGCTCACGTACGAAGAGGCCCATCGCTGGGCGAGACCGAGCGGCATGTACTCGATGAAACGGATCTGCACGCGATGTGCGGCGGCGAAATCGAGCATGCTCGTCAGTTCGTCGTCGTTGACGCCGCGCATGACGACGACGTTGACCTTGACCGGTGCAAGACCCGCGGCCACCGCCGCGTCGATTCCGGCAATCACGCGATCGAGATCGTTGCGTCCGCTGACGGCGCGGAAGACCGCGGGCCTGAGCGAATCCAGACTGATGTTGACGCGTCCCAGGCCAGCCTTCTTGAGCGCCACGGCGTGCTCGGCCAGCAGTGTTCCGTTGGTGGAGAGGGCGAGATCGGAAATGCCTTGGAAACGGCTCAGGGTGTGGACGAAATCGACGACGCCCGGATGGACCAGCGGCTCGCCTCCGGTGATGCGGATCTTGCCGATGCCGAGCCCGACGCCCACGCGGACGATCGATGCGATCTCGGACAGGTCGAGCCGCTCCGGCCGGGCCTGAACGCCGCAGCCGCGCGGCAGGCAGTAAAAGCACCGCAGGTTGCAGCGGTCGGTGATCGATACGCGCAGGTAAGTCACCTGCCGTCCATAGCGGTCGAGTAGTGTCATAAGAGGCTACGCGTACGGGGCGACAGACTACCGAACGGTCGGACGGGTGCGATGACGAAAGTCATAACGTTCCATGACCGTGCTCCGGAATCGACGACAAAGAAGGCCGCTGGCCGGGCGCGGACGCGCGGATCCTGGCTTATGGACGGGGATGAGGCGGACGATTGGCGCTCCAACGCCCAACGTCAGGCCGGATGGAGGCGGCGCGAGGCCGGCACCCGGTCGCGTGCTTTTGGGAGGCTAAACGGCCGGACCGGAGGTGGCCGCGGAACGGAAGCGGGCGACCACTGCCGCGATGCCGATCTCGGCCAAGTGCACCACCACCAGTCCACCGACCACGTACGTCAGCCAGTCGTGCAGATCGCGCGACGGATCGAGCACCGACTCAGGCATCGAGCGGCTGGCCCACATCACGAACCCGGTCCCGATGAACAGAAGCGCGATGACGACGGTTAGGGCGACGTGGAAACCCTGCCACAGCGAGCGCAGCGTGCGCTGGGCGGGCGGTGCGAACACCGAGCGAACGCCGAAGCGCAGCATGACGAGAAGCGGCAGAGCGAAAAATGCGACGCCGCCCCAGCGGTGACTCTCGCGGACGATCTGCGAGTAGCCGCCGGTTACCGCCGCCCGCAGGTCCGGCACGAACAGCAGCAGCCCGGAAACGAACAGCACCGTGAACGTGAGCAGGTGGATGGTGTGCACCAAGGGTCGCGCAATTGCAGAAGCCATGGGAAGTTCCTTGGGCGGGGCCGCCGAAAAAAGTCAGCGTGACGTGGTCACGAAAACGCGAAGGACTGAAAAAGTCGCGGGCGGAGCGCCATGTACGGCCGCTCCGCCCGCTTTGGATGATCTACTGAACGGGTGCCGGGCACT
>Ga0334722_10006704_pt1 | contig 11308 bp, 11 predicted proteins | sample C3_bottom_MG_FD_207210 | JGI IMG/M metagenome (GOLD analysis project Ga0334722, IMG submission 207210) | Sediment microbial communities from Yellowstone Lake, YNP, Wyoming, USA - C3_bottom | ecosystem: Environmental > Aquatic > Freshwater > Lake > Sediment | place: USA: Wyoming | collected...
ATTTCTGAAGGCGAGGTCATTAAGGTAGACGTCCCTATGGAGAGAGGGAAGGAGATAAAGATAGACAGGGTTCTTGCCGTGGTAGATGAGGCAAAGACTGTTGTCGGTAACCCTTATATAGAGAACGCCGAGGTTAGGGCAGAGGTGCTTGATTCAGGTAAATCAAAGAAGGTCCTGATCTTTAAGCAGAGACCGAGAAAGGGACATAGAAAGCTCAGGGGACACAGACAACCTTACTCGTCTATCAAGATCAAGGAATTAAAGATAGGGGGATGATATGGCACATAAAAAGGGTGTCGGAAGTTCGAGAAATGGAAGGGATAGTGAGTCTAAGAGACTTGGCGTGAAGAGATTCGGTAATGAATTCGTCAGAGCAGGGAATATAATTGTCAGACAGAGAGGAACAAGGTTTTATCCTGGTCTCAATGTAGGGATGGGAAGGGACTATACTATCTTTTCTAAGATAGATGGCATCGTCTCTTTCGAGAGAAAGGGCAGAAGCGGCGTAAAGATAAGTGTTTATCCTGTCGAAGCAGATGTTAGGGCATCAGAACAGCAGATTGGTTAAGAGGTGGAGAGGAAAAAGCCAATTCTTCCCTTCTCCAATTCACCGACTCACCTGACATTAGTGTGACTTTAATTTTCTGCTGCTCTTCACCCGCTCCGAGCACTCATCTGTGGCACTCAGCAGTTGTAACCCCATCAATCCCCTTACCTCGGGAGAGGAACCGGTAGGGGGAGTTCAGGAGAATATGCAGTTTGTTGATTATGTAAAGATCTATGTAAAGGCAGGTAGAGGTGGAAGGGGATGCGTCAGTTTCAGGAGAGAGAAGTATGTCCCAAGGGGAGGCCCAGATGGAGGCGATGGCGGTAGGGGCGGACATGTAATAGTCAGGGCAACATCTCAACTCAACACCCTCCTTGACCAGAAGTATCACTATGAATACAGGGCTGAGAAAGGTGAACATGGAAAGGGTAAAAAGATGCACGGCAGGGATGGAGAGGATCTTATAATCCCTGTGCCTGTCGGGACTGTAGTGAAGGATGCAGAGACAGGTGAGGTTCTTGCTGATCTTGATAAGGAAGGAATGGAGGTCCTCGTTGCAAGGGGAGGAAGGGGTGGCCTCGGGAACGCCCATTTTGCAACACCTGTGAGACAGGCACCTCGTTATGCTCAGTCAGGGGAGGATGGAGAGGAGAGACATCTTATCCTCGAATTGAAACTCCTTGCCGATGTTGGTCTGATCGGGCTTCCAAATGCAGGGAAATCTACATTAATCTCCGTGGTCTCTTCGGCAAGACCAAAGATAGCTGATTACCCATTTACTACCCTTGTGCCAAACCTTGGCGTTGTAAAGATGGAAGGTTTAAGTAGCTTTGTTATTGCTGATATACCTGGTCTTATTGAGGGGGCCCACAGGGGGGCAGGCCTTGGCTTTCAGTTCTTAAGGCATGTAGAGAGGACAAATCTCCTTCTGCACCTTATTGATGTTTCGGTCAATGCAACAGGTGATCCTGTTGACAATTACGAGAAGATCAATCTCGAACTATCGAGATACAGTGAGGATCTCTTGAAAAAGCCCCAGATAGTAGTTGCCACAAAGATAGATATTGCTGATAGATTAAGACTTGACAGGTTAAGGAGTTATTGTGAAAATTATAAGGTAGATTTCTTCCCGATCTCTGCAGTCACAGGTCTCGGGGTCAAGGAACTCATGATATATGTAGCTCGACGGTATGAAGAGAGTCGTTATAAAGATAGGCAGTAATATACTTACCTCCCAGGATAATGGACTTGATATGGATAGGTTTCGAGCTATTGCAGAGGATGTCTCGGCTATCCATGATCAGGGTTATGCCCCTGTTATTGTTTCATCAGGTGCGGTTGCGGCAGGCCTCAAGAATTTAGGATTGAAGAGAAAACCCCGTGATATTGTACTCAAACAGGCCGCTGCAGCAGTGGGGCAGAGTACCCTTATGTGGGCCTATGAAAGGTATTTTGGCCTCAGAAAGAAGAAGGTTGCCCAGATACTCCTTACGAGAGAGGACCTCTCTGACAGGAAAAGGTATATAAACTCGAGGAATACTATCAATGCACTCCTATCTTATAGAGTGATCCCCATCATAAATGAGAATGATACCGTTGCCACTGATGAGATAAGGTTTGGAGATAATGACCATCTTGCCTCGCTCGTTGCAACCCTTCTTGAGGCCTCAAGATTTATAATCCTTTCTGATGTAGATGGCCTCTATACAGATGACCCGAGAAAAAACCCTTCTGCCTCCTTAATCGAGGTGGTCAAGGAGGTCACACCTGAGATAGAAAGGATTGCAGGCGAATCTATATCAGCCGTTGGCACAGGGGGAATGTACTCAAAGATCCTTGCTGCAAAGAGGGCTATGAATAGTGGCATCACTGTCAATATCGTGAATGGAAGAAAGAAGGGAATCATAACATCCCTGATAAGGGGGAAAAGGTGCGGGACAGAATTTCCTGGTAAAAAGGTGAAGACGTCTCAGAGAAAGATGTGGCTGGCCTACGGTATAAGGCCTAAGGGATATGTGAGCCTTGATAGCGGAGCTGTTGAGGCTATTCTGAAGAAGGGTAAAAGCCTCTTGCCCTCAGGGATTACAGGTGTTTCAGGCAACTTTGAGGCAGGAGATGCTATATTCTGTATAGATGCCCTCGGTAACAGGATAGCGAAGGGTCTTGCCAATTATTCAGCCAGTGAGATAGAAAGGATAAAGGGAAGAAATACCAGAGAGATTGAATCTATCCTCGGTTACAAGTACTCAGATGAGATTATCCACAGGGATAATCTCGTGCTCTTATGAGTCTGAGAAAGAGACTCGATTTGTTACTCCTCGATCGAGGCCTTGTAGAAAGCAGACAGAAGGCAAGGGCACTTATAATGGAGGGCAAGGTTTTTGTAGATGGGTCTCCCATAACCAAGGCTGGCATGATGGTAAAAGTAGATGCTCCTGTTACCATAACAGACCATGAAGGCTATGTTAGCAGAGGTGGTGCGAAACTCGAGGCCGCTATTGAACACTTTGGGGTCTGCCTTGAGGGATTGACAGCGATGGATATAGGTTCATCAACAGGTGGATTCACTGATTGCATGTTGAAGAAAGGTGTAAAAAAGGTTTATTGTATAGACGTTGGATATGGCCAGATGGACTGGAGGCTCAGAAATAATCCGAGGGTTTCTCTATTAGAAAAGACGAATATCAGATACCTCGAAAGGGAGAATATACCAGAGGAGGTTGATTTCATAACGATAGATGTCTCCTTTATATCTTTGAGGAAGGTCATTCCAAAGGCCATTGAGTTTTTGAGACAGGGCGGTCATATCATGGCACTCATAAAACCCCAATTCGAGGTAGGAAAGGGTGAGGTCGGCAGGGGAGGCCTTGTGAGGGACGAGAGGAAGAGACAGGAGGTTGTGGAAGGTCTGAGCAGATTTTCTCAGGAGATTGGCCTCTCTGTAATCGGGATATATGAATCACCGGTAAGAGGCACAAAGGGAAATATCGAGTATTTTATCTATCTTAAAAAATAACATATGCAGGAGACCCATCTTATAGGACTTGACCTTTCTGTTGCCTCAATTGAGGTTATAGAGATACTTCTGGAGTTCTCGCAGGAGCCCGAGGTCTTCAGGGAGGTCTATGAGGCGAATAAATCGAGGACTGAGGTCTTGAGATTTCTTATAGGTCATGAACATACTCCTTCTGAACTCAGGAATGAGATAGGAAAGGCATTGAATATCCCTACGGTATATGAAGGTGTTTCCCGTGCATCAGGGCGGGAGGCTCGCAAAGAGACGCTCTTACAGAGGATTCAGCATCTTACCGTTGGAGAGAAGATAGCCCTTGCCCTGAAGGGTGGGCAGGAGTTGAGGTCGATCCTTCTGAAAGATCCTAACAAGGAGGTAGTCCTCTCTGTCTTGAAGAATCCGAAGATGACAGAGACTGAGGTGGAGATGCTTGCCCACTCGAGGAATGCACCAGAGGAGGCCCTTCGTGCCATATGCAGAAACAGGGAATGGACGAAGAATTATAATATTATATTTGCCCTTGTGAATAATCCAAAGACTCCTCCAGGACTGAGCGTTCCTTTTGTCACGAGTCTAAGGACAAAAGACCTCGTCATACTCGAAAAGAACAAAAACGTGCCCGAGGCTGTGAGGGCAGCGGCGAGGAGACTTGTTCAATCGAGGAAGGTACAATGAAGCCCCGTGAATTTATCAATAGAAGGACATGGGATAAGGTCCTTAATTATATAGCCCTCAGTGATGAGCCCTCTCCTTATCTCCTCATAGATAAAGAGGTGGTAAAAGAGAAGGTGGAGCAGATCGGCAGGAATATCAGAAATTCAAAGGTCTTTTATGCTGTAAAGGCTAATCCTGACAGGAATGTGCTCGCCTTTCTTAATACCCTTGGTGTGGGCTTTGAGATAGCATCAGAGGGAGAATTGCAGATACTATCTGACATCGGTGTCGAACCGGAGAGGATTATTACGAGCAATCCTGTCAAGACCCTCCTGTTTCTTGAAAGGGCTGTTTCATATGGTATAAGATACTATGCCTTTGACTCGGTATCAGAGATAGAGAAACTTGCCCGTTATGCACCAGGCTCTAATGTATATGTGAGATTAACCGTCCCTAATGAAGGCAGTGAATGGCCTTTGAGCAAGAAATTCGGCGTAGAGTTGGATGATGCACTTGCCCTGTTACTCAAGGCAAAGGATAGGGGGCTTAACCCTGTAGGGATCACCTTTCATGTGGGCTCTCAGTGTAATAATGCCTATAACTGGAATACTGCCATAGAGAAGGCTCGGGAACTCTGGGATATGGCAAAGGAAAAGGATATTAGATTGAGTATGATCAATATAGGGGGTGGTTATCCTATCAGATACACAAAGGACGTTATCACAATCGAGACTATCGAAAAAAAGATAAATAGTCTTATAAAACAGAGATTTTCGGAGCAGGTCGAGGTCTTTATCGAACCTGGAAGGGCAGTAATTGGTGATGCAGGTATCTTTGTGGCCTCTGTGATAGGGAAGGCGAGGAGGGGAGATGAGGACTGGTTATATATAGATGTCGGTGTCTTTAATGGATTGATGGAGAGCATAGGGGGGATAAAATATTCTTATGTAGTGGGTAGTAGAAATGAGCCGAGGAGATGGACTGTAGCCGGTCCGAGTTGCGATAGCTTTGATGTCATTGATAAGGATGTCCTTCTCCCTGAGCCCGAAGTGGGTAACCATGTGCTGATCCTTTCAGCAGGTGCCTATACCATATCCTATGCCTCTGAGTTTAATGGATTTTCGATACCAAAGACTATATTGATATAATCAGGAGGTATCTATGATAAAGTTTTTTGAGAAAGACCCTTATGCACCGATCCAGTATGTTTACGATGTGGAGAAGATTCTTTACAGAGGGAAGAGCAGGTTTCAGGAGATAATGGTAGTTGAGAATCCTTATTTTGGAAAGATGCTTATCCTTGATGGTGTTGTTCAGATAACGGAGAAGGATGAATTCTTCTATCATGAGATGCTCGTCCATGTCCTCATGCATGCGCACCCCAGGCCAGAAAATGTAATAGTTATAGGAGGTGGCGATGGTGGTGCTGTAAGAGAGGTGCTTAAACACGACAGTGTCAAGAAGGTCTTCTTTATCGAGATCGACGAGGATGTCATCAAGGTCTCGAAGGAGTTTTTCCCCTCTGTGGCCTGCGGTATCGATGACAGCAGGGTAGAGATAAGGTGTATGGATGGTGCTGAGTTTGTGAAGGGCAGGGATGGTGATATAGATGTGGTGATTGTGGATTCCACTGACATAATCGGTTTTGCGAAGAGTCTCTTTACAGTGGAATTCTTCAAGTCTGTCAGGGATTCTCTGACTGATGAGGGTATGTTCGTCACACTGTCAGAATCTCTACACTTTCATAAGGATATAGTTATCGAGGTCCAGGAGGCTATGAGGCTTATATTTCCTGTTGTAGACCTTTATACAGCACCCCTTGCAACCTATGCAGGAAACTGGTGGACCTTCTCGGTTGCCTCAAAAAAACATGACCCGAGAGTTATGAGAAGGGAATTCAAGGTTGATACGAGATTTTACAGTGATGAGATCCATTCCCAGGCCTTTCTACCCACGAATTTCTACCAGAGGTTACTATCGAGAAGGCTAAATTGGTGATTTCTTGACAGAGACATCTATTAATTGTTAAATTATTAGCACTCTAAGTGTTAGAGTGCTAAAAGGGGCATATTAAGGTGAAAATGGAGATACTCGAGGATAGGGTTTACAGGGTATTATGGGCTGTTGTTGATAGTTATATCTCTAATCCTGACCCTGTGGGATCGAGATATATAACGAGAAAATACGGTTTTAACCTTTCTCCGGCAACTATCAGGAACATCATGGCTGACCTGGAGGAGATGGGCTATCTAAGGCAGCCCCATACATCAGCAGGGAGGGTCCCCACTGATAAGGGATACAGGTTTTATGTTGATACATTTGAAAGGATTAAATCAGGAGAGGTCGATGAAGAACTCTTCAGGGAACTGAGGAACAGGCTCGAGAATATAAGGAATGATATAAACAAGCTCCTTGACGAGACGACAAAGACTATATCAGAGGTGACCCATTATCTCGGCATAGCTGTGCCGCCTAAGCCTGATAGAACCATATTCAAGAGGCTTAACCTTTATAAATACAGGGATAATAAGGTTGCAACCGTTCTAATAACAGAGGAAGGTATAATCAAGAACAGGATTATAGAACTTGACCCTGACATAAGCGATCGTGACCTTAAGAGGATATCTGATTATCTGAATGATAAGTTCTCAGGCTATACAGTGGACGAGATAAAGAAGGTCCTTTTGAAAGAGCTCGAAAGTGATAGGGCGATCTGTGACAGGCTCATATCCAGGGCCATGAAGATCTGTGAAGAGGTCATGTATTCAGGTCAGGAGATGGTCTTTATCTCTGGACTGTCAGGTGTACTGGAACTGCCCGATTTCTCTGACCTTGAGAGGATAAGGGCGATAATGAGGACGATTGAAGACAAGCACAGGATAATAAAACTCCTTGACATGCTTACAGATGACAGCGGTGTAAAGGTCGTTATAGGCTCCGAGAATCCTGTGACAGGCATGATGAGTCTCAGTCTCGTTGCATCGACTTATAAGGAAGGGGATAGACAGGTGGGGACCATAGGGATAATCGGACCCACAAGGATGGACTACCTTCGGGCCATGACCATCGTTGATGCAACGGCTCGATATATATCCGAGAGACTTTCAGAAAGATAACCGGAGGGATCAAGGTGGAAGAAAAGGATGTCATGGAAAAAAAGGAAGGCGAGGTTTTAGAGGTCACGGAAAAGGAAGAGAAACCTGAAGAAAGACCATCACCAGAAGAGGAACTCTCAGAATTAAGGGAAAAGTACCTGAGGCTCTATGCAGAGTTCGAGAATTACAGGAAACGGGTCCAGAAGGAGAAGGAAGAACTTATAAAATACGGGAATGAGGCCCTTCTTTATGAACTCTTGAATGTCCTCGATAATCTCGAGATGGCCCTGAAACACTCAGGCGAGAATGTATCAGAGGGCCTTGTGAAGGGAGTGGAGATGACCTTGAGGGAGTTCCAGAGGATAACAGAAAAATTTGGTCTCACGCCCATAGATGCAGTTGGAAGGCCCTTTGACCCCAGCCTCCACCATGCCATGTCTCAGGTCGAAAGAGATGATGTCGAGGATAAGACGATTGTACAGGAATTCAGGAAGGGTTATATGTATGGTGATAAGGTCCTCAGGGCATCCCTTGTGGCTGTTTCTAAGAAGCCACAAAGAGGTGAAGAATCAGGCAGCGAAGATATAAAGATAGAATCAGAAAACAGGAAGGAGGAATAATCATGGGAAAGGCTATTGGAATAGACCTTGGCACTACCAATTCAGTCGTAGCAGTCGTTATAGGGGGTGAACCTGTAGTAATCCCGAATCAGGAGGGGAGCAGGACAACACCTTCGGTCGTTGCCTTCACTGAGAAGGGTGAGAGGCTCGTAGGCCAGATAGCAAAGAGGCAGGCCATTACAAACCCTGAAAATACAATCTTTTCGATAAAGAGGCTCATGGGGAGAAAATTTAATTCCCCTGAGGTGGAGCATGCGAAAAAAAGGCTGCCTTACAAGATAGTTGAGGCGCCGAATGGAGATGCCCATGTCGAGATCAGGGGGAAGAGATACTCTCCACCAGAGATATCTGCCATGATATTGCAGAAACTCAAACAGGCTGCAGAGGACTATCTCGGAGAACCTGTAACAGAGGCTGTGATAACAGTACCTGCCTATTTTGACGATAGCCAGAGACAGGCTACTAAGGATGCTGGCAAGATAGCAGGACTCAATGTCCTGAGGATTATAAATGAGCCGACTGCTGCATCCCTCGCCTACGGGATGGACAAGAAGAAAGAGGAGAAGATATCTGTCTATGACCTCGGTGGAGGTACCTTTGATATCTCTGTCCTTGAGATAGGCGAAGGTGTTATTGAAGTGAAGTCAACGAATGGCGACACCTACCTTGGCGGTGATGACTTTGACCTGAGGATAATAGACTGGATGGTCGAGGAATTCAAGAAGGATCAGGGCATTGACCTGAAACAGGACAGGATGGCTCTCCAGAGATTAAAAGAGGCTGCTGAGAGGGCAAAGATAGAATTATCCACAGCAATGGAGACAGAGATAAACCTTCCCTTTATTACAGCCGATGCCACAGGACCGAAACATCTTCTCATGAAACTCACGAGGGCAAAGCTCGAACAGCTTACAGACGACCTTGTGCAGAAGACAATCGGCCCATGTAAGCTCGCATTGAGTGATGCCAACCTTTCGCCTCAGGATATAGATGAGGTTATCCTTGTAGGCGGTCAGACCCGTATGCCAAAGGTTCAGCAGGTCGTGCAGTCATTCTTTGGGAAGGAGCCTAACAAGACGGTCAACCCTGATGAGGTCGTAGCCATTGGAGCCGCTATTCAGGCTGCTGTCCTTAAAGGTGAGGTCAAAGAAGTCCTGTTGCTCGATGTGACTCCCCTTTCCCTTGGTATCGAGACCCTGGGTGGTATATTCACAAAGATCATTGAGAGGAACACGACTATCCCTACAAAGAAGAGCCAGATATTCTCCACGGCAACGGATAACCAGCCTGCCGTGACTATCAAGGTCTATCAGGGAGAAAGGGAGATGGCTGCTGACAATAAGCTCCTTGGAGTCTTTGAACTCGTGGGGATACCACCAGCGCCAAGGGGGGTTCCTCAGATAGAGGTCACCTTTGATATAGATGCAAACGGCATACTCCATGTCTCTGCAAAGGACCTTGGCACAGGAAAGGAGCAATCCATAAGGATAACTGCATCCAGTGGTCTTACTGAAGAAGAGATAAAGAAGATGACCCGTGAGGCCGAGGCCCATGCTGAAGAAGACAGAAGGAAGAAACAGCTTGCCGAGGCCCGCAACGAGGCAGACAATCTCGTCTATACTGTAGAAAAGTCCCTGAGGGAATATGGTGATAAGCTCACAGAGGCGGAGAAAAAGGATATAGAGAGCGCCCTCGAGAGATGCAGAAAGATAAAGGAGACGAGTTCTGATATCTCTGAAATAAGGTCAGCCATAGACAATCTTACCAGGGCCTCTCACAAGATAGCAGAGCATATTTACAGGGCTGCAGGAACTCAAGCAGGGCCTTCATCATCAGGGGGAGAGAAGAAGGGGCCAGAGGAAGAGGTCGTGGAGGCTGAATTCGAGGAGATGGACAAGAAGGATAAATGAAGGATTATTATGAGATACTTGGGGTGCCGAGGAATGCCTCCGAGGCTGATATTAAAAAGGCCTTCAGGTCCCTTGCCCTCAAGTATCATCCTGATAGGAACCCTGGTGATAAGGAATCAGAGGAGAAGTTTAAGGAGATTAATGAGGCCTATTCTGTCCTGAGCGACCCTGAGAAGAGGGCAAACTATGATAGATTTGGTACGGCTGAGGCTGTAGGTGCAGGCTTTGGTGCCTTTACTGGTACAGCCTTTACAGACATCTTTGAGGACATCTTCGGAGATTTCTTCGGTGCCTTTACGGGCCAGAGGAGGCCGAGACCCTCAAAGGGAGAAGACCTCAGATATGACCTTGATATTACCCTCGAGGAGGCTGCCTTTGGTACTGAGAAGACTATCGAGGTCCCCCGATGGGAAAGGTGCGATACCTGTAACGGCACAGGTGCAAGACCTGGTACAGGACCTGTACAGTGCCCTAACTGCCGTGGAACAGGTCAGATAAGGTTTCAGCAGGGCTTTTTCAGCATATCAAGGACATGTAACAAGTGTAATGGTACGGGCAGGATAATAAGAGACCCATGCCATACATGTAAGGGAAAGGGACAGATAAGGAAGACCCGCACCATATCTGTAAGGGTTCCACCTGGTGTTGATACAGGTTCGAGATTAAGGATGACAGGTGAAGGAGAATTGGGCCATTTTGGCGGCCCACCAGGAGACCTTTACATAGTGATCAATATTACGAAACATCCTGTCTTTGTCAGAAAGGGCAATGATATAATCTATGAAACGACTATAACCTTTCCCCAGGCTGTGCTGGGTGCTACCATTGAGGTCCCGACCCTCGATGGAGAGACGAATCTAAGGATCCCACCAGGGACCCCATCAGGTAAGACCTTTCATCTAAAAGGAAAGGGGATACCAAGGCTTGGTGGTCATGGTCGTGGGGACGAAATAGTTACAGTCAACATAGAGGTCCCGAAACATGTAACACCAAGGCAGAAGGAGTTACTCGAGGAGTTTGCAAGCTTAAGTGGAGAGAAGACTCAGAGGTCTTTTAAAGATAAATTAAGAAACATCTTCGCCGGGACTCAGGAAGAAGAATAGGTGCCTCGAATCTTTTTGCCTCTTCAAGGTGACTCAGGTCTTGTAAGAATAACAGGTGACAGGGCCCGTTATCTAACAAAGGTCCTCAGATGCAGAGAGGGCGATGAACTCCATCTACTCGATGGAAAGGGACGGTCCTTTCAATCTATCATCAGGGGTATAACAAGAAGAGAGGTAACGGTAGAGATCACAGGCCACATACCCTATGATACAGAATCCCCCTTATATCTTATCCTTATTCAGGCCATTCTAAAGGGAGAAAAGATGGATATCGTTGTACAAAAGACGACAGAACTCGGTATAAAGGAGATATACCCTGTCGTGACCGAGAGGTGTCAGGTCAGGGAGACGGCGAGGGTTGAGAGA
>Ga0334722_10006705_pt1 | contig 11306 bp, 15 predicted proteins | sample C3_bottom_MG_FD_207210 | JGI IMG/M metagenome (GOLD analysis project Ga0334722, IMG submission 207210) | Sediment microbial communities from Yellowstone Lake, YNP, Wyoming, USA - C3_bottom | ecosystem: Environmental > Aquatic > Freshwater > Lake > Sediment | place: USA: Wyoming | collected...
CAGGAGATCCGCGAGGGCAGCGAGGTCATCGAGTCGCTCTACGACCGCATCCTCGGCCGCATCGCCGTCGGACGGGTGGCTGATCCCAAGACGGGCGAGGTGATCGTCGAGGAGAACGAGGAGATCAACGAGGACAAGGCCGAACGAATCGTCGCCGCCGGCATCGAGGAGGTCCTCATCCGGTCCGTCCTCACCTGCAAGTCGCGGTTCGGCGTCTGCCGCAAGTGCTACGGCCGCAACCTGGCGACCGGGATGCTGGTCGACGTGGGCGAGTCGGTCGGAATCATCGCCGCCCAGTCGATCGGGGAACCTGGAACCCAGCTGACGATGCGGACCTTCCACACCGGCGGGGTCGCCGGCGATGACATCACCCAGGGCTTGCCGCGGGTCGAGGAGCTTTTCGAGGCCCGCAAGCCGAAGGGCCAGGCCCTCATCGCCGAGATCGACGGGAGGGTCAAGCTCGGCGAGAACAAGGGACGTCGCGAGATCATCGTCACCGGCGAGGATGGGGAGTCCGTCAGTTACCAGGTGCCCTTCGGGGCCCGCCTGGCCGTCAAGGACGGCGCCATCGTCCGGGCCGGCGATGAGCTGACCGAGGGGTCGATCAACCCCCACGACCTCCTGAAGGTCAAGGGCCTCCGCGGGGTCCAGCTCTATCTCCTTCACGAGGTCCAGCGGGTCTACCGTCTACAGGGCGTGGACATCAACGACAAGCACATCGAGATCATCATTCGGCAAATGCTCCGGAAGGTCAAGGTGGAGGATCCCGGCGACACCGACCTTCTGCCCGGCGGACTCATCGACGTGTTCGACTTCGAAGACGAAAACGAGAAGGTGATCAACGCGGGCGGCCAGCCGGCCGTGGCCAAGCCAATCCTTCTCGGGATCACCAAGGCCTCCCTGGCCACCGACTCCTTCCTGTCGGCCGCCTCTTTCCAGGAGACAACCCGCGTCTTGACCGAGGCCGCGACCAAGGGTAAGCGGGATCCACTCCTCGGCCTGAAGGAGAATGTCATCATCGGAAAACTCGTTCCGGCGGGCACTGGGATGTCGCGCTACCGCAATATAAGGATCATCCCGCTGGACGAGTTCGGCAATCCGCTTCCCGAGACCCCGCCCGAAACCGCGGGTGAGGAGGCGGTCCTGGCTGGCGTGCCCTCTGACGACGGGGGCGGCGGCCGGGCCGTCGCCGAGGAGGCCGCCCCCGCGGACCTCGATCGCGGCGAACCGGGATCAGGCGGTGACGGTCAGGCGCCTTGAAAGAGCAAATTGACAACTGTTTTTGATGGTGTTACAATCTAAAAGTGTCTGTGCGGCCGGAGACGTAATCCCGAGTGGCGCAAGGAGGTTTCCTGCATGCCCCTTGAGGAGCTGCGCAGAGCCAGAACCAAGACCATCGGCACCAAGCAGACGTTGAAAGCCATCGCGAAGGGCACGGCGAAGATGGTCTTCGTCGCCCTCGATGCGGAAGAAAAGGTCGTCCGCGAAGTCCTTCGAGAGTGCCAGGAAAAAGCGATCCCGGTCGTCCGCGCGGAGTCCATGGCCGTCCTCGGAAAGGCATGTGGCATCGAGGTCGGTGCGGCTTCGGCGGCGATCGTCGAAGATTAGGACACACCAGGATGCGTGAGTTAGCAGAAAGCCGATGACCCATTTCCGAGGGGGGGTGGACGAGGATGCCAACCATTAGCCAACTCGTTCGTAAGGGAAGGACCGCCGTCAGGTATAAGTCCAAGGCCCCGGCACTCAGGGAGAACCCGCAAAAGCGCGGAGTCTGCACGCAGGTCCGGACAACGGCCCCAAAGAAGCCCAACTCGGCGCTTCGGAAGATCGCCCGCGTCCGCCTGACGAACGGCATCGAGGTGACGGCCTACATTCCGGGCGTCGGACACAACCTGCAGGAGCACTCGGTGGTCATGGTCCGTGGGGGCAGAGTCAAGGACCTGCCCGGCGTCAGGTATCACATTATTCGCGGGACCCTCGATGCGGCGGGGGTCCAGAACCGGATGCAGGGCCGCTCCAAGTACGGAGCGAAGCGGCCCAAGAAGTAGTCCGCGAGGAGGTCCTCCCGACATGCCCAGAAGAGGATCGGTCGAGCGCAGGGAGATCCAACCCGACCCGATCTATCACAGCCAGAACGTCGCCCGGTTCATCAACAAGATCATGTACAGCGGGAAGAAGAGCGTCGCTCAATCGGTCTTCTACCGGGCGATGGAGATCATCAAGGAGAAGAGCGGCAAGGAACCACTGGAGGTCTTCGAGCAGGCGATCAAGAACGCCATGCCGGTCCTTGAGGTCAAGGCCCGGCGTGTCGGCGGCGCCACCTATCAGGTGCCGGTTGAGGTGCGGGCCGACCGCAGACTGGCTCTGGCGATGCGCTGGCTCATCCAGTACTCGCGGGCCCGCGGCGAGCGCGGCATGGAGAATAAGCTTGCGGCCGAGCTGATGGAGGCCGCAGCCAACACCGGCTCGACGATCAAGAAGAAGGAAGACACCCACAAGATGGCCGAGGCCAATAAGGCCTTCGCCCACTACCGTTGGTAATAACGAGGGGTTGTTCGCCGGGGACCGTCCGACCTGGTCGATCGCGTGAGAACCCCTCGCTGGAAAGGGGGGGATGTGATGCCCAGGGAGCATCCGCTTGAGAAGACGAGAAACATCGGAATCATGGCTCATATAGACGCCGGCAAGACCACGACCACCGAACGGATCCTGTTTTACACCGGCAGGGTCCACCGGATGGGCGAGGTTCACGACGGCGCCGCGACCATGGACTGGATGGTCCAAGAACAGGAACGCGGCATCACCATTACCTCCGCCGCGACGACGTGCTACTGGCGGGATCACCGGGTCAACATCATTGACACACCAGGCCACGTTGACTTTACCGTCGAGGTCGAGCGTTCCCTGCGGGTGCTCGACGGTGCGGTGGCCATCTTCTGCGCCAAGGGTGGGGTCGAACCGCAGTCGGAGACGGTCTGGCGACAGGCCGATAGATACCGGGTTCCGCGCATCGCCTATGTCAACAAAATGGATATCGTGGGGGCTGACTTCGAACGGGTCATCTCAATGATGAAAAGCCGGCTCAAGGCAAATCCGGTCCCCGTCCAATTGCCCATCGGCCGGGAGGATTCCTTTCGAGGAGTCATCGACCTCGTCGCCGACAAGGCCGTGTACTGGGTCGATGAACTCGGTACCCAGATGGTCGAGGAAGAGGTCCCCGATGAATTCCGGGAGGTTAAGCGGAAGTTCCGGATGGCCCTCCTGGAGGCGGCGGCTGATTACGACGACACCCTGATGGTCAAGTATCTTGAGGGCAAACCGCTGTCCCCGGTGGAGGTCAAGGCCGCCCTTCGCCAGGGCACCCTGGCCGGGAAGATCGTCCCGGTCCTGTGCGGGTCTTCATATCGCAACAAGGGCGTCCAGCCTCTAATGGATGCCGTCGTTGACTACCTGCCATCGCCTCTGGACGTGCCGCCGGTCGTGGGCGAGCACCCGCGCAAGGAGACCGAGGAAGTCCGCGAGGCCAGCGACGAGCAACCGTTCTCGGCCCTGGCTTTCAAGATCGCCACCGATCCCTACGTCGGGAAGCTCTGCTTCATCCGGGTTTATTCGGGAGTTTTGAGGAACGGTTCTTACGTCTTCAACGCCTCTCGCGACCGCAAGGAACGGGTCGGCCGAATCGTCCGGATGCACGCCAACCACCGCGAGGACGTTGAAGAGATCCGCACCGGCGATATCGCCGCGGCCGTGGGGTTGAAAGACGTCACCACCGGCGATACCCTCTGCGACGAGGCCCACCCGATCATCCTCGAGCGGATGCAGTTCCCCGAACCGGTCATCGATGTGGCCATTGAACCGAAGACCAAGGCCGACGAGGATAAGATGACGGTCTCCCTGATGAAGTTGTCGGAGGAAGACCCGACCTTCCGCTTCCGAACGGACCCGGAGACCGGCCAGACGATCATCTCGGGCATGGGCGAGCTGCACCTTGAGATCATCGTCGACCGCCTTCTCCGCGAATTCAAGGTCGAGGCCAATGTCGGCCGGCCCCAGGTTTCGTACAAGGAGACCATTCGCCAGAAGGCGAGGGCCGAAGGGCGCTTCGTCCGCCAGACCGGCGGCCGCGGGCAGTTCGGACACGTCGAGATCGAGATCGAACCGCTCCCGGTCGAGCAGGTGTTCCAATTTGAAAACAAGGTTGTCGGCGGGGCCGTTCCGAAGGAATTCATTCCGGCGGTCGAAGCGGGGATCAGAGAGGCCATGCAGTCCGGCGTCCTGGCCGGCTACCCGACCATCGGGGTCAAGGCCACCCTCCTCGATGGTACGTATCACGAGGTTGACTCGTCGGAGGTGGCCTTCAAGATCGCCGGATCGCTGGCTTTCAAGAATGCGGCCGAGAAGGCCAGACCGGCCATCCTTGAGCCGGTGATGAAGGTGGAGGTCACCGTCCCCGAGGAGTACATGGGCGAGGTCATCAGTGACCTCAATTCCCGCCGCGGGCGCATTGACCTCATGGAGCCGCGGGCCGGGGCCCAGGTCATCAGGGCTTACGTACCCCTCGCGCAGATGTTCGGCTACGCCACCGACCTCCGGTCCAAGACCCAGGGGCGCGGGGTTTACACGATGGAATTTTACCGTTACGAGGAGGCCCCCAAGCCCGTCTCCGAGACGGTTATCGCCCAAGCAATGGGCCGCGACTAGCCCGGAGTCCAGGGTCCAAGAAGGCCCTTGCCATAGAGGTCTTGTCTTCCAAGATTATTCTCGCCAGGAGAGTAAGGGAGGAAATCAAATGGCCAAGAAAAAGTTCGAGCGCACCAAGCCGCATGTGAACATCGGGACGATCGGGCATGTGGACCACGGCAAGACGACCCTGACCGCGGCCATCACCAAAGTCCTGTCCAACGCCGGTCTATCCGAGTTCGTGCCTTTCGATCAGATCGATAAGGCGCCCGAGGAAAAGGCCCGCGGCATCACCATCAATACGGCCCACGTCGAGTATGAGACGGCCAAGCGGCATTACGCCCACGTGGACTGCCCGGGCCATGCCGACTACATCAAGAACATGATCACCGGCGCGGCCCAGATGGACGGGGCCATCCTGGTGGTATCGGCCGCCGACGGTCCGATGCCGCAGACCCGCGAGCACATCCTCCTGGCGCGCCAGGTGGGCGTGCCGGCGATCGTCGTTTTCCTGAACAAGGCCGACGCCGTCGACGATCCCGAGCTGCTCGAGCTGGTCGAGGTCGAGGTCCGGGAGCTCCTGACGAAGTACGAGTTCCCCGGGGACACCATCCCGATCATCGCCGGTTCGGCCCTCAAGGCCCTCGAGTGTGGCTGCGGCAAGCGCGAGTGCCAGTGGTGCGGGAAGATTTGGGAACTGATGGATGCAGTCGACAACTACATTCCCACCCCGGCCCGCGACAAGGATAAGCCGTTCCTGATGTCGGTTGAGGACGTCTTCTCCATCACCGGCCGTGGGACGGTGGCCACGGGCCGCGTCGAGCGGGGCCAGATCAAGGTCGGGGACGAGGTTGAGATCGTCGGGCTCATGGATAAGCCCCGGAAGACGGTGGCGACGGGGGTCGAGATGTTCCGGAAGCTTCTGGACGTGGCCGAGGCCGGGGACAACATCGGGGTCCTCCTCCGGGGTATCGACAAGGATGAGGTGGAACGCGGGCAGGTCCTGGCGAAGCCGGGGTCGATCCATCCGCACACCAAGTTCAAGGGCCAGGTGTACGTGCTGACGAAGGATGAGGGCGGTCGGCACACGCCCTTCTTCAATGGATACCGCCCCCAGTTTTACTTCCGGACGACGGACGTGACCGGGGTCGTCAAACTCCCCGAGGGGGTTGAAATGGTCATGCCCGGTGACAACATCCGGATGGACATCGAGCTGATCACCCCCATCGCCATCGAGGAAGGGCTTCGTTTCGCCATCCGCGAGGGCGGGCGGACGGTGGCCTCCGGGGTCGTCACCGCCATCATCGAGTGAGAGGCACCGGAGTCTTGTTCGGCGGAGCAGGCGTCCGCTCACCCCACGGGTTCACCGAGGGGTGACGGACGCCGGCCCGGCTTCGATTCTCAGAACCCCTTACAGGAGGGGGAGCCAGATGTCGGAACAGAAGATCCGTATTCGACTGCGGGCTTTCGATCACAAAATCCTCGACCAATCGGCCGAGAAAATCGTCCAGACCGCCCGGCGCACCGGCGCTGAAGTCTCCGGACCCGTCCCGCTGCCGACCGAGAAGAGCATCTACACCGTCCTGACCGCGCCCAATGGCGAGAAGGACATCCGCGAGCAGTTTGAGATGCGCACCCACAAGCGCCTCATCGATATCCTCGAGCCCACCCCGAAGACCGTCGACGCCCTCATGCGGCTCGACCTCCCGGCCGGCGTGGACATCGAGATCAAGCTGTAGGTCGAAGGTGGTGCGGCCATGATTACCAAGGGCATTCTCGGCCGGAAATTGGGCATGACCCAGGTCTTCGACGAGGCCGGTCGAGCCATTCCGGTTACCGTCATCGAAGCCGGTCCGTGCGTCGTCGTCCGCAAGAAGACCAAGCAGTCCGATGGCTATGACGCGATCCAGGTCGGCTTCGGGGAAATCAAAGAAAAGAAGCTGTCCAAACCGCTCAGGGGCTACTTCGAGAAGCACAAGGCTCAGCCGCGGCGGCATCTCAAGGAGCTGCGCGTGGCCGATGTCGATAAGTTTCAGGTCGGCCAGGAGCTCAGGGCCGACATCTTCGCCAGTGGTGAGATCGTCGACGTCACCGGAACCTCCAGAGGCCTGGGCTACGCCGGCACCGTCCGGCGTCACGGCTTCGGACGCGGGCCGATGACCCACGGCTCGAAGTATCACCGTCGGGTTGGTTCGCTCCAGTCAAGAGCGGCCGCCCGGGTCTTCAAAGGCCGCCGCATGCCCGGCCGACTTGGCGGGGAGAGGGTCACCACGAAGAACGTTCGGGTCATCAAGGTCGACCCCGAGAAGAACCTCATCCTCATCGGCGGTTCGGTCCCCGGCGTTACCGGCGCCCTGGTGACGATCAAGGACAGCGTCTGAGCGCTGCGCGCTCGCGCGCCGGTCAGAAAAGGGGGAACTCGTCGTGCCCAAGGTCAAACTCTATGACATGAATGGCAAGGAGCAGGGTGAAGTCGAACTCTCCGACGCCGTCTTCGGGGCCGAGATCAACGAGGCTCTGATGCATGACGTTGTTCTAATGTATCAGGCCAATCAGCGGCAGGGGACGTCCGCGACCAAGACCCGCGGTCTCGTTTCGGGCGGTGGCAAGAAGCCGTGGCGTCAAAAGGGCACCGGCCGGGCGCGCGCCGGCAGCACGCGGTCGCCGCTGTGGCGCAAGGGCGGTACGATCTTCGGCCCGCAGCCGCGCGAGTACGGCTACACCATGCCGCGGCAGGCCCGTCGGGCGGCCCTGCGCTCGGCCCTTTCGGCCAAGGTCAAGGCCGGGGAGATGATTCTGGTCGACCGTCTGGCCCTGGATCAGGCAAAGACGAGGGAAATGGCCCGGGTCCTGGAGAACCTGAAGGCCGCCGATGGGGCCCTGATCGTCACCGACCAGCCCGACGAGGCCCTGCGGCGCTCCTCGCGGAATATTCCCGGCGTGGATGTCGTGGGTGCGGCCGGGCTCAACGTGTACAGCGTCCTGACCCACGACCGAATCGTGATGACCAGGGACGCGGCGGCTGAAGTCGAGGAGGCGCTGGCCAATGGCTGATTCGCGAGACATCATCCTGGCCCCGATCGTCACCGAAAAGACCAACGCGGCCATGGCCGGCGGGAAGTACTCGTTCTGGGTGGCCATCGACGCCAACCGGTCCGAGATCAAGCGGGCCGTCGAGGACATCTTCAAGGTCAAGGTCAAGGACGTCAACACCCTGCGGCAGCTGGGCAAGGTCAAGCGGATGGGGGTTCACTCCGGCCGCACTCCTGCCCGGAAGAAGGCCGTGGTAACCCTCGAAGAGGGTCAGCGGATCCAGTTCTTCGAGGCCATGTAAGGAGTGAATCCTCATGCCCATCAAGAACTTCAAGCCCACCTCGGCCGGCCGGCGCTCGATGACCGTCGCCGACTTTTCGGAGATCACCAAGAAAAAGCCTGAGAAAAGGCTCCTTCGCCACCTCAAGAAGGCGGCCGGGAGGAACATGTACGGCCGCCTGACCGTCCGCCACCGTGGCGGGGGAACCAGCCCGAAGTTTCGGGTGATTGACTTCGCGCGCCGTAAGGACGGCGTCCCGGCCAAGGTCGCGGCGATTGAGTACGACCCCAATCGGAACACCCGGATCGCCCTTCTCAACTACGCCGACGGCGAGAAGCGTTACATCATCGCCCCGGTGGGCCTGCAGGTCGGGGCCACGGTCATGTCCGGGCCGGAGGCCGACATCAAGCCGGGGAACGCCCTTCCCCTTCGGAACATCCCTGTTGGCACCTTCATTCACAACATCGAGTTGCACCCGGGCCGCGGCGGTCAGCTCGTCCGCTCGGCCGGTGCCCAGGCCCAGCTGATGGCCAAGGAAAACGAGATGGCCAATATCAGGATGCCTTCGGGCGAAATGCGTCTCGTCCCCGTCGACTGCCGGGCCACCATCGGGCAGGCCGGGAACGTCGAGGCTGAAAACATCACCATCGGGAAGGCCGGTCGATCCCGCTGGCTGGGGAAACGCCCGGCCGTCCGCGGCGTCGTTATGAATCCGGTCGACCACGCCCACGGCGGCGGCGAGGGCAAGTCGCCGATCGGGCGTCAGCCGACCACCCCGTGGGGCAAGCCGGCCATGGGCGTCAAGACCCGACCGCGGAAGAAATACTCCGACAAGTACATCCTCAAGCGCCGCAACAGCAAGTGACGGGCGCTCGCCGGCCCGGCCGGTCCGGGTCGAATGAAGGAGGCTTCATAGATGGGACGTTCGACGAAGAAGGGGCCTTACGTGGACCAGAGTCTGATGAAGAAGATCCTGGCCATGAACGAGAGGAAAGAGAAGAAGCTCGTCAAGACGTGGGCCCGGGACTGCACGGTGATGCCCGAGATGGTCGGACACAACATCGCCGTCTATGACGGCCGCAAGCACGTCCCCGTGTACATCACCGAGGAGATGGTCGGGCACAAACTCGGCGAGTTCGCCCCGACGAGAACTTTCCGCGGACACGGTGCCCACACGGAAAGGTCGACGGCCCTCAAGTAGGCCGCTAAGCCCAGAGGATGAAGGGGGTCATCGACATGGAAGAAGCACGCGCCGTCGCCAAGTACATCCGTATTGCCCCCCGCAAGGTGAGGGTCGTTGCGGACTTGATTCGGGGGAAATCGGTCGACGAGGCCCTGGCCATCCTGAGGTACACGCCGAAGGCCGCTTCGGAGGTCCTCGAAAAGGTGGTCCAGTCGGCGGCCGCCAACGCCACCCATAACCATGACCTGGACCGGGACAGCCTGTACATCTCCGAGGCGTACGTCGATGCCGGCCCGACCCTCAAGCGATATCAGCCGCGCCAGCGCGGCCAGGCCTTCTCGATAAAGAAGCGGACCAGCCACATCACCGTTGTCGTCGGTCAGCGCGTCGGCGAGGCGGAGGTGGAAGAGCCGCGCCGGCGGCGGCGGCTTTTCCGACGCCCCGGCGTCCGGCGGACTCAGCCATCCGGTGAGGCCGCCCCCGCGGCGGTCGAGGGCCAGGCCAGCGAGGGGCCCAAGACCGAACCGCAGGCGGCGCCGAAGGCCAAGCCGTCAGCTGCGGGCAAGCCGGTCAAGCGGTCGGTCGCGCGGGCTCCGAAGAAAGCCCCGGCCAGGAAGACGGCGGCCCCGACGAGGAAGGCCGCCGGCAAGCCGAAGACCGAGAAAAAGATCGGTCGCCAGGGGAAGGGTGAGTGAAGATGGGTCAAAAAATCCACCCCAAAGGGCTGCGCATCGGGATCATCAAGGATTGGGATTCGAAGTGGTACGCCGGCAAGAAGACCTATACCGACCTCCTCCATGAGGACCTAAAGCTTCGCAAGTTGGTCGAGAAGAAGCTGGCCAACGCCTCGATCTCGCGGGTCGAGATCGAGCGGGCGGCCAACCGGATCAAGGTCACCATCCATACCGGTAAACCGGGGATGGTCATCGGCAAGGGCGGGGCCGGCGTCGAGGCCCTCCGCAAGAGCCTCGAGGCCCTGACCGGGAAGCCGGTGGCGGTCAACATCATCGAGATCAAGACACCGGAGCTCGACGCCAAGCTAGTCGCCGAGAGCATTGCCTCTCAGCTCGTGCGGCGGATCGGCTTCCGCCGTGCGATGAAGCAGGCGATCCAGCGGTCCATGCGGCTGGGGGCCAAGGGGGTCCGGATCCGCGTCAGCGGCCGTCTTGGGGGGGCTGAGATGGCCCGCACCGAGCAGGCCCGCGAGGGCACGGTGCCCCTTCACACCCTGCGCGCGGACATCGATTACGGTCTGGCCGAGGCCCGGACGACCTACGGGCAGATCGGGGTCAAGGTCTGGATTTACAAGGGCGAGGTCCTTCCGGAGACCGTTCGACCGAGCCTCGTCGAAGGGAGGTCCTGAACCGCCATGTTGATGCCGAAGCGGGTTAAGTTTCGCAAACAGCAGCGCGGTCGGATGAAGGGCGCCGCCTACCGCGGCGGCGAGATCACTTATGGCGAATACGGGCTGCAGGCCATGGAGCCGGGCTGGGTGACCGACCGACAGATCGAGGCGGCCCGGGTGGCCCTGACCCGTTACATCAAGCGCGGCGGCAAGGTCTGGATCAAGATCTTCCCCGACAAGCCGGTGACGAAGAAGCCGGCCGAGACCCGCATGGGGAGCGGCAAGGGCGCGCCCGAGTACTGGGTTTCCGTGGTCAAGCCCGGCCGGGTCATGTTCGAGCTGGCCGGGGTCACCGAGGAGTTGGCCCGCGAGGCCATGCGGCTGGCTGCCCACAAGCTCCCGATCAAGACCAAGTTCGTCAGACGGACAGAAGCGGGTGGTGAAGAGGCTCATGAAGGCTAAGGAAGTCCGCGAGCTTGAGGACGACGAGCTGCAGAAGAAGCTCGAGAGCTTGAAGGGTGAGCTCTTCAACCTGAGGTTCCAGCTGGCCACCGGACAACTTGATAACCCGATGCGGATCAGGGAAGTCCGGCGGACCATCGCCCGGGTGAAAACGATCCAGCGCGAGCGCGAGCTGAAGGCCAGGGGCGGGGTCTGAGAGCCGAACGACCGTCTGGATCGGTTCGGTTAACGTGGAAGGAGGCCGTCAGGGTTGGCCCAAGAGAGCAAGGCCCGTGGGGCCAGGAAGGTCAGGGTCGGGACCGTGGTCAGCGACAAGATGGATA
>Ga0334722_10006706_pt1 | contig 11305 bp, 9 predicted proteins | sample C3_bottom_MG_FD_207210 | JGI IMG/M metagenome (GOLD analysis project Ga0334722, IMG submission 207210) | Sediment microbial communities from Yellowstone Lake, YNP, Wyoming, USA - C3_bottom | ecosystem: Environmental > Aquatic > Freshwater > Lake > Sediment | place: USA: Wyoming | collected...
CCGCACCTCCTCCAGCTTCCGGGCGGCGTCCATCCCCTCGACCACCTCCCGCTCCAGGCGTTCGGCGCGCTCGGCCGTGGAAGAGACCTGGTGATTGGCGATCCTGATCTCGGACTCCAGAGCGAGGACGGTCTCGCGGAGACGCTGGAGCTGCTCCCATTGGGGACGTACCGAGGCGAGGGTGGCCTCGGCCCCTGCGAGCGTCGTCGCGGTGGCCGCCTCCGTCTTCTGCGCCGCCGCATGCCGCTCGTGGGCGCGCTTGTCGGCTAGATCGAGCTCGGCAGGATCGGCGAGGCCGGCACGCAGGGTCTCCACCCGCGCGCGCAGCGCGGTCCGGCGCTCCTTCAGCCGGTCCTGCGCCTCGCGAATGCGCTCGTACCCGAGGACGCGGGAGAGAAACTGGGCCCGCTCCGGCGCGGTCATTCGCGCCATCACGGCAAGTTCCTTCTGGCCGGTGAAATAGGTGTTGAAGAACTCGTCCCGAGTCATGGAGAGGAGCCGGGAGACCCGCTCGGTCACCGCGCCGATCGAGTTCGCGACCGGTGAAGGGTCTCCGTCCTGGTACAACTCGGCTGTGTGGAGCGAACGCACGACGCGGTAGTGATGGGGGCCGAGGGTGAACTCCAGCTCCACCTCGACCCGTGCGCGCGGGGGGGCGCCGCGCCGGCGGATCGTCTCCCGGTTGCCGCGCGCCGCCGGCATGCCGTACATGGCCCAGGCGATGGCCTCGAGTATTGTGGTCTTGCCGGCGCCGTTGGGACCGATGATCCCCGTGAGTCCGGCGCCAAGCGCGAGATCGGTGTTCTCGTGCTGGCGGAAGTTGCAGAGGCGAAGGCGGTTGATCTGCATCAGGTCGCCACGAGGTCGGTTTCGGCCACGTCCACCAGATCGACACCGAGACGGACGAACGTCTCCCGGTCGATGCTCTCCGGCAGCGGACGTCGGCCGAGGAACTCGCGGACCAGCTCCGGGAGCGTCTGCCGGCGCCAGGGAGCGCCGACGCCTACGGTGCGCCGGGCCTCGGGCCTCCGAATGTCGAGGTTGAAATGGAGCGCCGACGTCTTGTAGCCACGGATGGCGGCGTGGTCGAGCTCACGTCCGACGTGACGCGGGACGTTGTAGATCTTCAAACGGACGATCTTTCCCTCGATGCCTCCCTTGACCGAGGCGACCCGCGCCTTGATGAGCGCATCGACTGCCGCCGCCTCGAGGCCGCCGGCATCGGCCTCGAGGTCCTCGATGTCCCGGGCCGATGGGATGCTCTTCCTCTCCACCTTGCCGGTATCGAGATCGACGAGGAGCCAGCCCTTGGCCTTCCCCTTGATCTTCTTCTCCGGCCGGAGCTCCTTCTCGATCCGCCAGTCGCCCCAGAAGTCCGGACTCACGTACTCGAGGGCCCCTGCATACCATACCCGGGGCGCCACCTCGAACTGCACGTGGTAGTCACCCAGCGCGACGTAGCTCCACTCGCCCCCGCTCAGCTCCCGCGCGCCGATCAGGGCGCCGCCATAGTCCGACCCGCCCCGGTCCACCGGCAATACCCCTTCGACCGTGCCATGCATCACCAGTACCCGATACCGCGCCTCGCCTTCGGGGCGCAGGGAGGGGCGATCCCCGCTCACGAGCGCCTGGTGGGGCACCGCGAAGATGGACAGATCGAGCTCGGGGAACTCCAACCGCCGTGCCTTGTCCGATGCGACGTGGACGCCCAATTCCTCGAAGAGCCGGAGGATGCTTCCGGTCTCGGCCGAGCGGGGCGTATCGTGATTGCCCGCGATCAGGACCACCGCGGCCTGGGGCAGCGATTCGCGAAGCCGCTGGAACTGCCGGAAAGCGAAGACGATTGCCGAGTTGGTGGGGCGGACGGAGTGGAAGAGGTCACCGGCGATGACCACGGCATCGGGGCGCGCATCGATGACGCCGTCGATCGCGGCCCGGAACGCCTGGGCCACGTCGGCCTCCCGCTGATTGATGCCGCTCTGCGTCTGTCGTTGATACTGCCGGATGCCGAGGTGGGGATCGGCGATGTGCGCGAGTTTCACACCCTTAATGTCTCGCAAGTTGTTGTTTAATCAAGGAGGAGAGAGAGAAGATCAGAACCCGTAGCCGTCGTCGCCGCTCTTGACCGCCGGGATCCCTTTCCGGGTGACGACGACCTCGCCGCCGACCCTCCGGCCGAGGCAGGCGCTGAAGAAGGCGAGTGGTTCCACAGGGCGCTCCCTCCGCGTGGCGGACAGGGCCCGCCGGATGTCCTCTTCCCGGCGTCCCTCGATCAATGCCTCTACGGCAGCGGGCGACACACCGCGGTCGAGGCGGCGGAGCTGGCGCACAACCGCCTCGGCAAAGGGAAGGTCCGACGCGGGAGGGAACCGCTCGATCGCCTCGCGGCTCGTGAGCACGGCCGGCCGCGGGAACTTGACGAAGATCGGCTGGGTGAAATGCGGGTGTCGCAGCATCAGCTCGCCCTTGGGGAGAGTGGCGAGCTTGATCTTGATCGCTTGCGAGAGGGTGGAATAGCCCGGCGTGGCCAGCTCGTCGAGATCCATGCGGCCGTAGACGCTCGTGCCGGCGTTTCCGACGACCCGGCGCTGCACCTGTGACCGGAACTGCTGGGCCGAGAACAGGACGAGGCCCAGATACCGGCCGCGCTCGGAGAGGTCGAGGAGCATCTTCCGGACGTAGGTGTCGGGTCCATCCGCCGGGGCGTACTTGTTGAGCTCGTCCACGAAGACGACGACGTGATCCACCCCCAGCTCGCGCCGCTCGAGATACTCGCGCAGTCGCGAGACGACACGCGCGAAGACGAGGTCCTGCGCCAGCGGATCGAGACCCGCCACGTCCACGACATGCACGCTCCGGTCGGTGAACGATCCCCAGGGCAGGTCGCTGGCCACGCCATCGTCGGTGACGAGGCCCTTGGACCGGGTGGAGATGTTGCTGAGCCGGTTCCGGACCTTCCGGATCGTCGCAACGTGGTGGGTCTTCCACACTTCCCCGCCCTTCCCCATCGCCTCCATGAAATCGAAGATCGCCCGGAAGAACTCGTCGAGATCGGCGAAGCTCTCCACCGTGAACGGCCGCCCCCGCAGCATCTCGTCACGGTACTCGCGCCCCACCACCCGTTCGGCGAGAAAGTCGATGAAGGCGTCGGCCTTGGCGTCCACATCGTCCCGGTTGAGAACCACCTCGGCATAGTCGAGCACCTCGCGGAGCCCCCAGACCAGGGGGTGGGTGTTGGCCGAAAGCGATTCATGGGTCCGGAGGGTGTTGAGGTTGACACCGTCGGGCTTGAACGGGGCATAATAGCTGACGTCGTGGAAGGGCTCGGGGCTCAACCCCAATTTCTCGTAGAGACGGCGATCCTCCTCGGAGAGGTTGGCCGCCTGGTCGAGAAAGCAGAGGTCGGGCCCTTTGACGTTGAAGCAGACCGCGGCCACCGACCCCTTGTGAGGGGGAAAAGTCTGGAAGATGCTCGACAACAGGAATTCTACGGCGCTCGTCTTGGTCGCGAGGCCGGAGACGCCGGTGATGTTGAGATGGGCCGCCTCGGGGCCGAGCAGGAAGTCGCAGTCGAGGTAGACCGGGGACTCGAGACCCCCGGCCGCATAGAGCCCCACCGGAATGCCGGTCGGGCGCTCTCCGGAGGTGAAGGCGTCCATCCGAAGGGCCAGCACGACGTCGGCGTCCGAGGCGAGCCAGACCGGACCGAGCGGGACCGGCTGGAGCGGCTCCTCGGGCATCTGCCGCAGCACCGCCGCGGAGAAGAGGCGAATCTCGGCCCGCTGGCTGGGCTCGTCGAGCGCCGCGACGGGATCGCCGTCGGCCCCGATGACGGCATGCATCGGAGTAACGAGGTCCGAGTAGGCAACACCGTCCGTGACCACTCCGAAGACGGTACGAGCACTCTCTTCCACCCGGACGATGGCCCCGATGCCGATCGGTGATTCCCGCGCTGTCCAGAAGTAGAACTGGTGCGGCGTGGAGGGCTTGAGCTCGGTGGCGACGACGCGCCCGATCGGGGGGATGGACGGGGACATGCTGGAATCTGGGCTACTGGTCGCCGATCCGGAATCTCCGGCGCACTTCTTCCACCTCCGCCTCGCGTTGCTCCGCGCCCCACCCCAGTTCTCCCGCGACGAGCCCGGCACACTCTTCGAGGGCGGCGTCACCTGGATGGCCGGCGGTCCCGAGATCGGTACGCCGGAAGACGCAATCGGAGAGATGGTGGACCATCTCGGTACGAACCGCGTGGATCACCTCGGCCCGCATGACCTCGGTACCGCGAATCGGCGTCGCGAGGCCCGGGTCGTCCCGGGTGAGCCGGAGAACGTCGCCGTACGTCGAGCCGTAGTTGCGCGCCAGTCGATCGGCTGCCCGACGATCGCCCTTCGCGGCAAGGGCGGAGGCCACCTCGCTGACGAGCGCGTCGAATCCGCTGATGTCCCCGCCATGAATCGGCAGGAAGGCAGTCCGGCAGGGTGACGGAGCCCGATCCAGCTTGCGAAAGCTCAGGTTCACCGCGCGCTCGGCCACACCACGCGCGACGGTGTATCGATTGCTGATGGCGGTTATGAGGCCCTCGACTCCATCGGACTTGGCGTTGTCGGTCACCAGCGGACGCTTCCCGAAGCTCACGTTCCCATCCTCCGTTTCGCCGCTGTCCAGCGGGAGGAGGCCCGCCATGACCATCGCGACGTCCTGGAGCCCGAGCCGGAGCGAGGGGACGGCCTCGTTGATCTCCTCCAGGAAGCCGCTCACCTCGGCCTCGGTCACTCGAAGGCGATCGGGGTCTTCCCGCCAGACGATACTGTTGACCCCGATGAGGGTGGTGTCCCGCCAGGGCATGAGGAAGAGGTGGCGGCTCCCGCGACTCAGAAGGGCGTCGGGATCACTGTACCGGGTCTGGAGCGCGAGCCCTCTGTCGGTGCCCGGGTTGCGGCGAATCACCAGCGCCATGTCGCGGGAGAAGGGCGTCTGGCGGCCGCGGCGCACTCCCACCCGGGTGAGCAACGCCTCCGCATAGGGGCCGGCCGCGTTCACCACCACCCGGGCGCGAAGATCGAACCGTCCCCCGCTCAGGCGGTCCTCCACCCCGACACCGACGGCCCGGCCGTTGCGGCGGAGGAGGCTCGTCACCTCGCAGTAGTTCGCGGCCACGCAGCCGGCACGCATGGCGGACTGAACGAAGGCCCAGACGAGACGGGACGGATTGTAGAATTGGCCATCCCAGAAGACTCCGGCGCCGGTGGCGTCGCCGAGATCGATCTGGGGAAACCAGGAGCGCGCCTCCTCACGGCTCACGAGGCGCGCGGCGGGGATCCGTCGGGCGGCGTCATCGATCCCCCGATTCCGGTCGATCGTGAGCAGCGAGAGGAGGGCAAAAGCAGCGCCCAGCGCCTCCGCGCCGCGCATTCCATGGCCGTAAGTCGGAACGACGATCGGGAGGGGATGCACCATGTGAGGCGCGATCCGCAAGAGGGCCGAACGCTCCCAGCAGGATTCACGCACTCGAACCACGTCGAGGTGCTGCAGGTACCTGATGCCGCCGTGGACGACCTTCAGCGACTCGGCGGAAGTCGCGCCGCTGAAGTCGCCGCGCTCGACCAGGGCGACGGTGAGTCCCCGCTGCGCCGCATCCCACGCGACCGCGGCGCCACAGACGCCACCTCCCACGACCACGACGTCGAACTCGACGGCCGCGAGTGCCGAGAGATCTCTATGCATCCTGGCAGCGCAGGTACTGCTCGACCGAATGGACGCCGTAGAGCAGCCGGTCCCAGCGCCCGTCCGGCGCGCTGAGGGGAGCCCGCTCGGACAGGAGCCACCGGGAGAGAAGATCCGCCGTCTCCGGTGCGCAGCCCGGGGGCACCTCCACGCGAACGAGCCCGTGAAAGAGGTCCTTCCCCTCCCAGGGCCAGAGCCGGAGAGCCCAGGAGGAAACCGGGGCGAGGCTTCGGGTGGCCGGGGAAAACATGGAAGACCGGTGGGCCGGAGGGAGCCGCAGGTAGCGATCCAGATCGGGGCCGTCGAACGGGAGGGAGGCGTGGCTCTTCACGACGCCGACCATCCGTGGGTCGCCCGCGAGGTCGGGGCTTTCCGTCAATCCACCGTCCACCACGAGCCACCCGGTCGATCGCGCCCGGTAGCGAGCCCCGACTGCGAGTTCGAGCGCGCCGCGAGCCTTGTCCACGGCACGGGCCGCCTGGATCATGTCCAGTGACGGGTGTCCGGGCTCCTCCGCCGGAAGCGCGACGAGATCGAGGCCCGCGACGGCGTCGCCCGCCGCGTCGAGGGCCGCCGGCCGGGCGAGCACCAGCACCCGGCGTTCCTCGAGAACGGTCCGCAGGCGGCGGTCGGTCCGCTCCCGCACGGCGGCGGCGACCTGGGCGATGATGATGGGACTGTGGCCGCTGTAGGCCAGAAGTTCGGTGCGCTGGACGCCATCGAGGAACGCCAGGGGATCGGGCCACCGCTCGGCCGACCCGAGAGGGAGCCATTCGAGCCGGTCGCCCTCGATGAGCCGCGCCGGGCGGATGGCCGCTTCGTCGGTGCGGCCGCCGCTGGCTTCGGGGATGAACGACGCGGGCGTGAGGCCCCGAAGGGCCAGAGCGCGGCGGAGGTTGGTCGGCGTCCTGGAGTACACGGGGGCCGGAACGGCTACATCTCGTCTTCGAATGCTGTGAACGGAGGGATGTTGCTCAGCCAGAAACCGGCGAGGCCGCCGTTCTGGTCCACTTCGATGTGAAAGTTGTCGGCCACGCGTACCACCTCGACCTCGCGCCTCGGGCCGATGCGCAGGTGGAAGAGGCTCTCCGTCGGGTTGGTCCGAACCGACAGCGTGGTGTCCACCTCGACCGAGGCCACGCCCGCCCGGGAAGGCCGCGAGGGCACCACGACCCGCCCGCCGGTGAGCTGGCCGGGAATCCTGAGATCGGTAACCGTGGCGACCTCCGGCCAGACCACGATGTCGAGCCCGCAGATGACGCCGTTGTTCACGTCGACCACGGCGACCGAGCCCTCGTCGTCGGTCAGCTCGACGGTACCGGTGAGTCCGCCGCTCTTCCGGTTCCCCTTGAACGAGCCCGAGAGGATGTCGGTCTCGGGATCCCACCGCCATCCGATGGACGGCAGCGGCCCCGTGAGCGGCTCGACCCGGGCCTCGACGCCGACGATGGCCGTCCTAGGCGGCACGGGCCGACTCCAGGCTCCGAATGAGCCCGATGACCTTCCCGAGCGCCCGCTCGAGCTCGCCGTCCGACACCGCGTAACTCAGGCGAACCCAGCGATCGTCCGAGAATGCGCCACCCGGCACCAGCGCGACCCCCTCCTGCCGCATCAACTGCTCGCAGAATGAACTTCCCGTCACCGGATCGTTGGCCCGAATGCCGTCCACCCGGAAGAAGAAGTAGAAGGCGCCGTGCGGCTCCACGAACTCGATCCCCGGCGCCTCCCGGCGGAAGCGCTCCACCAGATAGTCGCGGCGGCGTCGGAAGGCGGCGACCATCCTGTCGACCTCGGCATCCACCCTCTCGTCGGTGAAGGCGGTGGCCGCGGCCCACTGCGCGGGATGGTTGGCCCCGGTCGTGGTGTGGGATTGGAGGGCCGCCATTGCCTTGGTGAGGTGTGCCGGCGCCAGGGCGGCCCCGATCCGCCAACCGGTCATCGCGTACGCCTTGCTCGCACCGTAGATGATCACCACCCGCTCGAGAAGGTCGTCGGGGAGATCGAGGAGCGAGGGCGCAGGCCCGCTGCCGAAGTTGATCCGCCGATAGATCTCGTCGGAGATGATCCAGACGTCGTTCTTCTTGGCCCATTCGGCGATAGACCGGAGCTCCGCCAGTGTGTACACGGCACCGGTGGGGTTGCACGGCGAGCAGAGGATCAGGCCGCGAGTGGACTTGGTGGAATGGCGGTCGAGATCGCGGGCGCTCACCTTGAGCCCCCACTCCACATCTCCCGGCACCAGAACCGGCTCGGCGCGGCAGAGGTGAACGATCTGGGGATAGGAAACCCAGGCAGGCGCGGGGATGAGCACCTGGTCACGCGGCCCGAACAGCGTGAAGCAGGCATTGAAGATCGACTGCTTCGACCCGGAGCTCACGACGATCAGGTCGGGATCCACCGCCCGTCCCCCCGACATCCTGCTCAGCGCGCCGGCGATTCCCTTCCGGAGATCGGCGATGCCCACGTTTGGCGGATAGCGGGTCAGGCCCTTCTGGATCGCCTGGATCCCCGCCTGAGCCACCAGAGCCGGCGTGTCGAAGTCGGGTTCACCGACGCCCAGGTCGAGTACGTCCTCGCCCGCCGCCTTGCGACGCTTCGCTTCGTTGCTGATGGCGACGGTTTCGGAGGCCTTGAGGTGCTGGACGTTCAGGGAGAGAGGATCAGGCATGCCGGATTCCGGGTGAGAATGTCGTCGCGCGATGGGGGAAAGGTTGACCTCGAACACGGCGATGTCAACCGCGCCGCTGACGGGGTTGGCTCGCGCCCGATGAGGCTGTACCTTGGCGTGGCCTTCCACTAGAGGATCGAGGTTTTCGTGCCCGATTTCGAAGGACTGCATCTTTCGCCGCCGATCGCCGCCGCCGTCGCCCGCCTGGGGTGGTCCGCCGACGATCCGGTGATGCGGGACTCCGCGCCGACCGCCGCACGCGGGCACAACCTCGTGACGCTGGTGCCTCCGGTTCCCGCGGCTGCCACCCCGGCCCTCGCCGGACTCCTGAGCCGCCTGGGTGGAGGCGTCAGGGCGTTGCTGCTGGCCGCCGAATCGGACCTCGATGAGTGGGCAGGACGCCTCCACCTGCTCGCGGCCGACAGCGGACTCCATGTACACGTCGCGCGAGGGGCGGGACGCGGCGGGCGCCGTCTCCGCACCGAACCGCCCGTGGACCTGTTCACCTGTTCGCCGGCGACCGCGCTGGCCCTCCACCGCCGGTCGGCACTGGGACCCGAAACATTGTCCTCGGTGCTCCTCGCGTGGCCCGGGATGTGGGGGGAGGCCGACGAGCTCGCCGAGTTGATGCAGGACCTTCCCAAGGGGGCCCAGCGCATCATCCTCGGCTCATCGGAGGACGAGGTAGCCGGGCTGGTGGAGCGCTATGCCCGCCGCGCGCTCACGGTGAGCGCGCCAGGCATGGCGGGAACGGCGGAGCCGGCCGGACCGATCAGGACGGTCGGGGTTCCGTGGGGCCGCCGGGTCTCCGCGCTGCCTGAGCTGATGGAGCTGCTCGATCCGGCCTCGGCGGTGGTGTGGATGCTGGACCGGGGTCACGAGGACGCAATCAGGCGGGCCGTGATGACCTCGGACCATTCGGTCCAGGTGACGACGGGCGACGCCCCGCGCGCGCAGACCATCATCGCGTTCGATCCGCCGACGCCCCCCCGGCTCCGGCAGCTCCTGAGCGCTGGAGAGGTGGTGGTCCTGACGCCACCCACCGCGGAGCGATACGTCCGGCGCATTGCGGCCACCCGGCGCCCGTTGCGGCTCTCGGGGGCGCTCGATGCCGCAGCGTCGGCCGCGGAGGTCCGGCGGGCGGCGATAGCCGGGGTGCTCGAGAAGGAATCGCTGGACCGCGCGCTGCTCGTGCTGGCGCCGCTCCTCGACCGCTACGACGGCGCCGCCGTCGCCGCGGCGCTCTTCGAGCTCTGGACGGCGGGCCCCACCACACCGGCGCCGGTGCCCGAGCCGGGCATGGTAACTCCAGCGGCCACGGCCAGGATATTCGTCGGGCTCGGCAAGAAGGACGGTGCCACCGTCAACGACCTCGTGGCGGTGCTGACCAAGGAAGTGCGGATCGAGCGGGAGAAGATCGGCCGGGTGGAGCTGCGCGACGCGTTCATGCTGGTGGAAATCCCGGCGCAGGAGGCCGAGCAGGTGGCCGCGGCCCTCAACGGCAGGACGATCCGCCGGAAGCGGATCGTGGCGAGGGTGGACAAGCCGGGCGGCGGCCCTCGAAAGTCGGGCCGGGCGTCCCGGCCCTAGGCCCTCCGCCGCCCCACCGACTCCTTCAGCGCCCTCCCCGCCCGGAACACGGGAACGGTGGACGCGCGAATGCTGATCACCTTGCCGGTGCGGGGATTCCGTCCCTCCCGCGCCTCCCGTTGGCGAGTCTCGAAATTTCCGAACCCGGAGACGCTGACCTTTCCTCCTCGCCGAAGCTCGGACGCGATCACGCCGGCCGGAGAGAAGAAGAGGTCGGTAATCTCGGCGGCCCGTGCCTTGGTCGTCCCCAACCGCTTGGCCACCACGTCCACCAGCGCCTGCTTGTTCATGGAGACTCCAATGGGAGGGAGACGGGGACCGAATATCATCGAGCGGGCGAGAGCGACGCAAGGTGACTGGAGTTTCGCCGCCGCGGCTCTAGATTAGCGACCCTCACCCCTGCCCTCCGGAGAGTCCGACGATGAACTACGGGATGCACCCCGGCTGGATCGAGGTGATCAGCGGCGTGATGTTCAGCGGCAAGAGCGAGGAGATGATCCGGCGGGTGCGCCGTGCCATCATCGCGCGCAGGCGGGTGCAGGTCTTCAAGTCCCACCTCGACAGCCGGTACACCGGCCTCTACAGCGTGTCGAGCCACGATGGCAGGGAACTCGAGGCCACTCCGGTGGATTCGGCCGCCGAGATCCTCCGGAAGGTCCGGCCCGACAGCGAGATCGTCGCGATCGACGAGGCCCAGTTCCTCGACGCCGAGATCGTCAGCGTGGCCACGCTCCTCGCCGCGCGCGGGGTGCGGGTGATCCTGGCCGGGACCGACACCGATTTTCGCGGCGAGCCCTTCGGGGCGATGGGCGACCTCATGACGGCGGCGGAGATCGTGGACAAGCTCCACGCCATCTGTGTGGTCTGCGGCGATCCGGCCTGCCGCAACCAGCGGCTGCTCGACGGCAAGCCGGCGCGCTACGATTCTCCCACGATCATGATCGGCGGACGGGAGAGTTACGAGGCCCGCTGCCGCCATTGTCACCAGGTGCCGCACCGCGACGAGGACCAGACGGCGCTGTTGTAGGCGCGCGCCGGATAGGCTGTCGTTGCCGACGCTTCACCGGTGTGACACGTGCCGTCGGGCGTTGGTGCCGTTCCGGCGGCGACGAGGACATACCCCTCCGGCTCCGTCCGCGACAACCACGCCCCACTCCCCTGGGACGTCGCCTGCGGGGTATGCCCTTGTCGCCGCCGGACGCCGATGCCAGGTCGCGGCGGGGGCAGCCAACCCCGGGGGGGGCGGCACCCCGGCGGGGGCGGGGCCCCCTCCCCCCGGGCAGCACCCCGCGGCACCCCCCCCAGGGGGGGGGCCCCCCCCGC
>Ga0334722_10006708_pt1 | contig 11304 bp, 13 predicted proteins | sample C3_bottom_MG_FD_207210 | JGI IMG/M metagenome (GOLD analysis project Ga0334722, IMG submission 207210) | Sediment microbial communities from Yellowstone Lake, YNP, Wyoming, USA - C3_bottom | ecosystem: Environmental > Aquatic > Freshwater > Lake > Sediment | place: USA: Wyoming | collected...
AAGTCCCCCACCGTCGAACGGGTCGTAGTCTTACGGCGTCAGACTCCAGGGATAATCTTATCCGCGCCGAAAGAAATCGATTGGCACGACTGGTTGAAGGACGAGAAGGCGGTCTGCGAGGCCGAGCATCTGGATGCAGAACATCCGCTGTACATTCTCTATACGTCCGGCACCACCGGCAAACCCAAAGGCGTGGTCCATGTCCACGGCGGCTACATGGTCGGGACCTACATCACCACAAAATATGTCTTCGATCTCAAAGAAGAGGATGTCTACTTCTGTGTCGCCGACCCGGGCTGGGTTACCGGCCACAGTTATATTGTGTATGGTCCCCTCCTCAACGGCGCCACGATCCTCACAGCTGAAGGCAAGCCGGACTATCCAAACCCGGGCCGCTGGTGGGATTTGATCGAACGCTACGGCGTCTCGATTTTCTATACGACCCCCACCGCCATTCGCCTGCTCATGCGCTACGGAGAGGACTGGCCCAAGAAATATGATCTCTCCACCCTCCGCATTCTTGGCAGCGTGGGCGAACCGATCAATCCGGAAGCCTGGGAATGGTTCCATCGCGCGGCCGGTGGGGACAAACCGATCATGGACACCTGGTGGCAGACCGAAACAGGGTCCATCCTGATTACCCCCCTGCCGGCAGTCCCCTTGAAACCAGGCTCCGCCACGAGGCCCTTCCTCGGCATCGAAGCCGATGTCGTGGACAGCGAAGGCAATAGCCTCCCCGCCAACGCCGGCGGCCTTGCCGTCATCAAAAAGCCCTGGCCCTCGATGATGCGGACCATCTACAAAGATCCGGAACGCTACAAGACCTATTGGAACCAGATCCCGAACTGCTACACCGCCGGCGACATCTGTCACAAAGATGAAGACGGCTACATGTGGTTTATGGGCCGTGCCGATGACGTGATCAAAGTGGCCGGCAACCGGCTCGGCACCGCAGAAGTGGAAAGCGCGCTGGTCAGCCACCACGCCGTGGCGGAAGCCGCGGTGATCGGCAAACCACACAAGCTCGTTGGCGAATCCATCAAGGCCTTCATTATTCTGAAGCAGGGGGAAGTGGGAAGCCCGGCACTGATCCAGTCGATCAAGGATCAAGTGTTGAAGGAGTTGGGCAAGATCGCCGTGCCGTCAGAAATCGACATCGTGCCCTCACTCCCCAAAACCCGGTCCGGCAAAATCATGCGGCGGGTACTCAAAGCGAAAGAGCTCGGACAAGACCTGGGCGATATTTCGACGATCGAAGATTGATTCTACCGGCTTCAAGGCCGGTGATCGATGAGACGTTTGTGCGCTCAGCAAACAAATCGGAGACCGGTCATGTATACAGCAACAGGTCCTAGAATCACGGTCGCAATCGGATTGCTGGCAATCTGCCTGGCAGCGATCAGCCCGGCTATCACCTGGGCCGCTGGACCGGTCAAACAGGAAAAGAAGGGGAAAAAGCCGGCCAAGGTACACACGAGCCCGCTCGCCCCAAAGGCGACCGATCCGAAATTCACCACGGCAGAGACTGCGGGAAACGCTCCATTCTGCTTCGGTGAAGCACCAAAGCTCGACAAGCTCACGCCCGACGAAGGAAAAGCCGGAGACAAAGTCATCATCACCGGAACCAACTTCGGCGAGACAGCCTGTTTACGGGGCGTCTCCTTCGGTCCGGGTCACTCAGCTCAGTTTCAACAGACCAACGACAGCATCACAACGACCGTGCCAAGCGGCGGAAAGAAGGGCCTGGTCCTCCTCACCGTCACCACCGCCTCGGGAGAAAACTCAAAACCGTTCCTTGTGAAATAGAGATGGGGAGGAGCGGCCAGGTGTCCTTCTTGCTCGCAGAGCGCCCACGATGAAGCAGTGGTCGCTCGATGCGCGCAGTGAAGGACAGCCTGGCTGCTCCCCTTAGAACAAAGTGGGAAAATCGGAAGACCCTCGCCCGGGCTAATGGCACGTCCCGGGAAATCGATTGCGAAGCAATTGGAGGGTAGGGCGGGTGAATAATATCTGCCAGTGGGTGGGTGGGTGAAAAAGGCGCGCGCATTTGAGGATCGACCAGGCTACCCTGTCAAGAGAGACCGGAGCGAGCGTGGAAGGGGCGCCTGTTAGGGCTCGTTGGACATGAAGCGTAAGCCAGGGGAACCGATTTATCTCAAACGTCATATGGTGGGCCTTGCCCTGGCCGTGATCTCCCCTATTCTGCTGCCCCTCTTATACGACCGTTACATTGGACCGCTGAGCTTTACCACTCGATTTATTGCTGCCCTGATCATCGCGGTCGGAGGAGCCATCGCACTCTATTTCACCTATCGATCCTCAGCTCAGAATGAACCGTAACACCTGACGCAGGCCCTGTCTCACATCACCTGTTCCTGCTATTCCCGCCATCAGCTCGTCGTTCTCCATCCTGCAGTACCTTCTCTTCGGTCGCTCGTCTTCGTCCGCGGCTTCCCCGTTCACCGGCATCGGACCATGGAGTGATGGTCGTCGACCGTCGCCCAAATCGTCATCTCCCCGCGGCGACCAGCCGACCGGTTGGTGAAGGACTCCCCGTCGAGACTGACTTCGCAATTGATGGCAAATTAGTGTATTGCAAAATGCAAGTTACTGGGTTATAGTATCTCCTGTATCGCAGCATTCCCTTCATAGGCAGCAGGTGCGTAGTAATTAACGACCTTCACCAATGGAATGACAGGATGAAATTTGAACGATCAGAATGCCCGATCACCAATGTCCTGGATATCCTGGGCGATAAGTGGACACTGTTAGTTATTCGAGATCTCGTATTGGGCAAAAGGCGTTATCAGGAATTCATGTCCTCTCCGGAACAAATGGCCTCAAACATCCTTGCTGACAGACTGAAAAGATTAGAGGCTGGCGGCCTTGTTACCCGACGGACATACCAGGTAAATCCCGCACGCTACGAGTACCTCCTGACAAAGAAGGGAAAAGGTCTAGAGCCGGTGTTGGAGGCGATCATCGTATGGGGGCAGAAGCATTACCCCGGCACGAAGCGATTCCCTCGCGTCGAGCACCGCTAAGGGCCTATTCACATTGCTCTTCGCCTGGCAAACGACATGACAAATAGCACAGGGGTGTCCTGGTAAGAATAGTAGGACTCACTGATGGATCAGTAGCCTCTAGAGAATCGACACGAAATGTTCGGATATCGAGGAGACTGTGGATCTCCTGACAAATCCAAAACAAATAGTGCCCAACCAATGAGGAGGGATGAGATATGCCATTGTGGAAAGTTTATCATCCTGTCGGAGCGTTCACCGCCGAAGACAAAAAGAAGCTAGCCAAGAGGGTCACGGAGGTGTATGCGAGCATCCCGATCCCTAAGTTCTATGTGGTGTTCATTTTTGAGGAGGTAGCCAAGGACTCCTGCTTTGTAGGTGGTGAACCACATAACAAATTTGTCCGGTTCAAAATCGACCAAATTGCCAGGACGCTACCTGGTCCAGTCATCAGAGAATGGTGGACCAGGACACTTGATGAAGTCATTGCTCCCTTCGTAAAGGACAGGGGGTATGACTGGGAGATTTCCATTGACGAGACACCTTTCGATCTTTGGTCTCTTCAAGGAGAACTTCCTCCGCCTTTTGAATCTGTAGCTGAGAAGCGGTGGGTGAAGGAAAATAAGGCGAGTTCCTATACCTTAGCGGAAAAGCTTCCCGTCAATCTCATCCTCGCTCCCGGAATAGCGGACCATTAGGTTGCGGTTAGCCGGCCGTGAGCGTTTGCGGAGCGTCGTACCCAAGAGAGATGACGGCCAAAATGGCAACGTCATCTTTCTTGGGACAAATTTCTACCTCTTCCGCCAAGTGCCCTTGCTGGCCCGTTGCATCAAAATCCTCGATAACAGACGGCGGAGAATCTGGCTCCATACGATACAGCCGACAATGCCGCAGCACGCGAAGAGGCAATGTGTGGTTAGGCGCTCTTCGTACTCGGCCTCTGATGTATCCAGGTGAGAGGAGTAGTCGCCTCGGCAAGGTAGGCCTGCCCGAATCCCAAAATTAAGTGCGCGTCCTGTAGCCGCAATTCCCAGATTGCAAAATCCGCAAAGCCAAACATCATGGCCGATTGAGGAAAGCGAGCGAGATACCTAACCTTCACTTCAGCATAGTCCGGCGCATCGATATTCAACAGCGCTGCCTCACCCTGAAGATTCATCCGCCGTAGGGACAAGGGGTTCTTCCCCGGGCGATCAGACTCCGAAACAAACAGCCCCACACGAGGGTCGCGCAACAGATGTTCGGTATGCAATGCCAACCGGCTCACATGAATGTACGCGCGCGTCCAGTGTTCACCAAAGACATAGGGTACATGAGACCCGAACGGCCGCCCATCTCTGAGCGTCAGCAAAACCCCTGTACGAACCTCCTCGGCCAAATTGACCCAAGCAGCCTGAACGTCCTCATTCGACTGCGCCGCAGAAATCGCCATAGAGACACCCTCCCTCCGTCTAATCATGCCCCGTCTCGCCAGTACCGCGCCTCGCGCTCGTCGCGCTCGTTTCACCTTTCACGCCTTTGGTTCGATGATCGAAATGTACGAGATAGACCAGACAAACTTGATAGACCGGCCTCGTCACGCTTTATGTCTCACGCCCATTGCTCCGCTCCCCACGCGTCCAACCTCTAGCTCTTCCCATTGGGCCTCCGTTTACGCCTCCTGCATGCGCACAAACTGACGCGCGGCGATCAGATCCTGTCTGGTGCAGAGTTGCTTCTCACGCAACAGATGTTCCAGCGCCGCAATACGGGCCGTCACCTCCGGCAACACAATATCGACCTGCTCGCGCAGGTCCTGCAACCGGCGGCTCAGCCCAGAATCCTCTCGCTTCCCAGTGGGTTTCTTCTTCGCCCGACCAACCGCTCGACCTTGCGTTCGCTTCCGTGGAACGATCCTCTTGATTGACATAGTTCCCTCCAAGTTGAGAGTCCTCTTCTCCCCGACTGTGCAGGGCCGATCACATACGACGCCAAGACCCCATCCGACGTCCATGATACACGAGGACAACTGTAGCGGCACCGGGAAACATGCTCACCCAATCAACCGGGCCGGGCCAGACCAGCCCTCACGCCTCCATTCCTCATACGCCATCATTTGTCGCTGGGTCTGTGTGTGTCTGGTTTATTTGGTTCGTCTGGTCAACCCCACAAACCAAAAACTGGCCCAGTCCCGCCAGTCATCCACTCTACACCCCCCATCTCCTCACGTTTCACCTTTCACGTCTTACGTTTCACGCTCCCCGAAAGGCAGGGTGATTTCTCCAGGGGAAACCGGTATTCTTTACAGCCAACGAGTGCGCCACAGCGCAGCAGTCTCAAATTGTTTCGGCGGGAACAAGGAAGGACACCCATGAGTTCGACACCAGGCATGACCGCGTCACATCAATTTAAGAAGCTCCTTTTGTCAGAGCAGCTTGAATTCATCTGTGAAGCCCACAATGGCCTCAGCGCAAAAATCGTTCAAGAAGCCGGCTTTCGAGGCATTTGGGCCAGCGGCCTCTCCATTTCCGCGCAATTCGGTGTCCGTGACAACAACGAAGCCAGCTGGACCCAAGTCCTAGAAAACCTGGAGTTCATGTCCGATGCGACCACGATTCCTATTCTCCTCGATGGCGACACAGGATACGGCAACTTCAATAACATGCAACGGCTTGTCCGTAAACTCGAGCAGCGCCATATCGCCGCGGTCTGCATTGAAGACAAACTCTTCCCCAAGACGAATAGTTTCATCAAGGGGGGCACCCAACCCCTGGCGGACATGCAGGAGTTCTGCGGCAAGATCAAGGCAGGCAAAGACGCACAAACCGATCCGGACTTTTCCATCATCGCCCGCGTGGAAGCCTTCATCTGCGGCTGGGGGCTGGCGGAAGCCTTACGACGCGCCGAGGCCTATCATCAGGCTGGGGCAGACGGCATCCTCATTCACAGCGCCCTATCGGTGCCGGATGAGATTCTTTCATTCAAACAGGAATGGGGGAACCGATGCCCCGTCGTGATCGTGCCCACCAAATATTACGCCACGCCCACCGATGTGTTTCGGCAGCATGGATTTTCGATGGTGATTTGGGCCAATCACATGCTACGGGCTGCCGTGGCCGCCATGCAGAAAACCGCGCGGACCCTCAAGGAACAGGAACATCTGCTCTCCATTGAAGACAAAGTCGCGCCGGTCTCCGAAATCTTCCGCCTGCAAAACGCCGCAGAGCTACAAGAAGCTGAAGACCGGTATCTTCCCCGAGGCGCCGAAGACACCTGTGCCATCGTGCTCGCCGCATCCCGCGGCGATGAATTGGGGGAACTCACCGAACACCAACCCAAAACGATGGTCAACATCCAGGGCACACCAATCCTCTCCCACATTGTTGACGCCTACCATGCGGTGGGCATCAAGGATATTGTGGTGGTCAGAGGGTACAAGAAAGAGGCCGTCAATCTGCCCAACCTAACCTATGTCGATAACGAGGACTTTGCGGAAACCGGCGAACTGGATTCCCTCCTCAAAGCCCTCCAATCCAGGAAAGGCCATGTGCAGAGTACGATCATTTCCTATGGCGACGTGCTGTTCAACAAATATATTCCCCAGTCTCTCTGTCAGGAGACTGATGACTGTGTCATTTTCGTCGACAGCAATTGGCAGGAACAGACCAGCTATGCCCGCCTCGGTGGGTTTACCGAGTGCACCATTGCCAATTCGAGAAAGGCTTTTAACGCCAAGATCTATCTCAAGCAATTGGGGAACAACATTCCCAAAGAATCCATTCACGGGGTCTGGATGGGGTTCCTCAAAGTCTCGCCCAGCGCCGCCAGCCACATCACCGGCATCATCGTGGAGATGTTGGCCAAGCCGGCCAACCGCAAGGCCGGCATCCCCCAGCTGCTCCAAGAACTATTGAAACGGGACTATCCGATCCGCGTGCTCTATACGGTCGGGCATTGGCTCGACATCAACAGCATCGAGGATGTGGTCCAGGCAGGAAACTTTTAGTCGGGTGCCTCGGTTTTTCTGGTCTATGAGCCTGTTGCTCAAACCCTTGATCGAGCTGTTTGGTACCCAGCACGGGCTTCGTGGTGCGCCAAGCCGGGCCTTTTCTTGCTGAGACCGTGAGGGCGTGTGGCCTTCGAGAGGATCATCCCTCTGTCCTCTTTCCGCGACCCCAGCCACACCGCTGGCGATTGCGGCCCGTGCGCCGACCGGTACCAGCTGTCTTCCCGTTTCGCCAGAGCTTCAACAGATTATGCGTGGCACAAAGCAGTTTCCACTCACTGTCACAGGCCGCCGTGCCGCGACGCATAAATCCGTCACAGCCCCGGGCACTCTTGATCTGTCCGAACACCGGCTCCACGGTCTGGCCTCGCTTCTTGTAGAGGCGACGACCACGCTTCGTCAGCAACGTGCGCTCCATGCGGTCGCGGGCCGTCAGCCCCTTCGGATAGCGGCCGCGTGGCGTCGGCGGCTCCCGCAGCGCCTTGCGCTGTTTCCAGTCCTTGTTCGTGGCCATCAACAACGCTGGCCCTCCCGGATCCGCCGCCATCAGGTTGGCCTCGCTGCAATAGCCGGCATCGGCCAGGGCCGTCCCGACCGCTTGCGGATACGCGATGGCCTTGAGATTCGCCTGCGCCCGTTCCAGCATCGGGTGCAGTTGTTGGATGTCCTTCGCCTCCTGCGTCACCTCGGCCGCCACGATGATCTGCTCCTCCGTCACCACCGCTTGAGCGTTGGTGCCTTGGACATACCCGGCCTGCGTCTTCATGATGCGGCTGTCCGGATCCGTCACATTCGCCTTGGCGTCGCGGTCCGCGGCCGCCTCGGGCGCCTTCGGTTTGCGGCTCCGCTTCTTCTGCCCGGTGGCGGCCTCTACGGCCTGCCGCGTCTCGATCTTGGCTTGCTGCTGCGCGGTGGCCGTGGCCGCTTCCTGCGTCAACCGCTCCTGGCACGCTTGCAACCGAGCCAGCCGGCTCTTCCGATCCCGCAAGTCCTCCGGCAGTTCGTCGCCGCACCGATCCGGTCCATCCTGCCGATCCTCAGCCGCATCCGTGGCCTGGGCCTCGGTCAGCATCCGCGAGACCTCTGCGGTGATCGTCTCGACTGTCCGATTCGATGCGAGCGCCGCGTGGGCCTGGATCTTCGTGCCGTCCAGCGCTACCACCCCGACCTTCACCAGGCCCGCCTCCGCACAGAGCCGCAGCACCTGCGTGAAGAGCGTGGCCAGTTCGATCTCGTGGGTCTGCCGGAACCGGGCGATCGTCGTGTGAGCGGGGCCCTGGTTGGCCGTGATCACCCGAAAGGCCAGATCCCGCTGGCACAGCCGCTCGATCCGTCGACTCGACCGTTCTCCCAGGCAATACGCATACAGCAGCCGCGCCACCATCATGGCCGGCTCGTACGCCGCCTGTCCCCAGCCATCCGCTCGATAGGTCCGCGTCATGGCCGCGAGATTCATCTGAGCCACCGCGTCCAGGATGAACCAGGCCAGATCGCCTTCCGGCAGCCAGTCCTGCAATGCAGGGGGCAGCAGAGAGAGTTGCTCGCGCTCACACGGGAGAAAGTGGTAGCCCATCGTGTCACCCTCCAGGGAGTCCTGGTGCCAAGTATATATAGTATTACTTAGGTTTCAAGGGGTTTGTGCAACAGGCTCAAGACTGGTTATTTTCGCGCTTGATCTTCCGGGGTGGGCATGGGCCGCAGAATACTCGTTTCCCTCTGAGAAATCACCCCGTCCCTTCAGGGAAGTTCTGAGTTATGAGTTCTGGGTTCTGAGTTGTCTGGCCCAGTACTGAGATGTAGGAGAAGGGCTGAGTGGGTCTGTCTGGTCTATGGGGCAGAGGGCGAGAAGAGCGCGGCGAGCGGGAGGGGCGCGACTCGGGGCTGGTCTATCTGGTTGGTCTGGTCTATTTGGTCTGTCTTCTTGGCCGGACTGGCAAACCCACCAGGCGAACCAAAGAAACCAGATAGACCAAATAAACCAGACGAACAAGAGAGACGAAATACGAACGACGACGGAGGAGGATTGAGTAACGAAATCTGAGAAGCTCCTCTCAGGTCTTGAATCCGATGCGCCTGGACTTCGAGGGAGGCGGTTCCATGAGTTGGCGAATGGCGTCGAAAAGGGACCGAATCTGTCCGTCATGCCCACCCACTTTCCGTTCGAGTTGTGCCAACTTGGTCGCCAACGCCCTATGGCTCACCGCCAGTTCCCGGAGTTTCACGAACGCTCTCATAATAGTGATTCACCTGAATGGCTTGCTTGCTGCGCAACACGCTGGAGAGCATGGCCACGCCCTGTTCTGTGAATACGTAGGGTGCGTTTCGGCGACCTCCTCTCCCCCTGGGTTTTGATATTCCAATTTGGAATGTCAAAGCCGCCGTTTCTTGTGCCGATAACCGAAACATAAAGTCCTTGGGAAACCGACCCCTATTCCTCTTCACGGCCTTATTGAGATTGAACGTCGTGACTCCATACAGTTTCGCAAGGTCCGCATCCAGCATGACTCGATGACCACGGATCAGGAGGATTATCTGCTCAATTTGCTCGCGAGGAACCAGTGCGCTCATGCTCCCTCCCCGTGATATACGCCTGTCCATGAGGTTGTATGGAGATACCGTTTTCATTCCTGAAAATCAAGAGATGCGATTGTGAAATGGTTGTATTTTTAATCGGTTAGAGAGGGAAGTGAGAGTGAATGTTGAAGCGAGAAAACGGCGAAACGAGGGAACGAGGCGAGAGGTGCGGGACTGGCGGGTCGGGCGGGTCGGTGGAGCAAGGCGTGGGGAGAGCGTGACGAGCGGGAATGGCGCGACTCGGGGCTGGTCTATCTGGTTGGTCTGGTCTATTTGGTCTGTCTTGTTGGCCGGACTGGCAAACCCACCAGGCGAACGAAAGAAACCAGATAGACCAAAGAAACCAGATCAACAAGAGAGACGAACGACGGCGGGCGAGCCCTAGGCGACAGGGCGGTCTTTGCCCTTCTCCCTTCCTCGAATGGCCTTAGCGAGATCGGCGGAACTGGCCCCAAGTTGTAAGAGGGAACTGACCAAGAGATCCATCGACACCGACGGATCGCCCGCTTCCATCTTAGCTACGCGGGACTGGCTGGATTGGAGTCGTTCAGCGAGCTGGACTTGTGACAGGCCATGTTTCTTTCAACGATCCCGGAGACTGCGGCTGAGAGCCAGCTTCACTTCGATGAGGACTGCATCCGCTTCCGACAATCCGAGAAACTCCTTCACTGACCTGACAGCCCATCCGGCTGATTCTAATTTTGCCTTTTTACTTTTCCTCATGACTCCTTCTCGTCGTCACCTATACATTCTGTTGCCCTAAAGACCGTATGTCATATCTGACATAGTGTCACCCGCTGCCGCGAGCAGGGGGAACGGGCTGCCTTGCTCCCGTCAGGTCTTGAATCCGATGCGGCGGGATTTTGGCGCTGGCTCTGCCATGAGTTCACGAATGGCTTCGAAGACGACACGAAACTGACCATCGTACTTCTTCTCCAGCTGATTGAGACGTCGCGCAAGCCCCTTGTTTGAGGCGATCATCTCTCGAAGCTGAACAAACGCTCGCATAATGGCAATGTTCACTTGAATGGCCCTCTTGCTTCGCAACACGCTGGACAGCATCGCGACACCCTGTTCGGTGAATACATAGGGCAGGTATCGGCGGCCACCCCATCTTGAGGTGCCAAAATGGTACCTCAAATCTTCATACTCCTTTTTGGTGAGTCTAAACATGAAGTCATCTGGGAACCGTTCCATGTTCCTTGTCACTGCACGATTAAATGCTTTTGTCTCTACCTCGTAGAGCTCTGCTAAGTCCGCATCCAGCATGACTCGATGACCACGGATCAGGAGGATTATCTGCTCAATTTGCTCGCGAGGAACCAGTGCGCTCATGCTCCCTCCCCGTGATGTATGCCCGTCCATGAGTTTGCATGGAGATACCTTTTTCATTCCTGAAAATCAAGAGATGCGATTGTGAAATGGTTGTATTTCTAATAGGTTAGAGATGGTAGTGAGAGTAAATGTTGAAGTGAGAAAAAGGCGAGACGAGCGGGACTGGCGAGAAGCGGGGCTAGTCTATCTGGTTGGTCTGGTCTGTCTGGTTGATCTGGTCTATCTCGTTTATCTGGTCTATTCGGTCTGTCTGGTTTGTCTGGTTGCTTGAATCAGAAAAACCAAACAAACCAAAGAAACTAAATGAACCAAAATGGGTATCCCCATCATCCAAGTAGCGGCCCGGGGCCGGAAATAATGATGTGGTAGGGTGCCGGCCCGATGGCG